>ENA-OPEV01001146-OPEV01001146.1-human-gut-metagenome-genome-assembly--contig:-NODE-1146-length-15540-cov-2.852180_pt1 | contig 15540 bp, 9 predicted proteins | sample MGYA00241637_ERZ501537 | MGnify/ENA primary metagenome ERZ501537 (study PRJEB25962, sample SAMEA1972159) | human gut metagenome | biome: human gut; feature: human-associated habitat; material: faeces...
GCCGGTTCCGTATGAAAAGCAGCATACAGGGGAAGCATCCGTGCAGAAAGCTTCAAAGGTTTCTTTCCGGTATTGGCGCACAAAATACGTTCTGAAGGACGAATGCCGGAGGTCATTTCCGAAAAGACGACCTGTTTGCGTTTCATGCGCAGCACTCCCATCACGACAGGAAGATAGCTCCACTCGTCGGAACAGATCACTTCACCCGTCAGCACCAGACGGGCTACCGGATGTTTATCCGATACATCCGTATACACAAATGCATAGGTTTCTACTGTTCCGATACGGTTCTTGGGATCATATACCAACGTCACCGTACTTTCCGTTCCCGGGACAAGAGTTTCCGAACTGAATGCCGCTGCCGTACACCCGCACGAAGTGCTAATTTTCGTAATCCGTACCTCCCTGCCACTGATATTGCGGAACGGGAATGTGCAGACCCGGGGTGCATCGGTATCAGGTATATTACCGATATGCATATGGAGAGAATCGAAGCAAAATACTTGTCCGCCCTCTTCCAGTAAAGGAGGATTGACCAACGAATCGACTGCTACAGACTGATAGCCAACTCCCTGTGCACCCATATAATGTGCAGGAGAAAAGGCTATCAGCCAGTAAAGCCAACAATATCTCCGTTTCCTGTTCATCTATCTGTCAAACCCAATTACATCCATCCATTATCATTCGCATTATTGCGGATAGTAATGGTGAAGGATTGTTCCTTACCGCCGCTTGTTTTCAATGTGGCGTTTGTCATGCCCGTAACAACCCCTTTTACAGTCATTACAGTACCTTCAAAAGTAGCAACAGCCTTCGACGTATCGTTAATAGTACATTCGTATGTCAATTCTTCCCCATTCAAGAAATAACGTCTCAGATCTATTTTCACGGTTTTGCCGGTTCCTACATACAGATTCGGTATTTTCATATCCGACCCGCTTCCCGCAATAGCGCGCAGCAACGCACCGGCATCGACCAGTTTACCCATTTTACCCCTATAAGAAGGAAGGTCCATTTTGGTTGCCGACCAGCCCGGAGAGTTATGCAAATAATAATAGGTCTTATAGCCTTTGTAATATGAATCCACCTCTTTCGCTGTCTGCTTCATCAAATTTATAAACTCCTGTGCTTTGAAGTGGCGGCGTTGCTGCAAAGCATACGACAAGCCTAATGCAGCCACTCCCGATACATGAGGACAAGCCATCGACGTACCCTCATTATATCCGTAGGCTTGTTTGCCCTCCACTACCAACGTAGAGAGAATCATTCCCTGGGCAATGCTCACATCATTACCATCAGTATCTTCTCCAGGAACACAATGATATTCACTGTCACCGCCCGGAGCACAGAAATCCACTTCCGCACCATAGTTGCTGAATGACGACGGTGTGTAATCGGCTGCGATCGAAGCTACCGAAATACATCCCTCGTAAGCTGCCGGATAGGAAGACATATACGAATATTCATTACCGGAAGCAAAAATAGCCAGTCCACCTTCAATTACCCCATTAGGAGAACCCGCGTTATGGATAAAGTAGTCCAACGCTTCTTTTTCCAAAGGATAACTTTTTGCCCATTCTTCGTCTGTGGCAGGGCCAGGTATATATCCTTGCATCGGATTGGAATAAGCGGAATTGTACCCCCAACTGCATTGAAGGATTACAGCACCGTTGTCGGCCGCATATTTGATAGCTCTTGCCTCATTAACCATCCTCACCTGACCATCGCCATCGAAAACCTGGCAGGACATAATCCGTACTCCCTTTTTAGTTCCGTCTCCTCCGGCAATGCCACAGACTCCTTTATTATTACCATTCACGGCAGCAATCGTTCCCGCCACATGCGTGCCGTGACCGGTATCTTCGGCAGCTTGCCAACTGATATTCCCGTTATCTTTCACGAAATTGTAGCCATAACGGTCACCCTTATAACCATTGCCGTCATTATCCTGGTCAGAACCAACCTGTTCCTTTTCATTCACCCACATATTAGCCGTCAAATCTTCATGAGTATACATAACTCCTTCATCAAGCACGGCAACAATGATTTCCGGATCACCCGTACACAGTTCCCATGCTTCCTCACAATTTACATCGGAACCTATAATCGCAGGAGCTTCCTCTGTTGCAAAGTCATACGCTCCACGGTTGATGTATCCCCATTGGTGCAGTAACAAAGCATCATTGAACTTGAAACCATTGTCTGCTGCCGCACGTGTTCTCATCCTGTTCAGGGCTGCTTCCGACACCGGAACAGGTTTCTTCTTGGGATTATAGGCACGCTGAATGGCAGGATTTATCTGGAGTTTGGAAATCTCACCCAAACCTGACAATCTTTCCATAGCTTCCTTCAAATCCGTATTTTTATCAAAACGTACCAGATACCAAAGATGCAATCCCGCCTCACGGCTCTTTTCTTCGGTGCGCGAATCAACTGGAAAAACACGTTCAAAGTCATACGCTCCCAAGATAGAAAGTACCTCATCCGTTGACGGAATGCCCGACCGGGTGGAAGCTCCCGCCGCACGTGTTTTCATCGTGCGGTCGAGAATTTCAGTCATTTCGGGAACGAACTTAATCAATAACTCCCCTTCGGCAGCCCCTTCCGGTATCACTATGTCCGGAGTAGCGGGAACCACCGGAGCATCATCGTTCAGGTTGTTGTCACTGCAAGCTCCCGCCAGCAATGCAAACACTGTTATTACATAAATATATATTCTCTTCATATCCTATTCTTTGAGTTCATATTTTTCCTTGAATTTAGGGAAGGCTTTAAAATACGCGTCGAATGTAGACGGTTCGTTATCAAACCTTACCATTTTTCCTTCCGAATTCAATCCTTTTTCCATCTGGTTATAGATCAATATCTCCGGATCCCAATCTATCAGATGAGGATGATACAACATCCAGTCGGGTAAATTACCGGTAAAGAAGTTCAGATTGACGCTAAGCTGTTTCATCTTCGGAAGAATCTTGGGAATATTGGCGCCCTCATTTACCAGATATTGAATGGTGTCACCACCAAATGCATCCACATCAGCCTGTGAGTAACCGGTCACTCCTTCCTCTCCTATTTTAAAGTCGGGCAATGTACCTTCAATAAAATTGTAAGACAATCTTAACTCTTCCAAATTATCCCACAAAAATAATCTGCGGAGCGTATTATCATCTTTCGTATTGAAGAACAGACCTATACCATCAGGATACTTGCTGCTGTCTTTCGCTTCTCTAAGGTCGGAAAGAACAGATCTTCTGTTACCAATCAAATTAAGAGACTTCAGTTTCGGGAAATTCTCTTTCGTTATAACTGCCGGTACGGAATTAAAGTTATTGCTACTTAAGTCCAACTTCTCGAGTCGTTCGCCCAACCGGACAAAATCGTCCGAAAGCGCTATCAGCCCGTAAGCGCTAACAGTTAATGACTTCAGGTACTTTAAATTACTGCATACATCCGCTTCCAACGTAATGCTCTTAGTTGCCGTATTCGTGTTGCCGAAGAAAGTCAGGCTCTCCAGATACGTCAGGTAATGTACTTCCTGCGGAATGGATTCTTTAGTATTAATCATATTGAAAGTAACGGAGCGAACGCGTCCCACTACATTTTCGCCTTTCGGAAGATCCTTGTCATCTTCTTCCCACAATACGACATTGTCCCAATACCTCATATTTTCTCCCGGATTCCAGTTATTACCTACTTCCAGACGTTCTCTGATAGTGAGCAGTGCCAATGAGTCACCCGAACGATTATCTTCAATCCTCGGCGAAGCCTTCTGGGTGACTGTCACCACGGCAGGCTGTTCCAGTTTATCATCGGCATTTTGAGGTGTAAAATGAATTTGCGCCGTACGGATGTCAAAATCCGGATTCATCATCCATTCCACACGGATTTTAGTAGTACGCGGACGAGAGCCTCGGTCCAAATCGACAGTGGGATCCTTAGGCAAGGTAAGCCATTTCTTTTGCGGCTCGACATCATACTTCGTATTCATTTTGAATGCAACGTTTGTGGTTACGGTCACATCAAAATAGCGTTTATCATAATTGTCCGACGCTTTGATTTCCACATCTGGCTTTTCTATATAAATCATCTTGCCGTAACCGGTCTGATGCACTGTCATTACGCACGGTGCCTGTCCGTACGGGATAAAGCGGATTTCCGCTTTACGCATTCCATTAATCAAGGTCGAATCGATAGAAACCGTACACTCAGTAACACCGGAACCATTGGCAGGAGAAATGTTCACCCAAGGTTCCGACGCACTGGCAGCCCATTCTCCCCCCGATGAGACGATGAGCTTGTCCTTACCACCGTCAGCACCCATCGTGATATCTTCCTTATCTATAGAGAATCCGGTAATACCACTATCGTCATCATCTTTACACGATGCCACAACAGCCATGTAAACGAATAATCCTAATGCTATTTTTACTAAATATTTCATTGATATTTTATTCTATATTGTTATTTATCCAGATCAAGCGCATCGCAACCACGGATATCCTGCGACTTATCGTAAACCAACGTATACCGTCCGGCTTTGATATAGGGGCATACATCGCTTATGTCAATCGAAATATTGGGATTATCCTTGATTTCGAACATCAAGATAGTCGGCGAAATGGTATCGTCAATTTTACGCAAGTCATTGGAGCCGATATAGAAGGCTTTAAGGCTCGGATTCTTATAAAGTCCCGTAGGCCACTCCCGCAATGTCCGGTTGCCGTTATCGTCACGTTGATGTCTGATACCGAATACCACCAGATAATTGATTGACAACGGTTGGGTCGGGAATTTGGAGAATTGATTGTAACTCAAATCCAATCCATACAATACCGGCATATTAATCACATAAAAATCATCTGTCAGCGAACTCAACTTATTATAGGTCAAGTCAAGACTTGTGAGATACTCCAAAGATGTCTTTCCTTTCAATGCCCCTTTAGGAATGGTTGTCATACCATTGGCGGAAAGGTTCAGTGTCTGCATCGGTGATTCTTTCTCAAACAGAAGTTTAGGGAATACCTTAAATTTGTTGTGGTGCAGATTTACAGTAGAAGCATTGATGCCCCGGTGATCCTCTCCATCTTCAAACTTATCAATCAGATTGTTGGAGAAATCGACTGTTCCCATTACAAAATCAGACTTGGCATTGAAAATATTCGGCACTTCGGTCAGCAGATTATTTGAACAGCTAAAATTCTCCACATCATTCCACCCAAAGAAATATTTCAATCCGTTGTCTTCCTCAACACTCGGAATCTCTGTTATTTTATTATTATCCAGATATACTTTCATCAGTTTGACTTCCTTACCAAAAGGATGCAATGTTTCAATCTCATTGTTGGTACAATCCAGCAATGACAATTTTTTCATCTTTTTCAAAAGGTCATATTCAGGAAATTCTTTCAATTTATTATATCCTAAATATAACAACTGGATTTTATCCGCACATTTTGAATCGTCTCCGATAATCTCTTCCCAGTTCTCTTTCAACACATCTCTATCTTCAGCGTAAATACCTGGATTACGCGCCACATTGAGTGAGACCAATTCAGGTAAGTTCTTCAACATATCCACTGGCAGCGTTTCCAAATTAGGACAGTTGTAGATTTCTATATCCGTCAAGGTGGTCATATCCTCCCATTTCCACTCATCCTGTTCTTCATAATAAGGAGAATCAGGCTTTACCTCAACAAAGAAACCGTCACTGCGGATAGGTGAGTTGGCTATAAAGAATTGTTCCAGTTTTGTCAGCCTCATGATGGCTTTGGATACACCGGTGATTCCGTTCGTCAAAACACCAAACTGCACATCTTTCGTAGAAATACGGCTGCTCTTGATGGGCTTCATCTTCGGATTGTCGTTGATTCCTTTGCGGAGAATACCGGACAAATCCTCCCGGGCGTCTTTTGAAAGGAATTTCGTATCATAGTCCATTCTCATTGCTTTCCGCTGTTCTTCGCTCATGTTGACGGAATAGTTGTCGAACAAACGTCCTCCCAGCTTTTCATCATGTGTTCCCAATGATAAGATTCTTAATTCGGTAAGTTGACCGATTTCATCGGGTACCACTCCTTTAGCACCGAAGCCGGCAAGAGATAAAAGAGCTACACGCCCGTTATCCAACAACTGCACGCCGGGTTGATTTCCCCACAAGTCAATGTCCTTATTGAAATTCCAATTGGCTCCCATCGGTGAGGATTCTCCGTAATATTTCCAGTTCGGACCATCCATCTTTGTCCAGATAGCTTTCAGTGCTATATAGTCTTTGATGTATTCGGCTGTTTCGTCAAGACGGACAGGGACTTCAGCATCCTTTGTCACTTCATTGTCTTTCACGACAAACGATTTGGATGTCTGCACGGTGGCTACTTCCAATACGTTTTTCGCCTTTTTATCCGAATAGGTTGTATAACTACTTATCTGATAAGTACCGGCTTTCAGCCATGCCACCGTATCACATTCCATATAGGAAGTCTCCTGGTTTCTATCAGCATCGGCATAGTCTTCTGCAGGTTTATCGGTAAAGTCTTCTACGTATTTCACCCGAATGCTTTTTATCGTAGTCAATTCCTGAGTGAAAAGGTTTTTCACAGTAATATCTATTGCCAGGATATTGCTCAACGGATAAGCTTCTTCCCCTGTTGCACGGGTCTTCACAAAGTCTTTCACCAGTTTGAATGTCACCATGCCTCGTGCCACCGCATCTACAATCAAATTCTGTGTATGCAGACCGTCGGAAACAATCGCAAAGGCATTATTCTCCCCGACTGGTCCTGCATATAATACATTGTCCAACTTATCATACAAGTAGTAACCAATAACAGTATAGGTTCCTGTAAGCAACTTCAACTTATCACTACGGAGTCCGAATTCTGCATTTTCCGCATTGTATGCATTCAATAGCAAAGTCTGAGTAATAGTTGAACCATTGTATTGCATGACAACTTTCACTTTCTGTACATCGTTCAGCTTATCCAGCTTATCGGTCACAGCACGCGTTGTCGTTCCTTTGTCCATGGATGCACTCTTTAATAATCTGAACTGCACATATCCATAAGTGGACTGCAACGGTTCGTCATCATCAGAACATCCTGTTACCACAGTCATTGCCAATAAACATGCAATGAAGGGAACAAAAAATAATATGGAATATAGTTTCTTATTCATCTATTCAATGATTAATTATAGTTGGGAGTAACAATAAGCACTTTCTTTGTTTTACCGTCTTTCTCAAACAGAATATGGAATTCCTCTGTTACTTCTTCTTCCCAAGCACTGATTGAAGTAGACGATGTCCCACCTTCACAAATCCTTGTTTCGGTTATATCTGTACCATTACGCATTACTTTAAAATTCCAATCGATCTCTAAATCACCCAATAATGGATCAATTTCAATAGCTGCTGCAGGATATTCGACAGTATAAATATCACTTACACCAGAATATAAGTCTATTATATCTGGATCAGTAACTTTCGAGCAAGCAACTTCTTGCATACTAACCCCATTAAAATACGTCACTTTAAATGCCTGTGCTGTCTCTTGCTTTTTCTCTTTCTGTACGAAATTAATCAAGAGATTATTATTTTGATAAATATAGTTGATATCTTGCTCGTATGTTTCCATATCCATTTCTATCAAATTTTCCCATAATTCATCCTTGATTTCTTCATATAACGCTTTAGGCAATACCAACACATATCCTTCTCTTTCTTCGGAAGATTCATCAACTTTCAACCGCAAATTACCTTTTCCATCATCTTCAAGTCTCATCCAGTCAACGCCATCTTCTTCTCCAATTTTCATCTGCACCATTCCCCATTCAACTACTTTTTGAATATATACCGGCACCACCTCATCATTCAAAGCCTGAACAGTATATGGTACAAATTTATTATAAGTAGAAGTTGTAGTAGAAGTACCGGTTCCCGCACCACTTGTTTGTGTGAACGTCTTGCCATCCAGTGACACTTCCCAATTCCAAGGAGTAGGATTAGAGTCAAGTATCTTGATACTTTTCGGATCCATGCCTTTATATACTAAAGGGAATGAATAAGACATAACCCCGTCTTCGTCGGCAAAAGTCAGTGTACCATTTTGCACATACTTTACATACTGAGAATTTTCAATTACCTTAACCTCACCTTTGGTCATCTCATTTGCAGTACCTACAATAGCATTTCCGGCTATCTCCAACCATTCCGGCCGGTTAGTTGCGGCAAAACGGAAGTTCGCCTTTATCTGAAAGGGCTTATAATTATTATATCCCACTTCTATCTCATGGATTTCGTTGCCTTCCATATCATAGATCTTCAATTCACGCATTTTATTATCGCGCACCACATCAGCAATAATTGCCTTCTCCGCTCCTATCATCATAGTCAGACGGGCAACAGTAGGTGCATCGAACGCCACAGCTTCATCGGTAATCTTCAATGTCACTGTCTGCTTTCCGGCAGTTCCGGATAAAGAATAATCTTCATGACCATCATTCACAAAGCGGCACCAAGTAGCCGAAGAAGTCAACTGCCAATCGGCATTCGTTTCAAAATTCAACTCTTTTGTATCACCATATACACAATTGACAGTTTGTTTTTCAGGAAAAACCGCTTTTACCGCATCATCGTCATCATCCGAACAAGCACTAATGCATAACGCCATGAACAGAGCCGTGAAGCAGCCTTCCAAGCAGAACTTCCGCATAAGCGCAACCAAGTTTTTTTGTTTAAGCTTTCTCATATTTTTGTTTTTTATTATTGTTTTATTGAATTATTGACGCCTTCTTCAATGAGAATCTGCGCTTCGTCATCACTGACCCATTTCACAACATTGATATAAGTACCTACTTCATCTTTTCCGGCAGGCATCCCCGGCACATGTAATGTCATGTACTGTAGCATAAACCTTTCGCAACTACTATAATAAGAAATGTAATACCCCGATTGATATGCCCACACTTCCCAGTCACCATAAATGGTATCAAAGGCATCCGTAGTAGCAGCAAACGGCTGGTCTTCCATTTCAATCAACGGATTAAGCAGGTCATCAGTAGTAAACTTCACTTTGAGGTCATATCCTTTGTAGAAGTAGTCCTTCATTATAATAGTGTTTTCCGAATCCGGATCGACTACGGTACGGATCAATCGTTGACTTACCCCCTGCATATACGAGCTGAAATAGGTGGAAGTTACAATCAAGGCATAACCTTCAAACAAATGAATGTCGAACGGACATACTTTCTGTAAAATCACTTTCGTTTCGGTTCCGTAAAGCTCCCACTTCGATTCTTCCTTACTGACCAGTTGAAGAACCATTCCCAGTGAATCGGTAATCTCTATATTGTCATAAATACCACGTATACGGACATTCGCCATACGCTCACCCGCCTTAATAGTTACCGTATTTGACTCTAAGGAAAAATGCCATCCTTCCACTGCATTCGTCTTTTTATCCAGAATCTCCACTCCCAATGTACGGTCGTAACTGCAAGCTTCAGTGGCCGCTACCGGTATATCGAAATACTCCTCGTTATTTTGTACCGGAAGCACGGACAATGTATCGGAGAACATGATATAATCGGGACCGCTATACTTAACATAATCGGTGTCGCAGCCGGTGAATCCGAATGCGAGAGTGAATATGACCGATAATCCGATAATAATCTTTTTCATGTCTATTGGTTTTAAAAACTATTTATTTATTGCTTTCATTCTTTCTTTCCATATTGCAATCTTGAAATATTGAAAGACTGTTTTATTTCAATCTTGTTTTCCAGCTTTCATTCTTTCTTGAAATATTGAAATCCTGCAATCACGTTTTCTTGAAATCCTGCTTTCTATCCTGCTTTCTTGCTTGAAATATGGCTTTCAACCTTGAAATCTTCTGCAAATAAAAGGAGAAAAAACGTTCGTTTTTAGATGTGTCCCGATTTGTCCTGCGCTGTCCCGATTTGTCCACCAACCGCCTATTTTACAGCATTATAAATCACCGTTACTTTGCAGCGGAGTAACGAACCGCAGGGGGCAAAGGTGTAAAACCGGGCTGGTGAACGGCAGGGCTTGCCGTTCCACGCTAACCCCAATCCGTCCGTGACGGATTTCGATTTTCGTCAGAAAATAGCAAGGTGTGTTCTATGGCACATAGAACCGTTTTCCGTGCCTGAAAACGCCTTGCCCCTTGCGGGGGTAAAAATCACTCCGAAGTCGTAATTTTTTAATTGAAAGAAGCATGGAAACAAGAAAACCTAACAAGGGCGGTCGCCCCGCCCTCGCAGACCCGGCGAAGCATCGCCATGTCCTTTACCTGAACGACCGGGAGAACGCCCGGTTTCTCTCCCAATGGGAGCAGTCCGGCGTGACGAGCAAGTCCCGGTTTATTGCTGCCCGTCTTTTCGGCGAGCCGTTCCGTGTGGTAAAAGTGGACAAGTCGGCAGTAGAATATTGCGCCCGGCTGACCGAATTTTACGCCCAGTTCCGGGCGGTTGCAGTCAATTACAACCAAGTCGTAAAGGCGTTGCACAGCAACTTTTCGGAGAAAAAGGCACTGGCTTTTCTCTATAAACTGGAGAAAGCGACCACCGAACTGGCTGTGTTGAACCGTCAGGTTATCGACCTGACAAACGAGTGCAGGGAACTATGGTTGCCAAAATAAGCACGGGCGGCAATATGTTCGGCGCACTGGCTTACAACCAAAACAAGGTGGACAGCGGGGAAGCAAAGGTGCTTTTCTCCAACCGGATGCTGTTGGGCGAGGACGGGAATTTCTCTATCGGCGAGTGTATGCGCAGCTTTGAAATGCAGATGCCCGTCCAGCTATCCACCAAGAAGCCGATACTTCATATTTCCATAAACCCGCACCCGGAAGACGTGCTGACCGACCAGCAGCTTTCCGACATTGCCAAAGAGTATATGCGGAAGTTGGGCTATGGCGACCAGCCCTATTTGGTGTACAAGCATACCGACATCGACCGCCACCATATCCACATCGTGGGGTTGCGGGTGGACGAGAACGGCAGACCGCTGAATGACAGGTTCGAGCATCGGCGCAGCAAGCAAATCACCCGTGAACTGGAGAAGAAATACGGGCTGCACCCGGCAGAGCGAAAGGAACGTGCCGAACGCCCGGAACTTAAAAAGGTGGACTATGCCGCCGGGGACGTGAAGCACCAAATCGGCAATACCGTGAAAGCGGCTTGCTATGGCTATCGTTTCCAGTCGTTCGGGGAGTACAAGGCTTTGCTTGCCGCTTACAACGTGTGCGCCGAGGAAGTCAAGGGTGAGATAAACGGCAAGCCCTATCAGGGCATTGTCTATTCCGCCATGAACGACAAGGGCGAAAAGGTGGGCAACCCGGTAAAGGCTTCCCGCATCGGCAAGTCGGTGGGTTATGAAGCGGTGCAGCGCAGAATGAAGAAATCGGGCGAAGCAATCAGGAACGGGAAACTGAAAGAGCGCACCCGGAAGATTGTAGCCACTGCCATGCAGACCGCCCACAGCCGCAAGGAACTGGAACAACAGCTAAAGAAGCAGGGCATTGACGTGGTATTCCGTCAGAATGACAGCGGGCGCATCTATGGCGTTACGTTCATCGACCACGACAGCCGGGTGGTGCTGAACGGTTCACGCTTGGGCAAGGAGTATTCGGCGAACGTGTTCAACGAACGTTTTTCGGATGAAACCGGAAAGATACACCAGTCAGAAGTATCAGCACCGCAGCAAGACCAGCCCACGCATCAGGAACAGCCGGGCTTCACGCCGAAATCCGACATCATTCTGGGCGTGGCTTCCGTGCTGGGAACTTTCGGCGGATTGCTAGGCGGCGGTAACGAGCCGCAGGACACCGCCCGCCAAAAGAGAAAGAAGAAAAAGAAGCGCACAAGGCGCATCGACTAACTTAAAAAAACATTACAATCATGCAACAGGAAGATGATTTGAGAGGGCTTGCAAGGGTCATGGACTTTATGCGGGCTGTCAGTATTCTATTCGTGGGAATAAACGTGTACTGGTTCTGTTACTCCACCCTGAAAGAGTGGGGAGTGACCTTTGAGGTGATAGACAAGATACTGTGGAACTTTCAGCGCACCACCGGGCTGTTCTCGTCCGTTCTTTGGACAAAACTATTTTCGGTGGTGTTCCTCGCCCTGTCGTGTATCGGCACTAAGGGCGTGAAAGAGGAAAAGATAACGTGGGCGAAGATACATTGCAGCCTTGCGGCGGGTGTCGTGTTGTTTTTCCTGAACTGGTGGCTACTGGAACTTCCGTTGCCACACACGGCGGATGCCGTGTTTTATATCGCCACGCTGTCGGCGGGCTATATCTGTATGCTCATGGCGGGTACATGGATGTCCCGGCTGTTGAAGAACAACCTAATGGATGATGTCTTTAATACAGAGAACGAGAGTTTCCAGCAGGAAACAAGGCTTATCGAGAACGAGTATTCGGTAAATCTGCCTACCCGGTTCTACTATAAGAAGAAATGGAATAATGGCTGGATAAATGTCGTGAACCCGTTCCGTGCCAGTCTTGTGTTGGGTACGCCGGGTAGTGGTAAGTCGTATGCGGTGGTAAACAGTTACATAAAACAGCAAATCGAGAAAGGTTTTGCGCTTTACTGCTATGATTATAAGTTTCCCGATTTATCGGAAATCGCTTATAATCATTTGCTTAACCACTTGGACGGGTATAAGGTAAAGCCTAAATTCTACATTATCAATTTTGACGACCCCCGCAAGAGCCACCGATGCAACCCGATAAATGCCAGCTTCATGTCGGACATTGCGGATGCCTATGAAGCCAGCTACACGATAATGCTTAACCTCAATCGAAGTTGGATAAGCAAGCAGGGCGACTTCTTCGTGGAAAGCCCGATTATTCTACTTGCAGCCATTATTTGGTACTTGCGTATCTATCAGGGCGGGAAGTATTGCACGTTCCCCCATGCTATTGAATTGTTGAACAAGAAATACGCCGATGTATTTACTATTTTGCGCAGTTATCCCGAACTGGAAAACTACCTTTCTCCGTTCGTAGATGCTTGGGAATCAGACGCTCAAGAGCAGTTGCAGGGTCAAATAGCAAGTGCGAAAATCCCGCTTTCAAGGATGATTTCACCCACTCTTTACTGGGTAATGACAGGTGATGATTTCTCGCTGGACATCAACAACCCGAAAGAGCCTAAAATCTTGGTTGTCGGCAACAATCCCGACCGTCAAAACATCTATTCGGCGGCACTGGGATTATATAATTCCCGTATCGTGAAGCTGATAAACAAGAAAGGTCAGCTTAAAAGTTCGGTGATAATAGACGAGCTACCAACGATTTATTTTCGTGGACTTGACAATTTGATTGCTACGGCACGAAGCAACAAGGTAGCGGTTCTGTTAGGCTTTCAGGATTACAGCCAGCTTACCCGTGACTATGGGGACAAGGAAAGCCGTGTAATCCAAAATACGGTGGGCAACGTGTTCAGCGGTCAGGTGGTCGGTGAAACGGCAAAAATACTGTCGGAGCGTTTCGGAAAGGTGTTGCAGAAACGGCAGAGCATGACAATCAACCAGCGGGAAAAATCCACCTCGATAAGCACCCAAATGGACAGCCTGATACCCGCCAGCAAAATATCCAACCTCACGCAAGGTATGTTCGTGGGTGCTGTGGCGGACAACTTCGATGAACGGATAGAGCAGAAGATTTTCCACTGTGAAATCGTGGTGGACAATGAAAAGGTGAAGCGGGAAACCGCCCGTTACGTGAAGTTGCCGCAGATAATCGACTTCACCGACAAGGACGGCAACGACCGGATGCAGGAGGAGATACAAGCCAACTATGACCGCATCCGTCAGGAAGTCCGGCAGATTGTCGAGGACGAGATAACCCGGATTAAGAACGACCCGGAGCTATGCCACCTTATAAAAGAGGAAGAATAACCGATATTCTTTCCTGACAGACAGTATTTTTACTAATTTTGCAGACAAAGAAATGATTATGAATGAAAACCAAAATACGGAATGGAAAGAAAGCTGGCGTGACGAGTATCTGAAATGGATATGCGGCTTTGCCAACGCCACAGGCGGCAAGATATATATAGGTATGAATGACAACGGTAAGGTAGTCGGCGTTGCCGATGCCGACAAACTGCTGGAGGATATACCGAACAAAGTGCGTGACGTGCTGGGTATCATCGTGGACGTGAACCTGCTGGAAGAAAACGGGCTGAAATATATCGAGATTGACGTACCGCCTTATTCCAATCCTATCAATTACAAAGGTCAGTACCACTATCGCAGCGGCAGCACGAAACAGGAGTTGAAAGGTGCGGCGTTGAACCGTTTTATCCTGCAACGTACTGGCAGGCATTGGGACGAGTTTCCCATAGAGTGGGCAGGCATAGAGGAACTTTCCCCCGGCGCATTGAACCGTTTCCGCAAGGAAGCGGCGAGAAGCGGGCGTGTGGACGAAGATGTGTTGAAAGATACTACCGAAAATTTGCTGCACGATTTGCGGCTGATTGACACCCAAACCAACCGTCCGACCCGTGCCGCCTTGCTGTTGTTCCACCCCGACCCGGAACGCTTTGTAACCGGGGCTTATATCAAGATAGGTTTCTTCCGGGATGATAAGGGTAACTTGGAGTTTCAGGACGAGGTTCACGGCTCTTTAATGGAGCAGGTGGATAAGGCAATGGATTTGATAAAGACCAAATACCTGATTTATCATATATCATACGAGGGAATTTCCCGGCGTGAAACACCGCAGTTCCCGGTGGAAGCTATCAGGGAGTCACTGATGAATTGTGTGGCACATAAAGACTATGCCAGTGCCGTACCCATTCAGATTAGCGTGTTCCCCGACCATATCACCTTTTGGAACGCCGGACAGTTACCGGAAAGCTGGACGACCGAAAAACTTTTTGAAAGCCACCCGTCCTCTCCCTATAACCCGCTAATCGCCAACGCCTTTTTCAGAAGCGGGGATATTGAAAGCTGGGGACGTGGCTACAAGCGTATCTTGGAAGCTGTCAGCGCATACAAGTTGTTGCCACCCAAACTTGAAATGTTAAGCGGTCTGATGATTACCTATTATACCGATATACGTTCGCAGCTATTGGCGCAGCGAGTGGATGAAAGGTATATACCCATTATTGAGTATGCCGCCCAAAATGGGAGTATAAATAATTCAGATGTGCAGAATTTGTTAAATACCAGTAAAACTACTGCTTATCGAATTTTGTCGCAACTGGATAACTGGCTGGAAATACAAGGAACAACAGGAAAAGGCACTCATTATACACTTAAAGGGTTCACAAAGGGTTCATAATTGAATGTTTTTGCTTTTATGAAATGCTGAACTTCCTGTTTAACAAGCATTTGAAAACCATTAAAAGGGTTCACAAAGGGTTCATCGAAAGAGAGTGATTGATTTCACTCTCTTTTTTATGCTTAATTTCGCAACCATTGGTTGAATATTTTATCTTAATTGCGTTTTTCTTGTTTTATAATCCAAGTTGAACCGTGTCGTGGGAAGAATGGTCTTTGCCATTTCTG
>ENA-OPEV01001156-OPEV01001156.1-human-gut-metagenome-genome-assembly--contig:-NODE-1156-length-15461-cov-3.241594_pt1 | contig 15461 bp, 12 predicted proteins | sample MGYA00241637_ERZ501537 | MGnify/ENA primary metagenome ERZ501537 (study PRJEB25962, sample SAMEA1972159) | human gut metagenome | biome: human gut; feature: human-associated habitat; material: faeces...
GCTTCCCATCTATGTGACCGGCATCATCGTATGATCAGTACCTGGCATAGATTCATTATTATGATATACAATTGAAAGATCATACCATAACAAAACGGCTTCCTTCATTTCTGAAAGAAGCCGCTGTTTTTAATGCGATGCTGATTTATTTTCTTGTAAAAGGAGAATCTGGAAGAAGACAAGTCTTTCCGGTGATTGTAGCCTCCTCTTGTATATCCGTTTCAAAATTTTTCATCAGGCCGTGAATGAAACATTCACCTTTTCCCAGCTTATCAATTTTCCAAAGATCCTTTTTGCTCAGATTCAGTGCGTCTGCCATGGCTCTTTTGGAACTGCTGTCAAGCTTAAAATATACATTTATGCCTGCTTGTCTCAGTGTGTGGCTCTCGCGAATGCTACCAATGAATTGTGTGCTAATGTTCAGACCAAGGTTATACTTTCTACCTTCTCGCATAATCTGACTGATGATACTTCCCTTTTCAAGGTTTTCGTTTTGGATTTCATCAATGAAGATGTTGAACTGAGGCAATCCTTCTTGTATCATCTTTCTATGCTTCTGCGTCTGGAAAAGAGAAGAAAGTAGCATATTGGTAAGTGGTCTCTGTGTATTCATACTTGGCTCATCCACTTTGATAACCACAATATTTTTACATGATTCCAAAAATGTGTACCAATCTGCCATACTTTCATTATGATTGCACTCTATAATTTCTTCAAAGACATCATTCAGCTTGCTGTATACACTATATCTTGTGCTATCATTCACTTCTGGAAAATCTTCTTTTAAGACAAAAAGAAGAATCTCATAATTACACTCATTTTCTACCACACACTCCTTTAATGCCTTTTTCAGAAAGTTTATCTGGATTTGCGATGCATTTGGCATCGCCTGACTGATGATTTCGCCAAAGCAGTTTGTTTGCTTGGTGACAGAATAATCTTCATATTTGTACATTAAATCAACAGGTAGACCTAATTTAGAAATGTCATGGAAGGAGATGTACTGCTCGATAAATTCCTTGGACAGACTCTTCTCCAACTCCTCTTTGAAAAAAGAGTCGCTGCTGTCAAAAACGATTACACGCTTTTCCTTCTGTGCCAGTCTTGCCATGAGCTGTGTCATGAAAACGGTTTTGCCCATTCCTGAAATGCCAGTAATGCAACGGTGCTGATTCTCCCCTTCAATCAACATTTGTCCAGCATATTGACCAAAGGCATTTTGAACAAGCGGTAGGAAATCGAATTCATCTGTTCTGTCTGTGAAATATTCCTTACTGCTGAGACTATCAATGCGTTTAATTGTTTCAGAGGTTACCAAATCACAATATCTTACCGCAACCAGGTTAATATGAACCGCCATGCCATCCGAATCATAGACAGTTGTAGGCTTTTTGTGTCCATTTGTAGCAACCAAATACTCATGTTTTGCAAGTGGATTGAGAATGCCGTTTACCGTTTGAGCTTCTGTAATTTCAGGAAGAAAATAGTTCTTCAATATGCGTTCTTCCATCAGCATAAGATCACCATCAACAATGATTGTATCAGAACCTCTCTCATACTTCATTTCTCTGTCCAGTTTTACAACTTGAAACTTTCCTTCTGTAACGAAGTTGTTTAGCAGTTTGGAAAAGGAATCAATGACAGAAAACGTCTTTCCTCCTTCAAAATTCTGTGAATCAAGAAGTGTTTTTTTGAGGTGCTTCTCAAAATCTAAATTGGTCTCAACATGAAAAATGCGTTTCCAGAGAGCATAAACTGATAAGAGCACAGCGTACGTCGTACAAAAACGATCTGAAGAAAACGTGCTTTTCTCTGCCATTTTTATCATTTCGATATTTTTTCGCAGGAATGCATCATATTCATCGATATGTCCACAGAATGTTTCTGCAAAATATCGCATCATTTCATCAAGATTATTGGAAAGTTCAAAGTGCTCTTTCTCGGAATATTCTTTGCCGAAATTTTCACTTGTCTCCAGAAAAATTCCCATTTCCTGCGGCAAATAATGTTGAATTTCATTCGAAATAAAAGCAACATTAAATGCTTTGCAAGCAATATCAGATTTGAAATTCAGAATGGAATCAATTGCCTTTATCCGTTTATTGCAAGTTTCACTAACTGTATCATCAATCAGCACAACTGTTTCATCTTTGCTCTGTTTCAGTACATTGGTCAGCTCATAATTACTCATAGTTAATGAATATGGCTGCTTGTCTCTGTTATATGTCTTTAGAAATATACCAATCAGCTGTTTTGCTTCGATACTCAGAAACGAAACTGAAAGGATTGGTATACAATTGCAGTGAATGTATTCCAGATAAGTTGATAGCATTCCTGCACAAGCATACGTCAAAAGAAATATTTCAGTCACAGATTTTAAATACTTTTCCACATTTGCAAGGATCGTTTCACAGGTATTTCTGACGGCAGGCAGATACTTATTTTGATAAGGTTCTGAAATAAAATCATCGTAAATACCACACACATTTGATTCCCCACAAGTAAACTTAGCCCCAGTAAAAACTCCATCTTTCGCTCTAAAAATCATTCCTGGAAATTCAGGAATGACTATAATCGATGTCTTGTTTTCAATAATATTCATAATCAAATTATAAAGACAATCATTTGCAACATCATTCTTGCATTTGGTTCTAAAGAACGGAAAATATTTCATCAGTCTTTTGGCTGAAATATCTTTTATAGGGATGATTGTTGTTTCAGATTTCTTTGTCGTTGTTGCATATTCAATAACAACGCTTTCGTGTTGCTCTCCATCTACGGTAGAATAGAGAATGAAACTTCCTATGAATTTTATATATCCGACTTCTTTTTTCTTTCCATTTGCTTCTCTGCACCAAATTGTACCCAAACTGTCATAATTAAACTCTCTGGAACCAAGTTCTCTCTGAGATTTCAATGATTCGATAGTCCCGCTAAGCTGCTCAATTGTTTTTAAATCAGCCTTATGAATTCCCTCTGCCTCATAGATAACAGCTTTCAATTGACTCTGATAATTTTGACTTTGCATAAAAAGGTTTTCTTCAAGTTGACTGCATCTTACTTTAAATTGATTACGTTCTGCAATAATTGTGTTTACATTTTGGATTGGGTTGTATGCATTCATCATAATCTTCTCCTTTGAATCAATACGGTTAATACGGATTGTTATGCCAGATCTGGTTGGTCTGCTTACTTCATGAAGTCTGTTACCAGTATATCATCCTAAAATCCAAAAATCAATAATTTATAAAAAATAGTGAAAAACAAATTTGTATAAAAACATAACGCATATTTAATTGAACAAAAAAAGAAAACACATTTAAAATAGTGATTGACACAAGTCAGAAAAGAAAGTATAATAGAAATAGATACTTGGGAGGTGGCATTATGAAAAAATGGATATGTGCAAAGGATGTTACATCACTTGCTGTTATAGAGCTAATGCATGGAAAAAAGACAAAGGTGGCAGTGAAAACGGAAAATGGTAATTTTGAAGTACAAACAAAATCAATTATTACGCAATATCTCAATCCTAATAATGACAGAAAGAAAATGACAAAACGAATTGCAGATACTGTCTGTAATAATTTCGAGTACTACATGAAAGACGCATCAAGCAAAGAAAACTTCTCATTCATGTGTGGAAAAGCACTACTTTTCATATATTCTATTAGTAAAGTAGATTTGACTTATATTCTTCAAAATCAATATAGTAGTTCTGCAAAGGAAGAAATCTCTGCTTTTCTCTTGAAAGTAGTACGGTCTGTTTTTGAAGGATTTGTACAAAGAGAGTGCATTCAATATTCCGAATTAGAAGAACTTGTCTACACAACTATTTTTGATAAAAACATATTTGATGAGATTACAAAAGATACGACAAATGATATTGATATTTCAAGAAGCACCTATATGCAGTATCTTCCTATGCTTGATAGCTCCTGTTCCATTGCTGGGGAAGTATCTGACGTTCTTCTAACATATCTCACAGAATTGATTCTGGCTGACAGTCGAGAAGAATTTATACAAACACATGCTGTTTCAGGAATAGTTCCTTTTGCAGAAAATTTTTCTGGAATTCATTGGAAAGAACGGTGCTTTCAACAAAGATTTGGAACGTTCCTTCTTTTTCAACCAAATTCCATGATAAGAAAAGAAGGCAATTATCTACTTGAAAAAATTCGACTACAGTTATATAAAAATGCAATCTATACATTACTTCAAAAATATGATACTATTGAAAATAGAGCTTTAAAACAAAGCAGTTACTTTCAAGATGCTATGAGCAAACTTGAAAATTATACGAATTTCATCAAACTTCAAGTAAAAACGGACAAAGAACTTGAATTGTTTGGTCGCTTTAAAATCTATAGAAAAGTAATTGATACACCTCGAAAACTGATTACAGAAATGATGGATTTTGTTTTCTATGTTGTTTATGCGAAAGTGGGCAGAGTTGAGTTAATACAAAGAAATGGAAAAAAGCATGAGATTTTAACTGAAGTATCCAGAGATTACATCAGCAAATATGTAAATGGAGAACAAAAGAAATTTACTGGTGCTGTAAAGGATGCTCTATATTACAGAATCAAGTATAACATAGAAAACAAAGAGCATTTTATATCTTTACTGTGGCAGTTTATGTATTATGCATTCAGTTTGGATTTTTACATGGTCGAATCAAAAGAGGATTGGCTTCGATTCATGAAAAAAATGCTGGAAGACGTAGAGTGTGGTAAATCCATGGAGAATCTCAGAGAAGATATGCAGATGTCCTTCGACGAATGGCAACTTAAAAAGATACTCTATAATCAAACAATAAAATTTCCACCGCTTACAATCAAGTACTTTCGACACATTGATGCTTCTGGATGGATTCGTTATACAGAGGTACAGAGCAGGATTTTAAATATAGACAATGGATTCGATACTGTACAGATCCGGAATGAAATGACCATAAGATATATCGATCTTAAAATCGATCGGCTCATGGAAAAGCTGTACAAAACAGTTGAACTTGCAGAGAAGTTGTTTTCTACTCGATCCCATGAGAAAATAAAGGCATACAAATTACAGCTTGGTGACGAGCAAACCAATTGGAAAATTCAATTTTTATCAAATCTGTGTGATGAAAATGACAATAAAATAGCTCTTTCAGAAGGAGAATTAAAAGAGTTGCTCTCCTATATCTCCATGCTAATTATCAGTAACAGAATCCATTCTGAAAATTGCAATAAGCGAAAAGAAGAATTTGAAATCTATGCCAAGAGAATTTTCAACCTGAAATCTGTGAGATATGAAACCATATATGGTTTATATAAAACAAATGGTGACAGGAGAAATAAAGAATTGTTTGATAGACAGAATGCTGAATTGTGGAAAAGCAAAGTAATACAAAATCTCTATAAATGGGTAAAAAGAATATTGGAATATCTTGTTTACTCAGAATGGATCGATGAACATTGGAATCATATATAATTTTTGCTTTTCTCGATTTTTTACGAATTTCAAAAAAATGAAAGTGCAAAAAATCAAAAAGGCAGAGCCTTTTGAGAAAAAACAAAACTGGATTTTTCTAAATTCGTAAAATTTTCAGAAAATGAAAAAATTTTCTCAGGAACAATGCTCATGAAAATCTGAAAAAATAGAGCTACTACGAAAGAAAGTATTACTTTTTTAACAGACAACCTAACATAAAAGTAAAACTATATTCAGTTAGATTGACAGTTATGTACCATATTGATTGGAATACAGCAAAATCAGATGCAGGGAGACAGAGGTATTACCATTACCTCTGTCTTGCAGATTTTATTAAAATAAACTTGTTGTATATTTATTTTAATAAAAGAAATTTATATATTTATATACATAATATATAGTATAATGAATATAGTTTAATTTTACTTTTAATTACACTATAACAAGGAGGATGTACTATGAGAAGTGAAGCAGAAAAGAAATCCATTGTAAAAAGCATTAAGCTTTCTCCGTCACAGGTACAACAAATTGAAGAAAAAGCAAATGAAAAAAATATGACTTTTAGCAGTTATATGGTAGACTGTGCCTTACATAACAACCAGGGCATCACTCCTCAGATTGCTGTTAAATATCAGGAGCTTGTTAATATGGTTCAGGAGATTGCAGACAACATTAATCGTAATGACTATGTCAGAAAGGAAGAATTGCGACGGAAAGCAGATGATCTATGCGAACTGTTTCATTCTGTAACACCCATAGAAAAGTATGAAAACCTAAAAAGAAAAATGGGACTATTTATAGAAGGAGGATTGGACGTATGGGAATCTTTAAAATGATCAGACATACAGACGATGGATTACGGTATCTGTATAACGCTTTGCATTACACCATGGGCATCCATACCGATTATGATAAGCGTTGCAGTCCAAACGTTGACATATACAACGCTTATGAACAGTTTTTGTTCGTGAAGAAGTATTTTGGAAAAACAAGCGGTAATCCTGTATTTCATTTTATTGTCGTATACAATGCAAAATCTACATGGGGTTATAATGATGAACATACTGCGGAGATGAGTCATAGAATTGCATCTTACTTTTCAGACAGATATCAGATTGTTTACGGCATACATCATAAACCCTGCTACAACAAATGTGGAAAGTGTACTTCTTTGTATCATGTACATTTCATAATGAATTCTGTAAGCTATATAGATGGTAAGATGTTCTCTGGAAATTGTACTGAAATCTATGCTTTTCTGGAACATATTAAGCGTGTTACAGGCGACAAATCTTGGACAATGGAATATGATTCCGATAAAGAAAACGGCAATAACGGCGTTTCCCCTGTAATATGAGTGTGATGGAGCTTATTTCTGTTGATATTGCATGAGAGAAAAATTGCCTGTCATCAGAGAAGGCAGTGAGTAGGTTGTAGATACTTCATTTCTATTCCGTTGTTCCAGTTTTCTAAAAATGCGGTTGTGTAACTGAGAAAATTGTGGTATAATAATTGTATACAAAAGTTTGCAAGTTAGGAGTGAACAGCAAGATATGACAACAAAAGAAATCGATGAAAAAAGCTTAGAAAATGCAAAACGATTATTTTCAAGCGGTGAGATTGATAAAATAGAAGTCGGCACAGTAAAAGGCTTGCAGGCAATTCATAAAGCACTTTTTGATGGCTTATACGACTTTGCTGGAAAAATCAGAACGATGAATATTGCAAAGGGCAATTTCCGTTTTGCAAATAGCCTGTATTTAGATGCGGTTCTTTCGGCGGTCGAGAAGATGCCGGAAAATACATTTGAGGAAATCATTGCAAAGTATGTTGAAATGAATGTGGCTCACCCGTTCATGGAAGGTAATGGCAGAAGCACAAGAATCTGGCTGGATATGATTCTGAAAAAACTTCTGGGGAAAATAACAGATTGGGCAAAAATTGACAAGGTGCAATATCTACAGGCAATGGAAAGAAGCACAATCAATGACCTGGAATTACGGTTTCTGATACAGCCAAATCTGACAGATAAGGTGGATGACAGAGAGGTAATTTTCAAGGGAATCGAACAGTCGTATTATTACGAAGGGTATGAAAAATAAGGCACTCCAAAAATGGCTGGATGGAATCGGATTATTTTGATTTTCAAATTCCGAGTAATCTGGTCATTTTTTCTTTTTGTGGAAAACTGAAATAACCTGTAGAAATCCGATCAAACTTGAAACTGCATATAACATTTCATGGAAAGGCTGGGTATACTCAAACAAGAAGTATAAAAAATCACCAAATGATCCGAAAAAATATAAACATAATTGTAATAGTAAAAGGAGGTGAAATTTATGAAAAGCATTCCATATACCGAAATGAAGTACATGCTGACTGTTCGTGAGACAGCAAAAATACTCGGTACCAGCATTCATACGGTTTACAGATTGATAGAATCAGGTGAATTGAAATGTAAGAAAATGAGTGTCAGAAAAACAATGATAACTGCAGAAGAAATAGAACGATATATCAGCGAACATTAAAAGGAGATTGCATATGCTTACAAACAAAGAAATCCTTACCCGTGAGGAAGTCATGGAGTTCCTGAAAATTGGAAGAAGTACGTTTTATCGCCTGCTCCAGACGGGAGAGCTGAAAGGCTTTAAAGAGGGAAACCGATATAAAGTACCAGTTGAATCAGTAGAAAAATATGTAGAGATGAGAATGAGAGCATAGAAAAATGGCATGGTTCTTTTTGAAAGAAAAACAGCAAAAGGAATAGATAAAAATCTATTCCTTTTGCATAATATTTCTATCAATCATTTTTAACTATATCAATCTTTTGCATCAATGGCATCATTTTTTAAGTCTGGAATATAGACACTTGCCTCGACACCAGTCCCAATCTCCGGTGTGATCCTGTATAATAAAACTTGACACACAAGCCACAAGGGAATAAAATAGAAAAAAGGAAAAACGGAGGATACGAAGATGTCAAAGAAGAGAGAATACGACGAGGAATACAAAGTGCAGGCGGTCAAGTTAGCCAAAAACCTTGGATCAGCAAAAGCAGCAGCAGAGGAGCTGCAAATTCCTGTCAACACGCTGTACGGCTGGATACAAAAAGTAAAAACAGCCGAGCTGGACATCGGATGCGGCGAACGCAGCCCGGAAGAAGCATTGAGCATTGCCAAAGAGGAATTGTTTTATCATCGGGGCAGAAAGACAGAACATTACAAAATGGAAGAGCTGAAATTCATGGTCTGGCGGTATTTCATGAGTTACTGGAGCAACCGCAGGATCTGCTCGTCCATTGGCGGGCTTCCTCCTGCTGTAAAGCGGCAAAGATTCTACGCAGCGGTTGCCGTCGCACGCTTTGCTTCATAATCCTTGTTGGAAATGTGTCAAGTGTTATTGACAATTTCAATGAAGTTGTAGATATCCTTTTGAGTGATGGAATCTATCAATTTTTCTCCAAAAGAAGGTAAAATATGCTTTTCTGCTTTCATTCTGTAGTGTGATGCAGTTGATTTTTTATATGATATTTGACTATGTTAAACTATTTATATAAAACATTATATAATATTTTATAGCAAAACTGGTAATTCTGTTCGCTTTGACGGATCATATTTATTCTTAAAATAACATTTTCTTTATTCCTTGAAATAATGTATTGAAATTTCCGTTTACCATTCTTCTTTTTTTCGCGAGAAATTCACCATTCCCATCGACCATCTTTTCTGTAATATAAATTCATTTTGCCTATCCTTGTGTAAATTCAACAAAATACAACATATTTTTTCATCGTATTAAGTCTAAAAATGACTATTTTTGTATTGACAAATCGAAAAAACTGTGGTATAATATAGCATATAAAATCAAACATGATATGTCCATTTCGCAATTTTACAGACTTTTGCGAAACAAGAGATTTGATGAGATGAAATTGTGTTGTCTTGTAAGTTTTATATTGTTAAGCATGTATGAATGAAAATATTATATCATCTACTTTTGGGACAACTATAACATTTATTATTTGTATATATGATTATAGAATACTTGGTGAATACTGCAAAATAAAGCTTCATATAGAAAGATATATATTGAAAGATTCCTATTCCATTATTTCTAACATTGAGTAATTTTTTTATCTTTCTGATGATGCTTATGAATTTGAAGATAAAATGATCTTGAAATACTATTGACTTCAAGATGACGATTAAGAAGAACTGAAACAGGTGAATGTAATTATGTTAGTATACGAAATAAAAAGTCTTCCTGATTTGACATTAAGTAAATATCAGGTTTTTGCGGATTCTGGAATAGACGGAATGTTAGAGGTTCAAACACAATTTATTAAGCAACTTCATCGTGTACTGCTTCTTGGTGATACGAGTGCTCACATTCTCTTTAATTACAATCCTGGTTTTCCCAATGGAAAAAAATTAAGGATTTACGTAGCTTTTTTTTGCAAAAATTCAGGAGTACAATATTATGAACGCCTAAAAAGAATTATAGCAGCTTCTGGAATCTACAGATATTTTCATTTGAAACTAATATCGGAAAAAATATTACCAATAGATTTTAAATTTCAATATATGTCAGTCCTTCATAAAAAAGAACGAGTATTACCGATTGTCACTGATGATGAAACACATAATTTTTATGTAGTTCCTAATTGGGAAATGAATGATAACGCACGGCTATATAATATGTTGCAACTTATACAGTCATTTGATGAAAGATGTTGCTACAGAGTTGATTTATATACAGTTGATGAGCTAGAGGAACAAATTCATAAAAGTTTTGAGAAGCCATTATCTTTTCTAAGAAATATTGGATACAAGGGAATCACAATAAGCGATTATGGAAGAAATCAGAGAGACAAACGGGATCCAAATGCTGACGAAGTTCTTCATCAATATGATCAGTGGATCAAGAATGTGGATGCTTCAACGGTATTCAGATGTAGAATATCTGCCATGTCTAATGATAAACAAATCAGCCAATTGATTTTAAATAGTACGGTTGCAGAAAGTGTCAAACAAGGCAATGCAGTTACTAAAACGGCAAATAGCCAATTTGATTGTTTTTCGTTGATAGAAGAATTGCCTAATGGTTTACATTTGGCGGATGCTCCGAAATCTCTGAATAATTGGACAACTACGTTTACGGCCGAAGAAATTGCAGCTTTTTGCAGATTTCCAGTATTGTATGATGGCGAAACAGTCGAACTCCCTAAAGAAACGATGGCTGTGCAAGAGCAGGAAGGCATCATTCTTGGTAAGGATACAAATAACTATGATGTTGCTATACCTCAAAAATTATTACCTAAACATATGTTTGTATGTGGAGTGCCTGGATCGGGTAAAACAAACACCATGCTTCATATTGCAAATAGTTTATGGAACGGCGTGGTTACTGAATCTGATGGAACAACACATAAACTTCAGATACCATTTCTTGTACTTGAACCTGCAAAACGTGAATATAGAGAATTATCGCTTTTCGATATTCCTGAACTGTTGATTTTTTCCCCATCTGCGTGCACGAATTTTCCAATTTGCATTAATCCGTTTGAATTTCCGATTGGTTTAACATTATCTGAGCATATTGGTAAGTTATGCCAAGTTTTTGAGGGAGCATTCCCAATAGCGCCTCCAGCACCGTTTATTTTGGATAGAGCTATACAAGCAATATATGAGAATAAGGGTTGGAATTATCGTGATATAAATACTGGAACAAAGCCATATCCAATTATGCAAGAACTTTACGATCAATTTGAAAAAGAATTATTAACAACAAATTATGATAGCGAAATTCAAGGAAATATAAGATCTGTTTTGGAAATGCGTATTGGAAGTTTGTTACGTAGAGAAATGCGTGATATATTTAATGCTGAGAAATCTACGCTTTCTCCAGAGGAATGGCTTACCAAACCCGTAATTGTTGAGCTTGAGGCATTAGGTGAAGGTCCAGCAAATTTTGTTACGCTTTTGTTATGCACACTTATACGTGAAACACTTAAAGCTGATCCTTTGAAAGATAAGGAAAAACCAGTAAGGCATATCATATTTATTGAAGAAGCACATAATTTAATTGCACCTGAATCACAGGTACAGGATGGTATGGATTCTAATCCAAAAGTTGCTGCAACTGCCTTTATTGTAAAAATGCTTGCGGAAGTGCGTGCTTTACGAGAAGGAATCATAATTGCTGATCAATTGCCAACTGCAATGGCACCAGAAGTAATAAAAAATACGAACATAAAATTGGTACACCGTCTTACTTCTAGTGATGACAGAGAACTTGTTGGCAGTACTATGTCAGCAAGCAGTCTACAAATGGAAAACATGGCAACGTATACGAGCGGACAAGCATTGTTTGCTTATGAGAAATTGTTAAGACCTTTTGAAATGCAAGTTAGCATGGTAGAGCAGCATGGTGAAGAGACACCTAATGATGATAAACTGTTTGAAATTATGTCGAAAAAAAGTGGGTTCATTCAATTACAGCAAAAAATCCAAGACAGTAGGTATAACATGATAGTAGATGAAACTGTAGCGATAGTTGATGAGGAAAAGGAAAAGGCAGGGCAACTTTTCAATATAGACGGAATACATTTTGAAAGTATCTCTAAAGCAAGGTTTGTAAGATTTATAGAGAGCTGTGACAGTGTCTTATCTTATTTTTGTAATCGTCGTGATTATCTAAATAGTAGAGTGGACAAGCTTGAAGAACCATACATTACATTTGATGAAATTACAGAGATACGTTCTGTTGTATCAGAAATAGGTAATACTTTTAAACGCCTTATGGAAAACTTTAAGAAGATGTATGAATTAAAACATGGGAGGTAAACTATGGCAAGCGGAAGAAGCATTGAAAAAAGAAAAGGACAAATTAAAGAAATTACTTCGAGTCTCGAAAGACGAGAAAAGCGGGTAGAAGATCTCGAAGGAAGATATGCACAAGCGATGGATGCAAGGATGGCTTTGGAAGGCGTAGAAGGTCTGGATGATGAAGCACGAGAATATTTTCAAGAACTCAGTGCTGATGATTTAGAGAACCTTCACGAAGAAGGAGAAGAACTTGCAGATGAGATGATGGATGAAACGCAGCAACTCGAGGAAGTTAGACAAGAAAATGCTGATGCTATGGAAGGAAATCGCGAAGCAGCACAACATGCTAAAAAATTTGAGTCTGCGACAGATGGGAATGCCACGTCAGCAATAGAGCAAAACTCTGAGAGTATATCAGAAGTAACTAATGATATTAATGATGCACAAAAGAAAATTGATGATTTGTCAAACAGAGCCAGAAATCTTTCAAAACGAGGTGGTTCTTTTTGATTCAGCATTCGTTTACTCATCTTTAGAGTTTTGTGATTATATTCCTGATAAATACAGAGCGGCAGTAGAAGATGGTTTCGCACAAGCTGATGAAGATGTTTTCCGTATTGCAAAAATCTTTTCATCGAATTTAAGAGCTATACATTCAACACTATCTAAAGCTGTTATATCAAATGGTAGCTTGGTTAAGCCAGTATCACATTATGATTTAAATGAAAAGTGTGTTTACATGGATGAATCAAAATCAAATGAAGAATGTATGCGAACATTCCGACATGAATATGGTCATTTTATAGACGATCAGTTGGGATTTGTTTCCAGAACACCGGAATTTAAAAAAGCATTCGATGCAGATTCTAAGTTATATGATGTTTCAAGCAGTGAAGGAACAGAAAGATTAAACAATCTTAGATTAGAAATAGCAGATAATATTCACGCTTTTTCTTCGGAATACGTAACTGACATTATATCTGCATTGACACTTAATGATACGAGATTTATTAGAAAATATGCGGAAAACGCTGTACAGACATCGCGTTACGATATATTTTATGAAGAAAAAATGGAAGGCGTTGGTATGAGTGGCCATTCGTATTCATACTGGGTTTATGATGGTCCAGTCAACGCTCGACAAATGGAAGCATTTGCTGATTTATTTGCTATAAAAGTTGAAAATAATCCAATTGTTTTGGAATTTGTGTGCGAGCATTTTCCTAATTTGAATAGGGAATTTGAAAGAATCATCGATTGCTATTTGAAAAAAATATAATAGATTTATGGAGAGAAAAAATATGGGTACGTTGGTTGTAATTGTTGTTATTATGATTATTTTGAGTAGTGTTCTTGGAAAAAAAGAAAAAAGAGAGGAATTAAAAAAAGAAAAACAAATAGAATTAAACAATATTATTAATTCACTTAACAACACCTTACATATAATAGAGAAAACTTATTATGATGAAAAATATAAAGTATTTTACTATTTTGAGGATTATAACGGTAGCGAAGTGAAACTACCTTGGAAATCGTATGAAGAGGTTTACAGTGAGATTTGGCAGTACAGAAATAGATTGAGTGAGTTCGGGAAAGAGTATTCTTTGCTTTTTGATAAAAAAATTAATGAGCATATAATTTCTTTAAATAAAGAAATAGAAAAGGGATTTACAAATATAATAAATGATGCAGATTTCATCGATTCAATTTGCAAATATTTATCTGAAGATTTTAGGAATAAAATAATGTTGTTAAAATATGTAAATTCGATTGATTGCAGATACGATGGAGTAATAAATGTTTGCAACTATTTTAGCAAGAAAGAAATAAGAGAAAAGTCACGGTTCCCCTTTTTTTTAAAAGAACTTTCATACGGTAATTTTGCTTTTTCTTTTGATGAACAAACAAAAATAGAAAATTATAATTCTCAGTCTGTGAAACAGTATCTTGATGAAGTCCTTCTTAAAATAAAAGATAATTCAGATGAACATTATTGTGGCGTTATTGATGCATTTAACTCAAAACAAGAATGGCAAAATAAAGTAGCATCGTATCTGTGGTATCAGGCTGTAAAGTCTCCATTTGATGCTGATGATTTTGAAAATGCGTATAAGTTATATTTTAAATTTATATGTTATAACGGCTATGGCGACGATTATCCGACTGTTGAGATGTTACTCGCAAGAGTATATAGTAAGAAAAAGATGGGTGGATTAGAGTTAGTAAGACAAGAATGGAGAGAACTCGAAATTTGGGCGAAGTCTAGTTCTAATCCAAAATATGTTGAAATATTGGCATCCGGACTAGCTTGGATGGAATTTTATGAAATGGAAAGAGACATTTTACGATTAATGGTAGAATGTAAAATGACCTTATCACCTGTGGTACAGGAACGTTTAAGATTTTTAGAAAATACCAATTCTTTGGATGTTGAAGTTTATGATATTGTTCCTTCATCAGAATTTAAGTATGATTCCTCATCAGAAAGTTGGGGTAACAATGAGATGGATGTATTTTTCCGAAAAGTCGGGATGAAAAAAATAACATTGAATTATTCACTTCAAATTTCATGTTGGAAGAAAACATTGCCACTTAGTGCAAAAACAAAATTTAATCAGGGATATTTGGATTCAAAATTTGAGGATATGGTTAAGGATTTTGATGGAGAAGTAACTTGCAGAAAATCATCAGCAAAGGCAGTTAATCTAGAAAATATTGAATATAAAAATGCGACTATATTTGAATTTACGAGTGAGCGCAATCGTTGTATCACTATGATATTCCATTGTGAAAAGTTTGGAAGGAATTTGAATATTACCATCCTTACTCTTTTCACTCCTGAAGAGGGACTTACTTTGGAAGAAATGGAAAAATATGCACTTGCAATTAAGAGCAATGTATATGTCAACAGTTTCAAAGAGAGCATCTTACAAACTGTAGATGATATGCTTAAGGAAGAAGTGACAATCTTCGATGACGATTCAAGTTCTAGTGAGAATAACACGATGTTTGAATAGTTCGTCAAATGAACTGACCCCAAACAGTTAGACAAAGTTTTCAGGAAAAATTATGCAAAGCGACTAAGAGCAATCTTGGTCGCTTTTGCTATGCAGCAGACAATCTATAGCAATCCAATAAATTATTGCACATAATCACACG
>ENA-OPEV01001170-OPEV01001170.1-human-gut-metagenome-genome-assembly--contig:-NODE-1170-length-15335-cov-2.050851_pt1 | contig 15335 bp, 10 predicted proteins | sample MGYA00241637_ERZ501537 | MGnify/ENA primary metagenome ERZ501537 (study PRJEB25962, sample SAMEA1972159) | human gut metagenome | biome: human gut; feature: human-associated habitat; material: faeces...
AATCTATAAACATGGAAAGTTACTGTCCAGCTAACCCCTGAACAGTAACGGTTCCAATACACACTTTTTATTCCGTAGGGTTCTTTCCGGTTTTCCACATAAACTGTTAGTAAAACTGGTATCTTTTTTCTTAAAAGCGAAATCTCTGCAACATTCCTGACAAATCAGAGGGGATACTGCAATGTATAATGTGCATTGCCGGTATCCCCTCTGATTTATTCAACCATTATTCACAATTTTTTATTTCATTTTAACTTTTCTGACATTTGACCATTCGCTGAATGTTTTTGAATTATCCTCAGAAGTACGGTTCCATGCATGTAAACCAATATAATAAGTGCCTGATTTAACATTCTTAAATGTAACAGTTACTGTATTTCCTTTTATCTTTTTTACATAATAATTTTCTCCGGAAACAGCAGGGCGTTTCTGTCCGTTAGTTTTGGTAAAGGTATCACTGAGAACTACATCATAGCCCTGAGCGTTTTTGCTCTTCGTATATTTTACTGTCACTGTGGAGCCTTTAACAATTACCTTACTGATCACAGGTGCCTGTGGCGTAATGGCACTCACATCTACTTTATGGATCTCAGACCACTGTCCAAATACTTTTTTGCCATCTTCACCCTTAAGCCATGCGTGGCATGCTACATACCAGATTCCCTTATCCATATATGCAAATGCAGACTTCAGTTCTTCCTGATTTTTCAGGACCTTTGTATACTGTCCTGTTTTGAGCATATCCTCAGAGGTGCCGATCACATAATCATATTTCAGAGCACCCTTACACTCTTCATTCAGCACCATTTTTACGGAGTTTTTGGAAACAGATACATTCTTTATAACTGCTTTTGCAGGTCTGGTATAATTTCCGTCTGAATCTGTGATACTTCCGTCTGTACTGTAGGTATTTCCTTTTGTATCTGTTACAGTTTCATCTTTATTTACAGTTGGCTTTTTACCATCTGCATCAGGTGTCAGCTTCGTGCCATCCGGAAGTGTTACAGTTCCATCTGAACTGATCACGATTCCTTCCGGTGTAACAAGGTTTCCATTTCTATCTTCCTCAGTTCCCTCCGGGTAAGCATCCGGTATCGGAGTAACAGTTGGTACCGGCGTTACTGTTGGATTCACTGATGGTGACGGATTTACCGACGGTGATGGATTTACCGATGGTGATGGATTTACGGTCTGTATGATTGTGGTATCTGATATAGTACAGTTCTGAATTTTATCATCTGGTGTTTTTGTAATGTCACTCCAATATGTATCCGGAGCAGATTCACTGTTGGAAGTTATTTTTTTACCATTTACTGCTGTTCCTTTTGTAGAAGGAGATATAGTGACAGATTCAGTATACGCTTTACCTGGCTCCGCATTTTTGTTCATAAATGAATAAGCAGAACCTCCCTCCAGATATGCTTTTGCTGTTTCTACATTTCCGGTGCCCTCAACTGCATTGCCACCGTTATCACCATCTCCTCGTCCTGCAACAGCAATCAACGTTCCTGCTCCGGAAATCGTTCCGTTGTCAAGAATCACCGCTGCACCGCCAACTGAAGTAGTTGCTATGTTTCCTCCGCCGTATGCTGCAAGCTGGCTGCCCTCGCCAATAGTAAGTGTTCCGCTGCTGACTTTCAAGGCTGGCTGTCCGCTGTAGCTTTTTCCTGTGGCAGGATCTGTTCCTGTGGCAGCTTCATCACCTTTGATATATACTTTTCCTTCTACCTTTACATTTCCGCTTATCACAACAACAGGTGATGTATTGTGACGTGCCTGTGTTCCATTGGGAAGGAAATTAGTGTTGGAGTAGATCATGGAATTCCTTATGGTCGCTCCATCATTCAGAATCAGCTGTCCATTAATGGAAGTACCTGTCAGGAATTTTCCGCTATAATCATCGTGATTGACAGATATTGTTCCACCATTTTCTACTTCAATCTGTCCATATATGGAAGAATCTCTCAGATTCAATGTTCCGCCATTTTCTACTTTTATCTTCACACTGCTGAGAACCTTCATATTGACCATTGTAAGATCACATCCAGCCGGTATGATCAATGTCTGGGTTGTAGCTTCTCCCTCTGAAACAGCATATCCCAGTTCTCCATATGTACCGCTGGTGTGAGAGCCATACCATGCTTTAATCTCTGCCGGGACTGTTACAATATCATCTGTATCATTAAAATCAGGAATTACCCATGGATCCATATCATACATGTATTTTCCATCTGCAGTCTTGGTTGCATTTTCAAGCTTCAGATGATCTGCCAGTTTTTCCTTAGTACTGTAAACCTTGAAAGTAAGCTCATTACTTGTTACTGTACGCCCTGATTCATCAGTTACTGTAACATTGACAGGATATGTACCGATTTTAGCAGGAGTTCCGCTGAGAGACAGAGAACTGTCATATGTGGAATACATCCCTGCCATCCCACTTTCACTGTCAATGTTTACCTTTGTATTCTTTGTGTCAATTTTTACACCTGTTTCTTTTAACTCCTTCCAGTCAGCTTCAACAGGTTCCTGCCCATCCGGAAGATCAGCTGCTTCCACAACTACATTACTGTTTTTGTTGGATGAAACAGAAGTGGATGCCCCTGAAACTGCATCGTATTTCTGCTGCCCTGTAACAGCGCTTTCGAAGTATCCTTTTAATCTGACATGAAGAGTGTTCACTCCGTTAGATGCACCGTTAATATTAGTTTCACCGGAATCAGCTGTAACAACTTTGAAGTCATTTCCTTCTGCAGTTACCTTAAGATAAAGTTCTTTATATCCATCACTTTTTATTGTAATGACATTTCCAGTATGAAGTACAGTTGAATCAAATACAACACGATTATTACTGCTGTCTGGACAATATGCTTTTCTGCCATATAATGCTATTGCATAATCTGTTTTATCCCATACTGTCCCATCTACAGATATTTCTTTGATTTTACTGATATAATCAGAAACATTATTTTCATCAGCTGGTTTAATGATCTTGTAGTCTGTACCTGAAATTTCCACTTGATCTCCCGCAAATGTTGGCGCATCTTTGGTCTGTTCAGGTTCAGACTGTGAAGTTACTTTTTCAACGTTCCAGTGTTTTCCGGTTCCTGTTACCTTTAAAGTAAGATCCTTGTATCCGGTACTGGTGATTACAATCTCATTACCCACTTCAAGTCTATCTGGAGATAGTCCAACATAACCGTCTGAGTCTTTTTTAATATATGTTGTTCCTGTAAGATCCCACGAATAAGTTACTTCATTCCACTCTGTTCCATTAATAGATATTCCTGTAATTTGCTCAACATACCTTGAGTTAAGAGAAGTTTTTAGTTTACAAACATTCGCAAAAGAACCACTTTCATATTCTGCTATCCCCTCCGGCGGTTCTTTCACACTTTGTGTACCCTCATCCTGAGCCACCTGTACATTCTCCTGCTCATCCGCAAAATCCGGTGTTCCCGATCCATCACTAAAGGAATCATCATCTGCCTCCTGTGTGATCGCTGAATCCGTAGTCATTGAATCTGTAAATATGTCTGCTGCACATACCGGTACAGAAGCAATCATGTTTGCCGCAATTGCCATAGACATCAGAATTGCCATTCTTTTCTTCATCTGTTTCTTTATCCTCCTGTAATATGATATCAGGGGCAAAAGATATTTCGTCCCTGACTTGAAGCTATCTGTGTATCATCTCATTTCAGATGAAGCGGATAAAATCCTCCGATTCATCTCAGTTCTTCAGTGGAAGTTTAAATGATCAAATCACGCAATAGTTTGCTTCGGTCAACTCTGTCGGTTAGTATACACTAACCCACATAAAAATGCAAGAACATTGTCATGTCACTGTTGAGAAAGTATCTCATAAATCAGGCAGTGTCCTGTTGACAAATTTTTCTCATTTCACAGCAAGATAAGACAGAATAGAGCAATTATGGCAATCCCATAAAATAATGCAGGAAATAAATCAGGTAACATCCTGCTATCAGTCTGAAAATATCATCTTCTATCTCTTTTTCGCTGCTGTTTAAAGTAATTTTGTTTCCTTCTATCTGAAGTCCCATTGTATCCGCGAGATCCTCAACCCGTTGCCTGTCATATTCTTTTTCATCCAAAAGAACAGACTTCTCATAAACCCTGAATTTTCCGGTTTCATCACATTCCAGTCTCAGATGCAGTTCAGGGAGTTTTCCGGGTTTAAAGGTTATCTCACTGTATGTCATAGATTGTCTTACTTTTGTGATCCCCTGTTTCACTGCCAGTATGATCCATTCATCCAATACAGGTCCTTTATACATAGGAAGTCCATATTGCAGATGTAATTGGGCCGCCTTGCTGATGCAGGCATTTCTGGTACGGTTATTCAGACGTTTATAAACATTGCTGCCCTCAACCGGGTAGTATTTCTTCAGTATCTTCTCTTCGGCTTTTGTCCATGGATCATTGGTTTTCCTGCTTAATCCCAGAATCATCGCTCTGTATTTGCATGCCTGAAGAGATCTTTCAGGAATAAGAGTATGCACATATCCGGCACCTTTTTCTTCATAATATCGGGAAATGATCGCATCCTCTTCCTGTGTCCATGGAAGTCTGTTATTGTCTGATCTGACATTTAAGTACTTAGCTCTGGACTGACAGGCAGTCAGAGTTCTCCCTTCCAATCGTTCTGCTGCCTTCCTGCCTTCCGCTTTGTAATATGTTCTTATAATTTCATCTTCTTCTGCAGTCCATTCTTTTCTTCCCTGTATGCAAAGACCTAATTTGGCAGCTCTTTTATTACATGCCTCTTTGGATCTTCCCTCCAGTCTTTTCTGAACTTCAGCACCTTCTGTCGGATAATAATTTCTCAGAATTTCATCTTCGCTGCTGCTCCATTTTCTGTTTGCCCCGGAATAAGTAAGTCCTAATGCAGCAGCTCTTCCTCTGCAAGATTCTGCTGATCTCTGATTTAAGCGATAACGTACCTTACTGCCCTCCGCAGCATAATACTCTCTGAGTATTTTATCCTCTGCCTCTGTCCATAATCTGACATATTTAACATCATTCTGTACAGTTGCTGAAGAGGAAATGTTTTTGGATATTTCCATTTTTGATGCCTGGATCCTACAGCTTTTTGCAGTTCTTCCGGATAATCTTTCACAGACCTGATCTCCTTCTGCGGGATAGTACTTTCTTAATATTTCGATTTCATCGGCTGTCCATCTTTTTTTCGTATTTGCCATGTCTTACACCTGTTTTATATATTATTTCAAACTGAAATATTCACTACTTCTTACTTTTCGTAACCTTCGCAAAAGAATTCCATATGTGAGTGCAATATCTACATAGAAATTCCTGAATGTACAACATATTCATACCCTGTCTCCGTAGTATAAGTTTTTTCCTGTCCCAGTGCCGGAATAACAGATTCAGAGCTGTGCAGACTTCCACTTTTAAATACGATCATCACTTCTGCTTTCTTTTCATTAACCGGAGTTATTTCTATATTATTGATTGTGTTTTCAATCATGGCTCTGGTGATATCTTTGGGTTTTACGCAGGAATATTCCTTTGCATAGTCTAATATCCTGTCCATCTGATCTGTCAATTCTGTTTTTGAAAGAGGTTTCATGCTTTTCAATTGTTCCAGATTCGCTTTTGTCTCTGCTATCTGCTGTGTAAAAACCTTGTTTCTGCTTAAAAATTCTGCATCAGAAATGTAGCCGCCCATATTGTAATCCAGCAGCTTATCTCTCTTCTGTTCCAGTACGGTTATTTCATGCTGTATGTTGTCAATTTTTTCTTCAGTTCCTTCTGTTTTGTTAATCTCTTTCTCATAAAGTTCCAGATACTTATGCAATATACTTTTATTGCTTTGAGCCAGATTGTTATAAACATCCGATATCATCTCCAGCAGGATTTCTTCTTTTACCGGTTTTGATCTGCAGGAAACTGCGCCCTGTTTTATGCGATGACTGCATACCCAGGTCTTTGCAGCTTTTCCGCGGACAGTTCTGACTTTCAGCCAGTATGCAGCTCCATCTTCCGCACAATGTATAAGTCCGGTAAAAAGGTTGTCCTGCTTATAGGAAGTTTTTTTCAACTTGATATTTTTACTTCTTTCTTCCAGAATCCTGTTTGCATCTTCCCACAGTTTTTCATCCACAATTGCAGGGACATGGGTACCATCGTCTTTATACATCACCCATTCATCTTCAGGCAGGAATTTCTGTTTCTTAGTAAAGAGATCAACTATTTTTACTTTTCCACCAACATAGTAACCCTTATATTTAGGATTTCGGATAATATTGGCAATCACATGGCTGTCAATCCTTCCCCCTTTATAATTTCTGTATCCACATTCCCATAAAAATTGTTCCAGTGAATGGGTAGACCAGTTTCCCAGAGCATATTTTTCAAAAATAAGCTGTACCATTTTTGCCTCTTCGGGATTCAAAAACAATTTTCCGTTTCGCTTGTCCCATCCATATATATGTGAATTACCAAGAACCACACCGTTCTGTATGGATCTTGCATGACCGAAACGCACACGACTTGAAAGTTTTCTGCTTTCTTCCTGTGCAATACCGGACATAATTGACAGCCTGAGTTCCGAATCCTCATCTAATGTATTGATATTGTCATTCCTAAACCAGACAGCAGTTCCACAGTCCAGAAGCTCTCTTGTATATCGTATACTGTCTAATACGTTTCGGGCAAAACGGGTAATCTCTTTAGTTATGATAAGATCAATTTTCCCGGCTTTTGCATCCTGGAGCATTCTCTGGAATTCCTCTCTGTGGGTTACGGTAATACCGGAGATTCCTTCGTCTATATAACCATCCACAAGCGTCCAATTCTTTACGTCTGAAATCAGTTGTTCAAAAAAAGTCCACTGATGCTCAATAGAGGTTTTCTGTTCCTCCTTATCCGTACTAACTCGGGCATAATACGCCACATTCAGTTTCAGATCAAATATATTTTTCTGCCGGGATTTCAGTTCCTCACGTGTTGCATAAATATCCATCTTATTCCTTTCCAATCAACTGATTCGCTGGCAATATTCATCTGAACTGTCCATCTGTTCTCCATTCTTCGCGACTGCTGTATTGAATGTACTCAAGGTTATAATGTCTTTCTGGATACTGCTGTGCAGTTTTTCGGAAATCTGTCCATTATCAAGCATTTTGTCATTAATCATTGTCAGTACAACCTGTTCCAATGTCATAAGCATTCCTCCTGTTCTGTATGTTATAATGTGCAATTTGGCATAGAACTATCCAGCGGTAATATGATGAATTTCATAAAATTATTATAACTGATTCAAAGATAATTGTTTTTGAGACGAAAAAAAGCAGCTAACCTATTTTTCATAGACTAACTGCTTAAAGTACGTAAAAAACCAGAAAGATCTAACAGTTCAAAAGATTCTTTCCGGTTTTTTACACATATAAAGCGAGGGCATCGCTCAATCATCTAATTTGATGATTTTACGACACCCCCATCCCTTCAGATATATATCAGGAAGACAGTTCTATCTGCTTCATTTCTTCCAGAAAATCACGGATATAGGATACTGCCAAATCAAGGGCCTCCTGTCCAAGTTCTGCGGAAGAATCTTTCGGATCAAAAGGTCCAAACCAGCCGCTTGGAGCAATTTCTTTGGTATCTCTCACAAGCCGTACGATACCCCCCTTGAAATTAACTGCCTGGATATAAGCCGCTTTCATATTCTCAGAAGGATCCTGTGCATTGATAGGCTTGCTAAGTTCCAGATGTACTGATTCCGGAGCAATTGCCATCATAGCTGAGGTCTCCAGAACATCACCATGGCCGCCATCAAATTTCTTGTCAAGTTGAGCCACCAGACTCCACCAGTCTACACTTGCACATACGCCCCCTTTGTGATATACCTCCAGAGCCGCCCGATCAATGGATGGAGTATTGCCGCCATGGCCATTCAGAACTACAAAACGTTTTGCGCCATGCTGCATCAAAGAGTCCATAATGCCATGCAGAACCATATACAGTCCCTCATAACCAATATTAATACTTCCCTCAAAGCTTAAGTGATAAGGACATACACCGTATGGAACAGTAGGTGCTACGATTACGTTATCTACATCCTCCACATGATCCGCCAGATAGGACGGTACCATAAAGTCCGTTCCCAACGCACCCTGTGTTCCGTGCTGCTCGGTGCTTCCCACCGGAATCACAATAATCGGATCCTTCTCAAAAGCCTCTTTTGCTTGTGCTGTAGTCATTTTTGCAAGATACATTTTAAATACGCCTCCTAACTTTTATACTGTAAAATGACGATCAATAGTCTCCTGCGGCGGAGTTTCTGTAAATTTACTTACTACAATCATTACAATAGAAGCAATGATCGTAGTTGGGAACAGTGCATGGAATCCCATAGCCAACGCCTTGACAGACGGATTCAGTGTAAAGAGCAACAGTGAAATAATACCTACTATAACCGATGCGATTGCTCCCTTCGCTGTTGCTTTCTTCCAGTAAATTCCAAACAGAATCGGCACTACAAAAATTGCCATTCCTGAGAATGCAAACAGGTTAATCTCAAAAATACTGCCTGGCTGGAATACACCAAAGCAAATTACAACGATACCGATAATTACAGTCACTACCTTAGACAGGCTCATAACAGCCTCATCTGTAGCATTCTTATTGATAATCTTCTGATAAATATCACGGGTAACAGCACCGGTGGTGGTGACCAGAATACCATCGATAGTGGACATACCTGCTGCCACGATACCTGCGATGAAAATAGAAGCCAGGAATGGATTCATTCCCCTCTGCAGAATCATTGGAATAATCTGATCTGCCTTCTCGATATTCTGAATAGAAGCGATACCATTTACACCGGCCCACTCAATCAGAGTCGCAGAGAAAAACATACCTGCAGTACCAAGAAGAATTGCTTTAAACATAGTCTTATGATCCTTCATGGCAAAGAATTTGGTAAACAGATGTGGCTGTCCCATGGTAAAGAAGGACCACAGTACAATGTTGGATATATAATAAGTCCAAGGCATATAACCATTGGCACCCGGGAAAGTCAAATAAGCCTCATTCATGCTCTGAAGTGTATGGTTAATATTGGAGAAACCTCCACCCATTACTATGGATACAATAAAAGTAACCACTGCAGTAGCAATCATCAGAGACCCCTGGATAACGTCTGTCATCATGGCACCTTTCATACCACCAGTCATACAGTAGAGAATGACAATGATACCCATTCCCACAACGCCTACCCATTCAGGCAGTCCGGTAAATACATGTACAATAACGCCTGCTCCGATAATCTGTGCACCCATCATCGGAACCAGGAAGAAGAGCATCATCACGCCCAAAACACCGCTCATATTCTTGGAGTGATAACGATCTGTCAAGTAATCAGCCATGGTCAGAAAACCATATTTATGACCAAGGGTAATCAGCTTGCGACCAATCAGAAGAGCCGGAAGAATCATACAGAACACAGCTCCAGGTACAGAAATAGCCATTCCTGCATAGCCTACACCGTAAATGGTTCCCGGTGTACCAAGAAATGTTCCCATGGAAAACTGGGTTGAGAAATATGCAATACCACTTACTACCACGCCAGCCTTTCCACTCAATACAAAGAAATCGCCAATATTATTCGTCTTACGTCCTGCGTACCAACCAATAAATGCCATAATTCCAAGATAAAGTACCAGAACTGTATAGAAAGGAATCGGTGCTGGCTGAATTACTGCTGCTCCATTCATTTATTTGTCCTCCTCATCATAAGTGTGATATTCTTTTCTCTTCATACACATGCGATAATAAACAATAATCAGCACAAATGTAATGGCAGTGTGAACAATCCATCCGAATATATAGAGTGGAACACCACCAAATGCGGGAATATACGTCTCGCTGTAGAAAAACGGGAACGGAATCATAATTAATACAAACATAATCAGAAAAATAATCAACCATGTCCGTTCGAAGTGTTTCTCAAAAAGTTTCTTCATAGCCTTTTTCCTCCTTTGCTTTCGAAAGAAAATCTATATACTATGATTTTCTTTCGATTTTTTGTTAAGTATATACTTTACTTTATATTTTCCATTATACATGCTATAATAAATTTGTAAAGTTTTTACTTATATTTTTATGAAAAAAATATAAAACATTGCATGCGCCATGCAAAGAAAGGACATCGTGTAATATCTATGGATATTTTAGAGCATCTTCAAAAACTTTATCCTGCCCTGACAAAAAAGCAGAAAACAATCGCAGATTATCTAATTGCTAATCCGGAGGAAATCAGCTACATTACACTGGCACAGCTAAGCCATCAGACCGGTACCTCCGAGCTGACTTTGCTTCGTTTTTGTCAAAAACTGGGGTACTCCAACTTTCTGGACTTAAAGGAGCAGTTTCGGGACTATACCCAAAAAATGATTAAGCAGGCCTCCTCTTCTTCCTTTTTTCTGCCAGAGCGTACCTCAGGCGAAGACACCGAGCGGGAACAAATGCTTCATGAAATCTGCAATACAGAGGCCGCAGTTTTCTCTGATTTTATTACCAACATCAATCTGGAATCTGTCATAAAGGCTTCTGATGAAATCCGGAAAAGCACCCGTATCTACATCTTTGCCCATGATATTTCTCTGGTTCCCGGCAAATTTTTACAGAGCCGTTTGGAAATTCTGTACTTGAATTCTGCGTTGATTGATTTATCGGATCTGGAAGTCACCCAGAAGATTATCCAACAGCTGACGGATGGTGACCTGGTAATCTTTTTCTCTTTCCCCCGCTATTATTTTCCGATTGGAAATATTGCTAAAAAAGCAGCTAAATCAGGGGTACCGATTCTGACCATCACAGACAGTGATACTTCACCGGCAGCTGCGCACAGCACACTATTGCTTCTCTGTCCCACATCTACGAAGCTGTTTTATAACTCTATGACTGCACCTATGGCTATGCTCAATATTCTGGCATCCTGTCTTGTCATCGATAGTGTATCACCATCTGAACGGCAGATTTTTATCGACACTTTGCCATCCTGATTTTTAGCCCAAAAACAAAACCGGATATACAGGTTTCCAACAGAAAGCCATATATCCGGTTTCGTTTTTATTTTCTTTTTACTTCTCATAGGTGCCTTTTCGAATCACCTCTCCATGCTTCATAAAGATCTTTCCCCTGGCTACATAAGTATCCAGCGTCAGATCCTGATCAAACAGCAACAGATCCGCATCGGCCCCCTCTGCCACAGTTCCCTTGATTCCCAGTAAATCCAGCCCCTCTGCCACCTGACAGGTCATATAAGGCAGTGCTTCCTCCAGAGTCATTCCCAGAACCTGTACCATATATTTCAACTCTTTATAAAGTGCATCCACACCAGATACACCTATCTCCAGAAGGCTGCCGTCCTCAGCATAATTAGACCAGCTTCCGTGTCCGTCAGAGCTCATTGTGATATGCTCTGTGGGCAGTCCCCGCTTTTTAGCCTCCAGAACACATTCTCCCGGTGAAGTGTGCATACCGCAGGTCAGATCAATATAACCTCCCCGCTTCAGAAATTCGTAGCCCTCTTCCAGCAACTTTTCATTCCGGTTGACATGAGTGGGACGGAAAATCCGTACAGGAACAGAACTCACCTCCAATGCCCGGAATACCGGCGCAAGACCATCTTTGTCATCTCCCATGTGAAGCACCACAATGCCTGGCTTTCCACTGAGCATTCCCGCCACACGAGCTTTACTTGCACTCTGAACCAACTGATCACCAGTCACATTAGGTGCCCGGTGATCAGATATCGCCAGCTTCACACCCAAAATCTCATTCACGAATACGATGTCCCTGTCTGTTTCACCTGTGATAGTCGGGCTGGGATATCCGTAAGCACCTGTGAGCATATAAGCACTCACGCCCTCCTCACAGAGTACCCGGGTCTTCGCATAAAGATTGTCCACACTCCTGGTGATACCATCCGTACCCAGAAGTCCCACCACTGTTGTGATACCGTTCTCTACCAGTTCTGACATCTGTAATTCCGGTGTCCGCGTATGAAAGCTTCCCTCTCCACCGCCTCCGGTGATATGTACATGTTGATCTAAAAATCCGGGAGTAAGAATCTTGCCCTCTGCATCCAGCACCTCGCACTCCACAGGCAATTCTCTGATGGAATCCTGTATACATTCAATCTTTCCCCCGCAAATCAAAAGATCCTTTTTACCGAGATATTCCGGTGCGTAAATCTCTGCATTCTTTACCAATAACATAACTGTTCCCCTTTTTCCCGTAGCTGTTCATTACGCAGATACTCCAAACTATCATGAACAGTTACTTTTCTTTTTTCGTTTCTACTCAAAGTATATACGATGGAATCCGTTTTGTCTATGAAAGTTCTGAATAATTAGCTATATATTTCCACCATCAAGGTACATCCGATATGAATGTTTGTCCCATTGGCAGCTTTCCTGGAGAAGTAATTTCTAATCGGTTGTCATATACCGCCACCTGTATCGTACCATAATGAATTATCAAAAATAAAATCTAAGGTGGACAGATTGCTTTGTCTATTGTAATATATGCTGTATGGAATTTTACGAGGAGGATTTATCATGGAAGAAAAAATACTTAATTTTATTCTGGAATGTGCAGAAGTCCAGAAATTGGTTCCATTCTCACTTATCGAAGAAGAATTTAATCTTATTCTGGACGAAGCCTTAAAGTCGGTCATTACGGATGCTCTCTGGGATAATGATACTATTTCTGACGTAACTATAGGAACTGATGGTTTTACTGTCACATTTTTCGAGAATTGATCGTAAATATCAAACTAATCAACTGATGACACGAACACAGCCAGAAGCATAAACAAAGTATCTGATAAGCAGACATGATCTAATACCCCCTTATCAGATACTTTTTTATGTTCCATATCTTGCCTGCAATTTACGACCGTCTATAGCAATCCTCGTAAATAATGCAAAAGACAAGGAAGATATCTGCAGGCGTGCTGACGCAAGGCAAAAATATCTGACGCAGATTTCACACTCTGATGGACTGGATTAAGATGCATTATTTTAGAGGATTGCTATAGTTGTTAGCATAGTTAAATTATAACATGTAACGGAGAGAAAGATGGTTGTCGTTAGCCATTTTTTTTCTTTTTTTGATAAAAAATTGGGGGAGGGTGTGAATCGGTATGAGTCACACCCTCCCTCTCTTAGAACTATCTATTTCCCGACAGCCCCTTCCATAATCCTTTTCAAACTGTTATTTAATCTTCACGCCTTTCACCTTAGAATAACCACTGTAAACCTTTTTCCCATTTACCACACGGTAGGCACGTACCTTGTAATAATAGGTTTTCTTAGAAGTAAGCTTCTTATTGGTATAAGAAACTGTGCTTCCTTTTTTAATTGTTGAGACTGCTTTATATTTTCCGTTTTTGGATGTTGCACGATATACAACATAGCCCTGGGCATTGCTTATCTTTTTCCATTTCAGCTTTGCCTGTTTCTTTCCGGCTGTTACGGTTACAGCAGGTGTTTTGAGCTTTACAGTCTGTCCCGGTGTCGGCTGCGGCGTTGTTGTCTGTGTTTTTACTGAGATATTCTTGTCGTAGCTGCTCCTCACAGCATTGCCCCATTTGCCTGAAACAGCCTGTACACTGTAATAATAGAGAGTATCCCCTACTGTCCTGGCATCTGTGTAAGTAAGCTCTTTTGTCTCCGCAATCTGTGTAAACCGGCTCTCTCCCATCTTGCGTCTGAGGATCAGATAGGAATCTGCAGCATCATATTTATCCCAGGTAATCATTACTGTATTTCCGGAAGCCTTGCATGCTTTCACAGTCGGCATTCCTGCTGCAAAAAGATCCTTTGCAGTACCTTTTACCACTACATGGCACACAGCTGTTACATTCTGATCTGTTTTTACGCGGATATCTGTCTCACCTACAGAAAGCGGTGTGACAACTCCTTTCTGATCCACCTTTGCAACATGTACATTGTCAGAAGTCCATACCAGCTCTCCACCACTTCCCTGAGGGCTGAAGGTCCATGTCAGTGCATGAGCCCCACTGTCAATTGCCAGGGTCAGAGTCTTATCACTGAGAGTAATCCCCTCCGCAGGGGCAGTTACCGTTACCTGACAGGTACCCTTGGTACCATTATCAGAAGTCAGGGTAATCTCTGCTGAGCCTGTGCCAACAGGAGTTACCTTTCCGTTTCCGTCTACAGCTGCCACTGCAGTATTTGAAGATGCCCAGTTCAGGGAAGAAGGTTTCGCGCCATTTGGAGAAATGGTATAATCCAGTGTTCTGGAACCACTTTTTGTTGAAAGCGCCAGGCTTGACGGGGAAATGCTGATACCTGTAATGTCAACCGGTCTGGAAGATACGGAAATATTACAGGTTGCATAAACACTTCCGGAAACCCTGGCAGTGATAACTGCCGAACCCTCCCCTGCTGTTAGCACTCCGTCATTCACCCTTGCAACAGAACTGTTGGAGGAATTCCAGGTTACTGTTCCCACTGAATCAGAAGGAAGGAGTGTATAAGTCAGGGTATAGCTGTCCCCTTTGGAAAGAGAAAGCTCAGAAGCATTCAAAGTAATATGCTTTGGTGATGCCGGAAGCCCGGCCTCAACGGCCTTCAGCAGCTGGGTTGCTTCATAAACCCTGTTTGCAGAAGCATCCAGAGTAGTCAGTGCGCTGTCTGCCTCAGCATAGGCTCCGGAGAAACCGCTGGCCTGTGACCATCTGGAACGCTCCGCATTGGCTTTTCCCATCATACGGATCAGCTCGCTTTTATCTGCGGCTTCAAAAATCTGTTTATTATTGTTATACGGATCACAGCCGGTGATATCCGTACCGCCACACAGGGCAAACATGACACGAAGTACGCTTCCGTCTGAAGGATGGCTTGCCCCCATGCCTACCCCCATAAATACATTATCAAGAGTATAGGTCCAGCCGGAAGCTGAACAATAGGAAAACTCTGTCAGATCCGGAGAATATTTATTTCCTGTCAGCTTATAGGGTTCTCCTGTCCATGTAGATGTTTCCGCCAGAACTCTCTTGATACATTCCGGTGTATTCAGGCTGCCACTGTCACAGTTTGCAATTCCCCTGAGATAAAAACCATAGCTTGAATTTGTGTCATAAAGGGGTGTGATCCCATTTTCGCTTAATCCACGCAGCAAAACATCTGCACAGGTTTCCCCTTTGGAAAATTCTACCTGTGTAGGTTCCAGGATCATACCCTGTCCGATAGTATTCTTTTCCACTGTCAGAGTCAGAGTGTCTGCCAGGACATCTGTCTGTCCAAGTGCAAAGATTC
>ENA-OPEV01001173-OPEV01001173.1-human-gut-metagenome-genome-assembly--contig:-NODE-1173-length-15318-cov-3.765053_pt1 | contig 15318 bp, 16 predicted proteins | sample MGYA00241637_ERZ501537 | MGnify/ENA primary metagenome ERZ501537 (study PRJEB25962, sample SAMEA1972159) | human gut metagenome | biome: human gut; feature: human-associated habitat; material: faeces...
AGCGTGCAGGGCGCCGGACCGGCCGATAAAGGGTGGACGTTTGTTACGGTGGCGGGAAACGGCGGCGGATATCCCATCGGCTGGGCCAAGCTGGCCGGACAGACACTGAAAAACCATTATCCCAAGGGACTCAGACGCTAAAAAAGCAATAAAATATTTGACTTTTGGGATAATACATATTAAACTAGAATTTATGGCTGACGAAAAGCCTTGAGAGACAGCTTTACCAGTTAAGGAGGAAATGTTTTGAGCGATATAAATAAGACAAACGGCAGCGCAGAGACCCCGGAGACAGAGAAGAAGCCTGCCGAGAAGAAAACAGCAGCGAAAAAGACTTCCGAGAAGAAGGCGGCTGAGAAAAAGACAACCACAAAGAAGACGGCTGAGAAAAAGACTGCCTCAAGGAAAACGGCAGAAAAGACTGCTCCTAAAAAGGCCGCTGAGAAGCAGCCGGAGAAGAAGAGAGTGAACGAGAAGCTTATCGAGGCTCTTTCCCAGTGGGAGAAGAATCCGTCCAGAGAGAATCTGAACGCTGTGATGGAAGAAGTCGTTATGACTGGAAAATTCCTGGTTCCCGCAGTGACGGCAGAGCTGACAGAGGAGGAGAGCCGCAAGGTTGGATCCGGAAAAGGCAAGAAGATGCGTTTTACCACATTTACCAATGCCAAGGGACAGAAATATTTCCCGGCGTTTACTTCACCGGCCCAGCTGCTTCTCTGGGATAAGGAGTATAAAGGCGAGACAGCAGTTCTGACCTTCGACGATCTGTGCTCCGTAGTAGGCTGGAATCCAGATATGCTCGGATTTGTAGTAGATCCGTTCGGCGCTAATCTGTCCATCGGAGGAGAGCTCTGCGGCCAGTTAAAGCGCAAAAAAGACCTGCTCAGAAAGCAGTATGCAGAGCTTGTAAGAAAAAATCTGAAACGCTAAGAGAAACATTCAGATATGCTGAAAAGAAAAGGAGACGCGCCCCGGACTTCCAGTTGCGAAAGCCGGAGCGGTCTCCTTTCTTTTTTGCAGGAAAAAATTTCTGCGAAAGATGTGTTTTTCCGGCCTGCAGTTTTACGCCTGCCCGTCCGGACAGCCAGAAGACGCCGGATGGTCTGAAAGCGCTGGACCGCCGGAAACAGAATATCCATCCGGTATGGCGAAGGAAAAGTCGTCTGGAATCCGGGCCTCAAAGGTCATCTCCTTTCCAGTCAGAGGATGAGAGAAGGAGAGCCGGAAGGAGTGAAGGGACTGTCTGCCTATAAAGCGGTAGTCAGGATGGTAGAGAAAATCTCCGTAGAGAGGGTGGCCGATGTGCTTCATATGCACCCGGATCTGGTGGGTTCGTCCCGTCTCAAGAGAGAGAAGGATCAGGGAACAGTCCTTTTCCGGACAGTAATACAGCCTTTGATAGTGGGTACAGGCATATTCCCCCCGTTCCTCGTCCACACACCGCTCGATGGTAGAGCCGTCCGCCCGGGCAATAGGAGCGCAGACAGAGCCGGACTCCTCTGTTTTTCCGGACACAGCGGCCAGATACTGGCGGCGGCTCTGCTTTTTTGCCACCATTTCTGAGAGAAGCGTAGCGCTCAGCAGGTGCTTGGCAATGATCAGAAGGCCGGTTGTGTCACGATCCAGACGGTTGACGGCCCGGAAGGTGAAGCTCTCTCCCTTCTGGGCAAAATACCAGGCGACTCCATTGGCCAGAGTATTGTAAAAGTTTCCCTGGGAGGGGTGGACCGGCATACCGGCCGGTTTGTCAATCACCATCAAATCCTCGTCCTCATAGAGAATGGTAAATTCCTGCTTCACAGGCACGATGTGTCCGGATGGGGAATCGTCGGGAACACGGATGGTGAGAAGATCTCCTTCAGATAAAATTTTTGTCGTATACACAGGGTTTTCTCCCCCGGCTCCCAGACAGATTCCGTGATCCGTTTTTCTGAGACGGACGAGAAGACGCCGGGAGAACCCACGCAGGCGAAGAAACTGTTCAATGGTCCTGCCCTGGTCCTGTTCTGTAATTTGATAAGTAAATGTCTGTTTCATGACACTGATTGTATCACAGGGGCGGCAGGCTGGCAAGAGCAGGGAAGCTCCGGCTGTCTGTTTCTGAATAGGGCAGTTTCTGTCTGCATATAGTTTTAATAAGCTGGCAGGAAAGGAATGCAGTGAGAGATTGAAACAGGAAAGCAGACGAAAAGGAGCGAAAAGCCGGGAGATGAAAGGCGCGCTTTTGGGAATCGGCCTGGCCGCTCTGGCCGTATCCCTTCCGGGAATGGAAGCGGAGAAAACGGCTGCAAATCTAAAACAGCTCCTTTGCAGCAGCCTGGCAGAGCTTCCGAAAGGCACAGGGGAGGAGAAAGAACAGCCTTCCTTTTCCCTTCACGCCCAGTCGGCAGTTCTGATGGACGCAGAGACGGGGAGAATTCTGTATGAAAAGGATGGGGAGACGAGACGGCCCATGGCCAGCACCACAAAGATTATGACCTGTATTCTGGCTCTGGAGGAGGGAAATCCGGAGGATCTGGTGGAGGTTTCCGCCTGCGCGGCGTCTATGCCGGACGTGCAGCTGGGAATCAGGGAGGGAGAGAAGTATTATCTGAAGGATTTGCTGTATTCCCTGATGCTGGAATCCCATAACGATTCCGCGGAGGCGGTAGCAGAGCACATCGGCGGTTCGGCAGAGGGATTTGCGGATTTGATGAATCAGAAGGCCAGGGATATTGGCTGCGAGGATACCTGCTTTGTGACGCCTAACGGGCTGGATAAGGCGAGAGAGTCCGATCAGACGCCCCACTCCACCACAGCGGAGGATCTGGCCCGGATCATGCGGTACTGCATTCAGACTTCCCCCAAAAAGGAGGAATTTCTGGAGCTGACGAGAACGGCTTCCCACTCGTTTTCAGACGAATCGGGGAAACGCTCCTTTTACTGCGGAAATCATAATGCATTTCTAAATATGATGCCGGAAGCTCTGACAGGGAAAACAGGATTTACAGGAGCGGCCGGCTACTGCTACATAGGAGCGGTGAGAAAAGGGGAGAAGACGTTCATCGCTGCTCTCTTAGGGTGCGGCTGGCCGCCCCACAAAACCTGGAAATGGGAGGACATGAAACGCCTTTCCAGCTACGCCTTAAAGGAATATGAGTATCAGGAAATCTATGACAGCGCAAAGACGTTTCCGAAGGCCAGGGTGGAGAACGGAGTAAGAGACGCAGTTCCCCTGGAAATCAGGGGGAACGGCAGAAATTCCCTGCGGGTACTGATGAGGGAGGGGGAGAGGCCGGATGTGCGGTATGAATATCCGGAGAAGCTGTCCGCGCCGGTGAAACGGGGGGATCCGGTGGGAAGAGCCGATTACTATCTGGGAGAAACCCTGCTTTCCAGCTACCCGATTTGCGCCGCAGAGCTGGTGGAGAAGCGGACAATCTGGCTCTGCCTGAAAACGTGCCTGTCCAGGTGGATGAACGTCCCGGAAACTTCCATAAAAATCTTTCATTTCTTTTAAGTTTCAGCAAAACGCTTTATTTAATCAGAATATTTTGATATAACTAAAGATAGCAAATGAGAGCAAGGAGGACAATGGCATGGATGCGGGAATCAGCAGAGCTGAGGCGGCTGAACTTTTAAAGAAATATAATAAAGAACCCTTCCATATCCTTCACGGGCTGACCGTGGAGGGCGTGATGCGCTGGTATGCAGAGGATCTTGGCTACGGCGGAGAGAAGGATTTCTGGGGCCTTGTGGGGCTTCTCCACGATATTGATTTTGAATTGTACCCGGAGGAGCACTGCCTGAAAGCGCCGGAGCTTCTGCGGGAGGCCGGGATCTCTGAAGAGCTGATTCATGGCGTAGTGTCCCATGGATACGGCCACAGAGTGGAGGTGAAGCCGGAGCATGAGATGGAGAAGGTGCTTTATGCGGCAGATGAGCTGACAGGGCTCATCTGGGCCGCCGCTAAGATGCGGCCGTCAAAGAGCGCTAAGGATATGGAGCTTTCCAGCCTGAAAAAGAAACTTAAGGACAAGAAATTTGCGGCCGGCTGCTCCAGGGACGTGATCCGGGCCGGAGCCGATCTGCTTGGCTGGGATCTGGACCAGCTTCTGGAGAAGACGATTCTGGCCATGAGGGCCTGCGAGGACGAAGTGGGCAGACAGATGGAAGCATACAACGCATAGAAGGAGGACATACTCTTGAAACTTCTGACGATTGCCATACCGTGTTACAATTCCGCCGCCTATATGGAGCGGTGCATCGAATCCCTGCTTCCCGGCGGGGAGGAAGTGGAAATTTTGATTGTAGACGACGGTTCGCAAAAAGACAATACAGCAGAGATCGCAGATCAGTATGAGAAGAATTACCCGGGCATCTGCCGCGCGATCCACCAGGAGAACGGAGGCCATGGGGAAGCGGTTAACACTGGACTCAGAAACGCTCAGGGCATTTTCTTCAAGGTAGTGGACAGCGACGACTGGGTGAATGGGGAGGCCTACCGGGAGGTGCTTAACACGCTGCGCCGGTTCGCACATGAAAATCAGAGGCTGGACATGCTTCTGACCAACTTTGTCTATGAGAAGCAGGGAGCTAAGCGCAAGGCGGTGATGAACTACAGAACGGCTATTCCCAAGGACGAGCTGATCGACTGGAGCAGCGTCCGCATGTTTATGCTGGGACAGTATATTCTGATGCACTCTGTAGTGTACAGGACGGAGCTTCTCCGCGGCTGCGGCCTGGAGCTTCCCAAGCATACTTTCTACGTGGACAATATTTTCGTGTACCAGCCTCTTCCTCACGTAAAATCCATGTACTATCTGGACGTGAACTTTTACCGCTATTTTATTGGAAGAGACGATCAGTCTGTCAATGAGACGGTGATGATTGGCCGGATTGATCAGCAGATCCGGGTGACGAAGCTGATGTTGGGGTATTACGATGTGATGAAGATTCCCAACCGCAAGCTGCGCCGCTACATGATCCGCTATCTGGAGATTATGATGACCGTTTCCTCCATTCTGGCTATCCGCTCAGAGACAGAGGAAAATCTGGCGAAGAAAAAGGAGCTGTGGCAGTATTTAAAGAAGCAGAACCTTCCGCTCTATATCCGCCTGCGCTGGGGATTTTTAGGACAGGGAGTCAATCTGCCGGGAAAGAGCGGCAGAAAGGTGTCCATTGCCTGCTATAAAATCTCGCAGAAATTCTACGGATTTAATTAAAACGGAGTTTACAGATTAATAGGATATAAAAAGACTGCCGGGTATCTGACGTTTTATCAGATATCCGGCAGCTGCCGTTTAAAGACTGTTATGTAAGCGATTTTATGGAGCTTCCTCTGGACAGCTACCGTATTAAAACGCCTTCCTGATCGTTTTCGCGGGACCTCTGAGCGCCCGGGGCGTAGACCAGCGGGTAAACGGCTCCGCATAACAGGAGAGCGCCGGCCACGTCAATAATGGAGTGCTGCTTTAAAAATACAGTAGACATACAGATAGAAACCATAAGGACGCCGGAAATCAGGCGCACGATCCGGTTGTTCTTAAACTGTTCGCTTCGGATGATTCCGATATGCACGGCCACAGAGTTATAAACATGAATGCTTGGGAACACGTTGGTGCAGGTGTCCGTGGCGTACAGAAGAGAAACGGCCTTTGCAAATATGTTCTTTTCCGGGTCAACGTAAGGCCTGAAATCAGTGCCGTTTGGAAAAAGAGTGCAGATTAAAAGGCTTAAGGTCATCCCTGTAAACAGAAGAATACAGACACGGTAATAGTCTTCCTTGTTTGTAAAAAAGAACCAGAGGATCACAGCCGCAATGTATGCGAACCAGAGAAAATAGGGGATGATAAAATATTCGTTAAAGGGAATCCAGTCATCCACCACGCTGTGCATTACATGATAGCGGGTCGTCACATGCTTTTCCAGATAGAGAAACCATGGAAGATAGATGGCAAAGTAGGCCATAATCCAGATGTGGCCGTATTTTTTGATTAGTTTTTTCAATGAACTCATATTCATCACTCCTCAATAAGGATACAGAATCATATTAACAAGATTTTAATAACTTTGGGAGATTATAGCACATTCCGGAAGGGGGTTCAAGGGAGTTTAGAAAAGGTTAATAAAAACGTAAGCCCCGGCTGGAGAACGGACCGGCCCGGAGACAGAAAGATATTTAGAAAAAAATAAAACCCTTGAAAAATCAAGGGTTTAAAAGTAGCGGAAGGGAGATTCGAACTCTCGACACTACGGGTATGAACCGTATGCTCTAGCCAACTGAGCTATTCCGCCATATTCCATATAAATGGGGCCTATAGGGCTCGAACCTATGACCCTCTGCTTGTAAGGCAGATGCTCTCCCAGCTGAGCTAAGACCCCATTTCCGCTGTCGCTCATTTGCGACTGCTTAGACAGTATAATATACTTTCCAGAGAATGTCAATACTTTATTTTAAATTTTTTAATAGAAATTTTCTTAGATTTTTATTTCATATATGTTATAATATCGTCAGATATTCTGAACTGATAAAGAAATAGACGGAGGCTGTTATGTATTGTTTTATCATAAATCCCTGCTCCGGCTGCGGACGCGGTCTCAGGGTATGGAAAAAAATAGAACAGCAGCTTATGTGTGAAGGGGCAGAGTACCGGGCGTTTATGGCGGAGGGGCCCGGACAGGCGTCGAAAATAGCGGGGGAGCTGACAAAGGGAAGAGGAACAGGACAGACGATTGTGGTAGTGGGGGCGGACGATACCTTCGGAGAGGTGCTGGACGGCCTGAATCTGGGAGAGAACGTGACGTTAGGTTATATTCCGGCAGGCAGCAGGAAGGATCTGGCGAGGAGCCTGCGTCTTCCCCTGAATTCCAGGAGATGCCTGCGCAGAATTTTCTCTCCCAGACAGTATCGCTGCCTGGATTACGGGCTGCTCACCTATGGAGAGGATTCGATGCGCCACCGCCGGTTTGCAGTGAGCGCAGGCATGGGGCTGACTGCAGCGGCGTGTAAGAGCGCGCCGGAGGGCATAGGTGGTACAGAGCGGGGGATTTTTAAAAACCGGTTTGGAGCTGCCCGCCGTCTGTTCAGGAGAGCTCAATATTTAGCGGGAGGAATCCGGCAGCTTATAAAGGCGAAGCCGTCTAAGGGATATATCCTGTTGGACAGAACGCGGAAGGTGGAGTTTAACCACATGTACTTTGTTTCCGCCCACATTCATCCGTCAGAGGGCGGAGGCTTTTATTTTGCCCCTGAGGCGGATCCGGGGGACGGAAAACTGGAGATTTGCGTGGCAAGCCATTCGTCCAAGCTGCGTCTGATCCCCATGCTGATACGGAGCAGGCTTCCGCGCTTTGTCAAGAGAAAGGGAGTCCGCGTCTATGAGTGCAGGGAAGCCAGGATCCACATGGATCGCCCGGCGCCGATCCACACAGACGGGGAGATCTGCCGCTTCCAGAGCGATCTGGAGATTCAGTGTATTGAGAAAAAAATAAGAGTGATTGTATAAAACGCTTAAAATAAAGCGGATGTATCAGTATAGAAATCGGAGGAAACAGATATGAGAATCGGACAGGGATATGATGTCCACAAATTAACGGAGGGCCGCGACCTGATTTTAGGCGGCGTGAAGATTCCATATGAAAAGGGGCTTCTGGGCCATTCGGACGCGGACGTGCTGGTTCACGCGGTGATGGACGCCCTTTTGGGGGCCGCCGCGCTGGGAGATATCGGCCAGCATTTTCCCGATACGGATCCGGCCTATAAAGGCGCGTCCAGCATTGAACTGTTAAAGCAGGTGGGACGCATTCTGTCAGAGCATAATTATCTGATAGAGAATATCGACGCCACAGTGATTGCCCAGAGACCGAAGCTTCTGCCCTACAGGCCGCAGATGGCGGAGAATATCGCCCGCGCGCTGGGGCTTGATCCTGGCAGAGTCAGCGTAAAGGCCACCACGGAGGAGGGACTTGGATTTACCGGCACAGGCCAGGGAATTTCCGCTCAGGCCATTACACTGTTGACGGAAGTGGACAACTATTGTTATGATAGAGAAATGACGGCGCAGACCGGGTGCGGAGGCTGCTGCCCCGGCGGGGGCTGCGGACGTTAAATACCTTATCCGGCTGATGCACGGAAAAGCTGCGAATGAAACCAGAGATTTTGTAGAGGAGAAACGCTATGAAAATTTTTAATACGCTGTCCAGACGGAAGGAAGAGTTTGTTCCGTTGGAGGAAGGCAAGGTAAAGATGTATGTGTGCGGTCCGACCGTATACAATTTTATCCACATTGGAAATGCAAGACCTATGATCGTCTTTGATACAGTCAGACGGTATTTTGAGTACAAAGGCTATGACGTCAACTATGTTTCCAATTTCACAGATGTAGACGACAAGATTATCAAGAAGGCCATTGAGGAGGGCGTGGACGCCCAGACCATTTCCGAGCGCTATATTGCCGAGTGCAAAAAGGATATGGAAATGATGAACGTAAAGCCTGCTACCGTGCACCCTAAGGCAACGGAGGAAATCTGCGGAATGCAGGAGATGATCGAGACTCTCATTGAGAAGGGCCATGCCTATGTGGCGAAGGACGGAACCGTTTACTTCCGCACCAAGTCCTTCAAGGGATACGGAAAGCTGTCCCACAAGAATCTGGAGGATCTGCAGTCCGGCTTCCGTGAGATTAAGGTAACGGGAGAGGAGGACAAGGAGGATCCGACTGATTTCGTGCTCTGGAAGCCGAAAAAGGACGGAGAGCCATTCTGGGAGTCACCCTGGTGCCAGGGACGTCCGGGCTGGCATATCGAGTGCTCCGTTATGTCCAAGAAATATCTGGGAGAGTCCATTGATATCCATGCAGGCGGAGAAGATCTGGTATTCCCACACCACGAGAACGAGATCGCCCAGAGCGAGGCGGCCAACGGAAAGCCGTTTGCCACCTACTGGATGCACAACGCATTTTTAAATATTGACAATAAAAAGATGTCTAAATCCCTGGGCAATTTCCGCACAGTCCGCGAGATTTCCGAGCAGTATGATTTACAGGTGCTGCGGTTCTTCATGCTGAGCGCTCATTACAGAAGCCCGTTAAACTTCAGCGCGGAGCTGATGGAGGCTTCCAGAAACGGCCTGGAGAGAATTCTCACAGGCGTGGAGCGTTTAAACGACCTGTTATCAAGGGCAGCTGAGAAGGATCTGTCTGAGGAGGAGAAGAAGAACCTGGAGACAAAGGCAGAGCTGGTGAAGAAATTCGAGGCGGCCATGGACGACGACTTTAACACAGCCGACGCGATTTCCGCTGTATTTGAGTTGGTGAAGCTGAGTAACTCTACTATTTCAGAGGAGAGCGGAAAAGCTTATCTGTCAGAGCTCAAGAAAGAGATTGAAACTCTCTGCGGCGTTCTGGGAATTATCACAGAGAAGAAGAAAGAGGCGCTGGACAGCGAGATCGAGGCCATGATCGAAGCCAGACAGCAGGCCAGAAAGTCTAAGAACTTTGCTCTGGCAGACGAGATCCGCGGCAAGCTTCTCGATATGGGAATCGTCCTGGAGGACACCAGAGAGGGCGTTAAATGGAAGAGAGTTTAGGCTGCTTTAAGGAGGCTCTAAGGCTTAAGGAGGCGGATCCCGCCTCCTATTCTCCTCTTGTGCTGGCATACCTGGGAGACGCGGTGTATGAGCTGGCCATCCGCACCCTGGTAGTCAACGAGGGAAACCGCCAGGTGAACAAGATGCACAAAGAGAGCGCTTCCCTGGTGAAAGCGGGAACCCAGATGGAGTTTCTGCTTGCCATCGAGGACCAGCTGACAGAGGAGGAGAAGTCCGTTTACCGCCGGGGCAGAAACGCCAAGTCCGTGACTATGGCCAAGCATGCCACTATGAGGGAATACAGGACGGCTACAGGCTTCGAGGCGCTGATCGGCTATCTGTATCTGCAGGGAAAGCTTGAGAGGATGGCGAAGCTTCTGGGGCTGGGCCTGGAGCGTCTGGGAAAATGGAAAGACAGGGAAGGCGCGCAGCCTTTGGAAAACGCGGAAGACAGACGGGCAGAGGGGCCGGAACACACAGAACAGGCAGGAGAATAAGAGAATGAGATACGAGGAACTTACCATAGAGGGACGAAACGCCGTGCTGGAGGCCTTCCGATCCGGGAAAACCATCGACAAGCTGTACGTGCTGGACGGCTGTCAGGACGGTCCGGTGAAAAGCATTACCAGAGAGGCCAGAAAGCAGGACACAATCATTAACTATGTGACGAAGGAGCGCCTGGATCAGCTGTCTGAGACGGGAAAACACCAGGGCGTTATCGCCCATGCCGCCGCTTACAAGTATGCGGAGGTGGAGGATATGCTGAGGGCCGCCGAGGAGAAGGGAGAACCGCCGTTTCTGTTTATTCTGGACGGTATCGAGGATCCCCACAACCTGGGAGCAATTATCAGAACCGCCAATCTGGCGGGCGCTCACGGCGTGATTATTCCCAAAAGAAGGGCAGCAGGCCTGACCGCCGTAGTGGCGAAAACCTCTGCCGGCGCCTTAAACTATACGCCGGTGGCCAAGGTGACAAACCTTTCCGCCACCATCGAAGAGCTGAAGGAAAAGGGGCTCTGGTTTGTATGCGCCGACATGGGCGGCGAGAGTATGTACAGACTGAACTTAAAAGGCCCTATCGGCCTTGTCATCGGAAACGAAGGCGAGGGCGTCAGCCGTCTGGTGAGGGAAAAATGCGATATGATCGCGTCCATTCCCATGAAGGGAGATATCGACTCCCTGAACGCTTCCGTGGCAGCCGGCGTGCTCGCTTATGAGATTGTAAGACAGAGAAGCTGCTAGAAATTGCGGAAAATCACATTACGCTCCGGCGGAAGAAAGATGAAGGATACAAGAGATATGATGGTGAAAGATTACGATACCTGTACGGATGAGGAGCTGATTGCGCGTCTGCGGGCAGGAGAACGCGAGATTACCGATTATCTGATCGACAAATACAAATCGCTGGTGCGGACCAGGGCGAGGGCGCTGTACCTGGTGGGCGGAGATCACGAGGATCTGATCCAGGAGGGCATGCTCGGACTTTTTAAGGCAGTGCGTGACTACAAACCGGGGAAGGAGGCATCGTTTGCCACCTTCGCCGGCCTGTGCATCGACCGTCAGATGTATTCTGCAGTGGCATCGTCCCAGCGCCAGAAGCATCAGCCGCTGAACAGCTTCGTCTCGTTAAGCGAACCGGTTTCCGAGCAAGAGCTGCGCCTGGTGGACGAGGAGACACCGGAGGAGATTATGATCAGCCGGGAAAACGTAATCGGCATGCATGAGCGGATCAAAGAACGGCTCAGCAAATTTGAGTACCAGGTGCTGGAATTGTATCTGAAAGGGTACGATTATACGCAGATTGCAGAAAAACTTGGAAAGCAGCCGAAGGCAATCGACAATGCACTGCAGAGAATCCGCAGTAAAGTGCGGGAGGTCTGTTCGTGAGATGGGAAAACGACCGAAAAAATTACGGCGAATTGTCAAAAGTGCAGAAAAATCTGTGAACAAATAAAAATTTTCAAATTTGTAGAAAAAACTGTTGACAATTCACTATAGTTTTGATAGAATACCAAATGTAGCAAGGAGCTAACAAAAAAAACAAAACAACTTGCGAGTGCTGATGTGGCTCAGTCGGTAGAGCGTCGCCTTGGTAAGGCGGAGGTCACGGGTTCGATTCCCGTCATCAGCTTACTAAGAAAGATCCCGGGAAACCGGGATCTTTTCGTTATATAAAAAACAGCAGGAGATGGGCAGGAAGAAAAAGACACTATTACAAAAGGTACAGTTATGATTGTGAGGGAAAAAGAAGATGCGTCATTCGCTTGGGGGAAAGAAAGCTCGAATATAAGGATTCCAAAGGACAGGACTGTTATTTCTATTATTCGAACATTGCCGGAACCGATCTGGATATGCCGTTCTATGTCTGCAATGCCGAGTGTGTCAGCGGCATGAAAAAGAGAGAATCCAAATCGGAGACATTCAGCGCAAATCCGTTTGAATACGAATTCTTATACGCACCGCTCGGGGACAAGGGCGCTTACGCGTACCAGCAGCCGTGGTATGGATTTTCGGTCAACAAAGACAGCGAAGAGAAAGAGATCGCGGTTGAGTTTCTGCGCTTTATGATGCAGGAAAAAGAGATCGACGAGATGGCCAGTATTAAAGGCCTGCCGTCGGTGGCAGAAAACGGAACCGATGAGCGGTATGCGGGGCTTCGGGATGCAAAAAATATTGAGGCAAGTTTTATCAACGACGGCAGCGTGCCGGATTCCATCCGTGCGGCATTGGAGCAGGCGTGTACGGCAATGCAAACGAGGCAGTGCAGGTGTTTGTGGAGCTGTGTGCAGAGAAATAAGATAGGAAAACGAGAAGAGCGACTTATTTGTGAAAACAAGTGGGTCGCTTTTTGGTGCCAAAGATGGTAGAATAGGTACAACAGAAAAAATGAGGTGAAGAAAACAATGGAGTCAAAAAGTAAGGTACTGCAAAAACTGTTCCTTTCCACGCTGTATCTGAGTGCATTTACGTTCGGCGGCGGTTATGTGATTGTGACGCTGATGAAGAAGAAATTTGTGGATGAGTACCACTGGATAGAGGAGAATGAGATGCTCGATCTGGTGGCGATTGCGCAGTCATCGCCGGGGCCGATTGCGGTGAATGGGGCGATTGTTGTCGGGTATAAACTGGCGGGGATGATTGGTGTGCTGGTTTCGATTATTGGAACGATTATTCCGCCGTTTCTGATTATCTCTGTGATTTCGGTCTGCTATCAGGCGTTCCGGGATAATTTTTTCGTGAGCCAGATGCTCGAAGGAATGCAGGCAGGCGTCGGAGCCGTGATTGCATCCGTGACGTATGAGATGGGAGCCGGGGTTGTGAAAGAAAAAGATCCGCTGTCGCTGGTGATTCTTGTCTGTGCGTTTGCAGCAGCCTGTTTTTTCAAGGTCAACGTGATTTATATTGTACTGGTCTGCGGTGCCATCGGTGCGGTGCGGACGATTCTGGCGAAACGGAGGGGTGCGAAATGATTTATTTTCAGCTATTTTTAAGCTTTTTCCAGATCGGCCTGCTCAGCTTCGGCGGAGGCTATGCGGCCATGCCGCTGATTCAGGGACAGGTGGTGCAGGGACACGGCTGGCTTTCGATGTCGGAGTTTACGGATCTTATCACCATCTCTCAGATGACACCGGGGCCGATCGCAGTCAATTCGGCAACCTTCGTCGGAATTAAAATCGCAGGCATCCCAGGAGCGCTCGTGGCAACGTTTGGATGTATTCTGCCGTCGTGTATTCTCGTCACACTGCTTGCGAAGCTATATTTAAAATACCGCGAAATGGCAATGCTCCAGGGAATCCTCCACTCCCTCCGCCCGGCGGTGGCGATGATCGGTTCCGCAGGGATTTCAATTCTGGTCACGGCGTTTTGGAGTAGTGAAGGAGATACCGTGATCCGGCTGGCGCAGACGAACTGGAGTCTTGTCGTGATCTTTATCATCAGCCTCATTCTGCTGCAGAAAGGCAAAAAGAACCCAATCTTTGTGATGGTACTGGCCGGGGTGATGAAGGTGGCAGTGGCGCTGGTGGAAAAATTTGCGGCATGCTGTGGGACGATTTTTTAAATTCAAAGGTGAATGCTTTTCAGGACGTATTAAACTCAAGAATATATATCGATAAAACAGGATTGCTGGAATACACCAACAGTGTGATTGACACAACATCGAAGTTTATCTGCAACAGCCGCCCCAGAAGATTTGGAAAATCGATCACAGCGGATATGATGACTGCGTACTACAGCAGAAGTCTGGATACAGAAGAAATGTTTGAAAAGCTTAATATTGGTCAGGCGGCAAATCAGAAAATACAGGATGAATATCAAACAGCAGATTCTTAATAGGGAAGGTAAACATAGTGTTATACATTATTTTTGATTTTATAATGGCAGTAATTATGTTTATGTCACTTCCTTTTATTGTTGGAATAATGGTAGATATCCGCCATCAGGGAATTGGGTGCTTTGCGGCATGGGTAATATGGGGAGTTATGCTTATCTTATCGTTGAGGCTGTTTGATGCTCTGAAATTAAGATGTCAAAAAAAGCCAGAAAAAAGATAAAAAGGATCTTTCTTTCTAAACATGAATCGTGTATAATAAGCATTACTGTTCGGGGCCTGCCTGGAGAAATCCAGAAAGGCTCCGATTTATGTCATTTATTTTATACAGCAAGAAAAGGGGGAAACCATGCAGAAACACAGAAAATTTATTGGGAACAAACGGTTTTACCTGATGGTACTTGGCGTTGCGATGCCGATTATGATTCAGAACGGTATCACCAACTTTGTCAGTCTTCTCGACAACATCATGGTAGGACAGGTCGGTACCGAGCAGATGTCCGGCGTTGCAATTGTCAACCAGCTTCTTTTTATCTATAACCTTTGCATTTTCGGAGGGGTATCCGGTGCAGGAATTTTCACTGCGCAGTATTTCGGACAGGGCAACGACGAGGGTGTGCGAAACACCTTCCGCTTCAAGCTCTGGATCGGCGTGATCCTGACGGCAGCGGCAATCACTATTTTCCTTGGTGCGCACGAGCCTCTGATTCGTCTCTACCTGACAGGAGATCAGGGAAGCCAGGACATGAATGCGACATTAGCCTATGGCATTTCTTATATGAAGGTCATGCTGGTAGGACTTCCGCCGTTCCTGTTTGTGCAGCTTTATGCCAGCACGCTGCGCGAATGCGGCGAGACGATGCTTCCGATGAAGGCCGGTATCACAGCCGTATTTGTCAATCTGATTTTTAATTATATTTTAATCTACGGAAAATTCGGCGCACCGCAGCTCGGAGTTGTCGGCGCGGCAGTTGCAACGGTGCTGTCCCGTTACGTGGAGATGGCGATCGTGCTGATCCGCACGCACGGAAACAAAGAAAAATATCGTTTTACGAAGCATCTGTACCGCACGATCCGTGTTCCGGCGGCTTTGACGAAACAGATCCTTATCAAAGGAACACCGCTGATGCTGAACGAAACGTTCTGGGCAGGCGGCGTTGCGATCCTGATGCAGTGTTACTCCGTGCGTGGACTGAATGTCGTAGCCGCGATGAATATCTCCAACACGATCTCGAACCTGTTCAACGTCGTTTTCATCGCACTCGGCGATTCCGTTGCCATCATCGTCGGACAGCTCCTCGGAGCCGGAAGGATGGAAGAGGCAAAGGATACCGATACGAAGCTGATCACGTTTTCCGTATTACTCTGCATTGTGATCGGCGCGCTGATGGCGCTCGTGGCTCCAATCTTCCCCCGCCTC
>ENA-OPEV01001188-OPEV01001188.1-human-gut-metagenome-genome-assembly--contig:-NODE-1188-length-15186-cov-7.742119_pt1 | contig 15186 bp, 10 predicted proteins | sample MGYA00241637_ERZ501537 | MGnify/ENA primary metagenome ERZ501537 (study PRJEB25962, sample SAMEA1972159) | human gut metagenome | biome: human gut; feature: human-associated habitat; material: faeces...
TCTTCAAGCCCTTAGCATACAAGCCTGTACGTGATCTTGGATGACCTCCTGAAGCGCGTCCTTCACCACCACCCATCGGGTGATCAACAGGATTCATAACAACACCACGGTTGCGAGGACGACGCCCCATCCAACGAGTACGACCTGCCTTACCGGAAGATTCCAATCCATGATCAGAGTTACCAACGCTACCAATAGTAGCCTTACAAGCACTAAGTATTTGTCTTACCTCACCTGAAGGCAATTTAATCACACAATACTTGCCTTCTCTTGAAGTTAACTGAGCAAAATTACCAGCTGATCTTACCAAAGCTGCACCTTGACCCGGACGTAATTCTATATTATGAATTACAGTACCAACGGGGATGTTTTCAAGCGGAAGTGCGTTACCAATCTCAGGCGCTGCATTCGCTCCAGACATCAATGTGCTACCAACTTGCAATCCATTAGGAGCAATAATATATCTCTTTTCACCATCAGCATAAAACAGCAAAGCAATACGAGCCGAACGATTCGGATCGTATTCTATAGTTTTAACAACTGCGGGTACACCGTCTTTGTTTCTCTTGAAATCAATAAGTCTGTATTTTCTCTTGTGACCACCGCCCATATAGCGCATTGTCATTTTACCAACGTTGTTGCGACCACCTGTTGAGCGCTTTCCAAATACAAGAGACTTTTCTGGTACCGATGCAGTAATCTCTTCAAAAGTACCAATAATTTTATGTCTTTGCCCCGGTGTTGTGGGCTTAAATTTACGTACTGCCATCTTTATTAAATATTGCTATAAAAATCAATAGTATCGCCTTCTTTCAATGTTACGATAGCTTTCTTATAAGCATTCGTACGACCATTGATGATTCCAGACTTAGTGTAACGGCTTTTACTCTTTCCCGAGTATTTTAGCGTATTTACATCTACTACTGTAACATTATACAAAGCTTCAATCTCACTCTTAATTTCCAACTTGTTAGCTTCAGGACGTACAATAAAGCCGAATCGATTTAACTTCTCGGTAATTGCAGTCATTTTCTCAGTAACCAACGGTTTAATAATAATTCCCATTATCTAAGCCTCCTTTTTAAATTAAGATAAGATATTCTCGATAGCCTTGAGCGAGTTTTCTGTAACAACAAGAGTTTCAGCATTCAATACATTGTAAGTATTTAATGCAGAAGCAATTGCTACATTAGCACGTTCGATGTTACGAGCTGACAAATATACATTTTTATTAGCTTCCGGCAAAACAAGAAGCAACTTTTTGTCAGCAATTTTAAGATTATTTACCATAGAAACGAAATCCTTAGTCTTTGGAGCCTCAAATGTGAAGTCTTCAACAATAATGATTGCGTTTTCTTGAGCTTTATAAGACAATGCCGACTTGCGAGCCAATGTCTTAACTTTTTTATTCAACTTAAACCAATAGTCACGAGGTTTAGGACCAAACACGCGAGCACCACCCACCAATACCGGAGAGTTGATATCACCACGACGAGCACCGCCACCACCTTTCTGACGACCTAATTTACGAGTAGAACCGCTGATTTCGCTTCTTTCTTTAGATTTATGAGTTCCCTGACGTTGGTTAGCCATAAACTGCTTAACGTCCAAATAGATAGCGTGGTCATTGGGTTCAATTCCGAAGATAGATTCGTTTAACGTAACCTTTCTTCCGGTGTCTTCACCTTTAATATTTAATACGTTAACTTCCATTATTTCTCAATTATTACGATTGAACCTTTGCAACCCGGTACCGAACCTTTAATCAAAAGAAGATTGTGTTCCGGAATCACTTTTAATACCTGTAAGTTATGTGTAGTAACGCGGTCACCACCCATTTGGCCACCCATACGCATTCCTTTGAATACTTTTGCAGGGTAAGAACATGCACCGATAGAACCCGGTTTACGAGCGCGGTTGTGCTGACCGTGAGTAGTCTGACCTACTCCACCAAATCCATGTCTTTTAACTACACCTTGGAAGCCTTTACCTTTAGAAGTACCAACAACGTCAACATAAGCCGCATCATTGAACAACTCCACTGTAATAGTGTCTCCCAAATTCAATTCTGTTTCAAAATCTTTGAACTCGGCCAAGTGTCTCTTCGGAGTTACACCAGCTTTTTTAAAGTGCCCCATCAAAGGTTTGGTAGTATGCTTTTCCTTTTTGTCCTGGAAACCTACCTGAACAGCTGCATAGCCATCTTTTTCGACACTCTTAATCTGAGTAACTACACAAGGACCAGCTTCGATAACAGTGCATGGTACATTTTTACCATCAGCACTGAAAACGGATGTCATTCCGATTTTCTTTCCTAATAATCCTGGCATTTCAGTTAATTTTTAAATGCATTAAACTTTAATTTCTACTTCAACTCCACTCGGTAATTCCAACTTCATCAGAGCGTCTACTGTCTTAGCTGTTGAGCTATAGATGTCGATTAATCTCTTGTAAGAAGACAATTCAAACTGTTCACGTGACTTCTTGTTAACGAAAGTCGAACGGTTTACCGTAAAAATACGCTTGTGTGTAGGCAATGGAATAGGACCGCTAACAATAGCACCTGTTGCCTTCACTGTTCTAACGATCTTTTCAGCAGACTTGTCTACCAAGTTGTGATCGTAAGATTTCAGTTTAATTCTAATTTTTTGACTCATTAAATTTTAAATTAAAAAATGATTAAATATAAAGTGGGGCCGGATTAAGAGTCATTCGCTAACCCGTAGCCCCTGCTTTTTTTTATTATACTAAGTCTACGCGACCTTTCACTTCTTCAAGTACAGCCTTAGCAATAGAGCTGGAAACTTGAGCATGATGATCATAAGTCATAGACGATGTAGCACGACCCGAAGTAATAGTACGCAAAGCTGTTACGTAACCAAACATTTCTGCCAAAGGTACTTTAGCTTTTACAATACGAGCTCCAGAACGGCTTGATTCCATACCTTCTACTTGACCACGACGCTTATTCAAGTCACCAATAACATCACCCATGTTTTCTTCAGGAGTTACAACCTCCAGTTTCATAATAGGTTCAGTCAATACAGGACCTGCTTTAGCACATGCATTTTTGTAAGCCTGGATAGCACAGATCTCGAATGACAACTGGTCAGAGTCAACCGGATGGAATGAACCATCCTTCAAAACTACTTTCAGTGAATCAAGCGGATACCCTGCCAACACACCATTCTTCATTGCGGTCTGGAAACCTTTCTGAACTGATGGGATAAATTCCTTAGGAACATTACCGCCCTTCACTTCATCAATAAACTGCAAACCACCTTGTGTAAAGTCTTCGTCAACCGGACCGATTGCCACAATGATATCGGCAAACTTACCACGACCACCAGACTGCTTCTTATAAACTTCACGCAATTCAACAGTCTTAGTGATAGCTTCCTTATAGTTAACCTGAGGTTTACCCTGGTTACATTCTACTTTAAACTCACGTTTCAGACGGTCGATAATAATATCCAAATGAAGCTCACCCATACCGGAAATAATAGTCTGACCGGACTGCTCATCAGTCTTAACAGTAAATGTCGGGTCTTCTTCAGCCAGTTTAGCCAAGCCATTAGACAACTTGTCCAAATCTTTCTGAGTCTTAGGTTCAACTGCAATACCAATTACAGGATCAGGGAATTCCATTGATTCCAATACGATCGGTGCATCTTCATCACACAACGTATCACCTGTACGGATATCCTTGAAACCAACACCGGCACCAATATCACCAGCTCCAATCACCTCTACAGGATTCTGTTTGTTTGAGTGCATTTGGAACAAACGTGATACACGTTCTTTTTTACCCGAACGAGTGTTATAGATATATGAACCAGCCTCTACCTTACCAGAGTAAACGCGGAAGAAAGTCAAACGTCCGACATAGGGGTCAGTTGCAATCTTAAATGCCAAAGCTGATGTTTTTTCATCCTCGCTAGGTTTACGGTCTTCCTCTGCTCCTGTAGTCGGATTAGTACCTACAATAGCAGGTGTATCCAACGGAGAAGGCAAGAACGCACAAACATAGTCAAGCAATATCTGACCTCCCTTATTCTTGAATGAAGAGCCGCAGAACATCGGAACGATATCCATTTTCAATGTACCTGCACGCAAAGCACGCAAGATTTCTTCTTCAGTGATTGTAGAAGGATCATCAAAGAATTTCTCCATTAAAGCATCGTCAAATTCAGCCACTTTTTCGAGCATTTTCTCTCTCCATTCATTAGCTTCATCAACCAAGTTCGCCGGAATTTCTTCTACGCTATAATCTGCACCCATTGTTTCATCGTGCCACAAAATAGCTTTCATTTTGATCAAATCAACAACTCCTTTGAAGCTCTCTTCAGCACCAATAGGAATTACCACAGGGCAAGCATTTGCGCCTAATACATCCTTCATCTGGCGAACAACTTCGAAAAAGTCAGCACCAGAACGGTCCATTTTATTAACGTAACCAATACGAGGCACATTGTATTTATCAGCCTGACGCCATACGGTTTCTGACTGAGGTTCAACACCACCAACCGCACAATAAGCTGCAACAGCTCCATCCAAGACACGTAAAGAACGTTCTACTTCAGCAGTAAAGTCAACGTGTCCCGGAGTGTCAATCAAGTTTATTTTATAAGTATTTCCCGCATATTTCCAACGAGTAGTAGTAGCAGCAGATGTAATAGTAATACCACGTTCCTGCTCCTGCTCCATCCAGTCCATTGTTGCTGCACCATCATGCACCTCACCAATTTTGTGAGTCAAGCCAGTGTAGAACAAAATACGTTCTGAAGTCGTTGTCTTACCAGCATCAATGTGAGCCATGATACCGATATTGCGGGTCAAATGCAAATCATGTTTAGCCATCTTCGTCCTTTACTTATTAATTATTACTTGATTAGAATCTAAAGTGAGCGAATGCACGGTTAGCTTCAGCCATACGGTGCATATCTTCTTTACGCTTATAAGCACCACCCTGTTCGTTGAAAGCGTCAATAATCTCAGCTGCCAGTTTATCTGCCATTGATTTACCACCGCGTTTACGAGCGAAAAGAATCAAGTTTTTCATTGAGATTGACTCTTTACGATCAGGACGAATTTCAGTAGGAACCTGGAAAGTAGCGCCACCTACACGACGAGACTTTACTTCAATCTGCGGAGTTACATTATCCAAAGCTTTCTTCCAGATTTCCAAAGCTGATTTTTCTTCATTAGGAAGTTTTGTTTTCACTGTTTCCAGTGCTGCATAGAAGATCTCATAAGATGTATTCTTTTTTCCATCATACATCAAGTGATTTACGAATTTAGAAACCTTCTGATCATTAAATACCGGATCCGGAAGGATCACACGTTTTTTTGGTTTTGCTTTTCTCATTTTTTCTCAAAATAATGTTTTTGTTTGGGGCTGCACTTTTTCCGTTTACTTCAACGCTTCCTCTGAAGCATTTACTCAACCTTTATAGCTTATTCCAACAAACCAAAACTTAAATTAATATTCTTTGTTTCAGGAATTCAGTTACAATTTACTTCTTTCCTTTTCCTTTTGCAGGAGCTGCAGCTTGTCCTGCTTTAGGACGCTTCGCACCATATTTAGAACGTCTTTGTGTACGACCAGCTACGCCTGCTGTATCCAAAGTACCACGAACGATGTGATAACGTACACCCGGAAGGTCTTTCACACGACCACCACGAACCAACACGATTGAGTGTTCCTGCAAGTTATGACCTTCTCCCGGAATATAAGAGTTTACTTCCTTAGAGTTAGTCAGACGCACACGAGCAACTTTACGCATTGCTGAATTCGGCTTTTTCGGAGTAGTAGTATACACACGAACACAAACGCCACGTCTTTGAGGACATGAATCCAGTGCCGGAGATTTACTCTTCTCAACCAAAACCTCTCTTCCTTTTCTTACTAATTGTTGAATAGTAGGCATTTTGTTTGATTTTTAATTATTATATATTGTTTATTAATTTGCTGTACTAAGTCCAAAACTATACATTTTGGGCTGCAAAGTTACGAATAACATTTTAATAAACAATACTTTCTACTAATAAAAATAGTCTGTTTCTCAAAAAAGTTTTTGAAAAACAGACTACTATGTTATTTTTGCTACAAAAGCCCTTATGCTTCCCCTTTAAATCCGCTTATAGGAGGAATGAATGTTTTTCCATCCGGTCCATTATTTCCCCCATTCATTTCTTCCGGCATTCGAATAGGTCCAAAATTACGTTCGTATTTTGCAACATTCTCCTGTAATGCATACATCAAACGTTTTGCATGTTCAGGAGTCAGTACAATACGTGACTGCACTCCAGCTTTAGGTAATCCCGGCATTACACGCACAAAATCAACAATAAATTCCGAACTGGAATGGGTAATAATGGCAAGATTTGCATACGTTCCTTGAGCTACTTCTTCTTTCAACTCTATCTGCAACTGATTGTTATTTTTTTCGTTTTCCATGATTTTATACTTTAGCATTAAAAAAATATTCTGAATTTCAAGGTCCCCAACTTCTATTCTTTGGTTGGAGTACAAATATAGACATTTATTTGTAATAATACAACATACTGATTATTCTATATAATTTTCCTATAGCATTTACTATAAACCTAAAGAGGCTGATTTCTTAAACAGAAATCAGCCTCTTTTACAGTGTATGTATTAAAAATTACTCTACCTCACTATAATCGAGTACATTCTTACGATTAGCAAGAATGCGATCATATTCTTCCTTCGAACCAACAATAATCTTTTCGAATTCACGCTGACCGGTACCGGCAGGAATCAAGTGACCACAAATCACATTCTCCTTCATACCCTCCAATCTATCAACCTTACCATTGATGGCAGCCTCATTCAAAACTTTCGTTGTTTCCTGGAATGATGCAGCAGACATGAAACTTGAAGTTCCCAAAGCGGCACGGGTAATACCTTGCAGAATCTGAGTAGATGTAGCAGGAATAGCATCACGTACCTCAACAGGCTTCAAATCACGACGTTTCAACATACTGTTCTCATCACGCAACTTACGGGCAGTAACAATCTGACCCGGCTGTAAATTCTGAGAATCACCAGAGTCAACAACTACTTTCTTGCCCCAAATACGATCGTTTTCTTCCATGAACTCTTGCTTATCCACTACCTGCTGTTCCAAGAAGCGAGTATCGCCCGGCTCATCGATTTCTACCTTACGCATCATTTGACGAACAATAATCTCAAAGTGTTTGTCGTTAATCTTCACACCCTGCAAACGGTAAACGTCTTGCACTTCATTTACGATATATTCCTGTACAGCCGTGGGACCTTTAATGGCCAAAATGTCAGCAGGAGTAATCGCACCGTCAGATAACGGAGTTCCGGCACGAACGTAGTCATTCTCCTGAACCAATATTTGTTTAGACAGATTCACCAAATACTTTTTCACTTCACCTGTCTTAGATGTGACAATAATTTCACGGTTACCACGCTTAATCTTACCCATAGTAATTTCACCGTCTATTTCAGAAACGACAGCAGGATTAGATGGGTTACGAGCCTCAAACAGTTCTGTAACACGAGGAAGACCACCAGTGATATCACCAGCCTTGCCTACAGCACGAGGAATCTTCACAATAATGTCACCAGCTTTCACTGCCTGACCGTTTTCAACCACAACATGCCCCCCCACGGGTAAGTTATAAGTACGGATCAAATTACCATCCTCGGTTACAATATGGGCAGAAGGTACTTTTGTCTTATCCTTAGACTCGATAATGATAATTTCACGCAAACCGGTAGCTTCATCAGACTCTACCTTATAAGTTACGTTTTCAACCACACTCTCGAATTCAATCTTACCAGTAGCCTCTGTAATAATAACAGCGTTGAACGGATCCCACTTAGCAATCAGTTTTCCCTTCTCAACAATATCACCGTCCGCAGCATATAATTTTGAACCATAAGGCACATTATGAGTTGACAGGATAATCCCTGTATTCACATCGATAAAGCGGACTTCAGCCAAACGACCGACTACCACTTTCACAGCCTCACCCATTTCATCAACCGTATCTACCGTACGCAATTCTTCGAATTCCAAACGTGCATTATTCTTGGCCACAATGCTTGCATTAGCAGCCATATTACCTGCGATACCACCGGCATGGAATGTACGCAATGTCAACTGTGTACCCGGCTCACCAATAGATTGGGCAGCGATTACGCCGACTGCTTCACCTTTCTGAACCATACGACTGGATGCCAAGTTACGTCCATAACACTTAGCACATACCCCTTTCTTAGATTCACAAGTTAATACCGAACGGATTTCAACGCTTTCAATCGGAGAATCCTCGATTTCCTGCGCAATATCCTCTGTAATCTCCTCTCCACCGGCTACAATCAGTTTACCAGTAGTAGGATGGACGATATCATGTACAGAAACACGTCCTAGAATACGTTCGTACAAAGTAGCAATAACTTCATCGTTATTCTTCAAAGCCGTACAAACCAAACCACGAAGTGTTCCACAGTCTTCTTCATTGATAATCACATCATGCGACACGTCTACCAGACGGCGGGTCAAGTATCCCGCATCAGCAGTCTTCAACGCTGTATCCGCCAAACCTTTACGAGCACCGTGGGTAGAAATAAAATACTCTAACACAGACAAACCTTCTTTAAAGTTTGAAAGAATAGGGTTTTCAATAATCTGTGCGCCTTCAGCACCGGCTTTCTGCGGTTTTGCCATCAAACCACGCATACCAGACAACTGACGAATCTGCTCTTTAGAACCACGGGCCCCGGAATCAAGCATCATAAATACTGAATTGAAGCCTTGGTCATCATTCTTAATCGTCTTGTAAAGTATATCAGACAGGTCACTGTTCACGTGAGTCCATGTATCGATAACCTGGTTATAACGTTCATTGTCAGTAATGAAACCCATATTATAGTTCATCATAATCTGTTCCACTTCCTCATTACCACGTTTTACCAGTTCTTCTTTTTCTTTCGGGATAATAATATCACCCAAGTTGAATGACAGACCACCCTTGAACGCCATATAGTAACCTAAGTTCTTAATACCATCCAAGAATTCACAAGCACGTGCAACACCGACAGCTTTGATAACATCACTAATGATATCTCGCAAAGACTTTTTGGAAATAATGGTATTCAAGTACCCCACTTCCGCTGGAACGATTTCATTTACAATCACACGCCCTACGGAGGTTTCTTTCATCATCACATCTACGATTTTGCCATCTTTGTCCAAGTCCTTCACCACTACGTTGACGATAGCATGAATATCCACTTTACCTTCATTATAAGCAATCAAAGCCTCTTCCGGACCGTAGAAAGTCAAGCCTTCACCTTTAGCCCCTTTTCTCAGCTTGGTAATATAATACAAACCAAGTACCATATCCTGTGCAGGCACAGTAATAGGAGCACCATTAGCAGGATTCAGAATGTTATGAGCTTGAAGCATCAACATCTGTGCTTCCAGAATCGCATCATTACTCAAAGGCAAGTGAACCGCCATCTGGTCACCATCGAAGTCGGCATTGAACGCTGTACAAGCCAACGGGTGCAATTGAATAGCTTTACCTTCAATCATATGCGGTTGGAAAGCCTGAATACCCAAACGGTGCAGAGTCGGCGCACGGTTCAGCAATACAGGATGACCTTTCATGACATGTTCCAAGATATCCCAGATCACAGGCTCCTTGCGGTCTACAATCTTCTTTGCAGATTTTACAGTCTTCACAATACCACGTTCAATCAACTTACGGATGATAAACGGCTTGTAAAGCTCTGCAGCCATCAGTTTAGGGATACCACATTCACCCATCTTCAATTCAGGACCAACAACAATAACCGAACGAGCAGAGTAGTCAACACGCTTACCCAGCAAATTCTGACGGAAACGTCCTTGCTTACCCTTCAAGCTATCGGACAGTGATTTCAATGGACGATTAGCGTCAGTCTTCACTGCACTTGATTTACGTGAGTTATCGAACAAGGAATCGACAGCCTCCTGCAACATACGTTTTTCGTTACGCAAAATCACTTCGGGAGCCTTGATTTCAATCAGTCGCTTCAAACGGTTGTTACGGATAATCACACGACGATACAAGTCATTCAAGTCAGAGGTAGCGAAACGGCCACCATCCAACGGAACCAATGGACGCAGTTCAGGAGGAATAACCGGCACAATACGTACAATCATCCATTCAGGTTTATTACGTCCGCGAGATGCACGGAACGATTCAACTACCTGCAGACGCTTCAAAGCCTCGTTCTTGCGTTGCTGCGAAGAATCATTACTTGCTTTATGACGTAATTCATAAGATAAAGCATCCAAATCCAAAGTTGAGAGCAGATCATAAATGGCTTCTGCTCCCATCTTAGCTATAAACTTATTCGGATCTGTATCTTCCAAATATTGGTTTTCTTTAGGAAGTGTATCCAAGATATCCAAATACTCTTCTTCAGAAAGCAAATCATATTTATTAATGCCATCTTCAGCCTTCACACCCGGCTGGATAACCACATAACGTTCATAATATACAATAGCGTCTAGTTTCTTTGTAGGCAGCCCCAACAAATAACCGATCTTGTTCGGCAATGAACGAAAATACCAGATATGCGCTACAGGCACAACTAACTGAATATGTCCCATACGTTCACGACGGACCTTCTTTTCAGTCACTTCAACGCCACATCGGTCACAAACAATACCTTTATAACGGATACGTTTGTACTTACCGCAATGACATTCGTAATCTTTCACCGGACCGAAAATACGCTCGCAGAACAAACCATCACGTTCCGGTTTGTAGGTACGGTAGTTGATCGTTTCAGGCTTCAACACCTCACCGCTCGAATTCTCAAGGATTTCTTCGGGTGAAGCCAAGCCAATTGAGATTTTCGAGAAATTACTCTTTATCTTAGTTTCTTTTCTAAAAGCCATACTTCCTTATTTATAATGTAAAGAGTTATATTTTTTTATTATTCAAGGTTGATACTCAAGCCAAGACCTCTCAGTTCGTGTAACAATACATTCAGAGATTCGGGGATACCCGGAGTTGGCATAGGTTCACCTTTCACAATAGCTTCGTAAGCCTTTGAGCGTCCTACAACGTCATCAGACTTAATGGTCAGGATTTCCTGTAAGATATGTGCTGCGCCGAATGCTTCAAGCGCCCAAACTTCCATTTCTCCGAAACGCTGACCACCGAACTGTGCCTTACCACCAAGCGGCTGCTGAGTAATAAGGGAGTACGGACCGATAGAACGGGCATGCATCTTATCTTCAACCATATGCCCTAGTTTCAACATATAAGTTACACCCACTGTTGCAGGTTGGTCAAAGCGTTCGCCTGTACCACCATCACAAAGATAAGTCTTACAATAACGAGGCAATCCAGCTTTATCTGTCCATTCATTTAAATCATCCATAGAAGCACCGTCAAAAATAGGAGTAGCAAATTTCACACCCAACTCTTTTCCGGCACGACCTAATACGGCTTCGAAAATCTGACCAATATTCATACGAGAAGGCACACCCAACGGATTCAATACGATATCTACTGGAGTACCATCTGCTAAGAACGGCATATCTTCCTGACGAACCACACGAGAAACAATACCCTTGTTACCGTGACGTCCCGCCATCTTATCACCTACACCAATCTTACGCTTCTTGGCAATATAAACCTTAGCCATCTGAATAATGCCCGCAGGAAGTTCATCACCGATAGTGATAGCAAACTTCTTACGCTTTAATTCAGCATCCAATTCTTTATATTTCTTCAAATAATTCATCACCAAGTCACGAATCATGTCATTCTTATGAGCATCAGCTGTCCACTTGCTCAACTGGATAATAGTATAATCCAATGATTCCAAATCGCGTTTGGTGAACTTCGCCCCCTTGGCAATAACTTCCGTTCCCAAATAATCTTTCACTCCTTGGGAAACCTTACCATTAGTCAAAACCAATAGTTTCTCAATCAAGATATCTTTCAGTTTTGCTGCCTTTTCTTCGAATTCATCATTCAGTTTAGGCAGAATAGCCTTATCGGCATTCTTCTCACTTCTGCTCTTGATAACACGTGAGAACAACTTCTTGTCAATAACGACACCACGTAATGACGGAGAAGCTTTCAATGAAGCATCCTTCACATCACCTGCCTTATCACCGAAAATAGCACGAAGCAATTTTTCTTCCGGAGAAGGATCTGATTCACCTTTCGGAGTAATCTTACCAATCAGGATATCACCCGGTTCGATACGTGCACCTACACGTACAATACCGTTTTCATCCAAATCTTTAGTAGCTTCTTCACTCACGTTAGGAATATCAGAAGTTAATTCTTCCATACCGCGTTTCGTTTCGCGGACCTCCAAAATATATTCATCAACGTGTACAGAAGTCAGCAAGTCCTCACGTACAACGCGTTCATTCAATACAATAGCATCCTCGTAGTTATAACCTTTCCAAGGCATATAAGCCACCAACAGGTTTTTACCCAATGCAAGCTCACCACCCTGAGTTGAATATCCTTCAGTCAGGATATCACCCTTCTTCACACGCTGTCCTTTATCACAAGTAGGACGGAGGTCAATGGTCATGCTCTGATTAGTCTTACGGAATTTAGGAATTCTGTATTCCTTCAAAGCAGGTTCAAAGCTTACAAATTCCTCATCTTCATTTCTGTCATACAAGATACGAATAGTTGTTGCATCGACATATTCTACAACACCATCACCCTCTGCTGCAATCTGAGTACGAGAGTCTTCAACCAACTGTTTTTCAATACCTGTACCTACAATAGGAGCCTCTGTACGCAACAAAGGAACTGCCTGGCGCATCATGTTTGATCCCATCAATGCACGGTTAGCATCGTCATGTTCCAAGAACGGAATCAAAGAAGCAGCGATAGAAGCAATCTGCTGTGGAGAAACATCCATCAACTCTACCTGGTCAGGAGTAACAACAGGATAATCAGCATCACGACGAGCTTTTACTTTCTCACGAACAAATTTGCCTTCATCATCCAATGGAGCATTACCCTGAGCGATTATCTTATCCTCTTCCTCTTCGGCTGTCAGATATTCAATACCTTCATCAGATATATCCACCTTACCATCAGCTACTTTACGATAAGGAGTTGAAATAAAGCCAAGTTCATTAATCTTAGCATACACACACAAAGAAGAAATCAAACCGATATTCGGACCTTCAGGAGTTTCAATCGGACACAAACGACCATAATGAGTATAGTGTACGTCACGAACCTCAAAACCAGCACGTTCACGTGACAGACCACCAGGTCCTAACGCTGACAAACGACGCTTGTGAGTGATTTCAGCCAATGGATTAGTTTGATCCATGAACTGCGACAAAGCATTTGTTCCAAAGAATGAATTGATAACAGAAGAAATAGTCTTCGCATTAATCAAATCAATCGGAGTAAACACTTCATTGTCACGCACATTCATACGCTCACGGATGGTACGAGACATACGTGCCAGACCAATCGCAAATTGATTGGACAACTGTTCTCCTACAGTACGTACACGACGGTTACTCAAGTGGTCAATATCATCAACATCCGCTTTAGAGTTAATCAGCTCAATCAGATACTTAATGATTTCAATAATATCTTGTTTTGTCAATACCTTCACATCCATGTCCGTAGTCAGTCCCAACTTTTTGTTGATTCTGTAACGTCCTACCTCGCCAAGGTCATATCTTTTTTCAGAGAAGAACAGGTTATTGATAACCTCACGAGCACTGGCATCATCAGCAGGATCTGCATTACGCAACTGACGATAGATATAAAGCACAGCCTCTTTTTCTGAGTTACTCGGGTCTTTCTGAAGCGTATTAAATATAATAGAATAATCTGATGAATTAGCTTCTTCCTTATGAACAAGGATATTCTGAACGCCTGAGTCGATAATTTCATCTACATGCTCTGCTTCAAGCACAGTTTCACGGTCAATGATAACCTCATTACGTTCAATAGAAACAACTTCACCGGTGTCTTCATCTACAAAATCCTCTGTCCATGTCTTCAAGACACGCGCAGCAAGTTTTCTTCCTACAACCTTCTTTAAGTTGGCCTTATTGACTTTAACTTCTTCAGCCAAATTAAATATTTCGAGAATATCTTTATCATTTTCAAAGCCGACAGCTCTCAACAGAGTAGTAACAGGCAATTTTTTCTTACGGTCGATATAAGCATACATCACATTGTTAATGTCTGTAGCGAATTCAATCCATGAGCCCTTGAATGGGATAATACGTGCGGAATATAGTTTTGTACCGTTAGCATGTACACTCTGTCCAAAGAATACACCCGGAGAACGATGCAGCTGAGAAACAACAACACGTTCAGCACCGTTAATCACGAAGGTTCCCTTCGGCGTCATATAAGGAATAGGACCCAAATAAACATCTTGAATAACAGTATCAAAATCCTCATGATCGGGATCTGTACAATAAAGCTTCAATTTAGCTTTCAAAGGTACACTATAAGTGAGCCCACGCTCTAGACAATCATCTATTGTATAGTGAGGGGGATCAATGTAGTAGTCCAAAAACTCAAGGACAAAGTTGTTACGTGTATCAGCGATAGGGAAGTTTTCAGCAAATACTTTATACAGCCCGTCGTTCTTTCGTTTTTCGGGTGGGGTATCCAGTTGTAAAAAGTCTTGGAATGACTTCAATTGCACTTCCAGGAAATCCGGATACTTCATCGGATTCTTGATGGAAGCAAAATTTACTCTTTTGTTTTCTGTATTTGAAGACATCTGATAATTTATTTGTAGAACTTAATAATAATATAGACACAAAAAGGTTAAGAATCCTCGTCTAGAGGATTCCTAACCGAATTACCTGATAATCAGGCTTAATATTATTTAAGCTCAACTTCAGCTCCAGCTTCTTCCAAAGTTTTCTTCAGTGATTCAGCTTCGTCTTTAGCCAAGCCTTCTTTTACTGTGCTAGGAGCACCGTCTACCATGTCTTTAGCTTCTTTCAAGCCAAGACCACATGCTTCTTTAACGGCTTTAACAACCTGCAATTTTGCAGCACCAGCGCTCTTCAAAACTACATCAAAAGATGTTTTTTCTTCAGCAGCAGCTGCACCAGCAGCAGGACCAGCAGCAACAGCTACAGCTGCAGCAGCAGG
>ENA-OPEV01001228-OPEV01001228.1-human-gut-metagenome-genome-assembly--contig:-NODE-1228-length-14906-cov-3.805602_pt1 | contig 14906 bp, 3 predicted proteins | sample MGYA00241637_ERZ501537 | MGnify/ENA primary metagenome ERZ501537 (study PRJEB25962, sample SAMEA1972159) | human gut metagenome | biome: human gut; feature: human-associated habitat; material: faeces...
CGGTATCCGCTGTTTCTTTTGTATTTTCTTTCAATTTTGTCTGACTTTCGGTCTGACCTGTATTGCTATTTTTGTTTCTTTGGAACCAATATCCAATTGAAAATCCAAATAATATCATCAGTACGACTGCAATCCAAAACCATTTTTTCTTCATGATACTTCATCTCTTTCTATCCTGCTGCTTATTTTAATTTTGCACCATCTTTTATTTAAACGATTCCTGATAATCCTTGAATGCTGCCGGTGTTGAAATAGAAAAATCAAAACTCATTTGTTATTCCTCCTGTTATCAGCTTTATAGCATAATGAAAATACGGTGCAGACAGCCTGAAAGAGCAGATCCGTCAGGCGGGAAATGCCGCAGGACGGATGGAACTGCGCAGGATGGAGGATACCATGCTCTGGACGGCTCAGAACCTGATGGGAACGTATCACAGTCTGGAAGCGGAGCAGGCTGCGGCCAGCGCCAGGGCAGAGGCACAAAAGCATTTATCTGAGAAAGTTAAAGATCAGGAAATGCTGGGAAGCAGCACCTCTTACCATTCACAGGAGGCTTATCAGAAATGGCAGTCCGCCCTAAATGAATATGAACGGCTTAAAAAGGAGCAGGAGCGGGTCCGTCAGGAGCTTTTGCTGCTCACAGGCTTTTCACCGGACAGCCCGGTTGTTTTAGAAAAAATGCCCCTGCCCGATGTATCAAGAGCTGCTCTTGTGAATCCACAGGAGGACAGGCAGCAGGCTTTGGGAAATAATTATGAGCTTCGCAGCGGACGCATGGGAAATGCAGGAAGCAATCAGGAGCTTCACAAAAAACAGAGACAGACAGAGCTGGATGAAAACCAGATGTTCGCTTCCCTTGAGACTCTGGGGGATCAGATCCGTTCCTGTCAGGCAGAATGGGAGGCAGCCTGTGCGAAGGAACAGGCGCAAAGGGCAGTGTGGCAGTCTGCGGTCAGAAAAAGGGAACAGGGGACAATGGCTGAGGGAGAATATCTGGAGATTTACAGCCAGTATATGGAAGAAAAAGGAAATCAGGCACAGGCATCCATTCGTTTCCTTCTCGCAATGGAGGAATATGACTGGGCGAAAAAGGGATTGATGGATTAGGACAATCAGGAAAATCGGTTACAAAATTTCTGTAAAAACAGGACAGGAGAGTTGACTTGTCCTGTTTCTTATGCTATTCTGTAAGAACCGATACGGAATTCTCTGTATCATTTATCTAAATTTCATTTTATTGGCTGTTTCAGCCGCATTTCAGAACAAAAACAGAAAAATTGAATCAGAACAGAGTCTGGAAAGACGAGGCGTATTTTGCGCACCCGTAATTGCGGATCGTATATCCGGGGACTGTATGAAAAGGGGGAATGTCCATATATGGCCTGGTAGGATTATTTTATAAAACAAATGTAACTGTTCAGGAGAAACCAAGGGGGACATAACAAGTGAATAAAAGACATTGGAGGCGTTTTTGCGCCCTTTTTCTGGCAGCCGCTATTCTCATTACGGGGATTCCCTTCCAGTCGGCGGCAAAGGAGAACACGGTGGAAATGATCATCCGGGGAGATGCATTTCAGAACCGTCCCATCAATATTTTCGGACACAGCCACCGTTCGATTACATGTTACTATGTAAATCCGGTGGAAGGCCATGTGCCGGCCTTCTGCCTTCAGCCCGGAAAAAAGCTGCCCAATCATACGGTGTCATCCTATACCCGGTATGACGCAGAGCCGGGAGCATCTGTGCCTGTCATCGGAAGCTTTGACCGGTATCTTCCTATGACATTAGCTTATGAGTGGATGGTGTCCGGGAATTATTATGATAAGACCCGATATGCTATGGTGCAGACCTATCTCTGGGGGTGCCTTGCAGGCTATGAGGAGGCCTGGGATGTGCAGGAGGAGATGATGCACAAATTAGAGGGCGTGATCCGGGATGGAAAGGTGCTCCCATTTTTCCATGAGATGCGGGAATATGTGGAAAATGGTCTGGAGGAATACGATAATCAGGGAAATACGGACTTGCCGGAGTGGAACGGACGCCAGCAGAGAATGGAGCTCAAGGATGGGAGATATGAGCTTACTCTGGATATCAGCAGCTGCCCCCAGCTTAAGAATGCAGTGTGGCAGTTTCCGGACGGGAACTGGATCTATGAAATAGGAGCAGACGGAACTTCTGTTACCTTTATCTATCAGGGAGAAACACCTTCCGGACGGATTTCTTCCGGGCCTTTAAGCGGAATTAAAACAAAGTATTACGCTTACATTTTCCAGCCGGAGGAGAAATACCAGATGCAGATGGGATGGCTGGATATGGCGGATACGGATGCAGAGGTCTGGTTTGAAGCAGGCCCGTCTTTGGACTCTCAGGAAGGTCCGGGACTGGAACTTTACAGGCATAAAGAGGTATTTGAGTCCAATTATAAGGTGCAGGTGGAAAAATACTGCGCAGAAACAGGAAAGCCCTTAGAGGAGGCTGAGTTTAACGTATGGGAAACCTTTGATTTCGGTCAGGTCAATGAACACGGCTATGAGGAGGGAAATCCGGACGGAAGCACAGGAGAGGTTTATGTAAACTGCATGTCTCCAAAACCGGAGGAACGTATTCTCTGTGATGTGATTTCCACAGATGAAAACGGAACGGCTTCCCACAGCGATATCCGCAGTTATCATTACAGCAAAACCTACTGTATGGGCCATCCTGCGCCGGAATGGGTTGAATGCGACCATGAGGGAGAGGGGGAAGGAGACGAGGCAGAGGAATGCAGCTGTGAGGAGGAAAATGAAAGACTGCGCAGCCAGTGGCTGGCAGAACAGGAGCTTTGCAGCAGAACCTGTGACTTTCATGTGGGAAATGAGGACGAAGATAACCATAGCCAGAGCACAAAAGCCATGGAAGCAATGCTGGAGGACAGGGATGAGACGTATGAAAATTTTATCCGTCTGGAGTATGGGTACACCGCAGAGGAGAAAAAGGCCAGAAACGGGTATACCATTCACGGAACGCACCGCGATGACCCCATGATTGAAACCGTAGTTCTTATGTCTGCCCAGGTAGAAGGCAATGTACGGCAGGGTGAGATGGAGGTTTCCGGTGAAATGGGGCTTCCAGCTTTAAAAACGTATGGAGAGAGCTTAGAAGCGCTGGGAGAGGAGCGGGGATACCGCTGTCTGCTCCCGGAAGGGGAGAAAATGGATCTGGAAGAGCTTCGGAGCATCCTTGAAATCCGGGAACAGGAACGTACAGAACCGGCAAAGAAGGAAAGTGCCGGGGAAACGACTGGTGTTCAGGAGACCCAGAGTGCGTCAGGTCAGGAGCAGGCCGGCGCACAGGAACCGGATAAGGAGGGACTGGAAAGTCGGCCAGACAGTCAGCAGACTGGTGGAGAAGCCGGGAATAAGGAAGAGGCGGGAGGACAGTCAGGATGGAATGAGACGGAAGGAGAAGGGGTCGAAAATCCGTCGGAAGATGAGAAAATGGAAGGAACAGAGGCCGGAAATCCGTCAGATAAGCAGGAAACCGGCGGAGAAGTAAACGGAAATTCGCCGGAAGGGCAGGAAAGTAGTGGAGAAAGTTCGGGAAATCCGTCAGACAAGCAGGACAATGTCGGAGAAGAAGCTGGAAATCAATCGGGCGGTCAGGAAGTCGGTGGAGAAGTCTCAGAAAATCCGCCAGACAGTCAGAAAACTGGCGGACAAGAAGCCGGGAACCAGCCGGGCAGCCAGGAATCCGGCAGCGTAGCAGAGAAAAGGGATCCGGATATTGCCGAAATTGCCATAAGTCCTCATTTGCGCAGCCGTCTTTTAAGTCCATTTTCCTCTGCTCCGATACACTTTTTGGCTACATCCAATGATGCACAACGGGAGGAAGAGCTGCCAGAGAAGGGGGAACAGGAGGAAGGACTGCTGCCGGAGGAGGAAGATATGCCGGTTACGGAGCAGTTTGAATACATAAAACATCCCGTTGCCCCCTTCCCTCTATCCGAACCGGAATATACCTCTGCTCCCAGAGAAAAAATCAGAGAGGATCAGAAGAAACACCCATTCAGCTTAAAAGCACTTTTTTCATTTCTGTCAGAGGATGAGGAGGAGGGGGACAGTCTTTATGCTGTACTTCCGGATTTCATAGATGATGATCTGGAGTCAATGGATCCTTCCGATTATGGGGATCCTCTTCGCTGTCTTTATCGTTTCAAAATCTGGGATCACCGGACAGAGGGACGGATTCATATCAATAAGCGGGATTTGGAGCTTTATAAAGGAAATCCCGAAGGAAGTTATGGAAAAACTCAGGGAAATGCCACGTTAGAGGGAGCGGTATACGGTCTTTTTGCTGCTCAGGACATTATTCATCCGGATGGGAAAAGCGGTGTCGTATATGGCAGGGATCAGCTGACAGCCATCGCTGCCACAGACAAGGAGGGGAACGCCTCATTTTTAGCATACACTGAATGTCCGGGTACGTTGTGGAATGGCAGCGGTACAGAAGTTTCTGCGTTTACGGGGCCTGAAAATCTGTATCAGGGCAGTCAGATTACCTCATCCGATCATGGCTTTGGAACGAAAATCTATCCGGATTATAAGTCAGAAAACGGCTCGGTCTGGATTGGACGTCCCCTTCTCATGGGCAGCTATTACGTTATGGAATTGAGCCGGTCGGAGGGATATGAGCTTTCTGTGCAGGGCCTTAATAAGGCAGAGACAAACCGGGAGGCAGATGAGAGCGTTACAGTGATTTCTTCCGGTTCAGCCTGGGTGAAAAATGGCCTTTCTGATCACAACAGTATGGAAGCGGACGGCTCCTGGAATGACTTTACCATCGAATCGTATGATGCAGAAAATGGCTATGATATTACAATTACAGGCTATCCGGAGCATACGCGGTTTTACCGTTTGAGTTCGGAGGAGCGCAGGGAAAATGTAAAGCAGATTGTAAATACAGTACCGCAGCAAAAGGTGGATGAACATGGAACGCCTGTTTATAAAAAGGCTGCAGGCGGTGAACTGAAAACAGACGAGCATGGAAATCCTATATTAAAAGAAGATAGTTCAGAAGAGGAAAAGCTTCCTTTAAAAGAGACGCTTCCCTACCGTTTCCGCACAGCTCCCTATCCTTTTGGCACAGCAGAGCCGGAGGATCTCTCCTTATGGGATCAGCCTGTGGAAGAGGATTATTTAAAGGAGCAGGCAGAGGCCATGCTGGCTCAGCTTGGCTATCATCTGACAGCGGAAGAAATGGGTGCTCCCTGGGTCAATATCCCGTTGAAAAAAGAAAATTCTTTTCTGGATAATTCCACAGCGGCCAGTCAGATACTGGACTGGTATACAGAGCATGGGTTTTATGACTGCGCCGGAGTGGGAGCGGTCTATGAAAAAGAGGGAGAGTGGTTTGCCCGTCTGCATTACGATCATTCGGGAAACATTCCTCCTATGAGCGGTATTTATGACCGGGCAGATCAGCGGATGTATGTAAAAAAGGAAGCGGAGCAGGGAATTTACTGGCTGGAATACGAAAAGGGAACCTACAGCCTCAAAAGCCGTACAGTGACGCTGAAAGAAAAGAGAGAGCTTGAAGGCGAGGTACTTTTAGAGGAAAACACCCTGGATCATGCTGCAGTCTGCTGTCAGCCGGTTTATGAGTGTTATAAGGAGGGGGAAATCCTGCTTGACGTTCAGGGAAATCCGATTCCTGAGATGGAGCAGGTGCCTGTTTATGAAGAAAAAGAGGTCGTATACCAGACTCTGGCAAAGGAGCCTGTGGAGGCCGTGTGGGATGCATCCGCAGGCAGCTATACGATCCATTTTATTCCGAAATCGGTCAAAGGACAGAACGTACAGGATGTATTTCGGGCGGTTACGGATAAAAAGACCATCGAGCTTCACGGAACAGCAATCCCGTATAATCAGTATCTGATCCATGAAATGGGAGCGGCTGTGGATGTGGCTTCTTCTATCATAAAACAGGATCCGGGAAGCTATATAAAGCCGGTGCTGCTGTCTTATCCGGGCCAGAATCAGCCGGTACAGGATGGGGAGACGCAAAAAGAACCGGTTCAGGTGTTGGAACGGGCGATTAAACAGTCTGTGAGGGTTTCCAAAGACATTTCACAGGAATCCTATGAAAATGTAAACACATACGGTTCGGTCCACAATGATCCCATGACAGCGCTTTTGGGACTTTTCGGTGGTTCCGGAAGAGGAACAAAGCTTTTGGATCAGTTTAAATTCCGGTTATATTTAAAGAGCGATCTTGTAAATCTCTATGCAGATGAGGCAGGAAATCTTTTGTCAGAGGATATCAGCAGCAAAGATTTTACAGAGGCAGTTCAGGCTCATTTTCTGCCGCCAAAGGATGGCGGCGGGCAGAAGCTTTTAGAGAAAAAAGCAGACGGAAGCTGGAATTATAAAAAGTTTTTTGATGCATTGTATGCGGCAGACCAAAGGCCGGGAACTGAGGCAGCGGAACAGAAGCTGACAGAATTTGCATTGTCTTATGTGGATGTAAAAGCATATAAGGAGGAGATTTTAAAGCAGCAGCCAGATCTGAACGAAGACAGGGCCTACAGGCAGGCTCTTGCACAGGCCAAAGAGGAGGCCAAAGCTTATACAGAGCGTTTTAAGGGACTGGATGAGAAGCTTTCGATTGCCTGGGATCGGGATCCGTCAGGGGGGGCAGACCGGGATAAAAAGACCCTTCAGTGCAGCACACGGAATGGGAAAGATGATTATTTTGATACCTCTATCATGCTCCCTTACGGGGAATATGTGATGGTTGAGCAGCAGCCTTCTGCCTTTGAAGGGGAGCTGGCAAACCGTCATTATCGGATTGAGGAACCAAAAGAAATTACGCTTCCTTTTGTGCCTGAAATCGTGGAAAATGAGCAGACCGGGGAAGAAAATGTTCTGGATGAAACAGGAAGTTCCTATTTCCGTTATAACAGTACAGATTCTGCCGAGGAACTGGTTCGTAAGTATAAGATCCGTTTTAACGGAGAAAGCCATGTGATCCGGGCGAACGGTCAGGATGGGGAATTTGAGGTATATAAATACGGTCTGGATCTAAACAGCCGTCCCGGTCACAGCCTTACTTCCTCACAACCTTATGAAGAAGAATATATGGATGGAGCCAATCCGGCGGTAAAGGCTTATTACAGTGGCTATACCAGTGAAAGTGAGAATAAGGGAATCATGGATGGGGTTGTCTATGATGGAAATGAAACGGAAAACGGACAGGTGCAGATCCGGGATCAGGTTCCTGTAATGGAAGGGGAAGGCACTGCAATTCACGGTAAATTTGCTCCCATGCTTGTACCCTGGACGGTTCTTGCCCCTGCCACAGACCGGGTCAATCCGGATACGGGAAGCATTGAAACGCTTTATCCGTCAGGAAGCGGAGCCAATTTTAACTATGTTTCCTTTGCTCAGGAGGATGTTGAAAATACCTATTTCAGCTCCAGGCTGCGGATCGAAAAGATGGATGCAGAAACGGGAGAAACTATTTTCCATGACGGGGCTCTTTTTCGTATCTATGCTGCCAAGCGGGATGTAAAAAAGACAGGAACCGGCACGGCAGGAGGAAGCGGACAGGTCCTCTTCGGTTCGGCTGTGGATGCAGAGGGAAAGCCGGTGAAAGATGAAAACGGGAAGCAGATTCTTTACCCAAGAGTGGGAGCAGACAATAGTTCTGAAAGTGATGTTCCCATCCGGCTGGATGAGGATGGGATTCCCCTTTATGATGAAAGCCAGAGGATCAGCCAGCTAGATGAAAATGGGATAAAAAAGGGAATTTTCAGATCCTATTCTACCTTAAAGGAGCTGGTGATTGACGGACGACTGTGTGAGGTACCTGTGGGCTATATCGAAACGGCGCGTCCTCTGGGAGCGGGAGCCTATGTGCTGGTAGAGGTTCAGGCCCCGAAGGGATATACAAAGAGCCGGCCCGTAGCCTTTGAGATTTACGGAGACCAGGTCGTTTACTATGAGGAAAACACCTTAAAGGAAGGGAATGGCTGGGAGAGAAAAACGGCCAGACAGTATGAATATGCCATTCCTGTAACCGGGGAGGAAAACCGCAGAGGCACTGAGAAGGTAAGTGAGGTACCTGTACAGGATTACCCATCAGAGCTTTGGATCTACAAGACGGAGGACGGCGATTCTCTGGTTGGAAATGGGAACGGCCTAAAAAAGACAGATGCTCAGGGAAAAGAAGAAGCAAGCGGAGGCTTTACAGGAAATCAGGAGGAAATTTATGTAAATGACAGGGGCGATCTTCTCCTCTATAAAGTAAGCGGGCGAAAGGAAAAGCTGGAGGCCAGAGGGGATGTTAGGGAAATTACCTTTGATCAGGAAAAGCAAATATGGACCGGCTATGTAACAAAGGCCTTTGACTCATATTCCGAACACGTAATAGAGGGAACAGAGCAGGAATTAAAGGCTATGGACCGGGTGAAGCTTCTGTATGAGCTGGATGGTACATTTACGGGAAAAGGCATCCGTTTTGACCGGCCGGTTTCCGGGGCAGAACTGGTGCTTTATGAAGGAAGCTGTCTGGAGCCAAAGAAAAACGGCGGGTATGAGGGTGTTACAGTCCTGAGCCGTGAGGGAAGGACAGAAAAAATAGTAAATACGCATACAGGTACCCACAGGGAGCTGTTAAAAAGCGGTACAGATCTGGGGCCGGGCAAGCTGGATCTCTGGGAGGATCAAAAGCAGCCCAATGAACCCATAGAGCTGTATTTTTACGATTTAGAGAAGGAGAAGAGCCAGGGACGGCTGCGGGAGGATATCCACACAGGAGAACTGCAGGTACTGGATGAGAGAGGAAATGTTATATGCTTTGCAGATAAAGCCTCCGGTATGGCCTATGTCAGGGATGATTATGGAAGGATCATTGCATATCGGGCAGATGAAAAGGGAGAAAAAATCCCGGTGCGTTCGATCTGCGTGGGAGAAAACGGAGGAGCGCCTTCTATTTATAAGGACAAGCAGAGCGCAGATGATGAAAACGGACTTCCGGTATATTATAAAAACGGAGAGCCGGTATGGAAAGAAGAACGCTGGGTTACAGGAGAAAGCACAGGCCCGGATGGAAAGGAAGAAGGGATGGATGAAGCTCATGTGATCGCCCGCCTTCCCTTTGGAGCGTACATTTTACAGGAGGAAGGTGTTCCGTTTGAGCAGGGATATGTCCAGGCTCCGTATCAGGGATTGATCCTTGAGGATAGGAAAGGACCTCAGAAATATTTCCATCAGGATGAATTTACAAAAGCTGCCTTTGCAAAAATTGATATCCGCACACAAAAGGAGATCAAAGGGGCAGAGATGACCCTTTACAGAGCTCTTTTGGATAAAAATGGGAGACCGGAAACAGAAGAAAACGGTATTTACAAAAAGGGGGAGCCCTGGGCCGCCTGGATCAGCGGATATGCGTATGATGATAAAGGCGTGATGAAAAAGGATTCACAGGGAAATCCCATCCCTACGGATGAACCTCACTGGATCGACCACATTCCCGTTGGATTTTATGTGCTGGAGGAAACGCTTTGTCCTTATGACCAGGGCTATGTACAGTCGGAGTCTGTCAATGTGGAAATACAGGAAACAGGCCATGTTCAGAGCTTTGAAATGGAGGACGATTTTACAGCCATTGAGGTTTGGAAACTGGATGGAAAGCGGGACGAGGTGCTCTGCGGTGATACAGAAACAGGACTTACCCTTTACAGAGCCCTTCTGGATGCAGAGGGAAGGCCGGTGATGGAAGAGGGCCATCCGGCCATTCGGGAGGATCTGGCTGTATTTACCTTCCGGGCAGCTACATGGGAGGATGGACAGAAAGTGGCAGCTACCGGACGGGTGGAAACGGATGCAGCAGGACTTTATCCTATTATGAAATATGATTATCAGTATAATGATATCCCTGGAACCTTTCAGGGAAGGTATTATTATACAGAGAATGCATCGGTCCGGATGGAATATCTGCCGGTGGGAAGCTATGTACTGGCGGAGACTCAGACGCCGGAAGGGTATGCCACAGCAGATCCAATCCTGATTGAGATTCCCGATAAGGGTCATATGGTGTCCGTAGGACAGTGGTCTATGAAGGATGAGCCATTAAAGCTTTCTGTGTCCAAACGTGTGATTTCCGGCGGGAAAGAGGTGGCCGGAGCGGAGCTTTCCATTTATCCGGTATCAGAAGATGGAAGGATATCCAGTGAAGCGCTGATCCTCCATATCCCGGAAAAGGATGGGAGCTGCCGTGAGGAAGAAGCAAGGTGGATTTCAGGAAATGATGGAAAATATACACAGAAAGAGGCAGAGGCGGGAACCATCCCGGAGGATTTTGAAGAAGGGGATTTAAAGCCGCATTTGATTGAGTATATTCCGGACGGGGATTATATTCTCAGAGAAGAAATGACGCCCTATGGTTTTTTACAGTCCGTAGATCTGCCGTTTTCCGTTATAGATTCCAGAGTAATTCAGAAACTGGAAATGAAGGATGAAATCCCCGATGGGGTGCTGCAGGTTATCAAGCATGATGGAGACGACCATGAACTTTTACTGGAAGGAGCAGAATTTGAGCTCTTTAACAAAACGCTGGGAATTTCCTGTCAGAAGGCAGTCACCGATTTCAGAGGAAGGGCTGTGTTTGAAAAGCAGCCTGCCGGGTATCTGGCCTCTAACGGAAGCTTTGCCCCCTATATCTATGTGTGCAGAGAAATAAAGGCAGCTCCCGGCCATATGCTTTCAGCTCCGGACTTTGAATTTCAGTTTGAATATAAGGATGAAAGGACGAAGATCCTGAACGTGCAGCATGATCCGGAAAACGACAGTAATCGGGTGAAGGTGGAAAAACAGCTGGGAGATACGGGAGAACGGTTAAAAGGCGCCCTGCTTCGGTTAGAAAGAAAGATATCTGCGGAGGACGGAGGCCATACGGGGAAAATCCGCTGGGAAACAGCGGCAGAGTGGATCAGCGGAGATCAGCCTCATTTAGAAAAGGGGCTTAAAGAAGGAGAATACCGCCTTACAGAGCAGAAAGCTCCGGAGGGCTGCAATGTTTTGGCAGAGCCTGTTTATTTTACCATTGCAGACGGTATGAAAGAGGCTTTGCAGCTGGTGATGAAAAATTATACAGTCATTGTACAGATTGCCAAGACGGATCGTAGTTCCGGAGCTTTTCTGGCAGGAGCCAGGCTGCAGCTGATCCGAACGGATACAGGGGAAGTGATAGAGGAGTGGACCTCTGAAGAGCAGACTCCAAAGACCTTTGTGGGGCTTAAGCCGGGAAGCTACCGGATCCATGAGCTGTATGCGCCTGAGAGCTATGAAAGGGCAGAGGATATGGAAATTGAAATAGAGGATCAATCCGCTGAAATTCAGACATTTTCCTTTGCGAATACGAGAATCACTTCTTCCGGCGGCGGAGGCAGCCACAGGCCTCAAAAGGAGTACATTTCCTTTAAAAAGACAGATGTTAATCATTTGCCTGTACCAGGAGCGGAATTTACGTTTTATGACCAGTGGGGAAATGAGATGGATCGGGCAGTAAGTGACGAAAAGGGATATTTTTCCATCCCGAAGCCTTCTGATGGAACCTATACCTTCCGGGAAACAAAAGCGCCTCAGGGCTATGGACTGGATCCGGTACTTCACAGCTTTACAGTCAGCCAGGGGGAGATATACCGGGGGGATTATGAGATAACAGACAGGGAAATGAAGGTAATTATAAGAAAACTGGACGGAGATACAAAGGAAACTCTGGATGGAGCCGCTCTGCAAATCCGAAGCGTGGAAGGGCAGACGGGCGCAGAGCATATCGTACAGGAGGGAATTTCAGGAGAAAATCCAGAAGGAAAGGGTACATTTGTGTTCCATGCGCCCCATCCCGGCACGTACCATATTTATGAAACAATGGCGCCTGACGGCTATGAGAGAACGGAAAGCTATTGTGAATTTACCGTAAAAGAGGATGGAAGTACAGAGGGAAGTCTTACGGTTTATAATTTTAAGAGAAAGAAGACCCTGGGACAGATACGGGCGGTATATCAGCCGAAAAACCGGTTTGGCAATTTTACATATGGTTCAGGCAGCGGCTCAGGGAGCATACGCACCGGAGATACCATGGCGTACCGGGAATGGATGGTTCTGTCACTGCTGTTTTTGGCAGGAATATTCCTTACTCTGCCTGAGCGTGAAGGAAAGAGAAAGGGACGATTTGGAACAATGAAAATGCTGGCAGTGATTGGCGTTTTGACGGGGGCCTGTCTGCTGTTTTCTGTTTCCGCCCATGCGGAGACGGTCTGTGAGGGAAATACGGAGAATATTTCCCAGACGATTCTGTATGAAGCGGTAGAGAAAAGGGAAATTCTTCCGGAAACGGCCCGTATATCAGTGAAAAATCCTCAGACAGGTAAAACAGAAGAGAGAATTTTTCCGGAGATCCGCAGAGAATATGGCAATGAGCGCTGGCAGGAGGATTTTGAACTGGAGCTTTCTGTTTTAGGAGAAAATGTTCAGGGATATGTACTGGGAGAGGAAGTAATCTGGGATGGAGAGCCGGAGGGCTTTCTGTCCCGGGGCGGACAGCTTCTTAAGGCAGCCGGACTTTCAGAGGCAGATTATGAGATTCAGGGGATCCGAAGAGAAGATACGAGCTCAGGGGATGAAAACAGGAAGCTGACTGCTTATGGAAAAAGGAAGGTTTGGGACTGCCGGGTGGAGTACGGCGGTTTGGTACATGCCGGGCAAAATGGAGCGGCTGTTAAAAATCAGGGGCAGAATTTAGCAGAAAACAGTGTGATAACAGAAGGAATCAGAGCAGGAAAGTCCATTTTTTTGATGGATTTGCTGCTTTTGGGAGCGGTTGCCCTTTTTTGGGGGCTTTGTGCGCGGAGATTTTTTCTAAAAAAACAGCCGTGCAGGAGATATTTTGTTCCGATACTGTTTCTGGTTGTTTCCGTCGTATGTTTTTTTCAGTTTCTTTCGGTATCAAAGCTTTATCATCAGGCCAGGAGGGATTATGAGATTCTCCGGAATAACGCATTTGCAGAGAAAGACGGGGATTTAAATATCGTTCTGGCAGATGGAAACGGCATTTCTCAGAAAGGGGAACAGAATGGGGGAGTGCCGGATGAAGAAATGCTGCGGATGATGAATCCAGAGTATTCCTTTTGGCTCCATATTCCGGAAACAGAGATGGATTATCCTGTAGTCAGGGGAAAAGACACTTCCTTTTATCTGAACCACAGCTTTGAGGGGAAGGACAGCGTATCGGGAGTAATTTTTACAGATCCGTTTACGGAACCGTTTGCGTCCGGCCACACGGTTCTCTATGGCCATAATATGAAAGACGGCTCCATGTTTGGAGGCCTTAAGGCCTATATGGATTCGGAGTTTTTTAGAAAATCACCCTGTATTCGGATTTTCAGGCAGGGAAAATGGATTGTCTGCCCTATTTTTTCCTGCCATGTGGTTCAGGAAAATGATCATTCACCGTATCAGGCAGGGATGACAAAAACAGAGCGGGAAGCCTATTTTACTGCGATGTCCCAACAGTCTCTTTATGATACGGGGATTAAAAAATATGAAAATGAAGATTTTCTGACCCTTTCTACCTGTCACGGTTGGGGAAAGCGCCTGGTTTTGCATGCCATCATTCCCCATGAAGAGTCAGAAAAGGGAAGAGAATCTATAAAAATTGCTGATTTTTCTGTAAAAAAGAGTCAAAAATAGGCAGTTGCAACAGGGATAAATCACTGGACAAATGTCGTATTTTGTGAGAAAATAAACACGAGTATAACGTGATAAAATTAACAAGGAACACGATACTTATTAAACTGTATGGAGCAGGACGGCATCCTTCAGCCGGATGTTCAGTCCGACTGAAGAAATCGGATGTCCATCCGATGTGAAGGCAGGGGAAAAATTGTGCGTACAAGCAAGTTTGACGTCTGTTTTTGTTTCTGCTATCACGCCGTCCTAAACTGTTACATCAAATTTCAATTTGAAAGGAGTTTTAACACATGATTTATTCACATGAAGTAGAAGAAATGTGCACAGTTGCACAGGGCGTTCATCATGGCGCTGCTCCAATTCCAGAAGAAGCAAAATGGGTAAAGTCAAAGCAGATTACAGACATTTCCGGTCTTACACACGGTGTGGGCTGGTGTGCTCCCCAGCAGGGCGCATGTAAGCTGACTCTGAATGTAAAAGAGGGTATCATTCAGGAGGCTCTGGTTGAGACCATCGGATGTTCCGGTATGACACATTCAGCAGCTATGGCATCTGAAATACTTCCGGGACTGACCCTGCTTGAGGCACTGAACACTGATCTGGTATGTGATGCGATCAATACTGCTATGAGAGAGCTGTTCTTACAGATTGTTTACGGAAGAACACAGAGTGCATTCTCTGAGGATGGACTTCCTGTAGGCGCCGGCCTGGAGGATCTGGGCAAGGGACTGCGTTCTCAGGTTGGTACTATGTATGGAACTCTTAAGAAAGGTCCGCGTTATCTGGAGATGGCTGAGGGTTATGTAACAGGCATCGCTCTGGATGCAGAAGATCAGATTATTGGTTACCAGTTCGTAAACCTTGGAAAGATGACCGACTTCATCAAGAAGGGCGACGATCCTAACACTGCATGGGAGAAAGCAAAGGGACAGTACGGCCGTGTAGATGACGCTGTTAAGATCATTGACCCACGCAAAGAATGATGAGGACCAATTAGGAGGATAAAGAAGATGGCATTATTTGAATCATATGAGAGAAGAATTGATAAGATCAATTCCGTATTAAACAGCTATGGCATTGCTTCTATCGAGGAAGCTGAAAAGATTACAAAAGATGCAGGCCTTGACGTTTATGCTCAGGTTAAGAAGATCCAGCCGATCTGCTTCGAGAATGCAT
>ENA-OPEV01001262-OPEV01001262.1-human-gut-metagenome-genome-assembly--contig:-NODE-1262-length-14634-cov-1.906304_pt1 | contig 14634 bp, 16 predicted proteins | sample MGYA00241637_ERZ501537 | MGnify/ENA primary metagenome ERZ501537 (study PRJEB25962, sample SAMEA1972159) | human gut metagenome | biome: human gut; feature: human-associated habitat; material: faeces...
CATTGTTGTAATTAATTTCTCATTTTTTAACTTCTTAAAATCTTTTCTACTGAGATTTTTTTTATATATAAATTTTGAATAAATGTACTAATAATCACTATTGCAAAAACACAAGCTACCGATAATATGACATTCATTGTTATTGTTATATTATATAAAATACCAATAATTACCATATTTAACAATAAAGCTATAAGACATTGAAAAATTATTTCTATCATTGTCATATTTCTTAATTGCTTATGACTTATCCCATTCATTTTCAACATCATAAATTCTTTATTTCTTTTTCTAAAATACTGTATTTCTATAATATTGAATAAAACAATTATTAAAATAAAACTCATAGCTATAATAATCATTTTTATTATTACATTTATTTTTTTCAACTCATTTATTTCATCAATATTATCAAAGAAAAGATGAATACCTATCCTTTTATCTTTCAATTCATCATAAAGTGTAACATATCCATCATAATCATCAACAAAAACAGTATATCCCTGATATGAATCTAATTTATCGATATGACACTCATTATAAATTTGTTGTAATAACTGAAAGCTACAATAAACATACCTATTTTCACCTTTAAAATAGTGACATTTGTTATTCTTTGTTAAAACTCCACCTATAGGATATGTTTTTGTATCTTTATATAGATCGTTGTTTGCTGATACAACAAAACTAACTTCTAATGATTCAGGATTAATATTGTTATCAGCTAATTCTCGATAACAATAATAACTTAAATATATAGATTGACTATCATATTCAATCAGCTTTTGATGAGATAAATCATTTTGTTCAAACAAGGGCACAACTTGATATAGGTTATCATTGATTTGAACTTGTGTTTGAATATAAGGATAGACTCCAGTATTTTCTTTATCAAGTTTAAAGATAAAAGGTACTAAAGATGAATCAATGGTTGTATTTGCATTATCTTTTGTGATAAACATCTGATTTTCTGATAAACTTTGATAGCTTTCTATACTTTTATTGGTTGAATAATCAGTATAGATAATCAATATATTCATTAATAGTAAAGCTATTGATATAATAGATACCATTCCCAATTCAATTTTTTTATAGGAATTTTTACAAGCATCATGACGGCAAATGCTGCACAACCCACAAAAAAGGTTATCACACTATTCATAATCCTGCTTTTCCTTTCCAATCACCTGATCATATATTGCATATTCCGTCAATGCGAACGCACCACTTAACCATGTCATATGCCACGAAAAATAGATAAATGGTGAAACCAAAGAAAAGAAAATAAAAACTATCGCTGCAATCAAAATTGCTGCAATCAAAACCAACATATTACATCTCTTATAATATAACTGCCTGTTTTCTCTCCATTTTTTATCCTTTTGGGCTTTTTCCGCAACATATTTATGTGTCCATTCTTTTATAGGCTTTTTTATCTCAAACATAAGAAAAAACGTAATCGTAGCCGACAACAGTGCATGCAATTCGTAAATATGTGATTTACAATAACTGAGAAATAAATGCATAGGAACTCCTTATATTTATCTTTTTATTATCTTTTTTACAAGATTTTTTGCATATTGAAATTCATCTGTTTTCCAAAATATAATAACAATCATAACATTTGGTATGATGAGGCAAATTACCATTTGAAGAACAAACTTTAACAGCATAGATAAACTCGTCAGATCAATAAGCCGACATGCCCAGTATGCACAAATCAGCTGTATACCTGTAACCACAGCATATTTTGTTTGCAAAAATAAATACTGCAAAACCGATTTTTGAAACAAATATTTATACAGAATTCTCCCTTCTACCCAAAAAGCAACCCCTAACAAACTGATTAAAGTTCCCAATTTCACACCTGCTACACCTAATGCATAGGTCAATGGAATAGAAACCACCAGATTCACAAATGATTCTACCAAAGCTTTATATCGATCGGCCCAAAAAAGGCCTGCAGCGTTTCGAAACTCCAATACTGTTCTTCTCATCCCATTAAAATAGAAAACAACAATAATAATTAATACCGTAAACATCGGCAACTGATAATCAGCTCCTAACCATAAATGAATAAATGGCTGGATGAGACAGATCAGACAGATGGAGCAAAAAGCTATAATCCAATAATTCAAAAAAAGTATTCTGTTAAAATTTTTTTCTACTTCTTCTTTTGACTGCTCTGCTACCAGATTTCCAATACTTGCCGTAATGGATGAAAAGATTTTTGTAACAAAACTTTCAATTGTCTGCGTGAGTAATACATAATTTGAATACACACCTAATACTGCCAATCCCAGTATCTTTGAAATAATCAGGTTATCTGTCGCATTCACAATAACCATGCCAATTTTATGAGCCAGCATTGCAAATACATTGTTTCTTATTGTTCTAATCTCATCCTTACTTAATTTTTGATACTGCTTATCTTTTAAAAATGGATACTGCTTATCTGCGATTTTTGAAATAAGAACATTTTCTAATCGGGTAAAAAGAATTTGTACCAAAAGAAACAGTAAAATAATCAACTGCACTACTTTTGTGCCAACAGACGATAACATTGTTGTTGTAGTCGAAATATAATTGTCCTGATTACATATAATCAGCGAGCGCTTATACGTATAAAAGTAAGACAGGCCCGAATCAATCACAAACATCAGATAGTATATATGTATGTAAGGAATATCCGGCATCTCTTTAATCAAAAGATGTAAAAAAGGTGTGAGCAATGCTCCTGCAATTAATACAAAGGTTCCTATAATCGTATATAACTTTTTATATAAAGCCATCAGGCTTTTTACTTTTTCCGTATTTTTTTCGGCTATCGGTTTATATAACGCAAAAACAATTGCAGCACCAATTCCCATTTCCGATAGCGAAAGCATGGAAAGGATATTGGAAAACAATCCGTTAAGTCCCAGGTATTCACTTGATAAAAATAAGATAAATACTTTTCGGTTCACTAACTGTAATAATGTAGTGACGACGAATCCTACAATCGTAAATATTACATTACGAATACTCTTTTTCGTTCTGCTCATACTGTTCCATTGTCCCCTTTAAATTCGCTTTTGAACAATCCTCTTTGCTGTTCCAAGGAAAATTTTCATACGTTTTTTCACTGGAACCATTGTTGCATAATTTTTCAATAAACTTTTATCATATTCTGGAAATTTTCTTAACAGTATTCTATAAGCCAGTTTCTTGGCGCGCATTGTAGCTTTTCTCGTATACTGATAGTTTTGGATTTTTCTGAGTGCACCTATATTCTCCCAATCTGATAAACTGATCTTTTCATTTTCCTTTGCTTCCCGAAGCAGCTCCTCTCCAATCTGTGTTCTGGAAAAAATAACATTTCTTCCCGGATGCTCTGTAAAGTCCGGATTCCCTTGTACATCCATATACCATCCATCACCGCATGCAATATCTGCACATTCACCAATTCCATCAAAACAAATACGGCAATATGGATGAATATCGCGTCCAAGAATACCGCCCCATGCCTGACTGTACTCCATTTGATAAGTATTCTTTTCTTCATCGATGGCTGTGACCGTTCCCGGCCACCCATTGCCCCGGTACGTCAGTGATTTGCATGCTTTCTCCTTACAGCCTAATGTTGCAAGTAACTTTGCATTTGCATCCTTGCTTGGTAACCCGGCACAAAAAAACGACAGCAAATACTTAATCGGCTGATAGGAATCATTATATGTCTGCAATCTTCGCACGGCCCTTATATCACATGGTTTTCCAATTGCAGCATACGTTTTTCCCGGTTCCATACACTCTGATAAATGTAACCATGGAGAAGATATACTGTAGCGGGAGCCACAACACGCAAGAACCTGTTCCGCAGTCGTGCTTACCTGCACAACAGTCTCTACCGGATTCTCTTTATCCGCTGTAACCTGAATGATGCCATCCACCTTACCACTCTCCAGCAAATACAGTGCGATTCCTGTCAAAACTCCACCACTGGACGCTTTTTTCCGTATAGACACATCCGTGGAATATCCCGCATATGCATGGATATAGGGGCCCCAGATATCAATATTCTGCTCATTAAGACAATTGTCCGCTATCGGACATACATGCTCTAGGAACCGTTCTGTCTTTTCATTGTTTTGTAAATTTGGGAACCAAAAACCCTTCGCATTTTTTTTCATGTCAGCATGAAGTTCTGATTTACACAATCCGCATCCAATACAATATTCTTTACATAAATCAAACGTCTTCATAATTAATTTCCCCTATTCTTTTCCAGCACATTCAATGCTTGTTTCACGCAATCCCTATAGCACAAAATACAATCATCATACACATCATTCCTGTCAAATTCTGCATATTTCTTCCAATCATTTTTCACATTTTCCTCATGTGTTGCCAGTCCTCTGTTAAACTTTATTTTTCCTTCTTCTTCCGATTTGCAATAATAATGATTGATTCTGATTTTTTCATAGCTGTTATTTGGATATTCATTCCATGGACCATCTACTATCATTCCTTTTTCCGTAACGCTATGATATCCACAAAAATATGTAGGCGTATGCGGATCAAATATGTAGCCTTTGGTTAACCGTGGATTTACAACCGTCTTCACACAATGATTGTTCCTGTAATCGTCCTTTGCCCGATACAGATAATTCTCCATCACAAGACCTTCCGGTTTTGTTTTATGCCCTGCCGATCCATAAACATACCAGTTGATTGCCACTCCGCCAGCAAACGGATTTTTATTCAATATTTCCTGTATAACATCTACCAGTGTTTTCTTCTCCACGGGAACAACAAATTCGTCAAGATCAAAAAAGCCCATATATCTTGCCCGTTTCCGATATTTTTTCAGTGCATCGTAATATGCATCCAATTGTTTCGCTCTGCCAGGAAAATAAGTATAATCAACTAGCCCTTTCTGAATATATGGCTCTAAAAGCGTACGCATCTGATCGGTACTTTCGTTATCATAAATTAGAAATTTCTGTACGCCAACCTGTCTGTGATATTCAATCCATTCTCTTATATAAGGCCCCTCATTTTTTGCAATAGCCACATATACTATCTCATATTCAAATTTTTTGCACATATCATTCATACTGTGCCATTGATTTATCATTCTTTTTATTGTATGCTCATACAAATAACTAACACAACAAACCAGTAACAATGATGGGGTCAACAACAGAAAAACAAATTTTCGTTTATTTCGACTTGTTGTCTTTTTTCGAATTGCATAGTACAGTGATGTTGCATACAAATGATACACCCTCATAAGCCTACCTATCATAGCCGGCCTCCTCATACATTTTTACATATTTTTCAACACATCCAGAAAAACGCGCTGTTTATCTGGAATATTTTTTCTGCATTCCTTCACATTTTCCCTCAATTTTTTATATTCTTTCACCCATGCTAAAGTCTTTTTTACAGCCTCCTGTGTATTTGTTGATGCTCCACTAATCAGATACGCATATCCCAGATCATGATATAACCCTTCAAACTTACGGCTGTAAGAAAACGGTATTGTTGCTACGCCGCTTGAAAATGCCGCAATTGTTGCATGCATACGCGCTCCTGTAAACACATCCATGGATGCAATAATACTTTTAATTTCCATTGGTGTCCGAGCACCTGTCTCCAACACAGTCGCCGGATATTTTTTATGCAACTCCTTACATACCCGCAAGTCATCCTCCATACCTGATCCATCTTCGGCAAATACATGAGGAATCAGATATATTTCTACCATTTCGTCCTTTTTCCATGCCTGCATAAGACACTCAATATATTCTTTGTAATCCACACTTACATGTTTCTCAGCATCAAAACCACTTTCTTTTCCCCACAACAGACCGGAAGGATTCAATCCCACACGAACGATTCCCTCTTTTTTATCTATTATTCTTTCTTTATAAGGCAATGCAAATGCCACATCTGTAGTAAGTAGTGCATTGCGTCCACACAATTCCTTTACATACTTTTTTGAAAGAGTATCTCTTACAAAGCATTCATTACAGGCTTTTAAAATATGAGATGCCCATAATTTTGCTTCTCTCCTCGAAAAAGGACCTATCGTTTGCGGTGCCATAATAAATTCCGTTTTGCTTTTGATTGCAAGTTCTTTTAGCATGCTTGCCAAAAAAAATCGCTTCATTCCATATATATCTGCAAAACTATCTCCCATACTAAAATCCAATATAAAATCGCTGTCTGCAAAAGCTCGTTTGCACGCTTTCCAATAAGTGAACTTCTTCGGTGCGATTTTAATGCATTCTATAGTAACTTCAATATCATCATCTTTTATTACAACCGGATGATTTGAAAATAAAATCGCTGTAATATGCAGATTATCTCCCTTTTTTTTGCATATCTGTTTTAAAATTTCAACAATAGAATACGCCAACGCTCCACATCCGCGATTTTCAGAATAAAACTCAACTCCAAGTAAACTTACTCTCATTTTACCTCCCATTTGTATGCATCAGCATAGCTGCTCATTGTCACATTTCATCATTTGTTCTTTCCACATATAGCACGCACAGGCAATTGCCAGCAGTACATATTCAAATTTAAGCGTCTGTAACGCATCCAGCCACCATAAATTGAAAAAATAACACACTGTTGCAATCAATACCAGCTTAAAAACGCAGGAATGATATTTCCACGCAGCCCGAATCAAGAACACTATTGCCACAACTATAAACAATATGTATGCAATCATTCCCGGATACCCGTACTTAATATACTGACTTACATAAAAATTATCGATAGACTTAATATAAATGCCATCTATTTGTGCACTGAAAACTCTTGATACCCCTCGTCCAATCCATGGATTCAGCCAATCCAACTGAAATATTCTTGGCAAATATTTTCGATACTCCTCACTATTATCAAGAGTTGTGGTATCTGCGCCGAAAATTCCTGAGTAACTTGTTCCCAAAAACTGATCCATTACACTAGTGATCTGCATCATGACATAACGTCCAATGCCAGTTCTTCCAAACAGCAAAAGGAAACCACCCAATGCAACAAGAAGAAAGAAAATAATAATGCATGATTTCTTTATATTTTTTGCTCCGCTGATCAATACAATCAAAAGCATCTCTATCAAAGCGATTCCTAATGTCGATCGAGAACCGGTCAGAAAAACATTGACATAAAGCAATCCAATAAGGAACGGTCTTTTAAACAGATATACCTCATCCTTTTCAATATCCATACATGCCAGCGCAATAAACAATAACAGCAACAAACCATAACCTAATGCATGTCCACACGGTCCCATAATACGATAGAATCCGGAACGATATGAATTTGCCACACTATTTGGCACCGTCGAAAAGAATTTCAAAAAAATGGATTGTCCGCAAAAAAACTCAATCAGTCCATATATCCCTAAAAAATATGCACATCCGATGCTTAATTTTATTGCCCTTTTCCAGCCCACGATATACCGAATCCCGTAAACTAAAATGTAAAAGGTAAGGATTTCCAGAAATACAAGAAAAAAAGCATTAATATCAACTCTGCAGACCATCGTATAAATGGATACAAACAAATAAATTGCAAATGGTATGATAAATATATGGTGTATCACCATATCGCCAAAATGGGTCAGTATTTTCCGATTCAAAAACATATACAAAACAATCAGCAGATCTGCCAGTCTTGTACAAGTCAGGTCATAACCTATATGTATGCCAAAATACTGTGGCATAACAAAATCCGTGATAATCAAAAATACCATCAGGGAAAATAGCACTTTTAAATTTCTTAACTCTGGTTCTTCTGCCACATACGCCGACTGTTCTCTCAAGTATTATTCCCCTCTCTCTTTCAAAAACTCTCTGATATCTCCCTGGTATCTCGTGATTTTAAGGAATTTATAGTAAGACTGTATACGATTCTTTACTATTATTTTTTTCCTTTCAATTTCATTTTGCACCGACCGTTTAAAGGATGTCGAATGATTATGTAACACTTGCACATCACTGCAATATACATATCGATATCCAACTTTCTCCAGAATATAACATAAAATTTCTTCTTCGCAATATAAAAACGTTCCTCCATACAGACCATCAAATGATTTCACATAATCAGGTGAAAATAACAGACAGCTTCCATGAAGGACCCCATGAAAATCCAAATCTGCCTGTTTCCAAGTCTCTTTCTGTAACTCCTTTTGTGGCTTCACATCCTGATTGATCTTTTGTTGTAATTTCAACTTCAAAGCCAAATATACAACAATATCATGTAACCAGTTTTTTAACACAGATGCATTGCTTGCCACATGTTCCCGAAAAGGATTCTGATGCTGTCCCTGTGGTGTTACAATATCAGGTCCCAATACATAATACGGCGTATTCTGATACAGCCCTCTAACTTTATCAATCCATTTTTTGTCTTGAAATATCACATCATTATTTGCAAGACAAATCCAATCTGCCTTCAACACTTTCTTTGCATACTGAAAACCAACGTTATTACCAGCTGCATACCCAAGGTTTTTCCTGTTATGTAAAAAATGAATATACGAGGCATTCCCATAACATTGCAGCAGTTTCTCATAACTGCCATTGTCCGAAGCATTATCTACTACAATGATTTCCATTTGCAAGGTTCCAAAGCACTGTATCAGTGATTCGATGCACTGTTTTGTCACATCATCATTTTTATAATGAAGTATCAAAAACACAAATTTCACACGCATAACTCCTTTTTCTATCATTTTTTATGTCTTAACCTGAAAACACACACCGCAGCGAAAATAGTCACGGCATTCATACAACGCATGTACAAACCCGTATGTTCTTTTCGGACATATGCATTCTTTCTGTATTCCGGAAAATATTCTTTTATGAACCGATTTGTTCTTTTTACAAGCTGGTTTCGTATTTTTTTATTGTTTATCTGTGCAATTCTTTTTAAAGAACTGCACAGTAATATTTTGACACAAAAATATTCCAATTCCATTCCATATATATGTTCAAAACCATTCTCTTTGTAATACTTAATGACATCTTCGAGAACCACAAAAATATTTCCGACCCTCTCATATTTTTTATCATTCATGGTGGAACCCGGCCAAAGATAATGGTACACATATGCCTCCGGCAAAAAACTCCGTTTCTTTAAATATGGAATTACTTTTATATAAAAAGCAGTATCCTCATAAATCACACCCTCTGTAAACTGACACTGATTCTCTTTTAAAACGGATGCCCTGTACAGCTTGTTCCATGGAGACACCAGCGGATCTATAAACATCTCTTTCTCACTGTTATATGCCCGTACATGTCCATATTGCGGAATTTCTTTTTCCTGCCCCTTAGCATCGATCTGTAAATAATGATACTGGCATTCTACATAATCACTATTTTCTTTCTTCGCCTTCTTATACATTGCTTCATACATATGCGTATCAACATAATCATCTGCATCAATGAATCCAATATATTCTCCACGACTTTTTGCAATCCCAAGATTTCTGGCAGATGCCTGTCCTCCATTCTCTTTAGAATAAACCATCACTTTTTTCGGAAAACGCTTCTGATATTTCTCCAAAATCTGTAATGACTGATCCGTTGAACCATCATTCACAAAGATCAATTCCATTTCCTTCAAGGTTTGTTGCGTCAAAGATTCTATACACTTTTCCAAAAAATTCTGCGCATTATAAACGGGTACAATCACACTGACTTTATTCATAATAATTTGCCTCACATTATCTGCTTTCTACTATTTTTTCAATCGTATTTCTTAAAAAATCCGGGAAATAGTAACTGAGATCACCGTGATTCGTATAGCTTGCAACATCATTCGTGATTTGATAATTACATTTTTTCATATCTTCTAACATATGTACGACATGCTCCTGATAAGTATGTTCCTGATTCGAATAGTGCACATAGATATGCTGTGACGAACACTTCTCATTATTGTAAATTTTGTTTTGAAGCCGATACTCTAAAGTTTCCTCTTTTTGTTTATCTGCTTTTCCAAGTATATGTTCTAACGTTGCAAAATTTTCAGAATCTTTCAAATAAGATGTCAGATAATATTGTGGTGCTCCTATCACCATATATGCCCCACAATATTGTAAACCAAAATTTAATGCCGCATAGCCACCTTTACTTGATCCACAGAAAATAAGTTTTTTGGGCTTTAAGGCTGCAATTGTTTTCTTAATCAAAGCATCGGTTGCTTTTTCCTCATTGAACTGAAAATTCTCTCCCATATAATAAGATCCCCTATGATCTTTTGCATAATCATCCAGAATATACAGACGATTTGATGGTATTCCATCCAGTGTCTTCACATAATTGTATCTGGCTTTGAGTCCTTTGCGGGTACATGCACTAAATACGATTATCAAAGTATCTGCTTCATCATCTTCTTTCAGCATGTATTTTACTTTCACATTTTCATAGCCAAATATTTTCTGTTCATGTAATATTTTGAATTTTGTAACTAAAAATTCGTAATATTTACGAATAATACGCTTTGCCTTATCACTCATACACTCTTCTCTTCATACTTATTCTAAACTCTGCAGGTATTCATCAATAGATGCAATAACCACACTGGTATTTGAAACATACGGGCGAAAATGCATATTTTGCAAATTCTTATAACATTCCCCAAGCTGTTCTACGTCATAACATGCACAGATTAGTTGCAAATCATCAAACTGATGCAATAACTGCAACTGATGGTCATCTACATGTTCTCCATATTTTGCCAGTCTCGGAACCGCAATAACTTTTTTTCCTTTTTTTACAGCACCAATAATAACACCGGTTCCTCCATGTGTAATCACAGAATCACATTGATCCATGATCTGCGCAAAATGCTGTCGATCCAGAAAGCGTTCATATGTATAATTTTGTGGAAGATATTCACTTGCACCTATCTGTGCAAATACTTTCTCCTGTATCACACCATCAGCGATCAGCCGGTCTACTTCCTTTAACAACCGATCAAATTGAAACTTCTGGGAGCCTAATGTAATAAAAATCATCTAATATATTCCCCCTTTGTAAATTGCCTTGGGATATAATTTCAGCATTTCTTCCCACTGCACATAAAACTGATCCGCGAAACGATATAACAAATTGCCAGTCAGATTTTTGGAACATACCTTGGCAAATGATTCTATATATATCAGCTTTCCTCCAAACAATTTCATCAGAAGGGCCAGTGGAATCACAGCCAATACCCCAGTAGTAATCATGACTTTTGGTTTTTCCTTTATGATCAGCACCAATGATTTCCAGGAATTTGCAATCAATTTTGGAACAAACAATGGTTCTTTTCGATTTATCTGGCACATATAGTATGTTTTGATTCCTGTGTTGCCTGCACTGTAATCCGTCTTCTCCGTCACAAGAACGCTTTCATATTTTTCCATTAAAGGTTTCAGCATAAGAAGTTGCTCATAATGTCCGCCGGACGAAGCTGCAAAAACAATTTTCATATTTTACATCCTCTCTTCCTTGTTGTATGGAATCATTCCAAGAATCAAACGCTCATCCTGCTCACATTGTGCCACACTGTATACCTTTGAAGAAAAAAACTCTTTTATAAAAATAATTCCTGCCGTTCCAACAAATGCTACCGCTCCAAATAAAATGAAGTAAAGCGTCAGATTAATGGAGTGATGTGCCGTATATTCAACGGCTTCATCCATTACCTGAAGTGTACTTACACCAAGCAGATCATTGATTTCATCTGCGAATGCCTTTGCCATCGCATTTGCAACATCCACCACATATTCGGATGTTCCTACATTAACGACCAGTGTCAGTTTCGTTCCATAAGTCTTTGAATCTGTGCTGGCCCCACTAAGACTGATATTACCATTTGCCACCATGCTTCTGAGTTCATTTGAAGTAATGCCGTACTCCTGCAGGCTGCCTGCTGCACGGTCACAAACCCTTGTAGACCCAAGCATGCTTGCATATTGATTCATGACAGTTACGCCACCCATGGAATCCTCATATGATCCATACACTGCACTGTAAATGGATGCTGTAGCAAAATAAGATGTTTTAACACCTGCAAGCCCAACATACACCCCAAATGCCAGAAAGCCAATCAATGTCATAAGAAGGACAACAATTTTCATCTTCCACAATCGATAAAATGCTACTTTGATATTTTCCAGAATATCATAATCTGCGGTCTCCAACTCTTCAATATTCATTTTCATAAACAATCTCCTATCTGCGTTTGCGCAATAAAACAACAATCAGAATACAGATACCCAGAATTGCAGCACCACTCACTCCTAATATTGCAATACGACTTGTGCTTACATTGGATTCGTCACTACTCATTATCTGATCAATATTTGCAGTATTGCTCTTTGTGCTCGCCTGCGTTACATTTACCGTCCATTTACCAAGACTTACTTCCTGTGTCTGTCCTAACTGGTTATTGTATTGTAAAAGCATCTCAACTTCATGTTTTCCCTCTTTATCAATGTAAAATGGAAGTTTTTTGCTTTTTGTTGAACCGGCTGTCACATTCCCGATACTACTGCTGGCAATCTTCGTATCACCCTCCCGCAAAATCAAAGTAATATCACTGACATTATTTTCTGCCAGAGCCTCAAAGGAAATTACGGCGCTTCCAGACTCTCCCACCTGTACATCTGTAGAAACCGACGATGATATAATATTCAATGGTGAGTCTGCACCTACCGGAATTCTTAAAATCACCTGATTCGTCGGCTGATCAGAAACAATTGTCAATGTGAAATCAAGACTTTCATCCTGAATGCTGGCCCAGGATCTGTACTTAATAGAAACTTCCTTTGTCTTCTCTGGTCCAAGTGTTCCCACAAAAACCTGCGAAGTTGTCCCATATACCGGTGCAACTCCTTCCGGATTTTCTACATTGAGCATAATATTTGTTGCGGTATTTGTATTGCTGTAATTTTTCAATGTCAATGTCAGTGTAAAATCCTGTCCAGGAACAATTTTTTCATTCTCTACTGTATACTTATCGACCATAAGCATCGGTGAGTTTCCCTGTACGCTCGCCGCCCATGTAACAGAATGATTGGAAATAAGTATCACACACAGCGTAGCAAAAAACACCATACACCTTTTGAAATATGTATGAACTCTCATTTTCATCTTATTTCGTTCTCCTTTCTGTCTCTTCCATATATTTTTTATGCGCCGGACTACCATTCAATTTCTGCTCTCCATCCTGATTGATAAAATAATAATCGTAATCTTTTGCATTGCTGCGATACATATCCAACGGAATCTTGTTGACGATCATGCCGTAATACTTGTCGTGATATGGTTTTACACGAAACTTAGCTTCTTTAATCTGACTCTTACGTGTTTCTCCCAATGCAGACAATAAGATGATGCCATCAACTACCGGAAACAGTGTCTGCGCATCCGGAACAATCGTCAGGGATGGGAAATCGAAAATAATACAGTCATAATTTTCATTTGCAACTTTTAATAATTCTTCCATTTTCGTTGAACACAATAGTCTCGTAGGATTATCCGTTTTTGCTCCACACGGAATATAAGTAAGATTCTCTATATTTGTCTCATAGAACACCTCTTCCGGCTTCATGATTTCCTGCAAATGTTCCTGCGAAAGAAAATCCGATAACCCTGTCGTTGCCTGCTCATTTAATTTCTTGTATTTAACAATCTTTCGCATATCACAGTCGATCAAAAGTGTTTTTCTCTGTGTATTTGCCACCGCAATTGCAAGTCCGATACAAGTTGAGGTTGTCCCGGTCAATGCCGAACAACCGGGCAGCAAAATCGATTGTGCCTGTTTATCATTTTCCTTTTTATTAAATATCTCTACAACAATCTTATCAATTGCAGAAATAATCAACTGTGTTTTATTTTCATATAATGTAATTTTCCTGGTTTTTTGCATCTTCTTTTCCTTCCTATCCCTAACCTGTCATAACGTGCAAAAATCACTATAAAAATCTTTTTTTCAAGTTTACTACATTGTCTTTCTTCGCGCAATGCGACTTATTTCCTATATAAAGTAACAAAAAAGCCCTAAATACCAAGAATTCAACTGATATTCAAAGCTTCTTCAAATAAAAATATGCTACTATCACTCCAGTCCCGGCCATTTCTGATCCTTCTCAGACAATGTAAGTGCCGTGCCATCTTCCATCGTATATCCAGCCGCAGAAGGCGTACCATCGTATGTGCCTTTCACCTGTGGCCACTTGATTCCGATTGCCGGATCATTCCATGCTAAACCACCCTCATCATTCGGATGCCAGAAGTCATTTACCTTATAACAGAACTCTGCCTCATCGGATAATACCAGAAAACCATGCGCAAATCCTTCCGGAATCAAAAACTGCTTCTTGTTCTCCTCTGTAAGCTCCACTCCATACCATTTACCATATGTCGCAGAGCCCTCTCTTAAATCTACCGCTACGTCGAATACGCTTCCGCGAACGGCACGCACCAGCTTGCACTGTGGGTAATGAATCTGAAAATGCAGTCCGCGCAATACTCCTTTTACGGACATAGACTGGTTATCCTGTACGAATTTTATATCAAAACCGGCCTCCTGCATCTCTTTCTCATTGTATGTTTCCATAAAATATCCGCGCTCATC
>ENA-OPEV01001283-OPEV01001283.1-human-gut-metagenome-genome-assembly--contig:-NODE-1283-length-14517-cov-3.639953_pt1 | contig 14517 bp, 15 predicted proteins | sample MGYA00241637_ERZ501537 | MGnify/ENA primary metagenome ERZ501537 (study PRJEB25962, sample SAMEA1972159) | human gut metagenome | biome: human gut; feature: human-associated habitat; material: faeces...
CTCTACGCATTTCACCGCTACACCAGGAATTCCGCTTACCTCTACTTCACTCAAGAACAGCAGTTTCAAATGCAGTCTGAAGGTTGAGCCCTCAGGTTTCACATCTGACTTGCCATCCCGCCTACGCTCCCTTTACACCCAGTCATTCCGGACAACGCTCGCTCCCTACGTATTACCGCGGCTGCTGGCACGTAGTTAGCCGTGGCTTATTCTAGAGGTACCGTCTTCTGCTCTTCCCTCTTAAAAGAAGTTTACAACCCGAAAGCCTTCTTCCTTCACGCGGCGTTGCTGGGTCAGGCTTGCGCCCATTGCCCAATATTCCCCACTGCTGCCTCCCGTAGGAGTCTGGGCCGTATCTCAGTCCCAATGTGGCCGTTCAACCTCTCAGTCCGGCTACTGATCGTCGACTTGGTGAGCCGTTACCTCACCAACTATCTAATCAGACGCGAGGCCATCTCTGAGCGAAATACTTTGATAGCAAAATCATGCGGTTTCGCTATGTTATGCGGTATTACCATCCGTTTCCAGAAGCTATCCCACTCTCAAAGGCAGGTTCCTCACGTGTTACTCACCCGTCCGCCACTAAGAAAACAACCGAAGCTATTTTCTCCGTTCGACTTGCATGTGTTAGGCGTGCCGCCAGCGTTCGTCCTGAGCCAGGATCAAACTCTTTAGTAAAGTTGTATATACACAGCAAATGCTGTTTATATCGATCCTGTCAGTTACTCACTGACTATTTGTGTTTTTTATCGTCTTCTCTGACGCTCTCTTGAATTTCAAGGGTCTTTTGTACTTGTAGTGCATTGTTCAATTTTCAAGATACCGTACTTGATATAACTTTTTCATTGCATCACTTTCGTGCTGCAACTTTTATATTATATCATACTTTCGAACTTTTGTCAAGTGAACTTTTTGTGAATGTTTTTAACATTTCATGAAGTTCTGCCAGACTCTGTTCTCTTCGTTGCATCTCTGAAATTCTCATTTCTCCGCTGCAACTTCTTTATTATATCACATCTCGTTTTATTTGTCAAGTAAATAAATTGTGAACTGAAATTTCTTTCTGTTCTTTCCAATCTATTCTTTCATAGGCATCCTCAACGAAATGCATACAATCTTTTCTTCGCTCTCTCACGTCTAAAGCTTCCGTTAAGTCTTTTTCCCTTTCGCTTCGCTGCACCCTGCTCCCTGCATCGGTGTTCCTCAGCTTTCCACTTCCGGTTTTACACACTCTTTCGAGTTCCTTAACGCCGCCTTTCCTCGTGCGACAGCTTTATTATTATAGCATACGAATCGTGATTTGTCAAGCCGATATTTCTACAAAATTTACTGCTTTTTTTGGATAATCTGTATAAATCTACGCTGTTCTGCTCCAATTATACTTTTATAAGGCAGCAAGCCACGTTTTTTGATTCCAATTGTCCTATCATAGGACAACCGTTTTTATTTTTCATTGTATCATAGCAATTGTCTTATGGTAAGACAAAAAGGAGGGTTTTTTCATGGCACGCATCATTGACCAGCAAAAAAAGAATCTTATCGGCGAACGGGTTCGATTTTATCGCATACAGCGTGGCTACAGCCAACAACAGCTTGCCGATAAACTGGAAACCATAGCGGTTTACATTTGCAGAGGGTCTATTTCTCGCATTGAGGATTATTCCCGCACCGTAACCGATTTGGAACTCGTGGCACTGGCAGAAGTTTTGCAAGTTTCTGTTCTGGATTTACTACCCGAATCTCTTTTTACATAAATTCACTTTTCACAGCCCTTATATACCTATATAATAGAAGCATTCTTCCACATTCGACAAAATTTCAAATTTCATCATCCTATTTTCTCCATCTTTTTCCTCACAAACAAGCATTTTTTTACTCTTTCCGAAATATTTTATAAAACCGTAGCAATTTCTATTTGCTTTTTTCGCTTCGTGTGGTATAATAAAGGATGTAATGAAATCTTGACATGGAGGTTTTTTTTATGACTGAAATGGAACTCTATCAGAGCTGGCGGAAAAACGCCGTAGACGATCCGGATTTACAGTCGGAATTGTCTGCCATTGAAAACGATGCAGAAGCCATTCAAGATCGCTTTTATCGGGATCTTGCTTTTGGAACAGGCGGTCTGCGTGGCGTAATTGGTGCTGGCACCAATCGTATGAACATCTATACCGTTCGCAAAGCAACTCAGGGTCTGGCGAACTATGTAAAAGAAGCATTTTCCGAACCAAGCGTTGCAATTTCCTATGACAGCCGAATCAAGTCCACAGACTTTGCAAAGGCTGCTGCGGAAGTTCTTGCTGCAAATGGGGTAAAGGTTCACATTTACACTGAACTGAAGCCAACCCCGATGCTGTCTTTTGCAGTTCGTGCATGAGTTTTTAGGATCTAAGTTTCCTGTTGGTTCGTCTGCTATTAATGCCATTCGGGCGTGGTCGTGACCGCCTCGCACAACCCCAAGGAATACAACGGCTACAAGGCATACGGCAGTGATGGCTGCCAGATGACCATTGATGCTGCGGATGCTGTTCTTGCAAAAATCAACGCACTGGACATTTTCAACGATGTCAAGCACATGCCATTTGATGAAGCACTTGCTGCCGGCATGATTTCCTATATCGGCGACGATGTCATTGAAGATTATTTCCGAAATGTTCTGGCACAGGGCATCAACACCGACCTATGTGCAAAAAGCGGTCTGAAGATTGTCTACACCCCGCTGAACGGCACGGGAAACAAGCCGGTTCGCACCATTCTGAACCGCATCGGCATTCAGGAAGTAACCGTTGTTAAGGAACAGGAAAATCCAGACGGCAACTTTACCACCTGTCCGTATCCGAACCCAGAAATTCGGGAAGCATTGCAGCTCGGTTTGCAGTACTGCGACCAGGTAAAACCGGATTTGCTGCTGGCAACTGACCCAGATGCTGACCGTGTTGGTATTGCCGTTCCAGATGGAAAGGGCGGATATGCATTGTTCTCCGGTAATGAAGTTGGTGCAATGCTGCTGGAATATATCTGCGAACAGCGGATTCAGAAGGGCACGATGCCGAAGCATCCGGTTGCAGTAAAGACCATCGTTACCACTGACATTGTAGAAGCAATCTGCAAGGCTTATGGTGTAGAACTGATTGAAGTTCTGACGGGCTTTAAGTTCATCGGTGAACAGATTGGTTTCCTGGAAGAAAAGGGCGAAGAAGACCGCTATATCTTTGGCTTTGAAGAAAGCTATGGCTATCTGGCTGGCTCTTATGTTCGGGATAAGGATGCCGTTGTTGCATCCATGCTCATCTGTGAAATGGCTGCTTATTACCGCACAAAGGGTATTTCCATGATGCAGGCAAGAGAAAACCTGTATCAGAAATATGGTGTTTATGTACACGCTCAGCACAGCTTTACGTTTGAAGGCGAAAGCGGTATGATTCGGATGCAGAACATCATGGAACACCTGCGTACCCACCGTCCGGAACAGATTGACAACCTGAAAGTGATTCAGTTTGCAGACTATGAAAAGCAAGTTTCCATTGACCTGACAACCGGAACAGAAACTGCCATCACACTGCCGCAGTCGAATGTCCTCTCGTTCACACTGGAACAGGGTGCAAAGGTTATCATCCGTCCATCTGGTACAGAGCCGAAGATTAAGGCATATTATACCACAACTGCTGCAACAGAAGCAGAAGCTGCTGCAAAGAAGGATGAACTGGACACTGCATTCAGTGCCATCATGCTGGCAGAATAATTTCCTGCTGATAAAATCATCCTATAAAAAAAGAATCCCGCTGTTCCTTGCACGCTGCAAGGAAACAGTGGGATTTTTTGATTCCTGAAATTCTATTGAAATCAAAAACAAAACCGCCTTGAAACTGCAATCTACAGTTCCAAGGCGATTGTTATCTAGGGGCATTTATGCGGTTTCTTCTGGTTGTTCTTCCTGCTCCGTATTTCCGGTAAACAGAATTTCAATGGTTGTTCCAACCTGTTCAGTGCTATCCAAATGAATCGTCGCATGATGCAGAATTGCACCGTGTTTCACAATCGACAGACCCAAACCTGTTCCGCCAACTGCTTTGGAATGGCTCTTATCGACTCGATAAAACCGCTCGAATACCCGTTCCTGTTCTGCTTTCGGAATGCCAATACCCGTATCGGTCACACGAATAAACGGATGCTGTTCTTTGTAACCTGTTGTTACGGTAATGCTGCCAGCCTCCCGATTATACTTGATGGCATTTTCACTGATGTTATAGACCATTTCATCCAGTACCTGTCGCACACCCTGCACGGTGCACGGTGCTCCGGTCACCTGAAACGCAATCTTTCGCTTTTCACAAACTGGCTGCAAGCGTTTTTGTACATCTTTCGCCAGTTCCAGTAGATTGACCGCTTCCCAGGCAAACGGAACAGACTGTTCATCCAACTGCGATAACTTAATAATATCGCCAATCAGGGTAATCAACCGCTGCGATTCGTCATAAATCTTTCCGGCAAAGTGGGGGACATCTGCCGGCAGCATGATGCCATTTTTCATGATTTCTGCAATGCCAGAAATGGAAGTCAGCGGTGTTTTCAGCTCGTGAGAAACATTTGCAGTAAATTCTCGGCGGTAGCGTTCCTGCGTTTCTTTCTCCGTAATATCCAGAATCAAAATGACAACCCCAATCAGGTCATCTTCTCGTACTTGCATTTCCTGCGGTGTTTCGTTGTGTAAAACCGGATTTGCAATCAGCTGATAGACACGCCCTTCCCGTTCCAGCTGAGAGGTGCAGTGTCTGCCCCGCAATGCCTCATCCAGCACATTCCGGAATGGTTCGCCCCGTTCTACGGTTAAGATGTTCTTTTGCAATACAGAATGCTGCAAACCAAACAACCGCATCGCACTTTGATTGCAAGTCAAAATGGTATAAGCGTGGTCAATGACAAACAAGCCCTCTTGCATATGCTCTGTAATCATACTGAATTCATACTGCTGTTGCCGCAAAATGTCCATCTTCTGCACAATTTCCCGATTCTGGCTTGCCAGCTTACAGAGCAATGGGTCTAATTCTTCATATGTAGAAACCTGCTCCGGATGTTCCAAATCCAGTGTGTTGATGGGCTTGACAATTTTCTTGGTCAGCTGATAAGAAACCAGCAACGCCAGAATCAGCATCACCAACAGAATAAACAATGCCTGCATCAGCAAAACACCCATCATCGCAAACAGCGACCGATATTCCACGGAAACTCGCAGCACACTTTGATCCGATAGCCGAACGGCATAGTAAACGGTTTCTTTCGACATCGTACTCGAAAACCGCCGACTAAATCCAACACCATCCTGTTCCGCCTGCTGAACCTCTTCCCGATCAGCATGGTTGCTCATCTGAGAAACATCCTGTTCCTGACTGTCATACAGTACCGTTCCATCCTTTGCAATCAAGGTTACCCGATTCGTCCCAGTATGTAGCGTTTCCAGATAGGATCGTCCGGCTGCTTCATAACCCTGTTCAATATAGGATGCTGTTTCTTTTAGCTGTTCGGTCTGCAAATTGCTGTAATGTTCATAGAGCAGTCCGGTGATAAAAATAAAGCAAAGTGCCATTGCAGAACCAACCAGTGCCACCATGCTACAAAAAATTCGTTTTTTCACGATTCCCCATCTCCTGCACGGTATCCGATGCCACGCACGGTTTCAATGTATTTTCCACATTCGCCCAACTTCTGCCGCAAGTGCCGAACATGTACGTCCACCGTTCGGCTTTCCCCGTCAAATGCATATCCCCAGATATGATTCAACAGCCGATCACGAGTAAAGACCACGCCCTGATGTTCCAGCAGCAAACACAACAGTTCAAATTCTTTCAACGTCAGGCTAACGGGTTCTTTGCCCACTCGGACAATGTGACGGGTCGGGTTCACATACAAATCACCCAGTACATATTCCTGCTCCTCTTCGCTCGGAGCAGACCGCCGCAAAACCGCTTTGATACGGGCAATCAATGCCATCATGCCAAACGGTTTCGGGATGTAATCATCTGCACCATAATCCAAGCCCATTACCTGATCGTATTCTGTTCCCTTTGCGGTCAGCATAATCACTGGCAGCGTTTTTGTTGCCCGATTTGCCCGCAGTTTTTTCAATACAGAAACGCCATCTTCTTCGGGCAGCATAATATCCAATAAGACCAGTGCCGGCAGTTCTTCCTGCTGCATCGCCTCCCAGAACGCAGAAGGTCTGGGAAAGCCCATTGCCTCCATGCCTGTGTTCCGCAAGGTATAAATCACCAATTCCCGAATACTATCATCATCTTCCAAAAAATAAATCACGTTCCTGTATCTCCTCTCTGTTCTTCCGCCGAATCCCCGTTGCGGAGCGGCAGATTAGACGTGTTCGCCCGTCAGCAGATAAACCACCCATTCTGCAACATTTTCGGCATGGTCGCCGATGCGTTCCAGATATTTCGCAATCATCAGCAGATCCAGCACCATTTCCACATCTTCTTCCTGTACCCGAATCATGTGAATCAAGTCTGCCCGCACCTTATTGAACAACTGGTCTACAGTATCATCTTCTTTTAAGACGTTCTGTGCCAGCTCTAAATCTTGTTTTACAAAAGCTTCTACGCTGTCTGTCACCATGTGGACCGCTGCGGCTGCCATATCTTGAATATGCACTTTTCCCGCAAATTCGGAATACTTTAAATGTTTTGCAATTTCAGCAATGTCATATGCCTGGTCGCCAATGCGTTCCAAGTCTGAAATAATCTTCAGAGCAGAAGAAACCGAACGCAAATCACTGGCAACGGGCTGCTGCATCAAAAGCAACCGCATACAAAGCCGTTCAATCTCCCGTTCCATCTGGTTGATGTCCATTTCTGTGGACTCTACCTTTTTCAGCAATTCTGCATCGCCGTTCAGCATGCCTTTTACCGAACAGGAAATCGCATCTTCACACATTGCACCCATCTGAATCAGCCGTGTTTTCATCGTCATCAGCTGCTGCGTATACAGTTCTCTCATTTTAACCGAACCTCCCTGTAATGTAGTCTTCTGTTCGCTTATCGTTTGGATTGGAGAACAATTTTTCCGTTTCATTAAATTCTACGACTTCTCCCAACAGGAAAAATGCGGTCTTATCTGATACACGGGTTGCCTGCTGCATATTATGTGTGACGATAATAACAGTATACTCCTTTTTCAGCTCAATTACAAGGTCTTCAATCTTAGAAGTAGAAATTGGGTCGAGAGCGGAGGTTGGTTCATCCATCAGCAGGACTTCCGGCTGTACTGCCAACGCTCTGGCGATGCAGCCGCTGCTGCTGTCCACCAGACATACCCAGTGCGGATTTATTCAACCGGTCTTTCACTTCATCCCAGATGGCAGCATCCCGCAGAGATTTTTCTACGATTTCATTCAGCTTGCTTTTTGACCGAATGCCATGCGTCCGAGGACCATAGGCAATGTTATCATAAATACTCATCGGAAAAGGGTTTGCCTTCTGAAACACCATACCCACCCGTTTCCGCAGCAGGTTGATGTCCATCGAACCATAAATATCTTCGTTGTCCAGCCGAATATCCCCTGTAATCTTACAGCCCTCCACCAAATCATTCATTCGGTTCAGGGAACGCAACAGGGTGGACTTGCCGCAGCCGGATGGCCCAATAAATGCCGTCACTTCATTGGCGGGCAAGTTTAAGTTTACGCCCTTTAATGCATGAAAGCTGCCGTAATACAGATTCATGTCTTTGATTGTAAATTTATTTTCCATAGCTTTTTCTCGACCTCTCTTATTTCTTGGTCAGTTTCTTTGCAATCGCACTGGACAACAGGTTGATTAAGATAACCATCACCAGCAATACAACTGCCGTTGCATAAGCAGCATTCATTTCTCGCCCTTCACAGAGCAGCTGATACATATGCACCGCCAATGTTCGGCACGTTCCCATCGGACTGACACAAACACTCGTTGCTGTTCCGGCGGTATACATCAAAGCTGCTGTTTCTCCGACAATTCGACCGATTGCCAGAATGACACCGGACAGAATCCCCGGCATCGCACTCGGTACAATAATCTTGAATACTGTCCGCAGTCTGCCTGCTCCCAAACCGAAGCTGCCCTCCCGGAACGAATCCGGAACACTCATCAATGCTTCTTCCGTTGTCCGCATAATCAGCGGCAATACCATCAATGCCAATGTAATTGCACCGCCCAACAGCGAATACCCAAAGTGGCAGGCAACGACAAACATCAGGTAACCAAACAAACCAAAGACAATGGACGGAATCCCCTGCAAGGTTTCCGTGGTCATCCGCACCACTTTTACCAGCTTGTTGCCTCGTTTTGCATATTCCACAAGGTAGATTGCAGAACAGACACCCACTGGCACTGCCATAATCAAGGTCAATACCACCATTTCCAGCGTGTTAATAATGGAAGGCATCATGGAATTATTAGAAGTAGTATACTTCCATGCGAACATCTCCGGACGGATTGCCGGAATGCCTTTCACTAAAATGTAGAGAATCAAACTAAACAGAATAAAAACGGTTATTGCTGCTGCCAGTAATGTTGCAATCAGCAGAAATAAGGATAACGGCTGGTGTCGATATTCCGCCAGTTTCTGCCGGAAGGAACGCTGATTGATTCCCACTTTTGGAGCTGCCATGTCAATCCCTTCCTTTCTTTACCAACGAGAAGCAAACATTGATGATCAGAATGAACACAAACAATACCACGCCGGTTGCAATCAACGCTTCCCGATGCAAGTCGGTTGCATAGCCCATTTCCAGAACAATATTTGCGGTCATCGTCCGGACACCGGACACCAAACTCTTTGGCAATACTGCCTGATTTCCGGCAATCATAACGACTGCCATGGTTTCCCCAATCGCACGACCGATACCCAGAATGACACCTGCCATAATGCCGGATTTTGCTGCTGGCAGCATCGCAAAATAAACGCTTCGTTCATGCGTTGCACCCAATGCCAGCGAGCCTTCATAATAGCTGTTCGGGACTGCCCGAATCTGTGCTTCGGAAACTTCAATGATGGTTGGCAGAATCATAAAGCCCAGCAGGATGCCGGCAGTCAGCACATTCTTACCGGAAACGCCTGTTAAATTCTGCATAATGGGCACCATCACCACCAAGCCAAAGAACCCATACACAATAGAAGGAATCCCTGCCAGCAGGGAAACCGCTGGCTTCAAGACTTTATACAGCTTTTCCGGACAGAATCTTGCCAGAAAAACAGAGGTCAGCAGCCCAATCGGCACACCGACAATCATCGCAATGGCAGTTGCATAAATACTGCCGATAATCATCGGGAAAATCCCAAAAATTTCTTGATTCGGATTCCAAGTTGTTCCGCCCAAGAATTTCAATGGGCCGATTTTTGCAATTGCCGGAATCCCGTTTGCAAACAAGAAGATGCAAATCAATGCAACAGCAGCAATGGAAACACACGCAGCTAAAATAAATACAAACCGCATGATGTTTTCCTTTACATTTTTCATATCTTCGTTCCTCCTAAAAGACAGCCGGAAGAAAACTGTTTCGATGCTGTCTTATTGTGCTGTCACCTGTGACCATTCTGTCAGTTCGCCCTTATAAATCTGTCCAACCTGATCCAATGTCAGATTCGTAACAGTGTTTTCACTGTTGACAATGACTGCAATCCCATCGACTGCAATGACTGTGGAAACAACACCCTGCGAGGTTTCTGAATCTTTCAGTTCTCTGGATGCCATACCAATATCACAAGTGCCATCAATTGCAGAGGAAACGCCAGTGGAAGAATCGCTCTGGTTGACTTCTACCTTGTTGCCGCTGACTGCTTCATACTTTTCTGCCAGCACCTGCATAACCGGTGTTACAGAAGAAGAACCTGCAACGGAAATGGTTTTCCCAGTTGTACCGTTGGACTTGTATGCACCCGTTGCATCTGTTTTAATGAAATCTTCCTGTTCCACAATTGCCTGTCCTTCATCGCTCAAAATATAGTTGATGAAATCCTGTGCAGCATCGCTGACACCATCGCTCTTGGTAACGATGTTAAACGGACGGGAAACCACATAGCTGCCGTTGGAAACATTCGCTGGTGTTGCATCTACGCCGTTAATCTGAACAGCTTTAATTTTGTCATTCTTGCCCAGAGAACCCATAGAAATGTAGCCGATTGCGGAGGCATTGCCCTCAACCGTCTGCATCATAACAGCAGTGCTGTTGGTGATTTCAGCGGAAGAAACGGTTGCATCGTTTCCGTCTGCATCTTCTACGCCACACAGTTCTACAAATGCACCCCGTGTACCAGAGCCATCTTCTCTGGAAACAACGCTAATCGCACCCGTTGCACCTCCGGCAGAATTGCCGCAGCCTGTCAGAGCAGCTCCCAGCACTGCCATTCCTGCCAACATTCCAACGGTCTTTTTCCAGTTCATTTTCATCATGATTCATACACTCCATTTCATTTTCTGCAAACGTGTTTTTCAAATTTCTGTTCTTTTCTTTCGGAACACTCTCATTATAGCAATCCCCTGTAAATTGTATCACCACGGGAATGTTAAATCGAGGTTAAACATCAAAAACAGCCGGTTTGCATGGGTTAACATAGTTTGTTAAGTTTTTACGATTGCCGTTTTTGCAGCTGTTTTTGCCTGAAATTGCTTGAAAATTGAGCGTTTTTCATAGGATAACCGGAAAATGACAACCGTATGCAAGCCATTTTTGTAAAATGCCAGATTTTACGTTCTCATACTTGAAAATCCAACCAAGCTATGTTATAATAAAGTATCTCAATCATTTACAGGAGGTTTTCACTATGTCATTTTTAGAGCTTGCAAAAAAACGCTGTTCCTGCCGGAACTTTAATGACCAGCAAGTGCCGGAAGAAACCTTGCAGTACATTCTTGAAGCTGGCAGAGTTGCCCCGACCGGTGTCAACAAACAGCCGCAGCATATTTTAGTCATTCGCTCCAAAGAGGGACTTGCCAAAATGGAACAGGTTACGAAGTTCTACAACGCACAGACCGTTCTGATTATCTGCACGGAACCGGACGCTGCCTGGACAAGACAGGGCGATGATTTCAACATTGCGGATATTGATGCAACCATCGTAACCAGCCACATGATTTTAGCAGCAACAGAAAAAGACGTTGCTTCTCTCTGGATTTGTCGGTTCTGGCCGGAAATTGCACGGAAAGAATTCCACATTCCGGATAATTACAGACCCGTCAACATCTTAGCATTGGGTTACACCGATGATGCGTGGAAATCTCCGGAACGGCACGACACCGAAGAACTGCGGAAACCGCTGTCAGAAACAGTCACATACGAAACCTTCTAATGTTATTCTAATTTTATTTTTCCAATAAAAAAGCAGGGGCGGTTCTGAATTACGAACAACTCCTGCTTTTCTGTTTGATATGTTGAATAATTCCAATGGGCACATACAACAGCACCCAGAGGATGACAATTAAAATGGGAAATCCAATCCAATAAAGTGATGCTCCGAACCAGTCCGCAAACCAGACCAGCGGTGAACCTTTTGACGGCTGCGAGAGAAAGAAAAAGTTTGTCCCCCACAATCGGTTCAGCCATGCAACCACCACGCTACATCCTGCCAGTGTCAGAAACGACAGTGGAAGCCGTTTCCAATTTGGTTGCAGCGTTCCGTCCGCCAGCAACAATACAGGCAGCAACAACAGCAGCGTATGAAATAAAAAACTATGGATACAGAAAAAGTTCCACAGCGGCAGCCGATTCCAGTTCGGGAAAAACAGTGCCAGCAATGTTCCAGGCAAGGACAAACTATACAGCAACTCCCCGAAATAGGCACACGGTTTCCAGATTTCCAACAGACAGAACAAAATAGAAATGCCGCAGAGGTCAAACGGCAAATATTGTTTCCCGAATTGATGGGTGGTCAGCAGAACAACTTGTTTCAAAATCTCCAGCAGACAAAGTGTCACGACAATGCCCCACCGCCAAGCATTCCGATGCACACTTTTGCGATACCGCCAGACACCGCACGCCAACACTCCACCAATCAGCAGCAGAATGGCAACATGCTGTCCGTGAAACAGGGCAAACCCTTTTCCAGCCGGCATTTGTTCTTGTGCCGTAAAAAAAGACATCCGCTTCTCATCCCCCACTTTCTACAAAAACTGCCCTGCCGCAGAAATCGGCAAGGCAGTTTCTCATTTTTTCAAAAAAGTTGCTTACTTTGTACCAAACATCCGGTCGCCAGCATCGCCCAGACCCGGAACAATATAACCATCTTCGTTCAAGCCTTCATCCATGCCAGCACAGAAAATGTCCACATCCGGATGTGCTGCTTCCAGAGCGTTCTTGCCCTCTGGGCTGCAAAGAATGCACAAGAACTTGATGTTCTTCACGCCCATATCCTTCAAATCCTGAATGGCTGCGATTGCAGAGCTGCCTGTTGCGAGCATCGCATCAATCACAACAACTTCCCGTTCCTGAATATCATCCGGCATCTTAGAATAATACTTTACAGCGTCATGTGTACCCGGTTCACAGAAAATCCCGATGTGACCGATTTTTGCAGCCGGAATCAAAGAGGTTACACCCTCAATCAGTCCCAGACCAGCCCGCAGAATCGGTACAAATGCCAGCTTCTTACCAGAAATGATCTTGGTTTCCGACCAGCCCTGTGGGGTTTCCAGCTTTACGGTCTTGAGCGGCAAATCCCGCATTGCTTCATAGCAAATCAGCATTGCCGTTTCTTCTGTCAGTTCCCGAAATTCCTTTACGCCAGTGCCCTTATTCCGCATCAGAGAAAGTTTGTGCTGCACCAACGGATGTGTTACAATGTGTAATGCCATAACGTAAGTTCCTCCTGTAGTTAAAAGTTGTTTTCTAAGTCTTTAATCATCGCAACCCGCTTTTCATGCCGACCGCCTTCAAACGGTGTATGTAAAAACAAGTCTACGAGTTCCAATGCGACACCGCTGCCGAGCGTTCTTGCACCCATGCAAATAATATTGGCATCATTATGCAGCCGTGTATACTTTGCAGAAAAATGGTCTGCACACAGTGCTGCCCGTACGCCACGGATTTTATTGGCAGCAATGGACATGCCAATGCCCGTTCCGCAAATCAAAATGCCCTTATCCTCTGGATTTGCAGCAACTTCCTTGCCGACCGCTGCCGCAATTTCCGGATAATCTGCACGGCTGCCGTCACAGCCCATATCTTCTACTGTATATCCCTGTTCCTGCAACATGGCGAGAACTTCCAACTTCATCGGATACCCAGCATGATCACAACCGATCCAAATTTTCATGATCGTACACCTCTTTTTCCTTCCTGTAAAAATATATGGATATTTTCGCAGTGAATATTCTTAGTATAGCACAAATACACAAAAAATGCAAGCGGCATCCGATGAAATTTTATGTAACAAGCGGAAAATTTCGTTTGCAATGCTGGTTTATGCTTGTTTCTGCTGCATTTGGCGGTCTTTTTCTGCTTTTACCAGCTGCAAATAGTTTGCTTCCAGCTGTTCTGGAGTCTGCGGTTCGTGATGACAAGCCGCCAGACACAAGCCCGTTGCGTTTTGCAGCCGAACCGATGCCGGTGCAAGCTGTACCTGCTCCGTTTCAAATGAAGCTGCTGCATCCCCTGTCATCAATACCGGAGCTTGCTGCTGCTCAAGAATTTGCTGCCATTCCGTCTGTTCATACAGTCCATCCGGAACAAGATTCTGCAATATTCCATTCTGATTTTGATACAGCCCTGCATAGACAAGGTTCTGCCGGGCTTTCATCACAGCACTGCACAGCCCGTTTGCAGTTGCTGCCTGATAGGCGAGAGCCTCCAGCGTAGAAATGCCGAAGCAAGGCAATTGCAGAGCGAATGTCATCGCCTTTACGGCTGCAACGCCAATTCGTAAACCCGTATAAGAACCTGGCCCAACTGCAACAGCAATGCCGTCCAAATCTGCTGCCGTCAGTCCGCAGTCCTGCAAGGTGCGTTCTACCAGCGGTAAAATCACCTGTGAATGTGTTTTTTTGGTATATAAGCTTTGCTGAGAAAGAAAGAGATCCTGTTCGGTATCATACAGTGCAACTGCTGCCACACTGCCCGAAGTGTCCATGCCCAAGTACCGCAAAACGTGTGCCTCCTTCTATGGTAATCTGCCGGTCGGTTTCGGAAAGCGGTTCAATCGTCACTGCAATCCGATTTTCCGGCAGACAATCTGCAATATTTTCTGCCCATTCAATGGCAAATACATTTTCCTCCAACGGATAATCATAGAACCCTGTGGTTTCCAGCGATTCTGCCCCGATAATCCGATACATATCGAAATGATAGAGGGACAGTGCTCCTGTTCCATGATACTCGTTGACAATCGCAAACGTCGGGGAAGCGACTTCATCCGGCAACCCCATGCCTTTTGCTAAGCCACGGGTAAACGTGGTTTTTCCAGCACCCAGACCGCCAAAATAGGCGATGCAGTCGCCGGCTTGCAGCAGCGAACCCATCTGTTCCGCCCGCTGCATGGGTT
>ENA-OPEV01001288-OPEV01001288.1-human-gut-metagenome-genome-assembly--contig:-NODE-1288-length-14499-cov-4.422390_pt1 | contig 14499 bp, 9 predicted proteins | sample MGYA00241637_ERZ501537 | MGnify/ENA primary metagenome ERZ501537 (study PRJEB25962, sample SAMEA1972159) | human gut metagenome | biome: human gut; feature: human-associated habitat; material: faeces...
GTAGAAATCAATGACGCTCCCCGCTTTGGCTATCGTGGTGCGCATTTCGATACCAGCCGTCATTTCTTTACCGTGGATGAAATAAAGACCTACATCGACATGCAGGCTTTACATAACATGAACCGCCTCCACTGGCATATCACCGACGATCAAGGCTGGCGTCTGGAAATCAAAAAATACCCGAAACTGACTGAAATCGGTGCTAACAGAACAGAAACAGTCATCGGACGTAACTCCGGCGAATACGACGGCAAACCTTACGGTGGATTCTACACCCAGGAACAAGCCAAAGAAATCGTAGATTATGCAGCCGAACGCTACATCACCGTTGTTCCCGAAATCGACCTTCCGGGACACATGCAAGCTGCCCTTGCCGCTTACCCAGAACTGGGTTGTACCGGTGGCCCGTACGAAGTATGGAGACAATGGGGTGTATCCGAAGATGTGCTTTGCGCCGGAAACGACCAGGTCTTGAAATTCCTGGAAGATGTCTATGGTGAATTGATTGAAATCTTCCCATCACCATATATTCATGTAGGTGGCGACGAATGCCCGAAAGTAAGATGGGAAAAATGTCCGAAATGCCAGGCACGTATCAAAGCATTGGGACTGAAGTCAGATCAGAACCACAGCAAAGAAGAACGTTTGCAGAGCTTTGTCATCAACCATATTGAGAAATTCCTGAACGACCATGGACGTCAAATCATCGGTTGGGATGAAATCCTCGAAGGCGGACTTGCTCCGAATGCTACCGTGATGTCATGGCGTGGTGAGAAAGGTGGTATCGAAGCTGCGAAGCAGCAACATGATGTCATCATGACACCGAACACCTACCTGTATTTCGACTACTACCAAGCTAAAGACGTAGAAAACGAACCGTTCGGTATCGGTGGTTATCTGCCCATGGAAAGAGTGTATAGCTACGAGCCGATGCCGGCTTCTCTTACTCCCGAAGAACAGAAATACATCAAGGGAGTGCAAGCCAACCTTTGGACAGAATACATCGCTACTTTCCCACATGCACAATACATGGTATTGCCTCGTTGGGCTGCTTTGTGTGAAATTCAGTGGTCCAGCCCCGAAAAGAAAAACTATGCCGACTTCCTGTCCCGTCTTCCACAACTGATTAAGTGGTACGATGCAGAAGGATACAATTACGCTAAACACGTATTTGACGTACAAGCCGAGTTTGACCCGAATCCGGCAGAAGGAACAATGGACGTTACCCTGTCTACCATCGACGGTGCTCCTATTTACTATACGTTAGACGGCACAGAATCTACTGCCACTTCCCCCGTTTACGAAGGAGTATTGAAAATTAAGGAAAATGTCACCCTGTCCGCTAAAGCCATCCGTCCCAACGGCGAAAGCAAGACTGTGACGGAGAAGATTGATTTCAGCAAATCCAGCATGAAGCCGATTGTAGCCAATCAGCCTATCAATGAACAATACCTGTTCAAAGGAGCTTCCACTTTGGTAGACGGTCTGAAAGGAAATAGCAGCTACAGGTCAGGTCGTTGGATCGCTTTCAACGGAAATGACATGGATATGACTATCGACCTCCGGCAACCTACTGAAATCTCAAGCGTGGCAATCTCTACCAATGTAGCAAAAGGAGACTGGGTATTTGATGCCAGAAACCTGTCCGTAGAAACTTCAGATGATGGCAAGAACTTCAAAAAGATTGCTTCCGAAGAATACCCGGAGATGAAAGAGACAGACAAAGACGGAATCGTTGAGCATAAACTAACCTTTGATCCTGTGACCACCCAATACGTGAGAGTCATTGCTTCACCGGAGAAATCACTTCCGGCATGGCATGGAGGAAAAGGTAAAAACGCATTTTTATTTGTAGACGAAATCAAAATTGATTAATGAATATAAGAAAAGAATACCCTAAAGTTTGTCTTTTCTTATGGATATTGGGGATGTGCTTTCATGCACATCCCATTCTGGCACAGTCCGTCATACCTGTCCCATTAAAAATGGAGCAGGGGACGGGCTCTTTTTTACTGTCAGAAAAGACTAAACTTTATACAAACCTGCAAGGTGGAGAAGCGGAACTTTGGGAGAATTACCTGAAAGCATTGCCTGTTCAATTGAAAGAAGCGAGAATGAAAGACAGGAAACAGATGCTTTTCTTATTGATAACCCCCAAGACCCCCCAGTTGCCATCACCGGAAAGCTACACACTCTCCGTCACCCCTCAACGAATTGAGATCCGGGCAACTTCGGGAGCCGGATTATTCTATGGAATGCAAACCCTGTTACAGCTGATGCAACCGGCGGGCACATTCCATAGCCTCTGTCGAGATAGAAGACACCCCGCGTTTTGCTTACCGCGGACTGATGCTGGACGTATCCCGCCATTTCTCTACCAAAGAGTTTATAAAGAAGCAGATAGACGCATTGGCATATTACAAAATCAACCGTTTGCACCTGCACCTGACCGATGCGGCAGGCTGGCGGCTTGAAATTAAGAAATATCCTTTACTGACCGATTTTGCAGCTTGGCGTACAGACCCCACCTGGAAGAAATGGTGGAACGGCGGACGTAAATACCTCCGTTACGATGAACCCGGAGCTTCCGGAGGCTATTACACCCAGGACGATATTCGTGAAATACTGGCATACGCCCGTCAGCACTACATCACCGTGATTCCGGAGATTGAAATGCCTTCCCATTCGGAAGAGGTGCTGGCTGCCTACCCGCAGCTATCCTGTTCGGGAGAACCTTACAAGAACTCCGATTTCTGTGTCGGCAATGAAGAAACTTTCACCTTTCTGGAGAATGTACTGACGGAAGTTATGGAACTTTTCCCTTCCGAATACATTCATGTAGGAGGTGATGAGGCCGGCAAATCGGCTTGGAAGACCTGTCCGAAATGTCAGAAGAGAATGAAAGACGAGCATCTGGCCAATGTAGACGAGCTGCAAAGCTATCTGATACACCGCATCGAAAAATTCCTCAACAATCACGGACGCTGTCTCTTGGGATGGGACGAGATTCTGCAAGGAGGCATTGCGCCCAATGCAACCGTCATGTCATGGCGTGGAGAAGAGGGTGGTATCGCTGCCGTCACCTCCGGCCATCATGCCATCATGACGCCGGGTGCATACTGTTATCTGGACAGCTATCAGGACGCCCCATACTCCCAGCCGGAAGCTATCGGCGGCTACCTGCCATTGAAGAAAGTATATACCTATGATCCTGTTCCCGCTTCCTTAACTGCGGAGCAGGCAAAGTTAGTCTACGGTGTGCAGGGCAACCTATGGGTGGAATATATCCCCACTCCCGAACACGTGGAATATATGATTTACCCTCGTATACTGGCATTGGCGGAAGTAGCCTGGTCGGCTCCGGAACGTAAGTCATGGTCCGATTTCCATACCCGTGCACTGTCAGCAGTGGCCGATTTACAGAAAAAAGGATACCATCCTTTCGATTTGAGCAAAGAAATCGGCAGCCGTCCCGAATCTCTTCAACCAGTCAGCCATTTGGCGCTCGGTAAAAAAGTGACCTATAACTCCTCCTATAGCGCCCATTATCCCGCACAAGGCAACACAGCCCTGACAGACGGCATACGTGGTGACTGGACTTACGGTGATGGTTCATGGCAAGGATTTATCTCGGACAACCGTCTCGATGTGACGATTGATATGGAAAAAGAAACCCCTATCCATTCCATCACCGCCGCTTTTATGCAAGTGGTCGGCGCGGAAGTATTCCTGCCGGAGACAGTGATTATTTCCATTTCCGATGATGGAATTAACTTCACGGAGTTGCAAAAACAACACTTTGAAGTGAGCAAAGAAACCCCTATCCGGTTTACGGATATTTCATGGCAGGGAGAAGCCAAAGGAAGATACGTACGTTACCAGGCACAGGCCGGAAGCGAATTCGAAGGGTGGATATTTACGGATGAGATAATCGTGAAATAGACATTGTCAATATCATTTATGAATAAAAGAGGGAATCTACTCAACCAGATTCTCTCTTTTTTTGTTATATTTGTATTATTACCTTAAAAACTAAGAATATGGTACAACACGCTAGACTCATTTTCTACAGCCTTCTTCTTCTGGTAATCCCGTGCGAGAGCACCTTGGCGCAGAAGATTCCCGTCACGCCCATAGACTCATTGATAACTGTTGGATATGCCACCGGAAGTTTGAAAACCCTCTCCGGTTCCGTAGAGAAGATTACGGAGACACAGATGAATAAAGACCAGATAACGAACCCTTTGGAAGCAATCCGCGGACGTGTGCCGGGCTTGACTATCCAACGCGGGTCAAATGGTCCGGCAGCCTTGGATGCAGTACGCCTGCGGGGAACTACCTCACTGACCAGTGGCAATAACCCTTTGATAATCGTCGACGGAGTATTTGGTGACTTGAGTATGCTCACCTCCATTTACCCTACGGATATTGAGAGCTTCACCATTCTGAAAGACGCTTCCGAAACCGCACAATACGGTTCACGAGGAGCTTCCGGTGTGATCGAGGTCACCACTAAAAAAGGAATGAGCGGCAGAACACAGGTAGCCTACAACGGTAGCTTCGGAATTTCCACCGTCTACAAGAATCTGAAAATGCTGTCCGGCGATGAGTACCGCCGTGTCGCTTCGGAACGCGGGATTTCCATTCTGGACAAAGGAAATAATACCGATTTTCAGAAAGAAATTGAACAGACAGGACTACAACAAAACCATCACATCGCCTTTTATGGCGGTTCCAGTGAGTCCAGCTATCGCGTTTCTCTTGGTTTCATGGATCGTCAGGGAGTGATTTTGAATGAAGACATGAAAAACTTCACTTCGAATATGAACATGAATCAGAAAATGTTCGACGGCTTCCTGAACTGCGAGCTGGGAATGTTCGGTTCCATTCAGAAGAATCATAATCTGGTGGATTATCAGAAAACGTTCTATTCGGCAGCCACATTCAATCCCACCTATCCCAACCATAAAGACCCCGTCACCAATTCCTGGGACGGAATAACAACCGCCAGCCAAATTACCAATCCATTGGCATGGATGGAAGTGCAGGATGATGATGCCACTTCGCACATCAGCACGCATGCCCGTCTGACTTTCAATCTACTGGAAGGGCTGAAACTTAACCTCTTCGGTGCCTATACCTATAATATCGTGGAAAATTCGCAATACCTCCCCACCTCCGTCTGGGCGAACGGTCAGGCTTACAAAGGAACCAAAAAGCGAGAGTCCTTGCTGGGCAACATGATGCTGACCTATAAGAAAAACTGGAAAAAACATTTCTTTGACGTGTTGGCACTTGCCGAACTTCAAAAAGAAACCTACACGGGATATTATACAACAGTAAGCAATTTCAGCACCGACAAATTCGGGTATAATAATCTTCAGGCAGGCGCACTCCGCTTGTGGGAAGGCACTAATTCTTACTACGACCAACCCCGTCTGGCATCTTTCATGGGACGTTTCAACTATACATACGCCGACCGCTACGTACTGACGCTGAACGCCCGTACAGATGCTTCCTCCAAATTCGGAGCGAACCATAAATGGGGATTCTTCCCCTCCGCATCTGCCGCATGGGTGATTAGTGAAGAAGAATTTATGAAGCAGTTGCCGATGGTGGATAATCTGAAATTCCGTATTGGCTACGGTCTGGCAGGTAATCAGAGTGGGATTGACTCATACACTACATTGAACCTTGTAAAGCCGAACGGTGTAGTCCCCGTCGGAAACTCCGCCGTCGTATCTTTAGGAGACTTGCGGAACACGAATCCCGACCTGAAATGGGAAGTGAAACATACCTTTAATACCGGTATCGACGTAGCTCTTTTCGGCAACCGCCTGCTGCTTTCCGCCAACTATTACAACTCCCGAACCACAGACATGCTTTACCTTTACAACGTAAGCGTACCGCCTTTCACCTATAACACCTTGCTTGCCAACATCGGTTCCATGCGCAACTGGGGTACGGAAATCGCCATCGGCATCACCCCCTTGAAGACCAAGGATATGGAACTGAATATCAATGCCAATATCACTTTCCAGCGCAACAAACTGCTCTCATTAAGCGGTATGTACAACGGCGAAATGCTTTCTGCTCCCGAATATAAAAGTCTTGCTGGCCTCGACGGAGCCGGCTTTCATGGAGGATACAACCACATCGTATATCAGATGGTGGGTCAACCGTTGGGCGTGTTCTATCTTCCCCACAGTACGGGACTGGAATCCGACGGAAACGGCGAATACACCTATGGCGTCGCCGATCTGAATGGCGGAGGTGTCAGCCTTGAAGATGGTGAAGACCGCTACGTGGCAGGACAAGCCGTACCTAAAACGATTCTTGGCTCCAACATCAGTTTCCGCTACAAGCGTTTCGACCTGTCTTTGCAGGTTAACGGAGCTTTCGGACATAAAATTTACAACGGAACCTCCCTGACCTATATGAACATGAATATATTTCCCGACTATAACGTAATGAAGAAAGCCCCGAAACAGAACATCAAGGATCAAACCGCCACCGACTATTGGTTGGAAAAGGGAGATTATGTCAACTTCGACTATGTGACGCTGGGTTGGAACGTGCCGATTGAGAAAGTGCAGAAACTGAAGAAATATGTCCGCTCCCTGCGTCTGGCATTTACAGTCAACAACCTGGCAACCATTTCCGGTTATTCGGGACTTTCACCCATGATTAACAGTTCAACAGTGAACTCCACTTTAGGCGTGGATGATAAACGGGGATATCCGTTGGCGCGGACGTACACACTGGGATTGAGTATTAACTTTTAATGGAGGAGGAGATGATGAAACAATATATGAAAAATAAAAGTCTTTTTTTGCAGAAAGAAGAACTGCTTTCAAGGATAGCGGAACTGTTTTCAAAGAAGATCTTACGTCCTTCGGGAGTGCTGGTATTCCTTCTTATAACGTGCCTGGGTTTATTCTCATGTAGTAAGTTTTTGGAGGAAAATCCGAAAGATAAGTTACCCGAAGATGACGTTTACAATACAATCTCGGAAGTATATCTCAATGCAGTAGCTTCGCTTTATACATACGTAGGCGGTTATAGTGATAGTCAGGGATTGCAGGGAACGGGTAGGGGAGTCTACGACCTGAACACCTTTACCTCCGACGAAGCCATTATCCCCACCCGTGGAGGTGACTGGTATGACGGTGGTTTTTGGCAAGGACTTTACCTGCACGATTGGGGAATAGAGAATGATGCCATTCAGGCTACATGGGAATATCTCTATAAAGTCGTCATGTTAAGTAACAAATCACTGGAACGGATAGACAAATTCGCCGAAACTCATTCCGCTACGGAACTGCCGGCATACCGTGCCGAAGTACGTGCCATGCGGGCTATGTATTATTATTACCTGATGGATTTGTTCGGACGCATCCCGCTAGTTCAATCCTCTTTCGTAGCAATGAAAGATGTAGTGCAAAGTGAACGAAAAACGGTCTTTGACTTTGTTGTCAAGGAATTGCAAGAGGCGGCTCCTTTGTTGAGCGATGCACATAGCAACCAGTCCGGCCCTTACTATGGCCGTATCACTCGCCCCGTGGTAACTTTCCTACTGGCCAAACTGGCTTTGAACTCCGAAGTTTATACAGACAATGATTGGACGGACGGACAACGCCCGGATGGAAAAAATATAAAGTTCACAGTGAACGGCAGCGAACTAAATGCCTGGGAAACAGTTATCTACTATTGTGACCAACTCAAGACTATGGGCTACAAACTGGAACCGGAATACGAAACGAATTTCTCTATATTCAACGAACCGTCCGTAGAGAATGTCTTCACTATCCCGATGAACAAAACTCTGTACACCAACCAGATGCAATATCTCTTCCGTTCCCGCCACTATAATCACGCCAAGGCTTACGGACTAAGCGGTGAGAACGGTCCCAGCGCCACCATTGAAGCCCTCGAAGCTTTCGGTTATGAAACCGCGGAACAAGATCCCCGTTTTGATATTTGCTATTTTGCAGGAATTGTCCACGACCTGAAAGGAAACATAATCAAACTGGATAATGGAACGGTACTGGAATATCTGCCCTGGAAAGTATCTCTGGATATAACAGATACCCCATACGAACAAACCGCAGGAGCCCGCATGAAAAAGTATGAAGTCGACCCGACTGCCACAAAAGACGGTAAGTTGATGGAGAATGACATTGTATTGTTCCGCTATGCAGACGCTTTGTTGATGAAGAGTGAAGCGAAAGTCCGGAACGGAGCAAACGGAGATGAAGAACTCAATGAAGTTCGTAGCCGTGTCAACGCTTCTCCCCGCACTGCCACTTTAGAGAATATCCTTGCCGAACGTCAGCTGGAACTGGCTTGGGAAGGATGGAGACGACAGGACTTAGTCCGCTTCGGGAAGTTTACAAGAGCTTACAGCAGCCGTCCGCAACTACCGGATGAGGCAAGTGGATATACAACTGTATTCCCTATACCGGAGAAAATACGGGTGATGAATGAGAGGTTGAAACAGAATCCGGGGTATTAGGAAGAAGATAGTAGTAATCAAAATAAAAAATCCTCGATTTTCATCCGGAGAATCGAGGATTTATATTATTTGTTGCAGCAATCGAATTACCCAATCAAATCGAAATCATATTTTTCAAATTCACTCCCATTGATTATTATAGCAATTTGATGAAGCCCGAGATGGAATTTTCTCGTTGTAACCACACGGAAAGAGTGCTTTCGCGTTATTCGTGTGGTAGAATTCCCGGCATATTCTTTTTCGCTGATTTTATGAACTTTCTTCGTCAGCGTTCCATTTGCTTTTTGGTAATAAATACCATATTCAAGCCGTATTTTGATTGTCTTATTGCTATGATTCAACAAGTTAAAACCAAACTCCAACGAATCCCCGACTTTAACCTTAAGACTTGAAATCTGAAAATCCTCCATACTAATATTATTTCTGATAGAATCAAAGCCAAACAACTCCATCACCTCTGGAATCCCTTGTTTTAAGAGCGTCCGGCAACCGTGTTTAATAATCCAGTCTACCTCTTTAGATTCCCCCTTCCATTTCTTTGCCAAATCAATGACAATTTCCGGATTATCTTTCGCAATATCATTCAAATTATTGGCAACGCTCAACCGTACAAATCTTGCCGGATCATTTTTAAGATTCTCTAAAATAGGAATAATAGGTGTCGGGTCTTTCTTCAGATTCGGCAAAGCCATCGCCCAAGGCAAACGCGGACGGCAACCTTCTGACGAAAGCCGCCTGACTCCCCAATGCTCATGTTTCGACCAAACCAACATCTGCTTCATCATTTCATCCGGATATTTTATTATAAAAGGATGAGTCACAAATTCGCAACTTGTGAACTGTGTGATTTTCTCTATCGCCTTGACAGACGTTTCATAATCATCCAACCCATATTGCTCGACATAATTATTCAGAATCACCCCATACTCCAGCATCAATCCAAACTTCGTATCGTCTATCACCGAAAAATCAGGCCGCGTACTTTTTACATGATCCAACAACTCAAGAATCTTAGCGATCGCCTCTTTGTAATCTGCCGGCAAAAACTTTTTCAGAATGCTAGTGATATGTATCCAGCGCTGTTTTAGTTCCCTGCCTTCCCATTCATCATCCATTATTTGAGAAACAAAACCGTGAGCATCAAAATCATCGATAACAAGTCTCAAATCTTTCGTAAATAGATCGAAAAATTGCTCGTTATACATATTCTTAAAAGGTTCTGCCATACTTGAAGTCTATATTTAGTATCTATTTATTTGCTACACAAATATATGTCTTTTTTTTAAAAGGACAAGCCCTAAAAACAGAAGTGAGCCACAAAAAAGATTGCAGCTCACTTATACCTTATATATTATAGCAAAAAATTAGTCGAAGAAACTCTTGAACTTCTTGAAAATCTTCTCCTTCACCGACGTGTTAGGTTTGAAGTTGTCCGAAGCCTCCATCTTTTCGAGCGTGCTCTTTTCCTCTTTATTGAGCGCTTCCGGCACATAGATACTGATGTTGACGAGTAAATCCCCCGTTCCGTACCCGTTCACATTCGGCAATCCCTTGCCGCGCAAACGAAGCACCTTACCCGGTTGAGTACCCGAATCAATCTTTACTTTCACTTTGCCGTCGATAGTCGGAATTTCCACAGCTCCGCCCAGAGCAGCAGTCGGGAAACTAAGCAACAGATTATAAATCAAATCATTCTCGTCGCGAATCAAGTCCTGATGCGGTTCTTCCTCTACGAGAATCAGCAAGTCGCCTGCCACACCATTGTGTTTGCCGGCATTTCCTTTGCCACCCATAGAAAGCTGCATACCCTCTGCCACTCCGGCAGGGATTTTCACCGACACCACTTCTTCACCGTAAATGATTCCGTCGCCACCACACTTCTTACATTTGTTCTTGATAATCTTACCCTCACCGCCACAAGTAGAACAAGTGACGCGAGTCTGCATAGTGCCCAGAATAGTCTGCTGGTTACGGATCACGGAGCCGCTACCCTTACAAGTAGGACAAGTCTCCGAACCGCCGACACCTTCGGCACCCGTGCCATGACACTGGTCACACGGCACATATTTTTTGAGTTTAAATTTCTTTTCTACTCCGGTAGAGATCTCCTTCAACGTCAGCTTCACTTTCACACGAAGGTCACTGCCGCGATACCGGCGTTGCTGTGAACCGCCACCGCCAAATCCGCTAAACCCTCCGAAGCCTCCCCCGAAACCGCCGCCGCGGCCACCGAAGATGTCGCCAAACATAGAGAAAATGTCATCCATCGACATCCCCTCGCCACCGAAACCACCGAACGGACCGCCATTGCCTGCCGCACCGCTCACTCCCGCATGACCGAACTGATCGTAACGCGAACGCTTTTCCGGGTTACTCAACACGTCATAAGCCTCGGCCGCCTCCTTAAATTTCTCTTCCGCCTCCTTATCCCCCGGATTCTTGTCAGGGTGATACTGGATTGCTTTCTTACGGTACGCTTTCTTAATCTCCTCTACTGTGGCTGTCTTCGTCACCTCCAATATTTCGTAATAGTCTCTTTTTTCTGCCATGCTTCTTTAAAAATTATGAGTTTTATGGGTTGCGAATCCTTATTCCCCTACTACCACTTTGGCGTGGCGCAACACTTTGTCGTTCAGTGTATACCCCGTCTGCACACAATCCAGAATCTTACCTTTCTGTGCTTCCGACGGTGCGGGGATTACCGCGATGGCTTCATGGAAATCAGTATCCAGCGGTTGGTCTTTCGTCTCGATGACTTTCACACCATTTTGAGCCAGAACAGCCATAAATTTATTGTAAATCAGTTCCACCCCTTCTTTTACGGCATTGACATCCGTTGCCGTTTCCATCGTCTTGATGGCACGTTCGAAATCGTCCACTACCGGAAGAATACTGCCAAGACTCTTTTCGCCACCATTCAGGATCAGTTCGGCCTTCTCCTTTAAAGTGCGTTTACGATAATTGTCGAACTCGGCAGACAAGCGCAGATATTTATCTTTTTGCTCTTCAAGCGCTTCTTGAGCCTTTTCCAGTTCCTTTTCCAACTCCTCTTCATGAGTCAGCGGAGCGGTTCCCTCTGCTTGTTCGTTTTGCGGTTGGTCTTCCGCAGGATTGTGAGTTTCCTCCACATTCAGTTCCTCTTCCTTCACTTTTTTTTCTTTCGGATCCATCTTGGTATTTACTATTTTATTATTTACTATTTAGAAACACACGTTATCTATGCAAGATACCGCTTATAAACATACCGGACTGACCGGATGTCACAGATTTCGTCTGCAAAAACTTTGCCAAGTTGGCCGTTTTGCCAAAAAACGCAGCAAAGGTAACACTTTTATGTCAGATTGGCACATATCAGATAGCTCATAATTCATTTTAAATGTCTACCTTTGCACGCTCAAATAGTAAATAGTAACTAGTAAAATAGTAAATAATAAGATGATTACAGTTTCGAACGTATCGGTTCAGTTTGGTAAAAGAGTGTTATTTAATGACGTAAACCTGAAGTTTACGAGTGGTAATTGTTATGGTATTATCGGTGCGAACGGTGCGGGAAAATCTACGTTTCTTCGTACGATTTACGGAGATCTGGACCCGACAACAGGTACGATTGCGCTCGGACCGGGCGAACGTCTCTCGGTGTTGAGTCAGGACCACTTCAAGTGGGACTCATATACTGTCATGGATACCGTCATGATGGGACATACCGTGTTGTGGGACATCATGAAGCAGCGCGAAGAATTGTATGCAAAAGAAGATTTCACAGACGAAGACGGACTGAAAGTATCCGAATTGGAAGAAAAATTTGCCGAGTTGGACGGATGGAATGCGGAAAGCGACGCAGCCATGCTATTGAGCGGACTGGGCGTGAAAGAAGATAAGCATTACGTATTGATGGGTGAATTGAGTGGTAAGGAAAAAGTACGTGTCATGCTGGCGCAGGCATTGTACGGAAATCCGGACAACCTCTTGCTCGATGAGCCTACCAATGACTTGGATATGGAAACAGTGACCTGGTTGGAAGAATATCTTGCCAACTTCGAGCATACCGTATTGGTGGTAAGCCACGACCGTCACTTCCTCGACTCTGTATGTACACACACCGTAGACATCGACTACGGAAAAATCAATATGTTTGCCGGTAACTATAGTTTCTGGTACGAATCCAGCCAATTGGCTCTCCGTCAGCAACAGAACCAGAAGGCGAAGGCTGAAGAGAAGAAGAAAGAACTCGAAGAGTTTATCCGCCGTTTCAGCGCAAACGTAGCGAAGAGCAAGCAGACAACGAGCCGTAAGAAGATGTTGGAGAAACTGAACGTAGAAGAAATCAAACCTTCTTCACGTAAGTATCCGGGCATCATCTTCACTCCCGAACGCGAGCCGGGCAACCAGATTCTGGAAGTTTCCGGATTGAGCAAGAAGACGGAAGAAGGCGTAGTGCTCTTCAACGACGTGAACTTCAACGTAGAGAAAGGTGACAAGGTGGTATTCCTGTCACGCAATCCGCGCGCGATGACTGCTTTCTTCGAAATTATCAATGGAAACATGAAACCGGATGCAGGTACCTTCAGCTGGGGGGTAACCATCACCACTGCTTACCTGCCGCTGGATAACACTGATTTCTTCAATTCCGACCTGAACCTGGTAGACTGGTTGAGCCAGTTTGGAGAAGGCAACGAGGTATATATGAAAGGCTTCCTCGGCCGTATGCTTTTCTCCGGCGAAGAGGTATTGAAGAAAGTAAGCGTACTCTCCGGAGGTGAGAAGATGCGTTGTATGATTGCCCGTATGCAGCTGCGCAATGCCAACTGCCTCATTCTGGACACTCCGACCAACCATCTGGACTTGGAATCTATCCAGGCATTCAACAACAACCTGAAGACGTACAAAGGAAATATCCTCTTCTCGTCTCATGACCACGAATTTATCCAGACCGTTGCCAACCGCATCATCGAACTGACACCGAACGGTATCATCGACAAGATGATGGAATATGACGAATATATCACTTCCGACCATATTAAGGAATTGCGGGCGAAGATGTACGGAGACAAATAAGTGACCGGACGAATAAAAGCCCCTGACTCCCATACATGAAGTCTGATGAATAACCAATTTAACAGCAACCTATTCTCAACAATGGGTTGCTGTTCTTTTTAGCACTATGGAAATAAAATATTTTGAAAACAGAGAAGATTGGCGAAAATGGCTGGCAGACAACTTTGAGAACGCCAATGACGTTTGGTTTGTATTCCCCTCCAAATCTTCGGGCGAAAAAAGTGTTACATACAACGACGCTGTCGAGGAAGCCCTTTGCTTCGGATGGATCGACAGCACCATAAAGGCGCTCGACAAAGAACATAAAATCCAGCATTTCACACCCAGAAACCCTAAAAGTTCCTACTCGCAAGCCAACAAAGAGAGACTGAAATGGTTGCTGGAACATAATATGATTCACCCTGATAGGGAAGATAATATACGAAAAGTATTGTCAGCCCCTTTTGTCTTCCCGAATGATATTATCGGAAAACTGAAAGAGGATAAAACAGTATGGGAGAATTACCAACAATTTTCCGATGCGTATAGACGTATCCGAATTGCATACATTGAAGCTGCCAGAAAGCGGCCGGAAGAATTTGAAAAGCGATTGAACAACTTTATCAATAAAACGAAGGAAAATAAAATGATAAAAGGATTTGGGGGAATTGAAAAATACTACTAATCCCTATGTCTGTAATTGTAACTTTGATTGTAATAACAGGACAGAAGCATTATGCACATAATTAATATTCAATTCTCTTTCTCGAGCGTAGTTATTTTTCTGCTCTTCACCTTTCTTCCAGATTCCTGATAAATAGTGTGTTTACGGGTGAAGGGGCGCTCTTACACCGTCTTTTTACCTGTAAGCGTCTCCGCGATTCTATCTTGTCGCCCTTTTTTCATTCTTATATTTTTGCTATGTATAAAAATGAAGCATTATGGATTTA
>ENA-OPEV01001303-OPEV01001303.1-human-gut-metagenome-genome-assembly--contig:-NODE-1303-length-14347-cov-7.278897_pt1 | contig 14347 bp, 14 predicted proteins | sample MGYA00241637_ERZ501537 | MGnify/ENA primary metagenome ERZ501537 (study PRJEB25962, sample SAMEA1972159) | human gut metagenome | biome: human gut; feature: human-associated habitat; material: faeces...
TTGCAGCTTTGTGATGTGGAAGAATGACCGCTTCTTTGAGCAGCGGAAAAAGGCGTTCACCCCAAAGATCGCCGCCGCTCTGCTCAAAAACGGCAAGGCAAAGATAAAGGGTCTCTACTCCGAGAAAACAGGAAAAACCTATGATGCAACGGTGCTTCTGGCAGATACGGGAGACAAGTACGTCAATTACCGGGTAGAGCGCAAAGAGTAAGGCAAAAATACGAGGGCCGGTTATGGTAAGGTGAAGCATTCATTTTGCCATAACCGGCTCTCTCTATCCGTAGGATAGCAAAAGGAGTGTGACCAAATGAGCGAATTATTTTCCATCCAGCTGCAAAATCGGCAGCAGCAAGGCAGAGATGGCGTCTGGCTGGACCTGCCTACCACAACCGAACAGGTACAAGCAGCCCTGCGGCAAATCGGCATTTCGTCCGATAATCCGCAGGGCCTTTTCATTTCCGGCTACTTTGCCGAGGAAGAAAAACGCTTTGCAATTCCTTATAACATGGTGCTGGCATCCAATGTGGACGAGCTGAACTTTCTGGCATCACGACTGGAAACACTCTCTACCGGGGAACGCGCAGAGCTGAACGCCGCCCTGCAAGCCCCGCAGAGTGAGCTTTTCAGCATCGGGAAAATCACCGACTTTCCCGAAAACGTGGAATATTATGTACATCTGCCAGAAGTACACGGGCCTGCCCAGCTGGGCGACTACTACTTGAACCGCTCCGGCATGGTGGATATGCCGGAGGAATGGAAAGGAGGCATCGACACGGCACAGTTTGGCCGGTATGTGGCCCAGCAGGAGCAGGGAGTGTTCACCCAGTACGGCTACCTTGTTAAAAGCGGGGACGAGTGGCAGAAAGTCCACGAAGGCCAGCCTGTGCCGGAGGAATACCGGGTACTGTCCTTTCCTGTGCCGGAAGTTATGCGGGATGCAGCCAATATCCCGCCGCCTGTTCAGCCTGAAACGGAACCGCAGAAAGTTATTCCCATTATCCTGAACGGCAAAGACAGCGCGGAACGGATGAAAGAAATTACGGACCGGCTGGAAACAGGGATTCAAGAGCTGTTCGACAGCGACCGCTACAAAGCCTACCTCACCACGATGGCGAAATTCCACAATTACAGCTTCAACAACACCTTGCTGATCGCCATGCAGGGCGGCCAACTGGTGGCGGGCTTCAACAAGTGGAAAGACACGTTCCACCGCACCGTAAAGAAAGGCGAAAAAGGCATCAAAATCCTTGCTCCTGCGCCGTACAAGGTCAAGCAGAAGATGGAAAAGCTGGACGAACAGGGCAAGCCGATTCTGGACAAGGACGGCAAGCCGCTGACGGAAGAAAAAACGGTGCAGATTCCGGCCTTTAAGGTGGTTTCCGTGTTCGATGTCAGCCAGACCGAGGGCGAACCGCTGCCCTCTATTGCAGTGAATGAACTGTCCGGCAGCGTGCAAGACTACCAAGATTTTTTCAAGGCATTGGAGCAGACTTCCCCGGTGCCCATCGGGTTTGAGGACATCGAGGGTGGCGCGCATGGGTACTTTCATCTGCTCGACAACCGCATTGCCATCCAAGAGGGCATGAGCCAGCTGCAAACCATCAAGACAGCCATCCATGAGATTGCCCATGCAAAGCTGCACGCCATCGACCCCAACGACCCGGAACAGACCAACCGCCCGGACAGCCGCACCCGCGAAGTACAGGCCGAAAGCGTGGCCTATGCCGTCTGCCAGCATTACGGGCTGGACACGTCCGAGTATTCCTTTGGCTATGTGGCCGGGTGGAGTTCTGGCCGGGAACTGGCCGAACTGAAAGCCTCTCTGGAAATTATTCGCAGCGCGGCCCATGAGCTGATCTCCGCGCTGGACGAACATCTGGCAGAACTTCACCAGCAGCGGGAAGCAGACTTTTCCGCTGCACAGGAGGTCGCATTTGCATTGGATAACGGCAACACCCTGTTCATCCAGACCTGTGATTCCGGCTATGACTACACCCTATACAGCCCGGACAAAAAGGCTCTGGACGGTGGGCAGCTGGACGCGCCCGGTCTGACTCTGCCGGATGCCGGGCAGGAAGCACTTAATCTGCTGGGGCAGACAGCCACAGTGTCGGAAGTCCTGTTGGGCGACAAGCTGGCGGCGTTCCAAGAGGCGGCGGAAAAAGCAAATGAACTTTCTGCCCCGGAAGCAGAAAAAGCCGCTGCGACAGATTTATCCGCAGAGCCCACGGTCACAATTCTGTGGAGTGAAAGTGACAAGCTGCAGGACGGCGAAACCATGCCACTGTCCGTGGCAAACCGCGTCTTTGAAGAACTGGACACCACCCAGCACACGGAACGGGAAAAGGACGGCTACACAGGTGGCTGGTACGACGAGACCGCATTCCGCATTGATTTTACCCTGAACGGCCAGCCAGACAACTACGAGGGGCGGCAGGATTTTGGTGACGGAGAGGGTTCTTTGGTTCAACACATCCAGAACTACCACGAATACTACGCCAAAGATGAAAACTGGAAGAATTTTGTTCTGCATAACAAAGGCCCGAAAGCATGGGAGCAGGACAAGGCAGAGCGGGAAATGGTGCTGACCGAGTTTATCCCGTACCTCAAACAGCATTGCAATCTTTCCGCTATGGAGCAGACGGCTACCGCCGCTTTGCGAGAGGGACAGAACATTTCGCCGGAACAGGCGGCCTATTACAACGCTGTTGTGGCCTATGTGCAGGACTGCCGCCCGCTGCTCAACCAAGGCCAGTATAACTTGCCGGAACCGCCCAAGCTGGCCGACTTCGACCAGAGCTTGCAGGATTACAAGGCACAGGTGCAGGCCGAGATCGCGCAGGAAGCGGCGGCCGCCGGAATGACCGTAGAGGAATACGCAGCGGCAGGCTTTGAAGCACCGCAGCAGGGCAGCTTTTCCATCTACCAGTTGCGCAATGAAGATTCCACCCGCGATTACCGTTTTGAGCCCTACGACCGCCTGCAGGCCGCTGGCCGGACCGTGGACAAGGCCAACTATACGGAAGTATACGCCGCGCCGCTGGCTGCGGGTACCACATTGGAGGACATCTACCGTACATTCAATGTGGACCATCCGGCAGATTTCAAGGGACACTCGCTGTCCGTTTCGGATGTGGTAGTGCTGCACCAGAACGGACAAAATACCGCTCACTACTGCGATAGTGTGGGCTTCCAGCAGGTGCCAGAGTTCTTGCGGGAAAACCCGCTGCGCACCGCAGAACTTTCCACCGAACAAAACGAAAACATGATTGACGGTGTGCTGAACAATGCGCCCTCTTTAGGTGAGTTGGAAGCCAAAGCAAAGGCCGGAGAACAAATTTCTCTGACGGACCTTGCCGCCGCAGTCAAGGCCGAGGAAAAGGCACCAAAAGCCAAGAAGTCACGCACAGCCAAGCCGAAAAAGCCGTCCATCCGGGTACAGCTGGATGCCGCAAAAAAGGAGCAGAGCAAGCAACCGCCGCCACGGGAAAAGACAAAAGAATTGGAGGTGTAAACCGTGCAGAAGTTTGAAAATATGGACTTGATCGCTGCGCTGGAAGCCATTATGCACCAGAACACCGCATACTATCAGAGCGATTTTGCCTATGACATCAAGATGCTGCGGGAGGCCGCCCGCAGCGACCAGCCGGAAGATAAGCTGCTGTTGTGGCTGTCCCGGCCTTCTGGAACATTCTGCTTCCAGGAACGGGATGTGCTGCTCAAAGACACGCAAGCCTACAACACATGGAAATTCTGCGGCGAACAGACCCATGACAGGATTCTTGCCTATGCGGTGGAGTTGACCGGTGCGGCCAACGGAACCGTGCAAGGCAATCTATATGAATTGGACTACCAGCAGCATTTCCAGCATATCCGGGATGCCGCTCTGCCCGTGGGTGCCAATCGCCTGATTTACGAAAGTGGGATGCGGGAAATTGGCCCCAAAGAGCATTTCGACAGCCGCTCGGACAAATATTTTGGAGAGTTCGTGCGGTATGAAATGCAGCCCCGTGACCCGGAACTTCTGCAAGCGACCATCCGACAGGAGCAGCGCAGCCGGGAACCTGCACGGCCCAGTGATTTCAAAGAACATCTTGCAGCACTACACACCGGGCTGATTGAAGCCGAAGCGCAGCGTATCGCAACCGATATAAAGCGGCTGGCTGCTCCCAACAGCCCGGACAAGAATCATTTTATGGTGGAGGTATCGCCCTATTTCACCAAGCTGGCATCCAGCCGGGACACGGACCAGCTGCTTGCCATGCTGCCGTATAAATCTTTACATCTGTCCAGCGTAAAAGACCGTTTTGGTATCTACGCGCTGGTTGACAAAAACGAGAACCGAGATAAGAACATTCGCAAACCCCGTGCTTCCGTCCGCAAGCAGCTTTCCGAAACAAAGCAGGCCGCCAGCCCGAAAAAGGCAGCGGCCCGCAGCAAACAACACGAAATGGAGGTCTGACCATGAATTTCAGCGTAGAAGAAGAAAATTTGATCTGTATGTACCACACCTCTGACCGCCGCCGCACGATGGCACGGATGCTGGCCGCCCTGCCGGATATGGACACGGAAATGCGGCGGCTGGCAAACGGTACCATTGCAAAGTTGGAGCGTATGACCGATGCTGACTTTGACGGACAGAGGTTTGATTTTACGGGTGAATAATACCGTCAGCTTGACAATGACGCATTATTTTTAATCAAAGTAATGTGTCATTGTCAAAACGAAAATAGCCGGACACGGTGGCCTTGTGGCTGCTGTGTCCGGTTGTTTTCAAATACTTTTTTCTAGTGCTTTCAAGTTTTCTAAATCATTTTCATATCGTGCAATTGCAGAGTCCATAAGTGCTATTCTATTTTCAGTTGTCCAAATTTTTAGATTTTTCTTATCATAGTATAGCGAGAAATCATGTATCGTTCCAGCTATCAGAGTATGAGCATTTGACCAATCATGAAGTTCCTTTGGAGGATATGGAAGATCACTCTGCAAAAAGAATAAATGCGTGATTTTTTTGTTGAGAAATTCAACTGAATTGATCAACTCTTCTTCACTTAATACATCGTTGCGATATTCTCGATATAATTTTATGAACCGTTGTGCGCTATCAACTAGTTCTTCTGTGATTTTACGAGTTTTTACAATTAAATCATCTTTGCATACTTCTTCACCATGTAGTGCATGATATAGTGCTTTATATGAGGAATTCTTTGTCATATAAACACCATTGACCCACTGTGAATTTGAACTTTTTCTATACCAATTAGCCTTATCTTGCGTATTATCAATCCATGTAGTATAACAGACATAATTTGAGTCAACAATATCGTCTTCACTATAACCAAAGTAACACCAAATAATATTTGCAGTTTTTCCTTTATGATGCGCCTCCGATATGGCATTTGGATAAACATTGGCGTACTTTATCTTTTCTTTTACTTCATTTGCAATTTCCGCAATTTCCTCAAAAGAACTTTCATATCGTAGAATCACTTTAACTGCAAAACGCTTCGCTAAAGCTGTATGCACTGGCTCAACGGCATAAATGATATAGGCATCAGTTTCATCATATACACGGGCAGAGCGATACGGCTTGTATTCTTCTACGTCAAAAAAGATTGTTCCGCCAACATTGGAACGAAATATTGGTGTTTGTTTTCGTGTAGGGTTTTCTACATTCCATCTTTTAGCAAAATGTGAAATTGCATGATTTATATCTTCCAAAGATTTCTTTCCCTTTTTTATCAGAAATCTAGACATAAGAGCATCGTACAAAAATTTTGTATAACAACTAATTTGAAAATTTTCATTAAATCCGGAAGATTGATCTGCACCACATGAAGCAAGGACTGCATAACCACGTCCAACAAAAGAATCTATATTTCTAGATAAGTCCAATGGTATGGAGTCTGTTATTGTAAAGTCACCTGAATGACAACTATCAAGAATTATTATTTTATTTTTCGATTTTATTTTGTCAATGACAGAAATTAGTGATTGCACCGAAAGCAGTCCATCACTTAGTGCAATTGCATTGTTTCCGCCATGTCCTGAAAAATAGAAAATAAGAGTTTCTTCTGCATTTGTATTGAAAGAAATGTTAGTAAGTTCTTCTATCAAATCTTTTGAACTTACAATCCCGTTCGTTCCACAAATGTTGATATTTGATTCTTTAGCATTAAGACCCAAAATGAGTGCATGTTTTAGAGCCAAAACATCATTTTTACAAAGTGGAAGTTCTTGAAGTCCTAGAACTGGATACTCACATACACCAACTAGCAATGCTTTTATATTGCTCATCATACCCTCCTAGTCAAAAATATTCTTTTCTCGACAACATTTTTTGAATTTCTTTCCGCTCCCGCATGGACAGGGTGCATTAGCAGAAATTTTTACAATTCTTCGTACTACATATTTTTTCTCACGCCAAGCAATATTAAGAAGCCCTGTTTTCTCATGATATAGCTGATTCCAAGATTTTTGGAAAATACCACCATGAACTAAAGTAGTTGTTCCTAATTTATTATAGTCGACAAAGCAAACGAAGTTTTCATTTGCAGGATGGAGAGCCTTGGAGCGTCTTGTATCATGTTTATATACATTTATGTAGAGTGCATCCGCTGCCATACTGCCATTTTTTCTATGAATAGTAGGTGAATCTACATTTTTTAAGGTGTTCAGCCAGTTAATAGCATCTTTAATAATTTTGAGAATTTCTTGCTTATCTTGTGTATCTCCAATAAACAAGTGACATTTAAGTCTTTTTCTATCTTCAAGACTTGCATCCTCTATTTTATTGATAATAAACTTATCCGACACATAGTTAGGGAAACGAAAGTATTTTATTTCGTGCAGGTCCACATTTTCTATAGACGGAGCAAAAACCATTATGTCACCACGATTCGCGGCAGATTTTACAATACCTGCAAAATCCCCTGTAGCAATAGCATGAGCTAGTTCTGAATTTGTAAAACGAATCCAACTTTTTTGCAATCGTTCACTGCTAAAGCTCAAATAATATTGGTCATAGTCAGGATAAGCACTGTAGATCATTAAAGAAATTTTTAGAGCTGTTTCAACAATAAAGGTTCTATCAGTTTCAACAATGTAAAAATCTGCATTGAGTTGTTTACTGCTAGCTGTGTCTGATATAAATTGGCACCGAATAGAGGGAATACTCAATTTCATGCTCAGAAGTGCAAAGGAAACAAATGCTTTTTGAGACATATTAACGGATATTTTGTCCCAGTGTTCGTTTAGAAAAAGACAAACACTTAACAATACTGCACTCGTTATGTCGTACATTTTATTTATTAGATCATCAAATTCATAGACCGTCAACTCTTTCGATAGGCTCTTGCTGTTTTCCATATAGTGAAATTCAATAACACGTCCGTCCTCTCGAAAAATCACGCCACCGTGATTGATTGAGTTTCGGATTTTTACATCAACGGATTCGATGCCATTGCTAAAACCATTTTTAATTAGAACTGTGCGCAGCGGTTCAAGCTTCCTTTGTGCAGAATAGTTTTGTACCGAAAACTGATCAATTAGTAAAACTGTAAACCGAAACAAGTTTGTTAGACAACCTTCAACAATAGATGTGTACGTTGGAATACGGTATAATCGGTTTTTTATTGAATCGCTTTCATTGATTGAATCCAAATCATTTATGATACTTGTAATTTGAGAATATGTACTACAAGCACTAAGGAAGTGCTCTATCATACTTTCAGATATAATAATGTCTGGGTGCTGGGAAGCTATTGTAGTCAATCGACTTGAAAAGTCTGTACAGACATCATTGTCCCAATAGCAAGAAGGAGAATTCCAAATAAAATCGTAGAACAAGCATACCAATTCACGTCTACAGCAGCGCATCTGTGAATTAGTTCGTTGATTGATGCCATCAATTATTTTTTTGACTTCATCATTTTTATAATATGATGCTTTTGAAGCTTCTAGCCAGTCCATCAAAAAAACTTCCTTTACAAATTACACTACAATATGTTTCTAAGGCAACACCGATAATTAGCAATTATCCGTATCATCCAACTTCGGATGTTGCATATAGAAAATATTTTTCTGCCGTTCGATTTCAGCCCGCAGCTGTTCTTTAGTGGGCAGATAGGTCAGATACTTCGACATAAACAGGTGGTCGTTATCGTGAAGAACGGAGTATCTCGCAATGTCCTCGCTGGTTTCGCCACACAGCAGAATGCCGATCGTGGGGTTGTCGCCCTCTTTGCATTTAAGTTCATCGTACATTCGAACATACATATCAATCTGGCCGACATCCTGATGGGTGATTGTGCCCATCTTTAAGTCAATCAGAACATAGCATTTCAGTTCGATATTGTAGAACACAAGGTCAATGTAATAATCTTCCGTATCGGTCACAATATGCTGCTGTCGGGCCACGAAAGCAAATCCCTTTCCCATTTCCATGAGGAAGTCCCGGATGTGAGAAAGGATTGCAGACTCCAAATCGGACTCTGCAAAGGAATCCTCGGTGCGGAAGCCCAAAAACTCTGCCACAATGGGACTTTTAAGAAGTTCAAATTGGTGTTTGGGTTCTGCCGCTGTTTTCTCTTTCATCTCTGCCATCACAGCTCCTTTTTTCGGAGAATGGAGCAGCCGATAATAATACTGTGTGCCAATATTACGGTCAAGGGTACGAACACTCCAATTTTCATTGGCAGCTTCATTCATATACCAAACACGGGCATCTTCGTCAGGAACACGTAACAACGCACGAAAATGTGACCAGTTGAGATTTGGAACACGCGTGTTCCAAATCTCAAAGTCAGGAAAGCACAAATAAAATTTTCGGTAGTATCGGAGACTTCTACCAGAATAATTGCTTCCAAACTCTTTCGTAAGTTCATCAGACAGAATCGAAATCAGCCGTTTGCCATACTCTGCACGCTCGGCACCGCTCTGTTCCTCTTCAACAATGCGCTTTCCAATGTTCCAGTAGGTCATAATCATTGCGCGGTTAGCTGCATTATAGGCAACATTCTGGCCTGCGGCAATCAAATTTTTAATATCGGAGATTACAGGCTGATACGGAATGAGGTTGCTGTCCATTTGAAAAATCTCCTTTCCAACTGAGGATTTTTTCTAGGAATCATTGTTTTAATTATAGCAGATATTGTCTGAACTGTCAGCCGATTGCGAGGAAAACTTGCGCAGCTTACCGTTCCTGCATCTGCTCCTTTCCCGGTGCTGTCCGCAGAATGCCGTCCACATTCTGCTTTATGATGCCATACTCCTGCATCTGGCGTTTGGCATCATTGTACTGCCGCTGCAGCTGGTCTTTCTGCTCGGCCAGTTGCTTATACTCGTTTTTCAGGGTGTAGAGGTCGGGCAGCTTTTGAAAGCCCTGCTCTTTTAGAGCTTTCGCCGCTGCTTCATAGAGAATCAAGGTTCCTTCATGCTTACGTCGGAACTGCTTTTTGTCAGCAGCCCGCTGATACTCCTGCAACAGTGGGTGCAGCTCCTTACAGGTGGTTACATCCTTTATCAGCACGGCCATTTCTGCAAGCCGGCGCTCTGCTGCTTTCAATGCGGCGGCAGCTTCGGTGCTGGCGGCGGTGATCTCGGCCACCCGGCTTTCCAAATCCGGGTAACTATCAATTTCATGCTCCGTCAGAAAGTTCAGCGTCTGGGCAGCCTGTTTCAAGTTGTGGAGTTTTGCCCACTTCTCATACCCTGCGGACTGCTGGGCCTTGATGCTGTTCTCCAAATCAATCCGCAGCGAAATTTTGCGGTTTTCTTTGGGCTTCCGCTCCACGAACCGCCCTTTGATACGCTCGGTGATGGCTTCCTCGGTGTAGATTTCACCCAGCGTTTTGCAGCGGGTGAACCGCTCCTGTCCGGGCGCGCGGAATGAAACGTACTTACCCCGTTTGACCTCATAGCCCTGCTCCTGCAGGAGCCGCAGAAAATCGTCAAAATCCTTGGCCTTCGGGATGACTGCATCTATGGCAGCTTTCAGCTTCGCCTTCCAGCTTGTGCCCTTGCGGTGTGCGTCCCACTCGGCATAGCTCTTGCCCCGGTCTTGACCGGGTATTACCACAGACAGGCCGTGTTCCTTGCACAGTCGGTCACTGGTACGTCGGATGTAGGCATAACTTTGTCGGTTGGAAACATACTTTCGTTGGTTCACCATGTCCACGGCACAGAAGATGATGTGATTATGGACGTGTCCTTTATCAATATGCGTGGTCAGCACATAAGGGTATTTGCCTTGCAGGACTTCATCTGCAAGCTGTCGGCCAATCTCGTGGGCCTGCTCCGGCGTGGTTTCGCCCGGCGCAAAAGACTGTATCAAGTGGTGGGCCAGATTGTTGCCTTTCTGCATGGCCTGTGACAGCAGCAGTTCAAATTCGATGTCGGCGGTTTCGTAGGAGCAGGCAAAGGAGGACACCAGCATTTTTTCATCTGTCTTAGCTGGATTCTCGATGTAGTCCAGTGCCTTTTTCAGCGTTGACTTGATAGGATGTATCTTTGTAACTGCCATATCTGCGCCAATGCTCCCTTGATGTCCGCAACATCTTGTGTGTACAGCGGCCCCATGCTGTTCAGCCGCCGCGCAATCTGATTGACGTTGACACCAATCTTTTGCAGTTCGGCGGTTTGCGCCCGGATGTCGGTGGTGTCGATGTGGACAACATATCCGTCTATCAGCATCTTCCGGGCGTATGCAGAAAAATTCCGTGTGTGCAGCAGAGCCATCTTCTGCCGGATAAGTTCCCGTTCCTCCGGCGTCACGGGAACACGCAGAACAATTTTTCGGGTTCGGTTCGTCATAGTTTCACCTCGTTTCTTGGGGGTCTGGGGTACTCCCCAGCAAGCATTTTTGCCGGGAGTGGCTACACTCCCTATGCTTGCTACGTTACCTTTCCCCACTACTATGACACCACAACACCCCCGTTTTGCCCGCAAAATGCAAAAAAAAAATAAGAGGACGCTTTTGCATCCTCTCAATGACCATGCGTGGCAATCAGACACACGCGGGATCTTTTTCCTGTTCATGGATTCGCAGGGCACCGTCAATGGCACCTTCTACGATGGGTAAGTATTCTTCCGGGCAAAGCTGCAGCTTGTGGCTGACCCTCTGACGCTCCACACTTTCTTTCCGCATGAGTTCCGGGTTGAAGTACCGCTCCACGGGCAGGCCGCATATTTTTATCAGCTGAATCACCACCGGCAGGCTGGGCAGCGTGCCTTCGTTTTCGATGTTCGCAAGATACCGGCTGTCACAATGTATCATGTCAGCCAGCGCACTACGGGAAAGTTGTTTTGCCTTTCGAGCTGCCTTGACATCCGCTCCGAACGTTTCAAAGCCGGGACAGTCCTCAATTTTCGCCATTCTGCATCACCCATATACATTTTATAGTTCATGAGCGATTGGCGAAATGTTGCTATGTCCGTTCTGTCTACATTTTATAATTCATAATCCGGGGTTGCGCACCTAGTTTATCAGATACCAAGCAGCTTTCAACAGTTGGTCATTACAATATTGCATGAATCAAACTCTCAGTACCTGCAATTTCTGCTTCAACAATATATTTAGTTCGTTCAATATTAGCTTTTGCAATGGAAGGTATGTCGTCTTTTATGACTGTTATCTGCTGCTCAATTCCCTCAAGATAGCTATTTAATATTTTCAAACGCTGTGAAAGCAGACTTTGCGGATCATCTAACGCATCAATAAAAAATGCGGCAATCGAGAAAATGTTGGTATCATAGTCGAAGGACAAAATTGATTGCTGTAATGTTGCCACAAATTCTTGTTTCCCTTTGTCTGTAAGCGAGTAAATCGTCTTGTCGGGCATATTTCCATCCTTTTCAACGCTGCCATAAATATATTCTTTTTTCTCTAAGACTTTTAGTGTAGCGTAGACTGTCGAATTGGCGATGTTGTACCAACGATGAACATTCATGATTTGTAGTTGCTTGATAATTTCATATGGATTAAGCGGTCTTTGATTGATCAGACCCAATAACATAGTAGCAGATTTCGAGAGCATAACGCATACCCCTTGACTTTAGTTTTAAGTTGTAGTACTCTATATATAGAGTACTACAACATTATATTATAACTGTACCACAGTTATAATCAAAATACAAGGGGGAGTAAAATGCCGCAACTAAATAAGGGTGGAAAATATGTATTTGGACTTTCTGCCATCAGCAATAGGCGAGAAATACTTTTTCCGGCAGAGACTCTTGAACAATATCCCGTTCAAAAAGAAGGACGCATTATTATTTTCACGGGGAGCAAAATCACGGGCGGATTTTGCGTGACCAGCAAACAATTACTTGGGAAATCAAAATTGAAGCATATATTAGATGATTGTCCCGCATTGTCACAGTACACGATTGATGAAGGAGAATTCGTTCGCTATAAAGGACGAGGCTATACTTGGCTGCATATTTCTCAAAACGGTGTTGTGAGGCTGCCCGAAAACACGATGCGATATTTGAATCTTTCCTGTGGGGATATTCTCATGTCGATTAAAAGCAGTGACATCGCATTTACAATGGGAGCAAGAGGGCCGCTTATGGACAAAGTACATTCTTACCCCGGTCATATCAAGGAATATCGGGTTACTTGCTGCGGGCAATAAGGATATGAGTCATATTGAGTGGGTATTATGTCCTGTCTGCGGCAGTAAAACACGATTAAGAATCCGCAGCGATACCATTCTTGAAAATTTCCCATTGTTTTGTCCCAAATGCAAGCATGAAACTTTAATCGCAGTTCGACAACTAAATCTATCCATCGTGCAAGAGCCAGACGCTAAGACGCAGAGCCAATAACACAGAGAAAAAACTCGGATGTTATCGGCTCTGTTTTCACTTTTTCTGTGATTCCCTCGGTGGAAGAAAAGGAAAATGCTACTGGGTAGATGGCTTAATAAGAGGGCCAACGAAAAAAGTTTTGAAGTTCATTTTTGGTCAGTTGCCTTGACTTTTGCTATCATTAATAGTACTATTGATAATAGCAAAAGTGGAGGTGTCGTTATGTCATCAATCGATTTAGTTATACTTGGCATTGTTTTGGAGAAACCCCAAAGCGCCTATGACATTCAAAAGGATGTGGAGTACCACCATCTTTCTCGCTGGACAAAAATAAGTGTACCTTCTATTTATAGAAAAGTACTCCAGCTGAGCGATAAGGGCTATCTTCAAAGCGATATTGTCAAGGGCGATAAGTTTGCGGATAAGGCCATTTATTCCATTACCGATCAGGGCAGAGCGTATTTCAAGGAGCTGATGGCCTCTTGTGCCGCTGGCACAGTACCCTTGCTATTCGATTTCAATGTGGTCATTACCAATTTGAACAAGATGGACAAAGTCGAAGCGTTGGAGCTGGTTTCGACTTTGCGCCGGAGCATACAGTCCTCGGCTGAATCGAACGAGGGCTATGCGCGGGAATTTGCAGACATTCCTTTGGTTGGGAGAACGATTTTTGAGCAGCAGCAGCTTCTCTATCGAGCCCTTCTGGAATGGCTGGATCACTTTGAAGGGCAGTTCTTAGAAGAATGAGTACAGGCCCCCAAAGCAGTTTGACCATCCTGTTCGAAGCTCCGTTTTGGATCGGTCTATATGAAAGAACGGATAACGGTAAGTACGAGGTATGCAAAATCACTTTTGGCTCAGAGCCCAAAGATTACGAGGTCTATGAGTTTCTGCTGAAGAATTGGCACAAGTTGAAATTTAGTCCCCCAATCCAGGCCGAAGTAGCCATGGAGCGAAAAATCAATCCCAAACGTATGCAGCGCGAAATTCAAAGCCAACTGCAGGATAAAGGCATTGGAACAAAGGCGCAGCAGGCGTTGAAACTCCAGCATGAGCAATGTAAGCTGGAACGACAAACCAAGAGTCGTGAGCAGAAAGATGCGGAGAAAGACCGCCAGTTTGCCATACGGCAGGAAAAAAAGAAAGCTAAGCACAGAGGAAGATAACATGAAGATAGAATGGATTTTATGCCCCTTTTGCGGCAGCAAAACGCGATTGAAAATTCGCGATGATACAATATTGGATAATTTTCCGTTATATTGTCCTAAATGCAAACATGAAACCCTGATTGCGGTAAGAAAACTAAATTTATCTATCATCCAAGAGCCAGACGCACAGACGCAGAGCCGATAATGCACAAGGTAAATTCACTTGTGATTATCGGCTCTTTTTTATTTTAGTATACGATAAGAGCCTGCCCCGCCCAACGGGGAAAGAAAAAAACCGTTGGTTTGAGCAGGTGACTCTTTGCGCCCATTTTGAACCGGCGGTGTTTGAGAAAATCAAGGACGCCGGTTCTTTTTGCTTATCAAAGCGT
>ENA-OPEV01001306-OPEV01001306.1-human-gut-metagenome-genome-assembly--contig:-NODE-1306-length-14311-cov-4.470960_pt1 | contig 14311 bp, 10 predicted proteins | sample MGYA00241637_ERZ501537 | MGnify/ENA primary metagenome ERZ501537 (study PRJEB25962, sample SAMEA1972159) | human gut metagenome | biome: human gut; feature: human-associated habitat; material: faeces...
GTGATGATATCAGCACATTGACTTTTGAGGCGGGGGATCAAACAGTCACCTTCCAAAAAGCGGAAGACAGCTGGACACTGGAAGGTCAGGAGGATTTTCCGGTGGATGCTTCGAAAGTAGACAGCGTAGTATCCTGTCTGGCATCCGTCAAAGCGGATCGTACCCTGACGGATGTGGAGGATCCGGGAGAATACGGTCTGGACGTTCCGACCAATGTGATCGAGGTGGTAAAAACAGACGGAAGCAGCGAAAAGATTACAGTTGGTGACAAGAACAGTTCCACCGGTAATACGTATATCTGTCTGAATGATGATGCTTCAACCGTGTATACGACCAGTACGGATTTTGGAAGCACTTTTTCAGGCGGCCTGTACAATTATGCAGAAAGTGAGAGTTATCCAACCATCACATCTTCAACGATCAGCAAGATTGTTGTGAAAAAAGACAACAATTCGTATACGGTTACGAATAACGGAAAGTCTTCTACAGGCTGGTATGTCCAGGAAGAGGATAACAAGAAACAGGAAGCGGATTCCACGCAGGTGGGAACCCTGCAAAGTACCGTTGCCGGCCTTAGTTTTGCCGGATATTACAACTACAACTGTACGGACTGGGAAGCATATGGCCTTGAGAAGCCGAAAATGGCCCTCACAGTCGATTATACAGAAGAAGTGGAAGCAGAATCCACAGACGACACAGAAAGCGATTCTGAGGCAAATACGAACGATACAGAAGATTCCAGTGAAACGACCACACAGGCAGAGGACAAAGAACTGGTTCTGTATGTGGGAAATGTCAATGAAACCGATGGAAATTATTACGTGAGACTGGGCGATTCCAGTGAACTTCACGGAATTTCCCAGGCATCTCTGGAGACATTACTGAACGGAAAAGCATTTGATTACTGGAAAACATCGATTGATTCGATGACGATCAGTGATCTGGATCATCTGGATGTGACCTATCAGGGAACCACTTATACGCTGAAACGGGTTGTGACAGAAGAAAAAGTGGAGAAGGGTGAGAGCAAAGACACAGACGCTGATGCAGATGCGGACAGCGAGGACGCAGACGAAGAAGAGACAAAGACCGTGACCACTTACTATGTGAATGATCAGGAAGCAGACAGTGATGCTTTCACCGCATTCTACCGGGCAGCGGCAGGTATGACATGCCAGAGCCGTCTGGAAGAAAATACAAACAAAGGCGACGCGGAACTTACACTTTCCTATTACGGAACAGATGGAAGTGAAATCACGATCTCCTACACGCCAAGAGATTCCAGTTTTTATGTGATGGAAGATCAGGATGGAAACTGCGGTCTGGTTAATAAAATGAATGTAAAAGATCTGATCGATACGTTCCTGACACTGACCGAAGGTGAAAAATAGTTGTAACAAAACATAAAATAAAAAAAGAAACCGGATGGTTTCTTTTTTTATTGCGTTGCATATCAATAGTTGGTCCGGTGGACCGATTTTGATTGAACTGATTTAACTGATAATACGACTCATGTTCTTTACTGCGCTTTCAATCAGTGCATTTGCGTTATTGACATAAATAACATCTTGAATATTGTTATCTTTTACAAGATCGACCAGGTTGCCACTGAAGTAACGGTAGTCGACAACGTGTACGGTCTGGTAACTGTTGACCAGGAATGGTACGAAAGCGTTACCGTAAGATTCCTTGATAACTACGCAGGATGATCCGTCGGTGATGTTCGGGTTATCGATGCGTTCGTACGGCTGATCACCGCAGATGAAGCACAGATATTTGTTGGCTTCGGAGTACTTCGTTACATCTGAGACTACATATCCCGATACCTGTTGTCCATCTGTATTGGTGTAAGTCAGATCGTTGCAGGTCGGTGTGTAGGCAACAACCGTATCCGGATTATTTTTCAGTGTTTCAGACTGATTACTGTACTGATAGAAGGAACCGACGAATCCCGGATATTCGCTCTTCGTGTAATCGGTCAGAGGAGAAGGCGTCATGCCTTTGGCTTTCATCAGCTCTTTGTAAGCATAGTAGGCACCGTCAGCGGTCCAGTGATGGTCCGTCTTAAAGTAAAGATATTCACTGTTATGATTCTTTAAGGCATCCAGAACAGCTACCTGGTTGATGGAAGCATCCAGATGTCCGTTTACATAAGCGAATGTGTCTTCCTGGCTGTTGGAGCCGACTTTCTGCTGATTTTCCTGATCGATATTGACTGCGATACTGGTAGGAACCAGAATATCATAAATGGTTGCGATATCTTTTAACTGGGTGGCAGCAGAGTTCATCATGTTGATGTAAGCGTCTGCCCCGGCCCGGCTGAAGCCGTAAAATTCGAAACCTCGGTTATCAGCGATATAGATTTTTCCCAGTCTTTCAGGCTCGGCATGGATGGTTCCATCTTCTTCCTGAATGTCATCTTCTTCCGGTGTTGGCGTCGGGGTGGTTTCCATCTCGGCATCCGCGTCAGGAATTTCATCACCCTGTGCAGCATCACCATAGATTTCCTGTGGCGTAATACCATAGAATTTTTTCATCTTGGCATTGGCGCTCATCAGTGTCTCACGGAACGGAAACGTATCCGCGTACCAGGTGCTGATATCGGAGAAAAATTCGCCGTTTAACACGGTAGAAACAGTTGGTTTCGGGAATTTGGAAAGTTCACGCTTCTCCAGTTCCGATTCTTTCGGTCTAAGAGGAAGCAGAAGTCCGATAAAAGCGATCACAAAAAGGAACACGAAGAAGGTTCGGATTCCGATCTGCCAGAATCGCTTGTGGACGGCATTGTTTTTATTAATAAATTTTTCTTTTTTATTTGTATTCATGTTCAGACAGATCCTTTAAAACTGGAAGTATAAAAATGGATTGTAACTGTTTCCGACCAGCGCAAGGAGTGAAAGAATCAGCAATACAGGAGGTATTACAATCTCATATGCGTAGGTCAGATAAGGAATCCGGTAATGCACAAGGTCAAGTCGTTTGATGTAAGTGCCTATATTTTTCAGCAACGGTGTGGAAGCGATGATACAGAAAATCAGCAGATACAGATTATTCTGGAAAAGAACAGAGGTCGAAAGATCGATAAAACCGTTGTGGTTCAGACCAAACATTCCTTTCAAGATAGCTCCAAGATTACCCAGAGATTCACAGCGGAACAGCACCCATCCGAAGTAAACCACGACCATGGCATACAGATGGCTCACAAAACGCGGAAGGCGGGAAAACTTTTCCAGAAGGAAGGTGTTCTCCATGTAGATGAACAGGAAGAAATACAGTCCCCAGAAAATAAAGTTCCAGCTGGCTCCGTGCCAGAATCCGGTAAGTCCCCAGACAATTAACAGGTTGATGGTACGTCTGCGGGCACCTTTTCGATTACCACCGAGCGGAATATAGACATAATCACGGAAGAAGGTTCCGAGGGAAATATGCCATCTGTTCCAGAACTCTTTAATGGAACCGGAGATGTACGGGTAATTAAAGTTCTCGTCGTAGTGAAAACCGACCATAAGCCCCATACCGATTGCCATATCGGAATAGGCAGAAAAATCAAGATAAATCTGCAATGCATAGAACAACATACCAATCCACAGACCGGCTGCAGGAATCTCGGCGATGTCCTTGGCGAGTGTTGGAACCAGGGTATCTGCTACAGATGCACAGCCGTTTGCCAGAATAGCTTTTTTGGCAAGCCCAATGGTAAAACGTTTGATACCCCTGTATAATTCATCCGTTTTCACTTTACGGTTCTCAATCTCATCAGCAACCAGCTGGTAACGAACGATTGGTCCGGCGATACATTGATGGAACAGGGAAGCATACAGCAGCAGATTTACGAATTTGCGCTGTGGTGCCACTTCCTCGCGATATACGTCGATGACGTAAGAGAGCAGCTGGAAAGTGTAGAAAGAAATACCGATTGGCAGAGCAATCTGAGGAATTTCTTTTGGAAAATGGAAGATCGTGTTTGTGATGGATGAAAAGAAGGTCAGATATTTGAAAATACAAAGCAGACCTAACATAAATACGCAGTCACAGATCAAAAATATTTTACTCAGTCCTTCTTCCCGGTACTGATCAATCAATAAGGCGAACAGCCAGGAGGCAAAGACCATGCTGAGCAGAAGCAGAAGATATTTCGGTCCTCCCCAGGAGTAAAACACCAGAGAAAAACCGAGGAGAACCATATTTTTCCGCTTAATACCATCAGCAAAATGATAGGCGATCAGATTTAACGCCAGAAAGAAAAAAACAAAAAATAAGCTCGAAAAAACCATAAAACTCCTTTTGTATTTGCAGATGTAAGCATAATGAAATTGTGTGCAGAAAAAAATTCTGCGCTGGGTTAGCGGGTAAGATTTTCAGATCGTTTAAGAAAGGCATATACATTCTTGATACCGTCTGTCGGGCACTGTTTTGCATGGAAAATCGTGTGTAAATGATATAAGTAATCAGTAAAATAGATATCAGTTGAATGTAAAAACATATGTATCTATGCCATGATGCGACGAAATTCCACATAAACCAACAAAAAAGTGCTGTACCTATTATAATATAATAACAGTGTAAGCATGTCAACAAAATAACAGGTGAAAAAGATGGGAAAACCGTTGATTTTAAAGGGATTTTGGAACGTTAGAAGATTGAAAAAATATCGACAGAAAAAATTAAAAATTGGCAAGGAATGTGGTAAAAACAAAAAATATTATGTAAACTTTCAGGAAAATATAAAATGAAAGCAGTGAAAACGACAGAAAAGCAAGAATACCTTTTCGAATATTCTTGCTTTTTCTTTAAAAATAGTATATCGTTATTCGAAATAACTGTATCATTCGCGTAGGATACAGTTATTTCGAATAACGATATACTGGATATTTTAGCATTGGACAATAGAATTTATGAGGCAAAAAAGATGTTAACAGCTTCCAGTACCTGTTCGGGTGCTTCTATCTGAGGCAGGTGTTTGGTGCTTTTTATCATCTCGGATTCGATTGCGGGATTAATAGAAGTATATAAAGCAACACTTTCTCTGGCACGGGGTTCAGAATCACCCTCCAGAATATAGATACTGTTGTCAATGGTCTTCAATGCGTGACTGATATTACAGTAAATGTACTTCCCGGTAATGCTCGCGAGCAAGTACTTTCCGGCACCATTTTCCAGGTGCGAGGACTCATAATAGAGATCTTCCAGTTCTGTATCCACATGAAATGGGTTATGAAGATACTTTTCGGTAAATGCCAGATCAATATTTGGACGGGAATTCAGAATGTTATAAACCAAAGTACCGATCAGAGGAAGTTCAAGCAGAAATTTAGATGCTTTGGATTGTCTGTCAGGAATCTGATTCAACACTGCGAGATCTTCCGGGTTGATCATCATGATTCGGCGGATAATGGATGAATCATTTTTGCATGCCATGACAGCAAAAGAACCGGATAATCCACTGGTCAGTACATCCGTTGGCTGTTTGATGACGGCTTTGATAAAATCGGTGATCAACTGGACATAAAGAAAGTTTGTATAAGTGATTTTTGGACGATCAGAACATCCACAGCCCAACAGATCCATGCAGTATACTGTATGATCTTTTGCGAGCTGCTTTTTGAGAAATTTCCATTCGACAGAGCTGCTTGCAGGGGAAAGATCATGTAAAAGTAACAGTGGAGAACCGGAACCTTCAATCGTGTAATGAATACGTCCAAACTTCCAGTCGTAGAAATACTGAGATTTATTATGCAACGCATTGCGGATTACAGCGGAAGCGTTGATCAGTTTATTTATAGCAAAAATACCAGCACCAGTCATAGAAGTCAGAATGCTGATTGTTAGTAAGCGCTGAACATTTTTCTTCATGATAGATTACCTCCTTGTTTGAATGGCAATTGTTATATCTATTATAATTCATACGGAGAAAAGATACAAACATTTTTTAAATCTCTTAGTGGAAAAGCAGATGATTTATAACTGTTTACAGGTAATGTTGGGAGAGACCTTTTAATATAAATATGTCGTAACTGTGAAGGTACTGAACAGTTACAATATGTCAAAATTCAGAGATATACGATACAAAAGTCTGCTATTAAAGAGGATTGAGTTGACAACAAAATTTTATTCAGGTGGAAGCAAAAAGAGTGAATAGTAACTATGTTTCACGTGAAACATTCAAAAATAGCAGAATTTTATGAAGAGATAACAGCCTATATGTTTCACGTGAAACATTCAGGAAATAAGTCGTAGCTGTTCAATACTTTTACAGTTACGATAGCACTACTGGATATTAAATAATTAAAAAGATTCACGCATGTAATAAAATACTTCAAATAAAAAAATACAATAATATGATGTTATGGTCGAAAAGTATTTTACCCCCCTTTGATACTAAATTATTCCGCACTTCGCATTCTCACAATTAACAAAAACATTCACAATTCGTTCGCTCTTTTGAAAATAACTACTTACTCATACTTTTGGCGAACCCTATGTTCAAAAATTTTTCCACAAGTAAATCCACATCAAATCTAAGAACTTATGGCCCTGGCATCATAATATTACTAAAACAGAAACAGGAAACGAATGCTTTTTGTATAAAAAAGAAAAAAATGTTTCACGTGAAACGTTTTGTGTGGAATAATAGAAAATCAAGTGATATAATAGAACCAGCAATTGATGTATATAAAATAAATCTTAAAACAGTTGCACGTAAATTAAAATTGTACAGAAAAATACAGATGAAAACGAACTGGAAGGAGTACAGTTATGGGAAGAGCAATAGCAATTGCAAATCAGAAGGGCGGCGTGGGAAAATCCACGACAGCGATTAATTTATCCTCCTGCCTTGGTGCCATGGGCCAGAAGGTTTTGACAATAGATCTGGATCCACAGGGAAATACAACCAGTGGTCTGGGGGTAGAGAAGGATGCGGCAGAGAATACAGTATATGAATTGTTACTTGGTGAGTGTGAAGTAGAAGAATGTCTGCAGAAATTGGAATTCGAAGGAGTGTCTTTAATTCCTTCCAATGTCAATTTAGCGGGAGCGGAGATTGAACTGATTGGTATCGAAGATAAAGAATATATATTACAGAAAAAAATCAGCAAGATTCGAGATCAGTTTGATTTTATTATCATTGACTGTCCGCCATCATTGAATATGTTGACCATCAACGCAATGACGACTGCAAATACCGTTCTGGTACCGATTCAGTGTGAATATTACGCACTGGAAGGACTTTCTCAATTGATGCACACAATCGAACTGGTGCAGGAAAGACTGAATCCGGATCTGGAAATGGAAGGTGTTGTATTTACTATGTATGATGCGAGAACTAATCTTTCTTTACAGGTAGTAGAAAATGTTAAGAATAATCTGAATCAGACAATCTATAAAACTATTATTCCGAGAAATGTACGTCTGGCAGAAGCACCAAGTCATGGACTCCCGATTAATTACTATGATGCAAGATCCACAGGAGCAGAAAGTTATCAGCTGTTAGCAGAAGAAGTGATACACAGGGGGGATGAAGAATGGCAGTGAAAAAAGGTGGCCTTGGAAAAGGATTGGATTCTTTGATTCCATCCGGAGCTCCGAAAAATAAGAAAAATATAACAGAAGAAAAAAAACAACCGGTAAAAGTAGTAGAAAAAGTAGTGGAAAAGATCGTTGAGAAACCGGTTGAAATGAAGATGAAAATCACAGAAGTAGAGCCTAATAGAGAACAGCCAAGAAAAAATTTTGATGAAGATGCTCTTCTAGAACTGGCAGAATCTATCAAACAGTTTGGTGTTTTGCAACCACTGCTGGTTCAGAAAAAGGATGATTACTATGAAATTATTGCCGGGGAACGCAGATGGCGAGCTGCAAAACTGGCAGGGTTGAAAGAAGTACCTGTTATTATCAAAGATTTTTCAGATCAGGAAGTTGTAGAAATTGCACTGATTGAGAATATTCAGAGAGAAGATCTGAATGCAATTGAAGAAGCGGTTGCCTATAAACGGTTGATGGAAGAATTCCATCTGAAACAGGATGAAATTGCAGAGAGAGTATCCAAAAGCAGAACTGCGGTTACGAATGCGATGCGATTGTTGAAACTGGATGAGAGAGTGCAGGATATGCTGATTCAGGATATGATTTCTCCGGGACATGCAAGAACACTTCTGGGAATCGAAGACAAAGACCAGCAATATAATCTGGCGATGCGAATTTTTGATGAAAAACTGAGTGTCAGAGATACAGAAAAAATCGTGAAAGATCTGCAAAAACCAAAAAAAGAAGAAAAGAAAAAAGAAGCAGATCCGCAGATGGAAGTAATCTATCAGCAACTGGAAGAACGAATAAAATCGATCGTGGGAACCAAGGTGGCGATCCAGCACAAGAATAAGAATAAGGGTAAAATAGAGATTGAGTATTATTCTCAGGCTGAACTGGAACGACTGATTGATCTGTTCGAATCCATAAAGGAATCTTGAAAAACGTCCGCTAAGAAATAAGTGCAAGGAGCATAAGAAGGATACTTGTAACTGTTCAGTACCCTCACGGTTACGAGTCAAAATGCATTTCTAATCACCTTCGGTGAAGGCATTTTGACATAAAACATGCAAAAACACCTCGCGGAATGCTACCTACTGAATAGTTACGGAGAATCATTTTGGTAGTGGCAGCTGATAAATAGAAAGGGTAGATTGACACATGAATAATTTTTTTGATGCAATAGGTATTGACCTGGGAATTCTGGTAGTCATGCTTATGGTATTAGTACTGGTATTGATTGTACTGGTGTTAAATGTTTCTCTGGGACTGCACCGGCAGAGACGTCGTTACAATATGTTTATGAAAGGCGCGGATGGACAAAGCCTGGAGAGAGTATTTTCTCAAAAATTAAAAGAAGTAGACAGGCTTTCAAGAGCAAACGAACAGAGCCTTGAAGAAGTCAGGGGACTGAAGGATATGTTATCCAAGTCCCTGACAAAATACGGGATCGTAAAATACGATGCTTTCGATGACGTAGGAGGAAAACTGAGTTTTGCAATCGCTCTTCTGGATATGAACAATACCGGATTTATCCTGAATGCAATTCACAGCAGAGATAACTGTTTCTTCTATATTAAAGAAATAGTAAAAGGAGAGTCCTACATTCTGCTCAGTTCAGAGGAAATGGATGCCTTGCGTCAGGCAGTACATTTTGGAGAGAATAAGGTTCGATAAGAGAAAAAAAGATTGCAGAAGGCAGATGGAACGAAAAAAGTTTCATCTGCTTTTTTTGGTTACGGGATAACGAGGCAAAGCCTATCCTGTGAAAGAATTGTATTTATCCAAGAACCGCGTGAATCCCACTTGAAAAAAAGGCAATACTATTATAAAATAAAGAGAATGATTACTTATTATAATAAAGAACAAGAATAGTAACCTGAAAGAGGGAGGAAAATATGTTAGATATTAAGTTTGTCCGGGAAAATCCGGATGTGGTTAAAGAAAATATTCGTAAAAAATTCCAGGATCAGAAAATCCCGATGGTTGATGAAGTCATCGCTCTGGATCAGGAAAACAGAAATATTAAGCAGGAAGTAGAATCCCTGCGTGCAAATAAAAACAAAATCAGTAAACAGATCGGTGCACTGATGGCACAGGGTAAAAAAGAAGAAGCAGAAGAAGTGAAGAAAGAAGTTGCAGCTTCCGGTGCAAAAATTGATGAACTGTCTGCAAGAGAAAAAGAAGTAGAAGAAAAAATCAAAACAATCATGATGACAATCCCGAATATCATCGACCCTTCTGTCCCGGTTGGAAAAGATGACAGTGAGAACGTAGAGATCGAACGTTTCGGCGAGCCGGTTGTTCCGGATTATGAAGTTCCGTATCATGCGGAGATCATGGAATCTTTCGATGGGCTGGATCTGGACAGTGCGAGAAAAGTGGCAGGTAATGGTTTCTATTATCTGATGGGAGACATCGCAAGAATCCACTCCGCAGTTATCTCTTACGCAAGAGATTTTATGATCAACAAAGGATTTACTTACTGTGTACCGCCTTTCATGATCCGAAGCGATGTAGTTACCGGTGTTATGAGTTTTGCTGAGATGGATGCCATGATGTATAAAATCGAAGGCGAAGATCTGTATCTGATCGGAACCAGTGAACATTCCATGATTGGTAAATTCATCGATACCATTCTGCCGGAAGATACGCTGCCGAGAACTCTGACAAGCTATTCTCCTTGCTTCAGAAAAGAAAAAGGTGCACATGGTCTGGAAGAGAGAGGTGTATATCGTATCCATCAGTTTGAAAAACAGGAAATGATCGTTGTCTGCAAACCGGAGGACAGCAAGATGTGGTTTGATAAACTGTGGCAGAACACTGTTGAGCTGTTCCGTACCCTGGATATCCCGGTTCGTACTCTGGAATGCTGTTCCGGTGACCTGGCTGATCTGAAAGTAAAATCCATCGATGTAGAGGCATGGTCTCCAAGACAGAAGAAATACTTCGAAGTAGGAAGCTGCTCCAACCTGAGTGATGCACAGGCAAGAAGACTGAAAATCCGTGTAAATGGTGAAAATGGTAAGTATTTCGCACATACTTTGAATAATACTGTAGTTGCGCCGCCGAGAATGCTGATTGCCTTCCTGGAAAATAACCTGAATGCAGACGGAAGTGTAAATATCCCGAAAGCACTGCAGCCATATATGGGTGGAATCGAAAAAATCGTACCGAAACATAAATAAGAGATGGAATGCAAGTCAAAATGCCATCATCGAAGGTGATTAGAAACGTATTTTGACTCGTAACTGTGAGGATACTGAACAGTTATGATGGAATAATAAAAAGACAGCGGCTGTTACGGACACCAGATATCCGAAGAACAATGGATATCTGGTGTTGGCATGCGGAGAAAAGTCACCGGGTCATTCCTGTGATGCGGTAACAGAAAATGGATAATAAGAAAGGAGGAAGACTGTATGCACAGTTATCTTCGGGCTATAGGATTTTCAAAACTGGAGCAGAAAGATCTGGATCAGATCCTGCAAGAGGTGATTGTTTCCTGCGATGAGAAAAAGATCGCAGAGCAGGGAAAAAACGAGATTTTTGCGGAATTGTCCCGATATTTTGGTATGAATATCGGACTGCGTGTCTGTGGAACTTATGATGAGCAGGATCAGTTTCGGATGGAATATTATTTTCCGTATTTTGCCGGAAGCGGTATCACCAGCCAGGAAGATGTGATGGTAGAACAACGTTCTGAAAAAGTCTGTTTTTCCGGAGCGTGTGACGATGTGCGTGTGGGTGTGACTCTGATCTTTTATCTGGCAAATGCAGGAGAATATCTGACAGAACGTACCAAGGGGACACCGGGGGAAGGTTTCAGCAACCTGACCTTATCCGGTCTTTCTACGGAGGGCAAGATTTTGTTGCCAATTCAAAAAAATATTGCCCAGAGAGAACGGGATCAGCAGCTGACCCGGAAAAGAACACAGATGATCTACGAAGCGCGCCGGGGAAATGAAGAAGCGATGGAAAATCTGACTATGGATGATATGGATACGTATGCCATGATTTCAAGAAGAATCGCTAACGAAGATATTTTTTCTATTGTAGATACGTATTTTATGCCTTATGGCATGGAGTGCGACCGGTATAATGTAATGGGAGAGATTCTTGAATGGATGGAAACCACGAACAAACTGACCGGCGAGAAGCTGTATCAGATGACAATCAACTGTAACGACCTGATCTTCGATATCTGTATGAACCAGGAAGATCTGATGGGAATCCCGGAAGTTGGTCGAAGATTCAAGGGAATTATCTGGTTGCAGGGAAGCCTGAATTTTTAAGGTTGTCATTTCAGGTATTCTATAGTAGAATAAATATATCTGTGAAGGTAGCGAACAGTTACCGAAATAATCTGTAGATTGACAACTCGAAAAAGAGTTGATAATCTTATATATGGCCGAAGGGAAAAATCCCAGAAACCCAGTAAAATCAAGGGTTTGCGGCATGAGTCGTCATAGCTCAGCTGGATAGAGCACTCGCCTCCTAAGGGTCAGGTGGAGCAATCCCCTTTTGGAAGCGATTTATGAAATAAATTTGAAAATTGCTCCATTACAATTAAATAAGTCTCAGTACCTCAGTAGGATAGAGGGTTCGCCTCCTAAGCGAAACGTCGCAGGTTCGATTCCTGTCTGGGACGCCAGCAAACAACGCTGAAAGCCTTGATTTATCGAGGTTTTCAGCTTCTTTTGTTTTTGGCTTATAACCTGTCGGATAAGAACATATTCAATTTATATTTTGCAATTTCTTTTGATTTTCAGAATTTGTAATTCGATATTTTTATGACTGTTTGAGTAGAAGAGTTTGCTAACACTTTTTTTATTTTGAAAAAATATCAGCAGATTTTTGAAGATTTGCTAACACTTTTGAAAAATTACTTTGAAGCTGATTGTTTCAAAAGCATTGCTTTCATCTCTGGCGTAAGTGATTTTAAAAGCTGTAAAAGCTCCATATCACTGTCTGATAAGCCGTTGTTTTCTGGCTGAACTTCCTCATTTTGTGGTTGCATTTCTGAATCATGGTTTAGAGTGGAATAAAATTGTTCGTCCATCTTTTGAGCATTGTAACGTCTATCTTCGTCTATGATTTCTGAATAAACGTCTGTAACCATTTCTGCTTCTGCATGACCTGTATCGCCTTGTACCGATTTTACATCGCCGTTGGTCATTTTCAATTTGTATCCTGTGGATAAATGACGCAGACTGTGGAAAACAACTTTTTCATAGCCATTTTGTTCGCATAACTTTTGAAATCTGTCTCTCACAATTCTACTTTCAACGGGATTTCCATTTTCCAAAGCTATAACAAGGTTGTAATTGTTATAAGCGTCTCCCAGAAATTCCTGTAATTCCTTTTGGTCTTTTTGATATTGCACCAGTAATTCTGCAACCGTCTTTGGCAACCATACGGTACGATTACTTGTTTCTGTCTTTGGTGTTTTTAATACAAGCCTTGTTGTACAATGCGGTTTCTGTGTCGGAAAAATCTTGATAATATCTTTTTCCTTTAATTTCTGCATAGCTTGTGCATTTACTCTGGAAAGCTCTTTATTGATGATTACCCTTGCGTTATTCGTTGCAATGGATTGTTCATCAATAATCACATCTTCCCATGTAAGACCTGTAATTTCTCCAATACGCATTGAGCAGGAAAACGCCAAATGCATACAGATGGTTAATAAATCGTCGTCTGACTTCTGAATTGCTTCACGGAATGTATCTACACTCCATACTTTTCTTTTTACCTTAGGAACTTTAGGAAGCGTTGCTAATGAAGCAGGGTTACGCTTGTTGGTATCAATATATTCCCAACGGATTGCTTGATTTAATGCACAGCGTATAATGTCGTGTATTTTCTTGATATTGGCAGGTTGTACGCAACGTCCAGTAGCTTTTCTGTTAGCTCTGGGTACTTCTGGAACACTCAATAAATCGTTGTAGTAGGCAGATAATTTCTTTGTGGTAATCTCATTTAACTTCCAATCCCCGATAAGTGGATTGATGTAATTTTCGATAGTACCGACTTTGCTACTAAATGTACTAGGCGACCATTTTGACGTACCATAGAGATTGACAAATATTTTTAAAAAGTCACAAAGCGTAATATCTTCATCGGTACTATCAAGTTCTTTTTTCGATTCATCAATTTGGCGTGCAAACTGTTCCTCTAAGGGAACAATCACATAACCATATTTTTCTTGATAATACTCAATAAATGCTTTTCTCTGCTTTGCTTCTTTCTTTGTCTCTAACGTATCCCATTTCTGTTTACGTTCTCCTGCATTGTCTAAATACCAGTAAATAACGGAAAATGTTGATTTTCTTTTTTTGATTGAAGCCATAATATATTCTCTCCTTAACAGTTAATTTTGATTTAACCATTTATCGAAAGAATCTTTAGATACCCGTATGGCTCTACCAGCACGAACATAAGCGAACTGTCCACTTTTAACCAATGCGTAAGCCACTTTTTTACTCACACATAATTGTTCTGCAATTTCCTCTACTGTATATGTCTTTTTCTCCTTTTTGGGAGTTTCTGTATTTGATGTATCACTTATCACGAGTAATAATAACTCCTTTCCGTGTGATAACAGCAAAATACATACGTTTAACAAGGTCATTATAGCATATCAATAACTCTTGCGGATATGTTTTTTGCCGTTGCTAACACTTTTGCTAATACTTTTTATATGCAGACAAATGGCTTTGGCAAGCTCCACTGGTATCTCAACCATTCCCATTCCTGTGGGCTGAACCGTGTCATACGGGTGTAT
>ENA-OPEV01001343-OPEV01001343.1-human-gut-metagenome-genome-assembly--contig:-NODE-1343-length-14020-cov-2.641389_pt1 | contig 14020 bp, 8 predicted proteins | sample MGYA00241637_ERZ501537 | MGnify/ENA primary metagenome ERZ501537 (study PRJEB25962, sample SAMEA1972159) | human gut metagenome | biome: human gut; feature: human-associated habitat; material: faeces...
GTGAAAGGGCGGTGTCTTAACCTCTTGACCAACGGGCCGATTTTTCGCTATGAGAAATGTGGTAGCGGTAACTGGATTTGAACCGGTGACACCCTGGGTATGAACCAAGTGCTCTAGCCAACTGAGCTATACCGCCATATGCGTTTCTCATAGCGACTTGATTATTATACACTATTTATGCCCCGTTGTCAACCTTTTTTGCGCAAAAAGTTTGGACTTTTTTGATTTTTGCCTTTTTGCACAGTATTATGCTTTTGCTAAAAAAGCAAATGCGTCATTTTGCATAATTTTTGTGCGCAGCTACAATATAGGAAGTGTAAAATAAGAATATTTTACATGAATTTTGCTTAAAACTCTTTAACAATTTGCCGTTTTGTGATATAATATATTAAATCAGTATAGATGTTTTGATATCATAATAAAAGGAGTATGGCACAATGAAAAATGTGTTTATGAATAGAGAGCTGTCATGGCTGAAATTTAATGAAAGAGTCCTTGAGGAGGCTGAGCGTGAGTGCGTGCCACTCTGTGAAAGACTTTCTTTTGCTTCTATCTATCAGAGCAATCTGGACGAGTTCTTTATGGTTCGTGTAGGCTCGCTTACTGACCAGATGGAGGTCGATCCAGACAGTAGGGAAAATAAAACAAATATGACCGCTAAGGAACAGCTCAAAGCCGTTATCGCTAGAGTGGGCGAGCTTAACGAGCGTAAAAATAAGATCTACGCTGACCTTATGAAGAAAATAGCCGAGCAGGGCGTTGCTCTTGTTGATTTTTCCAAGCTTACAGTGGAGGAAAATTCTCAGTTGGAGCAGTATTTTATTAATCAGATAGCTCCGCTCCTGTCGCCTATGGTGGTGGGCAAAAGACAGCCTTTCCCTTTCCTTAAAAATAAGGATATCTATGCCGCAGTTGTCCTTGAAAGCAAAAATTCCAAGGAGAAGCTGGGTGTTATCTCCTGCGGAAGCGAGGTCTTCCCACGCCTTATAAAGGTCGGTTCAACAGGCAAGTATATGCTTTCTGAAGAGCTTATCCTTCACTATGTCCCGAAAATTTTCAAGGGCTACACCGTCAAGTCAAAGTCGCTTATAAGAGTTACAAGAAATGCTGATATCGACGCTGACGCACTTTACGACGAAGATCTTGATTACCGTGAGTTCATGGCTGACCTTATCAAGAAAAGAAAACGTCTTGCACCTGTCAGACTGGAGCTTTCAAGGCAGCTTGATAACAATATCGTTGACCTGCTCTGCAAACAGCTTGAAGTGAATAAAAAATCTGTTTTCAGAAACAGCACTCCTCTTGATCTGTCATTCCTGTTCCAGATACAGGATATACTCAGACAGAAAACCGAGCTTTTCTATAAAAAGAGAGTTCCGCAGAGGTTTACTGCCTTTGACGATAACAAGCCGATCCTGCCGCAGATAAAAAAGAAAGACAGACTGCTTTCTTATCCTTTTGATAGCATAAAGCCTTTTATCAATATGCTTCGTGAGGCGGCTGACGATAAAAATGTTGTGTCTATAAAAATGACATTGTATCGTGTGGCAAAGCACAGTGAGGTGGTCGAAGCCCTTTGTGAAGCCGCAGAGAATGGCAAGGACGTTCTTGTATTGGTGGAGCTTAAGGCGAGATTTGATGAGGAAAATAATATCGAGTGGTCACGCCGACTTGAAAAGGCTGGCTGTACTGTTATCTATGGTCTGGAGGGCTATAAGGTACATTCAAAGCTTTGCCTTATCACAAAGCGTTCAGGCACAAAGACCGAGTATTATACTCAGATAGGCACTGGAAACTACAACGAGAAAACTTCAAGACTTTATACCGACCTGTCTGTTATGACCTGCGATAAGGACATCGCAAAGGACGCTATAGACGTGTTCAATGCTCTTGCTTCTGACGATACTGTAAAGAGCGTTGACAAGCTTCTTGTTGCACCGAATTGTCTGCAAAACAAGGTGCTTGATATGATAGACGAGCAGATAGCCATAGCACAATCAGGGGGAGAGGGCTATATTGGCGTGAAGATAAATTCTCTCACTGATAAGAAGATAATCGACAGATTTATCGAGGCTTCAAGAGCAGGCGTTAAGATAGACCTTGTGGTAAGAGGCATATGCTGTCTTATCCCAGGCGTTGAGGGCGAAACCGACAACATCAGGATAATAAGCATTGTAGGACGTTTTCTTGAACATTCCCGTATCTATATGTTTGGCAAGGGCGAGGAAAGAAAGATATATATTGCTTCCGCAGACTTCATGACAAGAAATACCCTCAGACGTGTTGAGGTCGCTACACCTATTCTTGACGAGGATATCAAGTCTCAGATAAGCATGATGTTCGACAAAATGCTTGCAGATAATTGTCAGGCAAGAGAGCTTAACTCTGACGGGGAATATACCCTTGTTTCAGACGGCAAAGAGCCGCTCAATTCTCAGGAACTTTTCTATGACCTTGCCTATGAAAGAGCTTCAAAGGCGGAGGTCGAGGATAAATGACAATATTTGCCCTGAAGGGTTCACTTGAAGAAATAACACCGGCACAGCTAAGCGAACAAACTTGCTCGGCTGTGTTTATTACCGACTCTGCTCACGCAGAGGAAACCCTCAGAACGGCGAACATAACCTACGAGGGCGTGATATCCCTGCGTGACGTTGTGTTCTGTAAGATAGAATCACAGCCTTTCTGTCTGGCAGGCACGCTTTCTATCCCCAAGCTTCTTGACATAAAGGGAAGCCGACACAGGATACAGTTTTTTATCGACAACAAAAACATGGTGATAATAGACGATGAGGAGTTCTCGCTCAGGTTAGTCCAACGCATACAGAGAAGCAGGCATAATCAGGGAGAGAGCAGGGAGCATTTTATCTACAATTTTTTCAGCGAATTTATGCTCCGTGACACCGAGCTTCTTGCGGAACATGAGCAAAAGCTTATGGAGCTTGAGGAAAACGTAAACGATGGCAAGACGGACGATTTTCTTGAAACCATAACGCCTATCAGAAAAGAGCTTCTTATTTTGAGAAGCTACTATGATGAAATAATGGATCTGGGCAGAGAGCTTGAAGAGGACGAGAACGGCTTCTTTGAGAAAAAGCAGAAAAAATATTTCGGCACTATCTCAGACCGTGCCGACAGGCTCATGGGCAGAACTGTACATCTTCTTGAATATGCAACGCAGGTGCGAGACGCTTATCAGTCCCATGTCAATGCTCAGCAGAACAAGAATATGGAGTTTCTTACGGTCATATCCACTATATTTTTCCCTCTGACCCTTATCACGGGCTGGTATGGCATGAACTTTCAGGATATGCCCGAACTTAAAGAGGGGTATCCGGGTGTTATAGCCCTTAGTATAATAGTAGTGATAGTGTGTATAATCTTTTTCAAACGAAAGAAAATGCTTTAAGGCGGACTTTGTTCCGCCTTTTTTCGTGCTAAAGGTCAGAAATGGCGGTAAATTCATATTTCACCTCTTGAATTTGGATAATAATTGTGCTATAATAACTTTATGTTTGCGAAAAGAGGTGACTTGTCTGAATAAAGAATTACTGCTATTGCTGTTGAAGCTGGCAGCAGGCTGTGTCGTAATAATGACCTTTATCGTCATTGCCTGCCTTATCACTCCAAAAATAGCACGATTTATTGAAAAACGTCACCCTGAGCTTGCCGAAAAGGACGATCCCGAAAGGGTGGACGGTGAGAATACAGGGAATGATCCTGAGAACTATAAGGTACAGGGCATATTTGATAAGTCCCATATTGACGGCTGGGATCCTAACTATAAGATATATAACGAGGATATCTATGCTCTTAATTTTAAAAAGAAAAAGAAGAATGTCAGCAGTGAAGCTGTTAAAAAAGACGACGGCAACAAGAATAATGACAATGCCTGAACGATATAAGAAAGAGGTTTTATAAATGGCTAAGGATAAGAAAATGGTTGACGCGATAACCTCCATGGACGAGGATTTCGCAAAGTGGTATACTGATATATGTATGAAGGCTGAGCTTGTTTCATACACAAGCGTAAAGGGCTGTATGGTAATAAGACCTTACGGCTACGCAATATGGGAGAATATCCAACATATACTTGACACAAAGTTCAAGGAGCTTGGTCATGAAAATGTTTGCATGCCTATGTTTATCCCTGAGAGCCTGCTTCAGAAGGAGAAAGACCACGTTGAGGGCTTTGCTCCTGAGGTAGCTTGGGTAACATACGGCGGAAGTGAAAAGCTTGAAGACAGACTTTGCGTAAGACCAACGTCTGAAACGCTCTTCTGCGAGCATTATGCTAATATAGTTCATTCCTACAGAGATCTTCCTAAGCTTTACAATCAGTGGGTATCTGTTGTACGTTGGGAAAAAACAACAAGACCATTTCTTCGTTCAAGAGAGTTCCTGTGGCAGGAGGGTCATACTATCCACGAGACACCTGAGGAGGCTATCGAGGAGACAGAGAGAATGCTCAACGTATACGCTGATTTCTGCGAGCAGCAGCTTGCTATGCCGGTCGTAAAGGGCAGAAAGACAGAGAGCGACAAGTTCGCAGGTGCAGAAGCAACATATGCTATCGAGGCTCTTATGCACGACGGCAAGGCTTTGGAGGCAGGCACTTCGCATTACTTTGGCGATGGCTTTGCAAAGGCTTTCGATATCACTTATACTGGAAGAGATAATAAGCTTGCACACCCATTCCAGACATCATGGGGCGTTACGACAAGACTTATCGGTGCAGTTATAATGACACACGGCGACGATAACGGACTTGTTCTGCCACCTGCTGTTGCACCTGTTCAGGTAGTTATCGTACCTATAGCACAGCACAAAGAGGGCGTTCTTGACAAGGCTAACGAGCTTTACAACACACTTAAAAATGCAGGCATAAGAGTTAAGCTCGACGATTCAGAACAGTCACCTGGCTGGAAGTTTGCACAGTATGAGATGAAGGGCGTTCCTGTAAGACTTGAAATTGGTCCAAAGGATATTGAGAACGATCAGTGTGTGCTTGTTACAAGACACAACAGAGAAAAGGTATTCTGCAAGCTTGGTGAGCTTGTTGAAACAGTGAATGAAAGACTCCAGGCTGTTCATGATGGTCTTTATGCGAAGGCACTTGAAAACAGAGAAAGACGTACCTATGTTTGCAAGACACTTGACGAGATAACAAAGGCTCTTGAGGAAAAGGGCGACGGCTTTGTTAAGGCAATGTGGTGCGGCGACGAAGCTTGCGAGGATAAGGTAAAGGAACTCACAGGAGTAGGTTCAAGATGTATCCCGTTCGAGCAGGAAGAGATAGCAGATATCTGCGTATGCTGTGGAAAGCCTGCAAAGCATATGGTGCTTTGGGGCAAGGCTTATTAATAGGCTTTTTGGATAAAAAAATATCGGGTGGCTGTCAATTTGTTATTGGCAGTCACCCGTTTTTTGTTTGTGATTTTTAGCTGTTTGCTTGGACAAGACTCTTTATTATCGGTATGATAAGGCAGAGCATATATACTATAGTGGCAGGGTTTGTAAAGACGTATCTGCGACATTCTTTCGGTGTAAGCACGTTTTCGCTGTCATCAATGATAAGCTTTTTAAGACTTGTGAAAAGAACCATAAAGCCCACCAGACCTATGACTATCTCAGCAACGCTCATGAATGTTTCATAGTGTTCAAGTCCTATCGCATCAGATATGGACGAGAAGTTTGCAAGCAGATTGTTTAGACAGTGTATTATAACTGTTGGCAGTATCGAGCCGCACTTTGCGGCGATAATAGCGTAAACAAGTCCTGTGCCGAATGCCGAAGCCGCCTGAGGAATATTTCCATGCATAAGTCCGAATGCAAGCGCTGAGAAAAGCACCCCCCCGCCCCCCTTCCGTATGGGCTTAGAGCCGTGAGGATCGCTCCACGGTAGATAAATTCCTCCACGATAGGGGCTATTATCACAACGTATGAGAACTGCACTATTACTGCAATGGCAGAGGGCTGATGAATGGAAAAATCGCTTGTGGGAACTGTCACTCCGTTTTGACCAAGTATACCCGTGAGGATAGATATGAGCTGTGACAGCAGAATGTTTATCACAAAGCAGGCTGAAAACCATTTTAACCCTTTTACTGCCGTGCCTTTTTTCGGCTTTATGAAGCTTGATTCTCGTTTTCGGAAAAGTATAGCAAAAACTATCCCAAAAACAAGCACGCTCATAAGAGTAATAAACAAATTTGCCGTCATGGAAAAAGTAGTTGAGCTTATAAAAGCGGTCTGCTTTTTCAGATAGCTGAGAACTGCCGAGTAGCTAAGAGTGAATTTTCCTGAGTGATAAGTGTATGCAACGTAAAAGAATAACACTGCGAATATCCTGTTTAGCAGGTTGTATAAAATGAGCAGAAGTGAAATTTTCACGCAATCTATAGTAAGAAGTTTCTTTTCCTGCTGTTTTTCAGGGGTCAGCAGAGAAACAGACTTTTTGGTAGTCAAATATTATTCCTCCCTTGTTCGGTCTTGTCTATATATTATAACACACAACATGGTGCTTTTGCAAATGGTATTTTGTCAGGTATGTGATGAAATGTTATGGATTTGTAAATAAATAAGAGAAATTTTGTGATAACTATTGCATTTTATCAACCTTGTTGTATAATATAATTAGCACTCAGATAGATAGAGTGCTAATTATATGGAACAGTATTCAAAGAAAGTAAAATATTATTAAGGAAAGGTCGAGATTTTATGCAGACAAAAGAATTTAAGGCAGAATCCAAAAGACTGCTTGATATGATGATCAATTCGATCTACACTCATAAGGAGATTTTTCTCAGAGAGATAATCTCAAATGCAAGCGACGCTATTGATAAGCTGTATTTCAAGTCCTTGACAGACACTTCTGTGGGAATGAAAAAGAGCGACTTCGCTATCAATATCGCTATCGACAAGGAAAACAGAACGCTTACAGTTTCTGATAACGGCATCGGTATGACCGAGGAGGATCTTGAAAACAACCTTGGTACTATCGCAAACTCAGGCTCGTTCGCTTTCAAGAAAGACAATGACCTTGGGGACGATGTTGATATCATCGGTCAGTTCGGTGTAGGCTTCTATTCTACTTTTATGGTAGCAAAGGAAGTTACCGTTGTAACAAAGGCTTTTGGCAGCGATCAGGCTTACAAGTGGACATCTGACGGTGTTGAGGGCTACACAATAGAAGAGTGTGATAAGCCTGACGGCGTCGGCACAACTATCACACTTAAACTCAAGGACGATACTGATGACGAGAAGTATTCAACATATCTTGATCAGTATCAGATACAGTCACTTGTAAAGAAATATTCTGACTACATCAGATTCCCTATCAGAATGGAAGTCGAGCATACTCATTATAATGAGGAGGGTAAAGAGCCTGAGGTACACAAGGCTATCGAAACTCTTAACAGCATGACCCCTATCTGGAAGAAGAACAAGAGCGAGCTTAAGGACGAGGATTACAACAACTTCTATATGGAGAAGTTCGGCGACTATGAGCCACCTATTGCACATATCCATTCAAAGAACGAGGGCGTTGCAACATATGACGCACTGCTTTATATACCTGCCCGTGCGCCTTTTGACTATTACTCAAAGGACTATGAAAAGGGACTCCAGCTTTATTCAAGCGGTGTAATGATAATGGAAAAATGTGCAGACCTGCTTCCTGACTGGTTCAGCTTTGTAAAGGGCGTTGTTGACTCTGAGGACCTGTCACTGAACATCTCCCGTGAGCTTTTACAGCAGGACAGACAGCTCAAGATAATCGCAAAGAACCTTGAAAAGTCCATAAAGAACGAGCTTGCAAAGCTTCTGAAAAACGACCGTGAGAAGTATGAGAAGTTCTACAGCGTATTCGGGCTTCAGTTCAAGTTTGGCATTTATCAGTCATACGGCGCTGCAAACGAAACTTTGAAAGATCTCCTTATGTTCCCGTCCTCATTTGACGGCAAGAACGTTACACTCAAAGAGTATGTTTCAAGAATGAAAGAAGATCAAAAAGAGATCTACTATGCTTGCGGCGAAACAAAAGAAAGGATCGAAATGCTCCCTCAGCTTGAAAAGATCAAGGATAAGGGCTATGAAGTTCTTTACTTTACACAGGACGTTGATGAGTTCGCTATCAAGGTGATGATAAACTATGACGGCAAGCCTTTCAAGTCCATAAGCGACGCTGATCTCGACCTTGACACAGAGGAAGAAAAGGAAGAGGCTAAAAAGCTTGACGAAGAGAACAAGGATATGTTCACTTTCATGCAGGAAGCTATCGCTGACAAGGTAAAGACTGTCCGTCTTTCAAAGAAGCTTAAAACTCACCCTGTTTGTCTTTCATCAGACGGTAGCATAACTATCGAAATGGAGAAGGTCCTCAACGCTATGCCTCAGAATGACGGCAATAAGGTCAAGGCTGAAAAGGCACTGGAGATAAATCCAAATCACCCTATCTTTGAGAAGCTGAAAGACCTCTATGCTAACGATAAGGACAAGCTGAAAGACTATGCAAAGCTTCTTTACGATCAGGCTTTGCTTATCGAGGGTATGTCTATCGACAACCCTGTTGAGTTTGCAAACCTTGTTTGCGAGCTTATGACAAAGTAATAAAGCTATACAGATACTCTCTTAACATACCGAAAGCCGTGGGAACAGCAGTGTTTCCACGGCTTTTTTGTGCTTTTCAGGCTGATAATTGTAGGTTTTATACAAAACAAAATAAGTTTATTTGTTAAAAAAACAGATTCGGAAAACAAATTTTATGTATGCTGTTGACAAATAAATGTAGGTATGTTAATATAATTATAGTGAAATTGATACATAACATCTTTTATTGGAGTGTTACCTTTCATTTATAGACTGGGCATGACCAACTTTGTACGGACATATTATGTGAGTTCGTATTAAGGTTGGTTTTTTTGATTTTATAGGGGGATTTTTAATGAAAATAATCAAGGTGATAAATAATAACACCGTAAGCGTCATAGACGATAAAGGAAAAGAGCAGATAATCTCAGGCAAGGGAATAGGCTTTGGAAAAAAATACGGCGACGAGCCTGATAAGGATAAGATTCAGAAAATGTATCTTGTCACAGACTCAGAGCTTAGAAAAAGACTTATCGAGTGCCTGACCGAGATACCATATGAGCATATAAAGCTTACGGCAGATCTTGTGGACTATATTTCTTCACATATCGACGGACAGCTAAACGAGTCGCTCATAATAACACTTTCAGACCACATCTCATTTGCCATTGAAAGAAAAAAGCAGGGACTTGAATTTGACAATCCTCTCATGGACGCCATAAGCGACTGCTTTCCGAAGGAGCTTGCTCTTGGAAGATATTGCGTGGCGGAGATATATCAGCGTTTGGGCGTTGAGCTGAGGGGTGATGAAGCGGGCTTTATCGCAATGCACATAATAAACGCAAGACTCGGCACAAAAATGGAACAGATACAGGATATCACTAAAATGGTGAACAGCTGTGCTGAGATAGCAGACGCTTGCCTGGCAGGGAAGATAAACAAGAACTCTGTTGCATATGAAAGATTTCTTGTGCATTTAAAATATCTTGCGAAAAGACTCTTCAAATCTCAGGAGCTTCCTAATGTTCTCAGCAGGGACGAGGAGTTCGCTGATATCATAAAAAAGAAATTCAAAAAGCAGTATAAATGCGCAAAGCATATGCAGGATCATATTTTGAAGAATTATGCTAAAACTATATCGGAAGATGAAATGATAACTCTTTCGATCCATCTGAAGAAAATAAGCGGATAGGCATTATTGCCACAGCTTATATATAATGTATTCGCTGCGGTATTATCATTAACGGTACCATAATGATAATTCGCCTGAGATATAATTTTTTGGAGGATATTATTATTATGAAGGATAAAATTTTCGGCGTATTGCAGCGTGTGGGACGCTCTTTCATGCTCCCTATCGCACTGCTGCCGGTGGCGGGTCTGCTTCTTGGAATAGGCAGCTCTTTCACCAACGCCACAACTATCGAAACCTATCACCTTGGCAAATTCATCTATGAGGGCGGTGTGCTTTACACTATACTCGACATAATGAGCAAAACGGGAAGCGCCGTTTTCGATAACCTTGCGCTTCTGTTTGCAATGGGCGTTGCTATCGGAATGGCAAAGAAGGAAAAAGAAGTCGCAGCTCTTTCGGGTGCTATCGCCTATATCGTAATGAACACCACTATCAGCGCACTTATCACCGCAAAGGGCGGCGTTGAGGCAATGGCAGAAAACTCCACAACGTCAGTGCTTGGTATCACCACGCTGCAAATGGGCGTTTTCGGCGGTATCCTTGTAGGACTTGGCGTTGCGGCACTGCACAACAAGTTCTATAAAACAGAACTTCCGCAGGTGCTCTCATTCTTCGGCGGAACAAGATTTGTTCCTATCGTTTCAACTGTCACATACCTTATCGTTGGTATCATAATGTTCTATCTGTGGCCTATAGTACAGCTTGGTATCTCAAAGCTTGGCGTGCTTGTACTCAACTCAGGCTATGCAGGCACTTGGATATATGGAATACTTGAACGTGCTCTTATCCCGTTCGGACTTCATCACGTTTTCTATATGCCTTTCTGGCAGACAGAGCTTGGCGGCTCGATGATGATAGACGGCAACATGGTGGCAGGCGCACAGAAAATCTTCTTTGCAGAGCTTGCTTCAAAGTCAACAGAAGTTTTCTCAGTATCGGCAACAAGATTTATGGCAGGAAAATTCCCGTTCATGATATTTGGTCTTCCTGCTGCAGCATTTGCAATGTACAAAACTGCTCGTCCTGAAAAGAAAAAGGTAGTAGGAAGCTTGCTTCTGTCAGCAGCTCTTACTTCAATGATAACAGGTATCACAGAGCCTTTGGAGTTCACATTCCTGTTTGTTGCTCCTCTTATGTACGCTGTTCATTGCGTATTGGCAGGACTTTCATATATGCTTATGCACATTCTTAACGTTGGCGTTGGAATGACGTTCTCAGGCGGTCTTATAGACATGACCCTCTTCGGAATTTTGCAGGGCAACGCAAAGACCCACTGGATATGGATAGTTGTTGTGGGGCTTATCTATGCAGTTGTTTACTACTTTGTGTTCTACTTTATGATAACAAAGATGAATCTTAAAACACCTGGCAGAGAGCCTGATGACGTTGAACCTAAGCTTTATCGCAGAAGCGACGTAAACGAGGCTAAGGCGGCAAAGGTAAAGAGCACAGACAAGAGGACTTCAGACGTTGTAAGCGCAACGATACTCAAAGGTCTTGGGGGCAAGGAAAATCTTTCAGACGTTGACTGCTGTGCAACAAGACTTAGAGTTACAGTAAATGACGCCTCAAAGGTCATGGACGATATGCTCAAAGCCAGCGGTGCTTCAGGCGTTATCCACAAGGGCAACGGCGTTCAGGTCATTTACGGACCAAAGGTCTCAGTTATAAAATCAGATCTTGAGGACTTTATCGATTCACCATACAGCGACGATCCTGACAGCATTATCGGCACTGAGAAAGCTTCTGATAAAATAGAAGAAAAACCGCAGACCGAGGGTGCAGAAAACACAGAAACTAACGGCAAGACAATAACGCTTTACTCCCACATGAACGGCACTGCCGTTAAGCTTGAGGACGTTGAGGACGAGGTGTTCTCACAAAAGATACTGGGCGAGGGCGCAGCCGTTGAGCCGTCAGAGGGCAAGCTTTACGCCCCATGCGACGGAAAAATAGACAGCGTTTTTGACACAAAGCATGCCGTAAATATGGTATCGGACGATGGAGTGGAGATACTTCTCCATATCGGTATCGACACTGTAAAGCTTGGCGGACAGTATTTTGAAGCCCATGTCAGTGACGGTCAAGAAGTCAAGAAAGGCGACTTGCTCATAAGCTTTGATATGGATAAGATAAAAGCCGCAGGCTATAAGGTGACAACGCCTTTGATAATAGGCAACACGGACGATTTTGCGTCTGTTGAACCTGTTGCACAAAACAGCGTTTCGGCAGGAGATATGATCTTGAAGATAAAATAATTATTTGGAGGTATTCATCATGAAAACATTTAGCTACACTATCACAGACGAAGTTGGTATCCACGCAAGACCGGCTGGACTTCTTGCAAAGAAAGCAAAGGAGTTCGAGAGCGTTTGCACTATCGAAAAGGGCGGAAAGAGCGTGAACATCACAAAGCTTATGGCTCTTATGGGTCTTGGCGTTAAGCAGGGCGATACTGTTACTGTTACCTGCGAGGGTGCAGACGAGGACAAGGCTTCCGAAGCACTCAAGGCATTTTTTGAGGAAACACTTTAATTATTATCTGTCAGCTGGGCGGTAAAAGCCGTCCAGCCGACGGGACGTTTCTGCGGTGTGTTCGCAGGAGCGTCCCATCGGCTGGAAAAAGCATGAAAAATAATAAGATCTATGAGAAAAGGGGCGGATATTTATGACTAAGTATACAAGAAAAGGCGTTTACGGTGCGGTAGCAATGGGTAAGATCTCAGTATTCAAAAAGCAGGATACCGCTATAAAACGTATTCACACAGAAGACAGCGAGGGAGAAAAGAAGCGAGTTGCCAAAGCTAAGCAGGCAGCCACAGAACAGCTCCAGAGCATTTATGACAAGGCACTCAGGGAGGTGGGCGAAACAAATGCTCAGATCTTTGAGATACACATGATGATGCTTGAAGATGATGATTATAACGAGTCTATAGAGAATATCATCGACAGCCAGAAGGTCAACGCAGAATATGCAGTGGCAGTGACGGCAGACAACTTTGCGGAGATGTTTGCTTCTATGGACGATCCTTATATGCAGGCAAGAGCCGCAGATGTAAAGGATATTTCCAACAGGATCATCGCAAACCTCACGGGCAATGTCAGCGACGGCTCAGCAGGTGACGACAAGATGATAGTTTGTGCCGATGATCTTGCACCAAGCGAAACTATATCTCTTGATAAAGACAAGGTGCTTGCCTTCGTTACTGCACATGGCTCATCAAATTCACATACAGCTATCCTTGCAAGAAATATGAACATACCTGCGGTAATAGGCGTAGGAAGCAAATTCCTGTCTGAGATAAAGGACGGTGACTTTGCTATCGTTGACGGCTTTACAGGGGAGATATTCGTTGACCCTGATGAAAAGACCACCGCTGAGCTTACCAAAAAGCAGAAAGCAGACGAGGAGAAAAAGCGTCTTTTGCAGACCCTCAAAGGCAAGGAGAATGTCACAAAGGACGGTAAAAAGATAAACATTTATGCAAATATCGGAAGCGTTGACAACATCGGTGCTGTGCTTCTCAATGACGCAGGCGGAATAGGTCTTTTCAGAAGCGAGTTTCTCTATCTTGAAAACTCAGATTTCCCTACAGAGGAACAGCAGTTTCATGCTTATAAGCGTGTTCTTGAGAGCATGGCAGGGAAAAAGGTCATCATAAGAACGCTCGATATCGGTGCTGACAAGCAGGTGGATTATTTCGGTCTGAAAAAAGAGGAAAACCCTGCACTTGGCTACAGAGCAATAAGAATTTGTCTTACCAGACCTGAGATATTCAAAACTCAGCTCAGAGCGCTTTTCAGAGCTTCCGTATACGGCAATCTGGGCATAATGTTCCCTATGATAACAAGCGTTTCAGAGGTAGAAAAAGCCCTTGCTATGTGTGGTGAAGTCAAGGCTGAGCTTAAAGAGCAGGGTATAACAGTTTCTGACAGCGTTGAGCTTGGCATCATGATAGAGACCCCTGCGGCGGTGATGACAAGCGATATCATAGCCAAAGAGGTGGACTTTTTCAACATTGGCACTAACGACCTTGAGCAGTTCACCTTTGCACTTGACAGGCAGAACCCATGTTATGACAGGGTATCACCGAAAAATCACAGGGCACTGCTGAGAATGATAAAAATGGTGTGCGACAACGCCCATGCAAACGGCATAAAAGCAGGCATTTGCGGTGAGATAGCAGGCGACCCAACGCTCACAGAGATATTTCTGGAGCTTGATGTGGATATGCT
>ENA-OPEV01001348-OPEV01001348.1-human-gut-metagenome-genome-assembly--contig:-NODE-1348-length-14007-cov-2.746775_pt1 | contig 14007 bp, 32 predicted proteins | sample MGYA00241637_ERZ501537 | MGnify/ENA primary metagenome ERZ501537 (study PRJEB25962, sample SAMEA1972159) | human gut metagenome | biome: human gut; feature: human-associated habitat; material: faeces...
AACGCTGTGCACAGGGAATCTTCGTCCGTTACTGCGTAACCTCGGACGATGAAGCAAGTGCTGTTCGTGGTGGCGGTTATGGCTCAACAGGACGCTAAGCTTTATCTTATTAGCTGGCGCAGTTTGATTTCGGGCGAGGTTGATTTTTACGACAGAGTGATAGCTTCTTCGCCTGAAGAAGCTATAAAGATAGCTACTGAGGGAGATTTTTCAGAATTTCTTGAGCTGTACGACCCGGAAGTAGAAGAAATGTAGGGAGTGTGTAAAATGCCAAAAAGAGAAAAAAGCATTGAAGAACAAATCAAAGAAGAAACAGCTATGCTTATAGACAGTTTTTTGCGGTGGGAACATATCCGGACCTATGGATGCCAAGACCCTTTTTATCCTGACGGCGAAAATATGAATTTAATAAGGAATCATATAATTTACGGAAAGAGCAGACTTGAAGAGCTGTGTACCAATATTCCTTTGCCAGCCCAATATTATATGCCGACACCTGATGAAGTTGACGCAAACTATATGGCTGCCGACGGAAAGTATTACGATTACCGGATGAAAAAGTTCGCAGGATCATATCCCGGCATTACCACTAAAACACCGAATGATATAAGCAACCAACAAGAATTATTTTAGAGGTGCTACATGAAAACACCATGCAGAGGATGCACAGAAAGAAAAATAGGCTGCCACGCTACTTGTAATGCTTTTAGCGAATGGAAAATCCAGCAGTGTAAAATACTGAAAGCCATGTATCTTGAAACGCTTTCACCTACAGCTGGAGCAGTTGCCAGACACGAAAAATGGATAAAGGAGCATAAATAATGAGTACGTTTAAATCTCCATTTAGTTTTATCGAATTAAAAGATGATAAATACGTTATTGTCAAAGAAACATCGAAGGATTCAAAAGATAGCTTTACAATGCCGCTTCCTAAGGATAACGTAAATCATCCGAAACACTACACCAAAGGCGGTATTGAGTGTATAGATGCCCTAAAGGCTGCTACTGTTGGCAAAACAGGCATTGAAGCTGTCTGCGTTGCCAACATCATCAAATATTTATGGCGTTACGAAGAAAAAAACGGCGTAGAAGATTGCCTAAAAGCAAAGTGGTATCTGGAACGCCTTATCAAAGAACTTAAATAACAGAAGGGAGTAAGCGCATGGAAGATATGACTGTAAATGAAAATCAAAGCACGATAACCGTTCCGCTGGCGTATTTCGAAGAACTTATCGAACGTGTGGCAGAGCAGACCGCCAAAAAGACCTCTAAAAAGCTGTGTGATGATCTGTATAGCAAAGAAGCACAGCGGAGGGATTTCGACAAGCGGCTGTATAATGTGCGCTTGCTGCTAAAGAATTACAGAAGCCTTCAGGAACACGCTGCGTTAAAGACCAGCGAGATTGTCAATATCGATGATGAGCAGATTTCAGCTATCGAAATTCTTGATTCGTTCCAAAACCTGAAAAGTATGGGAGCTAATGAGCTAAAACTTGAAAGCATTATAAGCTCAACCATGCGAACAAAAGTGCTGATAAACTACATGGACGACATGATAGCACTTTACAAGCAGACCAGGTATAACAGCGGCAAGCAGGAAGATTTGCGCCGGGCAGATGTGCTTGACGTGCTGTTCCTTAAACCTTGTCCGCCGGAAGCGTATGTTACTGATATAGTAGCAAGCCTTGCGCAAAAATGGTCAGTAAGCGAAAGGCAGATATGGCGTGACACAAACGATGCCGTTGAGCAGCTAACAGCTTTACTGTTTGGCGTGGATGGCGTAAACCTGCTGGAAGATAAAAAGCGCAGAAGAGCAGCTCGGCTTGCTGAAGAAAAGAATATAGAAAGATAATAAGAAAAACTCACCTTTTATAAAGAAAACTCTTTACAAAAGGTGAGTTTTATAGTATAATATAAGTGTAGGGAAGATAAGAAAGCCTACAAGAAAGGAAGTCGTAAAAATGGATAAAATGATTAACGTAGTTAAAAGAATTCAAGATATTGAAGCAAAAGCTAACAAGAAAACTGCAAGTAAGGAAGAAATGCTTGAACTGGTTGCCCTTGATGAAAACTTAAGAGCTTATGCTCATGAAAACAACATGGGATATTTCGAATGCTTGGTAAAATGTTATGAAGAATTAAGAAAGGAGAATTAAAAATGGATAAAAAGAAAAAAGAAATGTATACAATTAGTGTTGTTTTAACTAGCAAACAATCTGTGCGGCTAATGGATATGTACCTTTACGAAGTTGGATACCTTGAACTTCCCGATGATGCGGTTATCAAAGCTGTACAGAAGCCAGACCTAAAAAAGATTAAAACGTTTGTCAAATTGCTAGGTGGCAGCGTTAATATCTTAGATAAATGGTTTGTGGAAAGCTACCAATAAGTAAAGGAGAATAAAAAATGAAAAAACAGGAACTGAAAAAATTTGCACAAGAGGCATTACAAGAGCATTTTGGATTTGCGCCAAAACTAAAGCAAATAGTTTTACTCGAATCCTACACAGAACATAATGTATGTACATACCTTATGTTTAAAATAGATGGTTACGAAACTCTGTATCAGTTAACTCAAAAAATGGAAAAGGGTTGGTTTTTGGTACAGGGAAGATGCTACATAATAAATATTGTTGAGCCGAGTAAGCAATAAAAGCTGATGACAGGAGCTTAAGCTCCTGTAAAGCTACCGGGCAGAAGGTTCAAAGTCCTTGCCAATAGCTTTAGAAAGGAAGTCGATTTTATGAACTATGCAATTTTACTGAAAACCGTGGTTAATGCCAATGGCAAAACAAATTCTGTGGAGAAAGTACCAATGATGGAGGTATTCCCAACTATTTCCCTGGAATCTATGTACAAGCTTTGCGAATGCGAGTTGGTCGATATTAAGGATATGCCGCTTCAATTAGTAGAATTTGACGGCGAGCTTGGAATCATCCCGGCAGTCACCTTGGTGTTCGATGAAGAATTTCTTCTGAAGAACGAAAAGCCTGTAGCCAATGAATTAGCGAGTGCTATTTATGGTTACGGCAGATTACATGATCAGTGCCTGTGCGGTAACGTGCTGCTGTGCTACACAAACGAGGAAGGCGACTGCATGCCGTTCAGCGAGGGTGAAGCGAACGCTATCGTAAAATGTTTGACAAGAATCAATAACCATATCGGAGATATGGAATTTAAGGTCCAAAAACCAATGATGAAATTTATGACTTTTTAGGAGGGATACATAATGTTGAAATACAAAGATTACTCAACCTTAATCAACGAACAGCAAAAGGAATACGAAAGCTTTACCAAAGATAAAATGTTCTTTGCTTTTACTGAAGAACAGTTCAACGAAGGCATGAAAAGATTTGGGTTAGCTCCTAATGATACCGACAAGGTTTATCAAATCGGCTTCGGAGGATATATCCTTCGTGCCCAGGCTAAGGCTCATAATGATTTAGTAAAACGCCTGAACATCGAAAAGAAGGAGCACATGAAAGATTTCGGCTTCTTGAAATCAGCCTTCCGTTACGAACTTGCTAACCATGAGTTTTGTATAACTTATGAGCTTGACGATACGCTAGATGCTCTGCTTTTGACTTATGAGCAAGTTAACTCTGACCCGATTATGAAAAAAGCTTTACTTGAAGCAAAGAAAGAATATCTTAAGAATTGCGAAGATTGGATGTGATTAATGTGAGAACAAGACAACTTATAAAGTATGTACTGATGTTGGAAACGCTTCCTCTTGCCGGAGATGAGTTCCATGAACTCATGGCAAATACAAAACGCCGCGAAAAGAGAATCAATGCACTGCGTGAAAAGCTGCTGATGCCAGCAAGCTGCTATCCCTACAAACAGCCATAAATAAAAGAAAGAACCAGCGTACACCGAAAGGTGTGCGCTGGAAAAAAGATTGGAGTGAAAATCATGTGTAAAGTAGCAGATAAAAGTTACAAAGAGTTATGCGAAGCGTTGCTAGGGCAAGAAGCTTATAAGGTTTCCGAATTAACGGCGCAGAAATTGTATCGCTTGGAAGATACCGACGAACTGAAAGCATATGGATTAGACAAACAGAAAGCAGAAGCTTTCTTGTGTGGTGTAGAGTTAGGCAAAAGAGCTTTTACCGAAACCAAAACTGAGGAAAAAAGATACTGCTGTGCTCCGCGAGATTTAGCTGAATTTATGATGCCGAAGTTGCGGTATCTGAATCATGAAGAATTCTGGGTAATTGCAGCAGACAGCAAGAACAGAATTATTGAAGCAAGAGCTATACTGAAAGGAACGCTGACAAACTGTTATGTTCATCCTAGAGAGATTTTCAAGTATGCCATCATGAAAAATGCTGCTGCAATTTTTGTAGCGCATAATCATCCTTCAGGTCTTGCAACACCTAGTGCTGACGATAAAAAGTTAACCAGGGATATTGTTAAAGCCGGGGCAATAATGGGAATACCTTGCTATGATCATATCATTATAGGTGACGGCAGTTACTACAGTTTCCAGGAAGATGAACAAATGTAAGGAGGAGTAGTAAATGTTACAGGGATTTGAGCAGTATTTTTTAAAAAAAGAAATTGAGCTTACTATATCGAAAACTGGGGGAGTTACCTTTAAGTCTGGAACTATACAGGCATTAGGAAAATGTGAATATATTCAAATTTTTTTCAAAGACAGTGAAAGGCTGTTGGCTATAAAATCAGCCCAAAAATCCGATAATTGGGCCGTTCCGTTTAGGTCAACAAGTAATTGGGTTAGATACAATTCGTATGATTTTAAAAAAAGGGTTTCGTTATTAATGGGTGTAAATTTTTCCGACTGTTCTTCATACAAAGTCGGAGGTGTATATTTGCCTAAAGAAAATGCTGTTGTTTTTGACTTAAAAAAAGTAAAAGGAGGAAAGAAAAATGAACGCTTATGAAATTATGTACATTATTCGCCCGGAGCAGAAAATAGTCGAAGATGTTATCTTGAAGTTCAATGACTTAATAGCTTCTAGTGGTGGTGTAGTTGAAAAGACAGAACGCTGGGGAGAAAGAAGAATGCCTTACGTGATCCAGGACTACGAGAATGGTATTTATGTCCTGGTTACGTTTCATGCAAGCAAGAGATGTGTGCTTAAGCTTCACAAAGCAATGGATATTACCGAAGAAGTGCTCAGGCATATGATTATCAGAAAGGGGGTGTGCTGATATGACACCTTTTGATAAATTTAAGGAAACTGCTGCGTTAGTTAATCTTTGGATAACAGAAGAAAAACCTAAAATTGAAAGATTCGGCTGCCGAAACTGCCAGTACGCTCATTCAATGCATGAAAGCTTTGACAGATTCTTTACAAACCAATACGGAGCTTGCAGCTGTTTGCCAAACTGGTGCACTCCGATAGCTCGCATTGATGAATGTCCTAAAAAGAATAATCCTAGAGCTGGCAAGCTCAGTTCGATTTGCAAAGTTAACACGGAGGTATAAAATGGCTAATATCTGTTTCAATGACATTACAATGGTTGGAGATAAGGCAATACTGCAAAGGCTGCAAGATGATATTGAACGTCACCTAAATGAAAATGATGGCAGCATTTATAGATATGGTAATGAGCTTTACCCTGGCAGTAACTATGAAGGATGGTTCGACGATGTTGGAGAAGTAACTAAAGCCAACGAAGAAGAATATTTCTTGCGGTTTACCGTAGACACCAAATGGACCCCGGCAATGGACTTTTTCGTAAGACTTGCAAAAGATAAAGGCTTAAAACTTTACTATGCTGCCGAAGAACCTGGCTGCGAGCTTTATCAAACGAATGATGTTAACGGAGAGTTCTATGACGAAAGATATGTCTTGTATTGCAGAGAGTGCGAGATAACCTATTATAGCTCAAAGAAAGATTTAGTTGACGGACTAGCGTTTCTGTTCAAAAGGCGAGGTTATAAGGTGTTTAACAAAGAAAGCGCAATGGAATGTAGCATCAAGGAACTTGAAAAAATCGGCAGAATATTCTTGGTAGACGGAACTAACACATGGTTTGACATAGGAGAATTTGAAATAGTTCCTACCGATGAGCAATAGAAAGGTAGTGGTTAACGTGAAAACATTGTATTTTGAAGGTGCTGGCTGGGAAAAGGCAGAGCGCAGCATCAACACCATAGGCAACTGCCGTGTTAGAACAGCATTTCACCTCGATAACGGCAAGGGCGTTTATCTTGAAATTATCAATGGTGGATTGCGGTATGTAGGATTCGTAGACTTCTTGTTCTACATCACGGATGAAGAACCGAACGATGACTGCAATAAGCATAAATTGCCCGGTATGCGTAACACTCATTTTGCTTATGACTTCGATTCGATTCTTACTTTTGTGAATAGCCTGGGAGCATCGTTTGATAAAATATGTGTGCTGCCAAACCTTGCCGGATATAGAGTACATTCAGATGACCGGGCAAAGCGATACAACTATGCTGACGAGTTTACGCCAGACTGGGAGGTTATAAAGAGGGCGAAAGAAATTCACGAATACTTTTACCAGCTGGAGCAATCAGAAGGCAAGAAGTTCCCTAACTTCTCTCTGTACAATGACGAAGGCAACAAGACAAAGCTTTACTTGATCAGGCATTATAACGGCTATAATAAGAAATGGCTCATTGATGCGTCAAGCGATTCGTGGTTGAAAACGATGATTGAAGTATCTTAGCAAAAAGCCTGCGGGAAATCTCGCAGGCAATATTTTTATAAAAGATTATGTTGATTACATAAAGAGAACGCTGTATAATGATAAGAGATATAATAATTAAGGTGGTGCTACTATGTCAATAGAAAACAAAATCAAGGTATTAATCGCTTCAACAGGAAAAAACCAGGCTACATTAGCTAGGGAAATGGGTATTACGCCAATGTCCCTGAACTACAAGGTTAAAAAATGCAAATCACTTAAGCTTCTGCTGGAGCTTGCAACTGCCTGTGACTTTGAGGTAGTTCTGCGCAAGCGTGACGGCAGTATTGAGTATGAGGTAACTAGAGAAGATTTAGAAGAAAACTAATATTTTATAAAGAAAACTCTTTACAAAAGCAGAGAAATATAGTATAATATAATTGTAGGGAAGATAGAAAGCCTACAAGAAAGGAAGTCAGTTAAGATGTTAGAAAAGAAAATCGCTGCTTTAAAGAATATGAGTAAAGAGGTATTAATAAGTGAGTATGAAAAAATGGTAATGTACAATACTCAACACCTGGAAGCTTGCTTGGGTAAATCTGGTCAGTATGAAGAAGCAATTAAGGCGGAAATTCTCAGCCGCATGAATTAAGGAGGGTGAAAATTATGAAGATAGGTCAAGTCAAATTTACCTGGCGTGCACATCGTCAAGCTTTTGCTATTAAAATTGGCGGCGAACAAAGAGTCTTCCGTTTCAATAAGAAAACTGCTCGCAAAGAGCTGTTTTCGAAAATTCGCTCGTTAATTTCAGAAGCGGAAAGCACACAGAAGGTTTGCCAGCATTGTGGCAAGCATTACTTCGGTGTAAACGCACATAACTTTTTGTGCGGTGACTGCGCTCAGGAAGCGGCTGACATCAATCGTGAAGGTGTCGGTAACATTAAAGAGTTTGAAGCTCTGCAGTGCATTCCCGAGGGTGTTAATCCAATCGAATATAAGCGAAAAATTGACGCAGAAATTCGTGCTGAACGTCAAGCATTGGTTGATATTTGGAAACAAGATGACCAAGCGTGGAATTTGTACTGCTACGGAAAGAGGGAGAGCAAATGAAGATGTTTTTAAACTATAATGGCATTTGGAAATCTGGCACTTACGCTGTTGTTCCTGCATACAGATGACGTAGAGAAATGCACATTTGAACCTGACTGCCTGAGCTACAAAGATCAGGCTGAATGCGACCACCTGGACGCTGTTAAGGCTTTTATGGCTGATAATTGTACCGAAGCAGAAGCGGAGCGTCATATCAAGAACGGCAGCGAAGCAATCAAGTCTAGCTACTGGAACCAGTACGTCAAAGACAATGACCTACGTAACGGCGAAGGCGAGCTGATTTCCGCAGAGGACGCAAAAAAGAGCTTAGCGCACGTAGCGTAACGGTTGACGGCGAAGAATATATCCTGTTGTACGTTCTCTAACGTAAGATAAGCAAACCGAAAGGGCGTGATCTTTTGAAGCCGGAAGATATTATCAAGTCTTACAATGCCGAAGGCAGCATTAAAAAAGTTGCTGCGTTGTTCCGCGTTTCGGAGCAGAAAGTCAGGAAGGTTCTCATTGATGCCGGAGCATACGAAAGCGATATGTCCATACAGGTCAATGATTTATATGAGCAAGGTTACAGCGTGGAGAACATAGCCGAAAAATTGCGTGTAAGCAAGAGCACTGTTTCAGCATATCTGCCATACACCAAAGGCGTGTATCTTGGCGAAAATCCTTCCAGCAATGCTCTTAAGATAAGAAAGTGCAGAGCTAAAAATGGATGAGCCTTTAAACGAACTGCTAGATAAGTATATAGATGCTTATAGCAAAGGCGAGGATAGCTTAAGAGCGTTTTGGGAGTATGTCATAAGCATAGGAGCTTATGAGCAGATGCGACAGCTTGCTGTATACCAGGATGTTATTTTTAGCTACAAAAAAGACCAAGCAAAGCCTGCCTGTAATGGTTACTGCGAAAAAGCCTACACAGTCGAAGATGCAGAGTTTGCCCGGATACAAATAGAGCACCTTTTAAAATCATGTCAGTAAGGTGTCATTTACAAGGCAATTAAAGGAATGATATAATTAAGATGCAACAGTTGGATGATAAATCCTTCTCCTAAAAATATGTTGTGTACTCAAAAAGCCGCCTACAAAAATTGATATGTAGACGGCTTTTTAAATATATAAAACATAACCGATATTTTATAAAGAAAGCTCTTTACAAAAGTAGTATAATGTAGTATAATATAAGTATAGGGAAGATAAAGTACCTGCTAAATAAAGAGTAAAGGAAGTCGGTTAAAATGAAAAATATTTTTGAAGAAGCTTATCAAAAGGAACTCCAAGCAATAGCTGCGTTTGATGCAGCAAAAAATGACGAAGAAAAAGAAAAAGCCAGAAAGCTTCATTATGAAGCCATTGCCAAAATAAATAACTTTGGCAAAAGTGCTATTCATATTTGGCGTGAATATCAAAGCTCCAGGGAGCATGGCAATCTCAATCTTAACCTTTCCGAGGTTATCTGGGATGAACAAGTACCTGAAATAGTGGCTTGCATGAAAGCAAACGGAATTGAAAGATTTACATTTTCAGCAACGTATACCGAAGCAATTAGAACTGCTTGGCTGTTCCAGCAAGAAGGTTATGTTCTTGAAGGATTTGTTGAAATCAACAGCAGATATACCGATGCTTATGGAGATAGCAAAAAAGTTCCTGCGTTGCAGTTTAGAGTAAAATAAAAGAAAGGCGGTACAAAAAAGTACCGTCTTTTTATAGTTATTTTTGAAAAAACACTTTACAAATAAACAAAAATGTAGTATAATATAAGTATAGAAAGGAGGTACAAAACGTGGACCAGAATTTGAAAGATGCTGCTGAAACGGTTTCACTTATATTAAGTTCCGTGTTAACGGCTCTCCAAATACAGGAGAAGTTAAAGAAAAAGCAGCAAAAAAAGAAGCCCCCTGTAAATCGCAAGAGCAAGAAGCGTAAATAAAGAGGGCAGCAGGTAGGACGAGCAATCGTCCTCCTGCCTATATTCTACCACGTTTTAACAAAAATGAAAATACTAATTTGGTTGTTCACTATTGGCATTGTAGTCGAAGCAGTAAGAAATTTTCCTCAAATGAGCCTGCATGAATGGGTATTGTGGGCGCATGGCTTAGCTAGTGGAATTGTAATGTTGTATTGGTGGATAAGTAGGGGTTAACATGGAAAGTAAAAAATGGGGCGGTGTTCGCGAGGGAGCAGGCAGACCAAAAGGAAAGACTGCTGCTGGCGAACGCAAGGGACGCAATATTAGAGCGTTCGATGATGAATGGGAGCTTATAAAGCAATTCGCAAAAATCGTCAAAACTGACCGTCAGCGAGCGGAAGAGTTGCTAAAATTATTGTAGTTTTATTGGACAGTGTAAAAAAGCACTGTCCTTTTTTATTGTAAAAAAATGGAGGTACATCATGGACTTAAGAAGCAAAATCACATTAATGGCGTTGACAGACATTACACCGTATAAGAACAATCCAAGAAACAACGAGGAAGCTGTTGAGAAGGTTGCTAACTCAATTAAGGAGTTTGGCTTCAATCAACCTATCGTAGTCGACAAAGATAATGTTATCATTGTTGGTCATACACGCTATCTTGCAGCACAGGAGTTAGGTTTAGCTGAAGCTCCGGTAATTGTTGCCGGGAACTTATCAGATGAGCAAGCAAGAGCTTATCGCCTGGCAGATAACAAGACAGGAGAAATCGCTGAATGGGATTTTGAAAAACTTGCATTAGAGCTAGAAGAAGTAGAAAGCTTAAATATGAGCGAGTTTGGTTTTGCTGGTGAAGGTTTAGATAGCTCGTTCAGTGAAAGTGATAGCGAAGATGATATTGCAGATTTCTTTGAAGCCGCTCCAAACACGCAGGAAGGTAACGCTGGTTCTAAAACTGCGAGCGCAGACAAAAAGATTGTCACCTGCCCGCATTGTGGAGAAAAATTTGAAGTATGAAACTTTACCTAGCTGGTGGTATGAGCTACCGCGAGTTGCTATTCGGGAGGGCGATAATGAAACTGTTTCTTGCGGGCGATGTTCCATGGAGAGAGCTGATATACAGTAAAACGGTAATTAATTGGGCTACTCCTAAAAAACAAAAAGGCGAGTTAACAACAAAATTATTTCTTGCAGGCGGTGAAAGTGAAGCAAAAGAATGCAGTAAAGAGCAAAAAAAGTACAAAGTAAACATCCTTGAATCGTTCTTACAGACAACAGCAGAGTCGGAGAGATATCTGCCGTATTACGATGATTATATGCTTGATTCTGGAGCTTTTAGTATGCTGACGGGTAACACAAAAAAAATCAATCTTAAATCATACGTTGATGCTTACATCGAGTATATCAATAGGCATGACATAAAAAAGTTTTTTGAGCTCGACATCGACCCTATCATCGGATATGATGAAGTGCTACAAATTCGTAACTATATCGAGCGAAAGACAGGTAAAAAGCCTATACCCGTTTGGCATCGCAGCAGAGGGAAAGAAGAGTTCTTAAAAATGTGCAGCGATTACCCATACGTAGCTCTAGGAGGGATTGCAATAAAGGAAATCAAGCCCAGCGAACACCAGCACTTTACTTGGTTTATAAATGAAGCTCACAAAAGAGGTGCTAAAATCCATGGACTAGGGTACACAAACCTTAAAGGTTTACAAAAATACCATTTTGATAGTGTAGATTCTTCGTCATGGGTTTCTGGTAACAGGTTTGGGCACGTTTACAGATTTAATGGAAAAACACTTGTAAAATATGACAAGCCAGAAGGCATGAGGGTAAAAAACAAAAAAACTGCTCTTAACAATTTTGTTGAGTGGGTAAAGTTTAGCGAGTATGTCGCTAACCATTATTAAAGGAGAACAAAATGAAAAAAATTGTACATAAAGTAGAACCTGGCATGAACATTCAAGATGTTCATTGCACTACATATCAAATGAGAAATTTTTATACACAGTTTCATGACGGCTTTTTTAGTAATTTAGATGTTATGAACTACATTCAGCATCACACAGCTGCAAAGATGGCAAAAACAGGGTGGAACGTTGTCGACGTTTGTTGTGGACGTTCATTAATGCTGCCACTCTTACGCTACCATGCAAAAAATATCAACAGTTACACAGGCGTTGATATTTGTAAGACCAACATTAAAGAAGCTATGCGAGGAGCTTCCAAAAAGCTTACTATGGAAGAGCTAAAAACTTACTATCCGTTTAAAGTTTCTTGGAAATTGTGCGATGTTGCTGAAATGACAAAGGTTGTTCCTGCTAACTCAACTGATTTTGTTATTTACACATCAGCTTTAGAACATATGCATAAGACGGTAGGAGCGCAAAGCTTAAAAGAGTGTTATAAGATTATGAAGCCAGGAGCAGTAATGTTTCTTTCCTGCCCTAATACTCCGGGCAATGGCTATAACACTCAATATGCAGCGCACGTCTATGAGTGGGGGTACGACGAGTTAAAAGCGGAAATTAAACAAATTGGATTAAAAATCGAAAACGAGGTAGGACTTGTAATGGGTGCTAAAGAAATGAAGGCGTTTTATGAGCAAATGCCAGACAGCAGTTTAAAACAGTTTTACAACTCTTTAAAAAAGTATGTGCCTAACGACTGGCTAACTGCTTTCATGTCAATTCCGTTCCCTAAAGCTTCTAAAGAGATTTTGTTTATAGTGAGGAAATAATATGTATACAGTAACAAAAAGATTAGAAGTTTCTGCAGCGCACCAACTTTCTTTAGGCTATGAAAGCAAGTGCAAAAATTTACATGGCCATAATTGGATTATCTGCGTAACTTGCCAAAGCGAAACCTTAGACGCTAACGGCATGGTAGTAGATTTCAAGCATATTAAAAACCTTGTTTCTGATACACTTGACCATCAATATTTAAACGACGTGTTACAATGTAACCCGACAGCAGAAAACATTGCTCGTTGGATTTGCGAAAAAGTTCCGCACTGCATTAAAGTGTCGGTACAGGAAAGCGAAGGGAATGTTGCCGTGTATGAAATATAATGTGGTGGAAATTTTTAAAAGTATCGAAGGAGAAGGAAAGCGAACCGGCTATCCTTCTGTATTTGTTCGTTTGGCTGGCTGCAACCTGCGTTGTAGTTATTGCGATACAATCTATGCTCAACAATTCGCAGATGCTGCCAGCAGTTTTAATGAGCAGGAGCTTATGGATGAGATAAGCGAGTATAACTGCAAGCGCGTAACCATTACCGGTCCTACATGACTTACAGCCACTACTTGAGCTACTACACAAAGCCAAATATGAGGTAAATATCGAAACAAATGGTGCTGTACCGCTTTACAAAAAAAGGTTAAGCGGTATTTTTTATACCATTGATTACAAGTACGGCACGTCTGGCGAATCTAATAAAATGCTCATGGATAATTACAAGCACCTTAACGCAAAGGACGTTATAAAATTTGTAGTTGGCAGCAAAGAAGATTTTAACGACGTAGACCGGGTGCTTGACTATTGCAAAAAAATCAAATGCCAGGCAAAAGTTTACATCTCGCCAGTGTGGGGCGCAATCGAACCTGCGGAGCTTGTAGAGTACGCAAAAAATTCGCCGTATAACATCTGCGTACAAGTGCAGCTTCATAAAATTATTTGGGATAAAGATAAAAGGGGCGTGTAACATGGACGCTAAAAAGTTAGAGCAAGCCGCAAGGCTTATTATTGAGGGCATTGGTGAAAATCCAAACCGAGAGGGACTAATTGAAACCCCTAAACGGTTCGCAAAAATGCTAATGGAGCAATTAGAGTACGCAAGTGTCAGCAACGATGAAATCGCAAAGAAATTCAACAAGTGCTTTTCCTGTGATAACGATGATATGGTGGTGTTAAAAGGCATCAACTGCTTTTCTTATTGCGAGCACCATATCGCACTCATGTATAACATGACTGTTGATGTAGGCTATATCCCTAACGGTAAAGTTATCGGCATTAGCAAGATTGCACGTATTGCTGACGCAGTAACAAAACGTCTGCAAATTCAAGAGCGTATCGGCAAGGAAATTCGCGACATTCTTACAAAAATTTTAGGGACAGAGGACGTTATTGTAGTTATTCAGGGCGAACACTCTTGTATGACTGCTAGAGGAATTAAAAAGCCAGGAGTAAAAACAAAGACTGCTTCTTGTGGTGGACAATTCTTGGTAAACGCAGAGCTGCGAAAAGAATTTTACCTTGTAGACAGCAAATAAAATCTAAAGAAAGACTAACTATAAAAAGTCAAGAGGTGGGTAAGAAAAAATTTCCGTATAGGTAGTTGTATTTTATGCAACACAAATAAACCT
>ENA-OPEV01001384-OPEV01001384.1-human-gut-metagenome-genome-assembly--contig:-NODE-1384-length-13687-cov-2.202612_pt1 | contig 13687 bp, 12 predicted proteins | sample MGYA00241637_ERZ501537 | MGnify/ENA primary metagenome ERZ501537 (study PRJEB25962, sample SAMEA1972159) | human gut metagenome | biome: human gut; feature: human-associated habitat; material: faeces...
TCGCCTCCGCGACATAATTCATCTCCGACGCAGTGTGATCCCGCCCGGAGGGCTTTAAGATTCATAGGACGTAATTTCCTATGAATCTTAAAAGTCCCGGCAAATAACTGCCAGGACTTTCACTTTTCTTCAACAGATCTTATTCTGTTATTTTATTTTTACCAAGATGAACTTTCATCACATACCACAACTCGGTTGCAATGCAGATAGATGAATATGCACCGCAGATCATACCTGCCATCAGCGGCAGTGCAAATTCACGAATACTTGCTACACCAAGAAGGAACAGCATAAATACCATAATAAATGTTGTTATGGATGTGTTGATGCTTCGTGATAAGGTCTGTGTCAGGCTTCGGTTTGCTACTTCCATCAGATCTTCCCTTGTCTGTTTACCATGCTTTAATGCAAGGTTCTCACGGATACGGTCAAAGATAACGATCGTATCGTTGACAGAATAACCAATGATCGTCAGCATACATGCGATAAATGTATTGCCGACTGAAATACGCATCAGCGCATATACGGTAAGTACAACCAGTACGTCGTGGATCAGGGCAATGATCGCACTGGCACCGAAACGGATATCTTTAAAACGGAACCAGATATAGATCAGCATACAGATTGTTGAGATAATAACCGCCTTGACTGCATCCGCACGCATCTCACCACTGATCGTGGAACTGATACTCTGGAATGTAATGGTGGATTCATCTACATCAAAACTGTCTGCCAGCTTATTATTCAGATCATCACGCTCTTCTTTGGATAAAGTACGTGTCTTGATCGTAATCTGAGTTGTTCCCTCTACTTTGTTTGCCTGAATATTGCTGTCTCCAGTTACTTCTTTTACAACCGGGATAATATCATTTTCAATATCTTCGATCGTATATTCTTTGCCGAAATCAGCAGTAGTGGAAGTTCCTCCCATGAAGTCAAGTCCATAATTCAGGGAGTTCTGACCAGATGCCTTATGTACTCCCATACCGATAAATCCGGCAGCTATAACTGCAATAGAAATTGCAAAGAATACATATCTCTTCTGCAGGAAATTGATCGTCTTTCTCTCTTTTGCACGTCCGTAGAATTTTTCATCTCTCATTCCTAACCAGTAGAAAGAATAAAGGATCCATCTTGTGACAACAAGTGCTGTAAACATGGAAAGGATAATACCGATCATCAGTGTATATGCAAATCCTTTTACAGTACCGGAACCTAATCCCATAAGAACAATCGCTGCAATCAATGTTGTGATATTACCATCTAAGATTGCAGACATCGCTTTGTGGAAACCATTCTTCATTGCAGTAATCACGGATTTTCCTGATGCAATTTCTTCACGGATACGTGCAAAAATGATAACGTTCGCATCCACTGCCATACCAATACTTAAGATAATACCGGCAATACCAGGTAATGTTAATGTGATCTCGAATAAGTATAAAGTTGCAATCACAAGTGCTGTATAAATTGCAAGTGCTAAAGCTGCTGCGACACCCGGAACTGCATATACAATGATCATAAATACCATTACGATCACAAGACCGATTGCTGCCGCTTTTAAACTGGAGGAGATTGCCTGGCTTCCAAGCTGTGCTCCTACCACACTGGACTCTAACTCTGATAACTGCAGGGAAAGAGAACCGATTCTGATCTGTGTTGCTAAAGTCTGTGCCTCTTCAAAGGTGCTCTGACCGGAAATCTGTGCAGTACCTCCGGTAATTGCCTCCTGAACAGTCGGATAACTGATAACTTCTCCATCGTATACGATTGGAAGTGCTTTTCCGACGTTTTCAGAAGTAACTTCTCCGAAAGTCTTTGCTCCCTCATCTGTCAGTGTAAGCTGTACCACATACTGCTTGTTTCCATACTGATCTGTGGTTGTTGCAGCCTGTGCATCTGCCACCTGGTCACCCGTCATAAATACGGTACCATCTGAAAGCTGGAACTCTAAGGAACCCGGATTACCAAGTTCTTCCAAAATCTTGCTTGCGTCCGTAACACCCGGGATCTCAACGGCGATACGATCATCTCCAACCTGATATACGGATGCCTCTGTACTGTAACTTTCCACACGCTTCTGGAGTTTGTAAATCGTATCACTCATATCCTCTGCGCTCGGATTTTCATCCATGACCTGATAGGTGATCGATACACCACCGGACAGATCAAGTCCAAGCGGAATACTCATTTCTTCCCCAATACCGGTCGATGAAAGAATAATAGATGCATAATAGGCAAGTCCCGCAAATGCAGCGAGAATCGCAACTAATATGACTGCTGCTTTACTCTTTTTCATTTTCTTTTTCCTTCCTGTTTCTTATTTATTCACAATCGGCCTCGGCAGCCTTGATCATGATCGCGCACTCAATACGTTTTTTCTGCAATTCACATCCGATATCATATGCCCCACAGATGTCACCGCTGAAATTATACGCATTTGCTGCACATCCGCCGCTGCAGTAGAATCTTGCGAAACATTTTCTGCATTTTTCTTTTGCATAGACATTACAGCACTTAAACTCATCACGGATCTCTGTATTTTTTATACCTTCATCCACATTGCCAAGTAAAAACTTTTCATTGCCGACAAACTGGTGACATGGATAAAAATCTCCCCATGGTGTCACTGCAAGGTACTCGGTTCCTGAACCACAGCCGGACAGACGTTTTGCCACACATGGACCGCCCTCAAGATCGATCATAAAATGGAAGAAATTAAAATCATCTCCCTCTTTGTGACGTCTTACCATCTCCGCTACAAGTTTGTCATATTCCTCAAACAGCTGTGGAAGATCTTCCTCTGTGATCGCATACGGTTCACTCGGTTCTGCAACTACCGGCTCCACGGAGATCTGTTTGAAACCAAGATCCGCAAGATGAAGTACATCTGCTGCAAAATCAGGATTGTAGTGTGTGAATGTACCACGCACATAATATTTGTCCTGATGTCTGCTCTCTGCAAATTTCTGGAACTTTGGAACGATCAGATCATAACTTCCTGCCCCTTTGCGGAACGGACGCATCTTATCATGAACTTCCTTTCTTCCATCGATACTTAAGACCACATTTGCCATCTCTTTATTACAGAATTCCATGATCTCGTCATTTAAAAGCACACCATTTGTGGTCAGTGTAAAACGGAAATTCTTGTCATGCAGCTTTTCCTGCTCTCTTCCATAGGCAACTAAGTCTTTTACGACCTGCCAGTTCATAAGCGGCTCGCCGCCAAAGAAATCTACTTCCAGGTTTTTTCTGGAACCGGAGTTCGCGATCAGGAAATCAAGAGCTTTTTTGCCGACTTCATAGGACATAAGAGCTCTTCTGCCATGATATTCGCCTTCTTCGGCAAAACAATAACGGCAGGCCAGATTGCAGTCATGAGCAATGTGCAGGCACAATGCTTTTACAACGGTCTGCCGGTTATTTGAAAATTCTTCAATTACATTCTCATAAACATCTTTTGTAAAAAGCATTCCATCTTCTTTCAGCTTATTACATTCTCTTACAGATGTCTCAATATCTTCTCTGTTATATTTGTTTTCCAGTTTCTCTGCAATAGCTTCTGTGCCAAGGCCCTCTTCCAGATATGGAAGAACCTCATATGTAACCTCATCTACCAGATGGATGCATCCACTGTTGATATCCAGTACAATATTAAAGCCATTGCTTTTATAACGGTGAATCAGACTCATTTTACTAAAATCCTTTCTAAGCGTAAGATAAGCAGCGGAATAAAAGTTCCGCTGCTTATCTCATTTCTCCATAGCTGATCTTATTTCTGCTCGCAGCTCTGGTTTCCTACTGTACAGGAAGTTTTACATGCGGACTGGCAGGAAGTCTGGCACTCGCCACATCCACCTTTTTTTACAGTGTTCTGTAAATTCTTTGTATTCAGGGTTTTGATATGTTCCATAACTCTATCCTCCTTATGTAATTATATTCTTGGCATAGTATATCATATATCTTCTCATTTTAAAAGCTTTTTTTTACGACAGCATTCCACCCAGTGTTCCACCGCCTGTGCACATAAAAAATGTTGTAACTGCATGAGCTGCACTCATATCCCAGCCGCCTTTTGCCATAACAGAGACAGTCAACAGTAATACATAGTAAGCCAGACCTGTGATAACACCCCACAGATATTTGTCTTTACGCACAATTTTGCCGGCCATAAAGCCTCCCATGAAACATGCAAGTACATAAATTATAATAATCCCCGCATCTACAGCTGTTTCTCCCAGATCAAAAGCAAACAGTACCAGGGCCAAAAGCAGTAATGCCACTCCTGTTAATGCATATGCAAATAATAGTGATTTCAAAATTGCTCTGACTTTCATTGCTTCCCCTCCTGTTAAACTATATGGGGGAGGAATCAGTGTTATTCTTTTATTTCTTTCTCTTTTTTATAAATACAGCCACACCGGCGATCACTGCAGCTGCCCCAAACAGTATCACAAACGGCATAATTGATGTTGTATCTCCGGTATTTACTGTATTGTTATTTTTCACAGCTTTATTTTCCGTTGAATTATCATTCTGATCAGAAGAAGAACCATTATTACTGTCAGAACTGTCATTCATAGATACTGTATTGTTCTTTCCGGAATCAGAACTCTGACTGTCGGAGGAAGCCGGTGCAGGAGTTACCGCATCTGTGTCGTCCGTATCATTCCCCGCATCAGGTCCTACTAATTGTCTGCTTCCTGCAATTCCAAATGGACTGAAAGAATGTGTGCTGAATACCATAATACCATTCTCTACACTCGGAATAATCGTCTCAGTTGCCCCGTTATCCAGGAGATGTTCGATAGTATACTGATATCCGGATTTTACTGGCACAGTGACACTGATATAATCTCCATTAGGGATCTCATATTCTGTATTATTCTTAAGATCCCAGAGTTCAAATTCATAAGACTGGAAAATCATTGCATCTGATTCATTGGTAAACTGATAGCTGTCACCGCTTGAAACTCTGAACTGTACATACCATGGAAGATTAACTCCGCTTACTGTAATACCGTCGCAGGTATGATTAAGTGCGGCCCTCTCTTCTTTTTCTTCATCAGAAAGAGAATCCTCTGCATCTGTAGGACGGTCATCCTTATCGTCCGGCAGAACAGGATTATCAAAGATATTATCATCTGCGCCATCTTCATCATCTTTCTTCGTATCTTCTTTATCCTGTGTCATATCATCTGCAGGTTCCAGCTTACCGGTAGTTTCTGTATCTTTATCCGTCTTATCTGCATTGCTGTTATTATCTTTGTTGTTTTTATTATCTGTTTTATCTTCTTCAATCTTATTCTCTTCATTGTCTGTATCAGTTTTATTATCCTGATCTGATTTACTTTCCTTATCTTCTTTATTGTCTGTATCAGCGTTTTCATCTGCGGCAGGTTTTTCTGACGAAGTTTCAGGCGTTTCTGTTGGATCTGCATTTTCTGTTGGATCTGTTTTACCTGAGCCTTCTGTCTTATCAGCATTATCACCATCCGTAATACTGTTCACTATTACATTGATGTAACCGACAACCGCGCCGCTCTCCGGATCCCATCCATCCACATGGCTTAAATCCTGCCCTTCTGCCGGTATAAGAAGTACCTCACAGCTCTGTACACGCTGTGCAGGAACGAAACTTCCATCTGCCCATTCAAAAGTTCCATATTCCGTTGCCGGAAGTTCTACATCCGCAAGTTCTACAGGCTTATCAAGCGTGATGTTGTCCGGAATCAGAGAAGACACAGTATTCTCCTGTGACTCAGCCGCACTGACCTGTCTTGTTACACCCGGTATATTATTTCCTGCAATCAAAGCCGCTGTTAAAGCCGCTGCCGCAAAAATACCCGTTCCTTTTAATTTATTTTTTCTTATTCTATTTATATTATTGGACATATCGCACCTCTATATTTATATTCGATTCTTATGTTTCCTGATAATCATTTTTTTACTTTCAGCCAAATATCAGTTCTCTTTTTACATAATACAATAATATTACATATCTGTATATTATCAAACTTTTATCATTTTGTAAATATTCTGTAATGTTTTTTTTCATTTTAATCGAGTGAATTATAACACAAATCTTACTTTTTCGACAGTCCTCTTTTAAATTTTTTTATACTATCTTTGAACCAAAAGCTTTTTCTTGATTTTTTATATGAAATCATGTATATTTTGCTTAAATGTTTTATGATATGATTCAATCAATAAAGATAATCAAAAGGAGTGAATAAATCTTGGATTCAAGTATTGCCTTTCAGGCGGTGGCGATTCTGATACTGATCGCACTTTCTTCATTTTTTTCTTCTGCGGAAACCGCTATGACAACCGTAAATAAGATTCGGATACAGTCTCTTGCCGAGCAGGGCAACAAACGTGCTGTTATTCTGGAAAAAATAATTTCCAATTCCCCAAAGATGCTCAGTACAGTATTAATCGGAAACAACATTGTAAATATGTCTGTTTCTTCTCTCATGACTACACTCACCATAAAGATTCTGGGAAACGCATATGTAGGAATCACAACCGGCATCCTGACTCTGCTGATTCTCATTTTCGGTGAGATAACCCCCAAAAACCTGGCAACAATCCATGCTGAAAAATTGTCCCTGGCCTATTCAAGAATAATATACGGACTTATGATTCTCCTTACTCCCGTTGTTTTCATTGTAAATAAAATAACAGAAGGTGTACTGGTCATTCTGCATGTTAACCCGGACGAAAAGGCAAATGCCATGACTGAACATGAACTGCGTACCCTCGTCAATGTAGGTGAAAAAGACGGCGTCATTGAAAACGAAGAAAAACAGATGATCTACAATGTGTTTGATTTTGGCGATTCAACTGCAAAAGATGTCACGATTCCCAGAATCGACATGACCTTTATAGATATCAATTTTTCCTATGATGAACTTATGGCGGTCTTCAGTGAAGATATGCATACCCGTTTTCCGGTTTATGAGGACAACACTGATAACGTAATCGGTATTATCAATATGAAAGATCTTCTTGTTTATCCAAAGGACAAACCTTTTTCAATCCGCAACATCCTGCGTGAGCCTTATTTTACTTATGAATACAAAGCTACAGCAGACCTGATGATCGAAATGCGTAAAGCATCCGTCAATCTGGCAATCGTTCTGGACGAATACGGTGCCACAGCCGGTCTGGTCACATTGGAAGACCTGTTGGAAGAGATCGTAGGTGAGATTCGCGACGAATACGATGAGGATGAAGTCGAAGATATTAAAGAAATCCAGCCTGAAAGAGAATATGTTGTTCAGGGTTCTGCCAAGCTGGATGATATCAACGAAGCCCTCCATATTAATCTGGAATCTGAAGATTATGATTCTATTGGCGGATATATTATTGAACAGCTTGACTGCCTTCCCAAAGAGGGTCAGTCTGTCACACTTGAAAGTGGCATCCGTCTGGTTGTTGACCGTCTGGACAAAAACAGAATCGAACTTGTCCACATCTGGCTTCCCGAGAAGAAAACCGAAACAGAAGAACAGCCGTAACTGTCATCTCTCCAGCATCAGTGAAAATTGTTTCACGATTCTGGAGAGTTCTCCTGTAACCGCATCAATTCCTTCTTCGTTCTTTCTCCAGTTTTCTCTGGTAATTCCATCTGCATTCACAGGCACCACATAAAATTCTGTTTCCGGATACAAGAGCTGATAATACATCAGACATCTTCTTGCATGGTAAGATTTGCAGCACAAAATCGCTCTTTCTATTTCCAGTTCTGCATGATCTGTCACCTGTCTGGAATAAATTGCGTTCTCATAAGTAAACGTTGCCTGATCTTCTTTCAGGATTTTCTGATCCGGAACTCCGTTTTTTATAAGAACATCCCTGAGAAATTCCCATTCTGTTCCATATTCCTTATTATATACATTGCTTTTTTCAAGAACGCCTGAAAACTTTCCATTTACTACGCTGTATTTTCCACTGGGCAGAATCCAGTCCGCCATCCCTTTCTTAAACAATTCTGCTGCTTTTTCCGCCATCTGCGGATAACCATTTCCAGGGACAAAAATAATATCAGATTTTTCCGGCTTGTTTTCTGCAAAAATAAACTCTTCTGAACTTTTTAAAAATTTTTCATATACGTCATTCATCATTACTAACTCCTCGTTATCTGTTTTTTCTACAGCACCTCTCAAATAATGCGTTTGTAACAGTCCAACAAAATTTCACGCTCTGATGAACCGAAACAATATGCATTATTTACGAAGATTTCTATGGAATTTCTATAGATAGATACAGTGTACCATATTTTTTCTATTAACGTACAACCAAGTTAATTCTTAAAACTATATCCCCCACTGCTTATGTTACTGTTCACTCTGTTCACAGCAACACGCTTCGCGATGCACAGACTTCCAATATTTCCAGAAGGCTATTTTGTCACAATAACCGTACTGTAACCATCATCCCTCAGTCTCTGCTCCATATTTACTGCATTACCAATCTGCTGATAGGCACCTGTCTGAACTTTATACAATCCGTTTTCATGTAACATAAAAGAGGGATAACCTTTTTCCAGTAACTGATATAACATACGGTCCGCATTCTCTTTTTTTCTGAACGCTCCAGTCTGCACTCTGTAATAAAGCGGTTCCTGCACTGTTTCCTCATCCAGGCTTCCAAGAATCGCATCTGCAATTCCCTGAGCTATATCGCTAAACTTGTTATCAAACAGTTTATTATCTTCTTCGGAATTGATAAATCCGGTTTCTATTAAAAGAGCCGGCATCCTGGTTCGTCTGAGGACCACAAGTCCCGGCCGCTCTTTTACACCGATTTCGCGGAATCCCACTTCTCCCAGAGCTCCCAGAATATTCTCAGCCATCTGATATTTAATCCCGCTTTTATCATAAATCAGAACTTCCGCTCCATTATACTGGTTTTCCTTTGGACTGCTGTTTCGGTGAAATGAAATAAAGTAATCTACTCCTGCCTGATTTGCAAGCTGTGCCTTCTCAAAAGGTGTCTGATAGACATCACCGGTACGGGTATAAGAGATATCAATCCCTTTATTTTTTAAAATCTCACCTACCGCAAGAGCAAGTTTAAGATTGTCATTCTTTTCCTGTCTTCCCTTATATACGGCTCCCGGATCCTGACCTCCATGTCCGGCATCCAGCATGATCGAATATGCCATGACGACACTCTGCTTTCTTCATATACTCTTTATACTATATGAATTAAAAATATAATTGTGCAGGTCGCTTGACTTTTTTACGCTAAAGCGTTATACTTTAAAACGTCACAGTCGAATAACTCGATGACATTATCCGAATCATTTACCAGTACTGCTTTCCCTGCAGAAAATCATTCGGATTCAGGTAAGTTTTATATTATCAAATAATAAACGCAATTCTTACCTGACTTAATTTAAACATTATATTAGGAGGATATATCATTATGAAAAGAAAAGCATTAGCAATCACTCTTGCAGCAGCCATGGCTATGGGAACCTGCGCAGTAACAGCAAGTGCTGCTGACGGAGACAAATATACAATCGGTATCTGTCAGCTTGTACAGCACGAAGCTCTCGACGCTGCGACACAGGGATTCAAGGATGAAGTCACCAAAGAACTGGGAGAAGACGCAGTTACCTTTGACGAGCAGAACGCACAGGGAGATTCCAACACCTGTTCTACAATCATTAACAGCTTCGTTTCCAATAATGTTGACCTGATTCTTGCAAATGCAACTCCTGCTCTTCAGGCAGCTGCAGCAGGAACAAGCGATATTCCGATTCTTGGTACTTCTGTTACTGAATACGGTGTTGCACTTGGACTGGATGATTTCGACGGGACTGTGGGCGGAAATATTTCCGGAACTGCAGACCTTGCTCCCCTTGATCAGCAGGCAGCAATGCTCAATGAACTTTTCCCGGATGCAAAAAATGTAGGTCTTCTCTACTGTTCTGCCGAAGCAAACTCTCAGTATCAGGTAGATACCGTAAAGGCAGCTCTGGAGGAGCTTGGATATACCTGCGAGTACTATGCATTTTCTGATTCTAACGACCTTTCTACTATTGTAACCAATGCAGCTGGAGCCTGCGATGTTATTTACGTTCCTACGGACAACACGGCAGCTTCTAATACAGAAATTATCAATAATATCTGTCAGCCGGCAGGAGTTCCCATTGTCGCAGGCGAGGAAGGTATCTGCAAGGGCTGCGGCGTTGCGACCCTGTCTATCAGCTACTATGATCTGGGAGTTGCAACTGGTAAGATGGCAGTGAAAATCTTGACCGGAGAATCCAATGTATCTGAGATGCCGATTGAATATGCACCTCAGTTTACCAAGAAATATAATCCGGCTGCCTGCGAGGCTCTTGGTATTACCGTGCCGGAGGGCTATGAGGCAATCGCAGAATAATAGAATCTAGCGCAAAGCCAGGCATGAAAAGGATCCTGACAAAGGAACCTTTCCATGCCTGACTGGCGGTAAGGTGGTGAACATTGCCCATGCAGAAAATAATCCTGCAATGGGCTTATACTGGTTTTTAAGGAGAAGAGAGTTATGGCAAGTTTAATCAATGCCCTGCCAGGAGCAGTTGCACAGGGCCTCATCTGGGGAATTATGGCAATCGGAGTTTATCTGACCTATCGGATACTGGATATTGCAGATCTGACAGTAGACGGATCTCTGGGAACCGGAGGTGCAGTCTGCATTATGCTGATGCTGACAGGACATAATGTATGGGTATCTCTGGCAGGGGCTGTGATTGCCGGTATGCTGGCAGGTCTGGTTACTGGTATTTTACATACGTTTATGGGAATTCCGGCAATTCTTTCCGGTATCCTTACACAGCTGAGTTTGTATTCTGTGAATTTGAAAATTATGGGCAAGGCAAATCAGGCGATTAATGTAGACAAATTTGATTTGCTGGTATCCCTTCGTTTTATCCGTAAAGTAGCCTTTTACAAAAATACGATTTTTGTTGTAGCAGTCGGAATTATTCTTTTAATTCTGGTTCTGTACTGGTTTTTCGGCACAGAGCTGGGATGCTCCATGCGGGCAACCGGATGCAATGATAAAATGGCCCGGGCTCAGGGTATTAATACGGATTTCTGCCGTGTTCTCGGCCTGATGCTGTCCAATGGTTTGGTCGCCTTATCCGGAGCTCTTCTGTGTCAGTATCAGGGCTTTGCAGATATTCAGATGGGCCGCGGAGCCATTGTTATCGGTCTGGCAGCTGTGATTATCGGTGAGGCAGTATTTGGTAAAATATTCCACAATTTCGGCTTCCGCCTTCTGGGCGTGGCCCTGGGCTCCATTATTTATTATCTGGTACTGCAGGTGGTTATCTGGATGGGAATTGATACGGATCTTCTGAAGCTGCTGTCGGCAGCAGTTGTTGCAGTGTTCCTGGCCGTTCCGACCTGGAAGACCCGGTATTTTTCAAAAGTGGGAAAGAGAGGATAAGGAGCCATGTTAGAGATTAAAAGTATTTCCAAGACCTTTAATGCAGGAACGGTCAATGAAAAAAAGGCTTTAAGAGGACTGAGCCTGACCTTAAATGACGGAGATTTTGTGACAGTAATCGGCGGAAACGGAGCCGGAAAATCGACTCTTCTGAATGCAATTTCCGGAGTATGGCCGGTCGATGAGGGACATATTATTATTGATGGAAAGGACGTAACAAAGCTTCCCGAATATCGCCGTGCTGCGTTTTTGGGACGTGTATTCCAGGATCCTATGAATGGAACAGCAGCAACTATGGGGATCGAGGAAAACCTGGCTCTTGCTCTTCGCCGGGGTGCCAGAAGAACTTTGCGGATTGGAATTAGAAACAGCGAGAGAGAGCTGTACCGGGATTGGTTAAAGCGTCTGGGCCTGGGGCTGGAGGATCGTCTGACATCAAAGGTTGGTCTTCTTTCCGGCGGACAGCGTCAGGCTCTGACCCTTCTGATGGCAACTCTTCAGCGTCCGAAGCTTCTGCTTTTAGATGAGCATACAGCGGCTCTGGATCCCAAGACCGCGAAGAAGGTGCTGGATCTGACGGCAGAGATTGTGGAAGAGCAGCATTTGACAACGCTGATGATTACGCACAATATGAAGGACGCAATCCAGCTGGGCAACCGTCTGATTATGATGCACGAGGGAAATGTAATTTACGATGTAGCAGGTGAAAAAAAGAAAAATCTGACTGTGGAGGATCTGCTCCACAAGTTTGAAGAGGCCAGTGGTGAAGAATTTGCCAATGACCGAATGATGCTGACAAAATAGTCAGATTCCGAGAATCCGGGTGATTCCATGTTATGATTTGTAACAGGAACACCCGGATTTTTGCTTTGTTTCTTCCTTAGGGAAAACGTATCCGTTTTCCTCGTACAGGGAACAAAAGGCGTTGAGGGTATGGATGAGCTGCTGCCGTGAAAACGATAAGCGTAGAAAATGAAGAGGAGAAAATCATGGAATATATTCAGTACGAAATCACAGAGCAGAATTTAGAGGCATATAAGCATAATATGATGGAAAATGAAAAAAGTCTGGCAACCATAGAAAAGTATCTGCGGGATGTTCGCTCTTTCTGCCGGTGGAATCAGGGGGAGGTTATTGTCAGAACAAGGATCCTTGAATGGAAAAATCACCTTGCCCGGGAATATGCAGTCAGCTCTGCGAATTCTATGCTGGCGGCACTGAATGGATTCCTGAGTTTTCAGGGATGGCCGGAGCTGAGGGTAAAGCCTTTTCGTCAACAGAAGCAGCTGTACCGAGATCCGGAAAGAGATCTGTCAAGAAAAGAGTATATTCAGCTTCTGGAGGAGGCAAAGAAGCAGGGAGATGAGCGCCTGAAGCTGGTAATGGAAACGATTTGCGCTACAGGAATTCGCGTTTCGGAGCTTCCTTTTATTACTGCAGAAGCGGTTCGGGCCGGACGCGCTGTTGTAAATTGTAAAAATAAGAAACGAGTTATCTTTATTCCTTCAAAGCTTCAGCGTATTTTAAAAGAATATATGAAGAGGAAAAACATTACCGAAGGAGCTGTTTTTCTGACGAGAACAGGGACTGTTTTGAACCGCAGCAATATCTGGAGAGCAATGAAAAAGCTTTCACAGACTGCAGGAGTAAAATGCAGAAAGGTATTTCCTCATAACCTGCGTCATTTATTTGCGAAAACCTTTTACAGCGCAGGAAAGGATCTGGCAAAGCTGGCAGACGTTCTGGGACATTCCCACATCGAAACCACCAGAATTTATATCATGGAAAGCGGACAGGAGCACGAACGAATCATGGAGCAGCTGGGGTTGATGGAAACGGATTCAGACCTTTTCTTTTTACAGGGAAACAGAAAAAGAAGAAGGGAAAGATGGAAGCAGCTGAAACGAAAGCTGTTAAAAAGAAGGAAGAAGCAAAGCGCAGAAGAGGAGAGGCTTTTGGAATAGGAGAAGGCAAGTGATTTGGTATACTAAAAAGGGAGACCGCCTGGTAAAAGTTACCAGACGGTCTCTGCCTTACAGAATGCTGCAGAAGCAGCGCTCAATTTTAATTACTGATTCAGCAGCTCAGCCGGAACCTGCGCATTGGGATTCAAAGCGCCGAAGGTACCAGTTGTGGTATCATTGAAGTAATACCACTGATTGCCAATCTTGTTCCATCCAAGGTACATTCTTCCGAAGGTACCGTCATGAACATCGTGCAGATAGTACTTATT
>ENA-OPEV01001385-OPEV01001385.1-human-gut-metagenome-genome-assembly--contig:-NODE-1385-length-13683-cov-2.424787_pt1 | contig 13683 bp, 9 predicted proteins | sample MGYA00241637_ERZ501537 | MGnify/ENA primary metagenome ERZ501537 (study PRJEB25962, sample SAMEA1972159) | human gut metagenome | biome: human gut; feature: human-associated habitat; material: faeces...
TGGCCTGGTTCTTCCCTGCGGCGCATCCGGAAGATGGGAAGCCTGACTCCCCATTGTGTATTTTTGCATAACAAAAGACCAGAGTGCTGGAATGAATCCTTCCAGCGCTCTGGGCTTTTTTTCTTTATCCTTTAATCCAAAAATGTAACAACCTTGCAGGGGGTCCGGTAATTAACCGGCGCAAGGGTAATGCCTGTTGCCGGAGTACTGGAATGGATAACCTGTCCGCCTCCTATGTACATCGCTACATGGTTAATATAATCCCCGCTTGCATAAAACAGCAAATCGCCTGGCTGCATCTCCGACTGGGAAATCTCACGCCCCTTTGCCGCCTGATCTCTGGAAGTACGGCCAATGTCAATGCCAAAATGCTTGTACACGCTCATAGTAAAGCCGGAGCAGTCCGCTCCGTCGGTCAGACTGGTTCCTCCATATACGTATGGATTTCCCAGAAACTGTTTTGCATATGCTACTACTGCCGTTCTGGTTGCGGACACCACCTTATCCGAAGCATTCCCTCCTGGTCCATAAGACACGCTGGGCGCCTGGCCATTGCCGGCATTACTCGTTCCAGAACCGGAAGGACCTGCCGGTACGGTTTCCTTGTTTTGAAGAACCGGAGCCTGTGCCGCCGTATCCTTTCCGCTTCCCATCGGGTTAGCCGCAATGGTCCCGTTCACTCCAACCGGAGCGGTGGAAGATTCGCTGACTTCAGATTTGGAAGAAACACTGCCCTCTGACTGCTGGGAAGACGGACTTTTTCCTACTTCCGCGCTTATCACTGCATTTAACTGACTGATAGCAGTCTCCGCCTCCTGCTTCCGTTTTTCTTCCTCTGCTTTCTGAGCCGCCTCTTCTTCCAGCGAGACAGCCTGCTTAAACTCTACTGTCGTTTTGATATAGTCCATCGACACATACCCCGTCAGGTCCGTATCAATTGCCAGCTTTGCAAAATTATTTTCCTCGCCCATCACTTCATAACGGGCGCCCTGGCTTAAAAGAGTCAGGGTTTCACTGGTCAGGTTTGGCTCTGCCCGCAGGCGGAGAGACGCCGTATTAATTGTAGCATATTCCACGCCTACTTCTTTTGCCAGCTTTTCAGCCTCTGCTCCCGTTACAAAATACTGGGCCTTAATATATCCGGTTACATTTCCCGACTGGATGCGATACCAGTCGCCGCCCTCCCCAGACACGGTCTCCAGAATGGTTGCCGCACAGTTATTATAAATTTTCCCCACAATCTGACCTTTCGTACTGGCCTCACTGCGGACGTTTACATATCCGCTAACCTGGGAAACTGCCACATTCTCATAATCTCCAGCCGTTGCAGTCACTACCTGAGTCTTCTTTTCACTGACGACCGCCTGAGGCGCTGCCAGAAGCCCTGCATCTGTTTTTACAGAGGCAAACGCCGGAACTGCACCGGCACCAGTAAGACAAAAAGAAACGACTATCACTGCTTTTTTCCAGTTTTTCATGCGTATCTTCCTTTCGTCTAACCTTCCATCAAATAGCGTTCCACGCTGGTTACCGCATTTGCTCCATCTGCCGCAGCGGTAATAATCTGGCGCAGCGGCTTTGTCCGCACATCGCCCGCTGCAAAAATACCTGGGCAAGAGGTACAGCAGTCCTCTCCTGCCTTAATATAGCCATGATCCATTTCTACCAGCCCTTCAAATGCCTGACTGGCTGGAGTAATTCCAACTGCTACAAAGACGCCGCTGACTGAAATCTCTCTTTCCTCGCCGGTTTTTACATTTTTTACTGCCAGGGCTTCTACTTTCTCTGTACCTGTAATCCGCTCGACTACCGTATCCCAGACAACTTCAATATTTTCCCTGGAAAATACCTGTTCCTGAATACTCTTAGCGCCGCGGAACTCGTCTCTGCGGTGAATCAGATACACCTTTTCACACATTCTGGAAAGGAATATGGCATCTTCCAGAGCCACGTCTCCTCCTCCAATGACTGCCGTTACTTTTTTACGGAAAAATGCGCCGTCACAAGTAGCGCAGTAAGACACTCCCATACCGGCCAGTTCTTCTTCCCCTGGTACAGCCAGTTTTCTGTGACTGGCTCCGGTTGCCAGAATTACCGCTTTCGCCTCATAAGTCTCATGCTCGCATACAATCCGTTTTACGTCTCCTGCATCTTCAATCCGCAGTACCTCGTCTTCTGCAAACTGAGCCCCCAGGTTGTCAGCGTGTTCACGGAACTTCGTCCCCAAATCATATCCGCCTACTCCAGGAAGTCCAGGATAATTGTCTACCTCATAGGTAGTCAGCACCTGTCCTCCGCTGACCATTCCTTTTTCTATTACAAGGGTACGGATTCTGGCTCTCTCTGCATAAATTGCTGCTGCCAGTCCGGCAGGCCCTGAACCCACAATTACTAAATCATATTTTTGCACCACACACACTCCTTTCGCAATTCTCGCCATTTTCATTCAGTATAACACAAGTTTTCCCCAATATTCCAAAAAAATTTCTTACAATTCTGTTACAAGCGGATAAAAATGTGCTATACTCTCTCTAAAGAGGTGATAATTATGGCACAAAAAACGGTATTAGTTACCGGCGCTTCCCGCGGAATCGGGAAAGCCATTGCGGTCAAATTTGCTAAAAAAGGCTATAATGTAGCAATTAGCTGTATTCACAACGAAGAACGTCTGATGCAGGCAAAAAAAGAAATTGAATCCTATCAGGTTTCCTGCCTTGCCTATGTAGGAGATATGGGCAATATGGAACACTGCAAAGAATTGTTTGAACGTATCCGCAAACAATTTGGCACGTTAGATGTGCTGGTAAACAATGCCGGCGTTTCCTACATCGGCCTGCTTCAGGATATGTCTGTCCAGGACTGGGACAAAGTCATCCACACCAACTTAAACTCTGTGTTTAACTGCTGTAAGCTTGCAATTCCTGGAATGCTTTCCAAAAAGCAGGGAAAAATCATTAACATTTCTTCTGTCTGGGGAAATGTAGGCGCCTCCTGCGAAGTAGCGTATTCTGCCACTAAAGGAGCCATCAACGCATTTACCAAAGCTTTGGCAAAGGAGCTGGCCCCCAGCAACATCCAGGTCAACGCTGTCGCCTGCGGCGCGATTGACACAGAAATGAATCAATGGATGGAGGAATCCGAATTTATCGCCCTGGTAGAAGAAATACCGGCAGGGCGCTTAGGAAAAGCCGAAGAAGTGGCAGACTTAGTCTACCACCTGGGTTATAAAAACTCCTATCTGACCGGAGAAGTCATCGGCTTAGACGGCGGCTGGATTTAGCCGTTCTTCCCGTCTGATTATTGGAAATTTCTCCCATAACAGTAATAGGCAAAGCAGACGTCCGATATCAGCATCACACCTGTTACCAGTACCATCAGCCAGGTTTCGAATGATGAGTCTCTGCTTGCCAGAATGATAACTGCCAGCAAAAGGAAGATTAGTACCGGAATTGCAGCCAGCGAAAGCGCTCTGTATTTCCGGTACTTTTTTTCCGGCATTCCATCCGGCATATAATCTTCCGGATGGGTCATTCTGCAATGAATTACAATGCCAAATCTGGAAGAGGTCCGGTAAGCACCGTATTCAATTCCATCGATCATCAGTTTCGGAGACATTCCTTCCTTTATAATAGAAATATTCTTTCCGCTTTCCTGTCCGTATTTCAGAAGTTCTTCTGTAAACTCCTGGGGCGTATCGCATCTGGAATCCGGCATAAAAGAGAATTCCCTTTCAAGCTCTGCCTTCCTTACACTGATATAGTCTTCTGCAAACTGTACAAATACCGATCCCTTCTGCTCTTCTTCCTCCATCTGCTCCAGATAGAACGATTCGTCCATCTCCGCAAGCTGGGTTTCCTGTATTTTTCCACAAAATTTCAATGCAGCCAGAACCGTTTCTTTTTCTGTCTGAAGTCTGGAAATCTGTGCGGTTATTGCTTCTTCCAGAGAAATTTCTCCTATAAAAAGACGCCGGATATCTCCAATTGGCATTCCTAATTTACGGAATAATTTAATCTTCTTTAGCCTGCGAATGTCTTCTTCGGAATATTCCCTATAAGAATTTCCCTCTCTTCTGGATGGAGTGAGAAGTCCTTGTTTTTCATAGTAACGGATATTCTGGCTGGTAATGCCAGTAATCTGCTCTGCCTCTTTAATTGTCACGATAAAAACCTCCTTACTTGCTTTAAGCCCGTCTGCATACCGGTTCATCTGCTTCTTACAGCTGTATTATAAGGCTTATAGTTCGTATAAGGTCAAGAAAAATTTCAAAATATCGGTTATCATTCATGTCCAGGGGCAAACACGCTTGTGCACGGTTCCTAAAAACGCTCAATATACTGAATTGCCACGCATTTCGGCCCTCCCTGGGCCACAAACACAGGACTCAGTTCCAGTATATGAATTTCCAATCCTTCAAATGTCCGTTCCATCATTTCCTGGATTTTTTTCGCATCTTCTAATGCCCTGGCATGAGCAATGTATAAAATATGCCTGGAACCAACTCCCGCCTTTTTCATATAATCCATTATGCTGTCCACTGCAGAAGACATCGTGCGTTTCACTGCAAACTTATCAATGCGGGTGCCATCTTCCGTCAGCTTCATAACTGGCTTCAGCCTGAGAACAGATCCAAACGCCGCTGCCACCGGAGTCAGTCTGCCTCCCCGCTTCAAAAAAGAAAAGTCCTGAGGAATCAGAAACGATTCCGTCTTTTTTGCCGCTTGTTCAAGCCAGTCCAGAATCTCTGCTCTTCCTTGCCCATCCTCTGCCATCTGTTTGGCCCTTTCTGCCATGTAACGATGAGGGCCGCATAACGTTTGGCTGTTAAACACCGTAATTTTCTCTGGATGCTCGATCATGTCCTTTGCACAGCACGCTCCCTGGTAGGTTCCGGATAGCCCGTCTGCTATGGAAATATTGATAATATCAGAATCCGGATACTTTTCATAAAGAGCCGCTACCTCTCCCACAGGAGGCTGGGAAGACCTGGGAATCTGCCCCGCTTCAATCCGTTTATAAAAATCTTCCATATCCATCTGCAGGTCTCTGCCCTCCAACTCTCCTATATGGACGCACAAAGGCACTGCATCAAACCCCGCTGCTTTTGCTTCTTCTGTATACAGTACAGAAGAATCTGTTATGATTCTTACCATGACAAATCCTCCGTTTTTTATCCTTTCATTATATAGTTTTTAAAACCACTTATTGTAGTTTGCTATATCTTTCCGGATTTGTCAATAGATAATAGACATTTTCTCACTTTTGTAACGCAAATAAACCATTCAGCACATAGCTTCCTGCATTTCTTCCTGCCTCTTTCCCCACCAGGTTATACCCTTTTTGGCTATAATGAAATTCATCTTTCATCAGGCCTCTTTGAGCAAAATTCTTAAACTGTTGGCTTACTATTACAATATTTTCCCGTTCCTCTGCCAATTCCTGTTGTGCCTGCTGAATCGGTACATATAAATTTTTATTACTTCTTCTGTTTCCTATCTGAATCAAAAAACACACTTCCAGCTGACATTCTTTCAAAAATTTTTCTATAAACTGACCTGTATGACGCTTATAAGTCTCAGGCGGTGTACCCAGATCTCCATCTGTACACCCCTGGCACCATACCATGCAGCGGTGTTCTATCCGATAGCCATTCGACTCCAGCCACTCACTGCATCTCTTTGCTCTTCTAACAGCATCCTGATAATAAGCACTTCCTGGCATCCATTCTGCAATGGAAGAACCGCCTTTTGAACAGGATACCCCGACCACAGGAATCTTTACCGCTTCATAATATGCTTTCACAAATGCAGAGACCATAGAACCTGTTTTCATCCCTGGCTCATATACTCCAGTTTTATCATTTTCCGCAGCGCCAAATGGTTCTTCTATTTGATACAGACACTCCGTATCGCTGACAGCCCGATACTCGTATCCTGCTTCCTCACTGACTCCTGGCGCTTCTTCAGCCTCTCCTCTTCCAGCCATATTGCTCTGCCCCATAAACAGTACCAAATGTACGGTCTTCATCTTCATCTGCCTCCATACATCAAACTCTTACAATAGTTCTGTCAAAAAAGCCAGTGCTAGTCCCTGCCCCCATCCTTGAATCCATTCTTTTGAAATGCTGCGGTAGCCCTCTTTGTCTCTCATTACTGCAGTTCCGGCCGACACATTCAATACTTTTCCAGAAGCATTAATTTGATTCAATACCCCATCAGCCGCCTTCTCTATATATTTTCGATGAAAAGGATTTCCTTTAATAGCCATAGCTGCTGCAATTCCGCAGGAAGCAGAAACTTCCTCGTAAGCTTCCGGATCGTCTAAAATGGTTCTCCACAATCCATTTTCTGTCTGTAAGCGTTTCAGCGCTGTCAATTGCTCATCTAAAGAACCTGAAATATCCATATACTGTGGGTAAAGATATGCTTCCGGAAGCACTCTTCCAACACATGCCATTGTATATGCCGCCCACGCATTCGCTCTTCCCCAGTAAACGCCTGACATATGATCATCTGAAATATGATTATATCCGTGATACCAAAGTCCGGTATCCTTATTTTGCAAATAGCAGATATGCCAGCAATATTGATTTAATGCGTCATTAATTAGCCCTTCATCCTGCTCCATAACGCCTGCGCGAAGCATAAAATAGGCTGCCATAAACAGCGTATCTGCCCAACATTGTTCTGGAAAATCATTTTTGGAAGAAACGGTATGCTGGAGTACACGCTCTCCAAAACGAAGCGCATCTGTCCTTAGATACTCTAATTTACTTTTAATCAAGTCGTAATAAACCTCGTCGCCTGTCGCTTCATACAATGTAATCAGGCAGTGCCCCATTGCACATGCATTTACCGTCCACGGTTTTGGAATACCTAATGCTTGAAATTCTTCTATCCGGTTCTTTAAAAAATCCAGATACTCTTCCCTTTTTGTCTTTTCGTATGCTTTTGCGATGCCATAGTAAGCTACGCCGCAAGACCATTCCCAAGGCAAATCCATCTGCATCGTTCGTTTAACAATTCGGTCAATCTGATTTGGCAAATCCTCTTTATAGTTTTGTTCTCCCATGTTCTGTTTCATCCTATCTCTTTTTTTTAAAATCAAGCTTCCGTATCCTTCCAGACATCCATCCTTTAAACAGCCATACAGCAGTTTCCCCTCCAGCTTCATCTCCCTCACATCTGCCGGTTCTGCCTTAAAGTTCTGTACAAATATATATTCTGCATTTTCCGATTCTCTGGAGCTAATCTCTACTCCCTCAGGAAGCTTTCCTGTAATCACTGTGGAAAGTTTTCTTTCTTGTTTTAATTTTCCATAAAACTCCTCATAAAAACTTTCTTCTACATCTGCCGCTATATAATAAGCCGCTCCTTTTCTATAAATGTTCTTTACAACCGCCGGAGTACCCTGATAAAAATCCTTTCCATAACGGTACAGCACCTGAGTTCCATCTGCTGGCTTTAATAAATCGCAAAGATACCGGCACTCATATGTTCCTGTAAATCCTGACTTTTCATCTGGAACCAGGGAATTACACTCCCAGTCATAAAGTCCATCTGTTTCTGTCCGGCGCACCCCAAAAACATCTGTTAATCCACCAGGCGTTCCGCCTAAATAGCATAAATCATTTTCATCTACAATTCCAGACCAGCCCGTTAAAACCACACATCCTCCGTTTTCTATAAATAGACGAAGACGTTCTTTCATATTATCCCTCAGCATATAAAGCATAGGGGCTACCACCAAACGGTATCCCTCCAATGAGTGTTCCTGGCTGACAACGTCCACATTCAGTCCCTGTTTCTTTAGAGCGCTATAAGACTTCATTACTATTTCATGGTAATGCATCCCCTCATTTCTAGGTCCCTGTGCATCTTCTAATGCCCAGCGGTTTTCAATATCATAAATGCAGGCAGCTTCTGATTTTACATTCGTTCCCATAATCTCACTCAGTTCATTTAACGTCTCTCCCAGTTGTTTCACTTCTTTGAATACTCTGGTGTCATTGCCGCCATAATGGTCAATTACTGCACCATGGAATTTTTCTGAAGCGCCCCTGCTCTGCCGTATCTGAAAAAACATAACGCTGTCCGAACCATGAGCCAAAGCTTGGATTGACGCAGCTGTAAGCATACCTGGTTTCTTTAACTTGCTGACACTTTGCCAGTTGGTTGCGGAAGGACAGGATTCCATTAAAAGAAACGGTTTGTCTTTTAAGCATCTCATATAATCGTGCTGCATACCATTATCTCTGGCTGTCACAATATCTTCTCTCTTATGCCATACCGGATAAGTATCCCATGATATCACATCTACCTCTTCTGCCAGTTTATCATAATTCAGCCCCTGGTAATCATACATCAGGTTTGTCGTAACGGGCTGCACTGCTCCTCCTTTCCGAATTGCTTCTGCCTCCATCCGAGCAAAATCAGCAGTCTGTGCTGTTACAAACCGTTTCCAGTCCAAAACCAGCCCATGAAGTCCGGTTTCTCCAATGGAAGATGGGCTTTCAATCTGTTCAAACGACTGGTATGTATGACTCCAAAACGCAGTATTCCATCTTTTGTTTAACTCGTCTATATTCTGATACTTCTCTTTCAGCCATAAACGAAATGCCTCCTGACACAGTGGACAATGACACTCTCCTCCATACTCATTTGATAAATGCCATAAAATTACTCCTGGGTGATCTTTAAAACATTCTGCCAGAGTTCTGTCTATATGTTCCACTTTTTCCCGATATACAGGAGATGTATAACAATGATTATGGCGTTCGCCAAAAATGTGTCTGGTACGGTCTTCCCGCACACGAAGCACCTCCGGATATTTGTCTGCCAGCCACTTTGGCCTCGCTCCAGAAGGGGTTCCTAAAATCGTAGAAATACCTTCTTTATATAAACGATCGATTCTCTTTTTCAGCCATCCAAACTCATATGTCCCCTCTTCCGGCTCTAATGCTGCCCATGAGAACATCCCCATTGTTACCGTATTGATTCCAGCTTCTTTCATATACTCGATATCTTTTTCTAAAATTTCAGGCATATGCAGCCACTGCTCCGGATTGTAATCCCCGCCATATAAAATTTTCTTATTCATTGCTTCCCCTCTATTTACTTTTGCTTTCGGTATTCCACAGGACTGATTCCTATTGTTTTTTTGAACACCTTACTAAAATACTTTTCATCCTCATATCCTACAATACTGGCTACCTCGCTAATACTCTTTGAAGTTTTTCCAAGGTATTCTTTTGCTCTGTCAAGCCGTACATTCCGCAAATATTCATTAAACGGTATTCCTACAATCTTTCCGAAACAGATGCTGAAATAGCTTCTGCTAAAATTGAATTGTGCGGCGAGATCGCTGCTTACCAGATGTTCATCAAAATGCTCATCCACATACTGTTTTGCTTTCATAACGGCTTGAACCACCTCATTGGAATACTGGGTATGCGAAAAGATACCAGAGGTTTTGTGATACATCTCTTCAAGCCAATGCTCAATTTCCTGCCAGGAATGAAATTCCGAAGGAAGTTCATACCGTTCTTCCGATACCATCCCGTAATTTTGATTCCATGCATTTTCCATGGCAAGCATAATATGATACAGCTTTGCAACCGTAATATTGCTTTTCTTTAAATCAAAACAGATTTTTTCAAATAAGCTTTCTTCTGTAATCCACTGAAACGACAGCCAGCGTTTTTTTAATTCCTGAAAGGTTTCTTCATCAATTGGCTCTTCTTTTCTCTGAAGTTCCTTTTTTCCAGTATATTCCCAAAAAACTTTTCTCTTTTGTACTTTAACAAAACCCTGTCTATCTCTTCATAACTTATCCCTTTTACTCCATATATCTCCATCAAGCAGCAGCCTGAGTAATTTTTCGGATAAATATAGTTCTCCTCCTGGTAATTCCAAATCCAGATTCCAGATATGATCTCTCGGAATCCCTCCTTTTTCCGGATCTCATTTAAGCTTAAAAATCGCTCTCCGCTGTCTTCCTCTTCTGAAAACTCCTCAATCAGACAAACAATTTTGTTACCTTCTATAGTATACCCCAGAATCTTCCATGGACCTGCCCCATCTACAATAGCCGCTTCCTCCAATTCCTTTGGAATTGACTCAAAAAAGTTAATCATCAAAATCATATTGTAAATAGGAAGTCCCCCGCAAACCGCCAGGCCAAACACACTGTTTATCAGGCCATAATTTTTCATAGTCATATACCATGGAATCAGTCCGCCTGAAAACATCATGCAGAAAACACAAATCCACATAATTACGTTACGGGGAGCAAAGTCCTTTTTAGACTTTGCAAGGGCATAAGATGCTGGAATCATCACTCCCAAAGCGATTACCGTTGCCAGAACCACTCGGATAACGGCTGTCAAAAAGGAACGGAAAAATTGGATATCCTTCATTATTTCCTTGTAATTAACCAGCGTAAACCCTACCGGCCAGAATCCTACCTGACCCGCTGCCACCGCCTCTTTACTGCTCAGTGACAATGCCAGTGTATATATCAATGGCAGCAAACAGGACAGAGAAAACAGCAAAACAACTGCAATGATTAGTATATAACATATTTTTGAAGACAATGTTTTTCTCTCTATCATGGAATGATCTCCTTAGAATATCTTATAATCCGCTACTTTATTTGCAATCAGATAAGAAACGGAAATCGCAGTAAACCCTACTACTGATTTTAAAAGTCCTACTGCAGAAGCAAGAGAAAACTGCATATCTACAAGTCCTGCACGATATACCCAGGTATCAATAATATCTGCCGTTGAATAAACAGCCGGATTATACAAATTATAAATCTGGTCAAAACCTGCGTTCAAAACATTTCCCAATGAAAGCACCATCATCAGAACAATGGTTCCTTTAATGCTCGGAAGGGTAATATGAAGCATTCTCTGCCATCTGTTTGCCCCGTCAATTGCCGCTGCCTCATAAAGGCTGGGACTTACTCCGGTAAGAGCTGCAAGATAGATTACCGTCTTAAATCCAAATTCTTTCCATATATCGCTTCCGATAATCAATCCTCGAAACAGTCCGCCATCCTGAAAAAACGGTAATCTGTCAAAACCTAAACCGGTTAAAATGGCGTTAATTGGTCCGCTGTGTCCGAATATTTCCATCAGCATTCCGCTTAATGCAACCCAGGATAAAAAGTGAGGGATATATACCAATGTCTGAGAAACCCGTTTAAACATGGCATGACTGATTTCATTCAGCAAAAGCGCAAACACAACCGGCACTATCAGATTTCCAATAATCTTAAACAACGCAATGGTAAAGGTATTAATTAAAATAGTCTGCACGTCTTTCAGCTGCAGCATATATTGAAAATTTTCCAATCCTACCCATGGAGAACGGAAGATTCCCTTTCCAGGATTAAAATCCTGGAAAGCCATTACCACTCCGCCCATCGGGACAATATTCACTAAAACCAGCCATACCAGCGCAGGCATAACCATAATCCAGTAGCTGATTGCATTCTGCCTTTTTTTCATATCAAACTCCTTCAAGCAAAATCAGGTCCATGCTTTTACTTACTAATTGCTTCCGTTACTTCCTGCGTAATCTCTGTACCACCCTGTGCATACCAGTTTTCTACAAAGGTATCAAATTCCTCAATCGGCACAGTTCCCAGAATAATTTTCAGGAACGTTTCATCTTCAATTTTCTTAAGATTGGACCACTTTTTCTGCATGCTGTCCGTCTGTCCATAGAAGACGCTGTAACCTTCTTCGCATCCAATTTCATATCCCTCGTCAATTGCCCCAACGCCTACTAAAGTAGAATAAATCCGTCCAAAATTACCTTCTGCACTTACATTCCATGTTTCAATACCCAAATCATCATAAGGTTCCTGTTTAATTTCTTTAACGCTGTTAATGTCCGCTTCAATACGGGTATGCTCTGCCAGCTCGTACTCCGGTACAGTTCCTGTTTCCAGATATTTATTCAGAATCTGAGCATCGCTTTCTTCCGGTTTTGCAAAATTAATTACCAGACGTCCTGGAATATAGCCCGCTAAGATTCCTGTATTTTCTAATGTATTTGAAACTTCTGGAACCAGCAGCTGGTTATTAATCATAATTAAAGCTTCTGGATGCTCGTATCCTTTTCTTACCACGTAATAACTGTCAGATGGGTTTTGCATATGCGGTTCCCATTTTCCTTCATCTGTAAGCGGATATGGATATGCCAGCCACTCAGCCTCCGGATCCAGGGCAATTGCATCAGCCAGGTTATATCCCACCCACCATGGGCCAAAGAACATTCCGGCCTGACCGGATTTCCATGCTTCATCTGCATCCTTTCTGGTTCCCAGTTCCGGATCTAATGTTCCTTCTTTGTACATCTCAGAAAGTACCTGCAGCGTATCTTTTGTTTCCTGAGTTAGAGAACCATATACTACATTACCGCTTTCATCTTTTACCCAGTATCCTGGCAAAGCGCCTTTTCCCTGGAAAATACCATCCAGTCCGCACATCGTACCGCTTGACTGCTGGAATGTAGCATACAATAAATTATTAGAAGAAGGCCCTAACAGTCCTATTGTTTCCGGTCCACCCATCTGGTTATCAATAAAAGCCTTTGCCACTTCTCTGATTTCTTCAATTGTCTTTGGAACCTCTAAGTTCAGTTCATCCAGCCGGTCCTGACGAATCCACAGCAAATCATAGCCATCTTTAAGAGATCTTACGTTCGGGAGCGCCATCATCTTTCCGTCAAATGTAACTGCCTCCATAGCTATTCCACCAGTAGAGTCAATTGCACTTTTCATCGTTTCACTGGCATACTGCTCATAATACGGAGTCAAATCCTCAATCATGTCTGCCTTAAGCAGCATATCCAGCTGGGATGCCGTTACAGAAATAATATCCGGAAGTTCCCCACTGGAAATAGATAAATTTAATTTTTCATTATAATCATCACCGCTTCCGGACTGCCACAATACTTCAACATCTATATTCAAATTTTCTTTGAAATAGTCAAAAAACGCATTGTCTGTTGCAGATTGTCCTTCTGGAAACGAATCAGACGGATTTACTACTTGGGCAATCTTCAGTTCAATCGGTTCCTTATAAACTCCCAGCGGATCTGGTTCACCGCTTTCGTTTACCGGCAAATTATCTGCCTGGGCAACTGTACTTTCTGTTTCCTGCTGTTTCTCTCCTCCGCCGCAGCCAGCCAAAGATACAACTGCTGCCATTGTTAAAAGTGTTTTGTAAATCGCTTTTTTTCTCACATTCATTCCTCCTAAATAATATTTTAATCTTCAAAATAACTTACAAATTTTTGTTTTTATATCTCATCCAGCAGCTTCAACATATTTTTATTATAAAAGTTTTCCCTATTAACTGACACTGTATATTGTTTTAGAATGGTGGCTTTTGTTTTTTTCCTTTTAAGTAATGAAACAAATTTACACCTTAATATAACATTTCTCTACTTGGTAACATTTTTGCACGCAAATAGAGATTCATTGTTGCAGGTTTTATTTTTCAACCGTTTTTCCGTCAAAATCAGAAAAAAATCTAGCGCGCAGTCCCGACCCGCTAAAACAAAAAAACCACTGCAAATCTCAAAGAAGTCAAGATTTACAATGGTTTTTTACCTGCGGGTAACAGGACTTGAACCTGCACGGTCTCCCACCAGAACCTAAATCTGG
>ENA-OPEV01001405-OPEV01001405.1-human-gut-metagenome-genome-assembly--contig:-NODE-1405-length-13533-cov-1.951551_pt1 | contig 13533 bp, 10 predicted proteins | sample MGYA00241637_ERZ501537 | MGnify/ENA primary metagenome ERZ501537 (study PRJEB25962, sample SAMEA1972159) | human gut metagenome | biome: human gut; feature: human-associated habitat; material: faeces...
ACGTCCTCATCAGAGATAAAGCAGAATACTTCTCCGCCGTAGCGGGAAAGGACTCTCTTGTTGATCCCGGACTCTGCCATGTGTGTATCTGTCACAATGCAGGCACCGTCTTTGATAGCAGCAATTGCTTTCTCAACTGCATTCTCAGAGAAACAGAGATTCTCTGCATAATCAAAGTCTGCGCTTGTGTGAATACATCTCTTTACGATCAGCTCTGTTCCGGGAACCAGCTTTTTATCTCCAAGTTCCTCTGTGATGATCTCAAAGCTGCGTTTCTCTATATCCATTGGTTTTACATTTTCCAGTTCTACTTTCATTCCTTATCTCCCAAATTCCATAAATTCCCGTATACAATAGTTACATCTATCACTCATTGGCTTATCTAGTATGGCTCACCATACAGTTCCGGATCAGATTCCCTGCTCCAGAATTTCATAGATCTTCTTCATATCCAGATGCTTCCTCAGTTCTGCTGCCAGGATATCATACTGGGTTTCTTTAAATGCCGCAAAATCGATTCCTGTCATCTGAGATACATCAATTCCCTTTTTCTCACCCAGAACACGTATAACAGCCTCTGCCACATCTTCCCTGTCAAAAACTCCATGGACATAGGTTCCGCAGACATTTTTACAGTATGCACCGTCTTTCTTACACTCTCCTGACACCTGATCTTCAATGGATACACTGTGTCCGGCCTCGCCTTTTAACACAGTTTCTCCCATATGGATCTCGTAACCCTCCAGTTCTGCACCGGACAGTGCCTGAAGCTCTCCCTCGAGTTCCAGGAATCTGCCGGAAACTCTGGTTCTGGTTTTCTTTTCTGCAAAAACAGTATCCATAGGAAGCAGTCCCATTCCCTTGATGGTTCCTCCGGCTTCCACATGATGAGGGTCACTTAAGATCTCACCCAGCATCTGATAACCGCCACAGATTCCAAAAATGATCTTACCCTTTGCAGCTTCCTTCAAAACTGCAGCTTCCAGACCATTAGCCCGCATCCACAGCAGATCTTCCATTGTATTTTTAGTTCCTGGCAGGATGATCATATCCGGATTTTTCAGTTCGCTGACATGCTGTACATATCTCAGGGAAACTCCCGGGATACTTTCCAGTGGATTAAAATCTGTGAAATTGGAGATCCTTGGTACCCGGATCACCGCAATATCAATAAGATCCACTTCCTGTTTTCTGTCAAATCTTTCTGTGAGGCTGTCCTCATCCTCCACCTGGATATCCAGATAAGGCGCCACACCCACCACCGGGATCCCGCTTCTTTCCTCAAGCATGACAACACCAGGGTCCAGAATAGTCTTATCTCCGCGGAATTTGTTGATGATCAGACCCTTTACCATCTCTTTTTCCTCGTCTTCCAGAAGCATCACCGTACCGATCAGCTGGGCAAAAACACCTCCACGGTCAATATCTCCCACAAGAAGGACCGGTGCCTTGGCCATCTTTGCCATACCCATATTTACAATATCCTCATCCTTGAGATTGATCTCGGCAGGACTTCCCGCACCTTCGATGACAATGATATCGTTTTCCGCTGCAAGAGCGTTGTACGCCTTCATCACATCCGGAACCAGGGTCTTCTTATATTTGAAATAATCCCTGGCACTCATGGTTCCAAGAACCTCTCCGTTTACGATCACCTGGGAGCCTACATCATTGGTAGGCTTCAGAAGAATGGGGTTCATCAGCACAGAAGGCTTAATTCCGGCTGCCTCCGCCTGCATAACCTGAGCTCTGCCCATCTCCAGCCCCTCTTCTGTAATAAAAGAGTTCAGTGCCATATTCTGGGATTTAAAGGGTGCCACCCTGTATCCATCCTGTTTAAAAATCCTGCAAAGCCCTGCTGCCAGAAGGCTTTTTCCTGCATTGGACATTGTCCCCTGCACCATAATTGCTTTTGCCATTTTTTGTTTCCCCTTTTCTCCTGTATAAATACTTATGAAAGCACTTCTTCCAGTACCTCTATTAGCTTTTTATTCTGTTCATGCAGCTTCACTGCCACACGGTAATATCCCTTTTTCAGCCCCGGATAGTTACTGCAGTCCCGGATCAGGATTCCCTTTGCAACACATCTTTCAAAGAGATCCTCAGGTCCGTAAAAGAATATATAATTTGCTTCAGAAGGATATACCGTCAGCCCAACCTGTCTCATCTTTTCCTTCATCCATGCAGATTCCCGGAAAATGATCTGCCGTCCTGCTTCCACATATTCTGATTCCTTCAGTGCTGCCATTCCTGCCTGCTGTGCCATGGTAGACACATTCCAGGGCTGGGTGACTGCCTCCATCCGGTCAAGTACTTCCCTGTCCGAACAGAATCCATAGCCCAGCCGCACACCGGGGATCGCATATCTTTTGGTAAATGCCTTAAGAATAAAAAGTCCCGGATATTTTTCCAGTTTTCCCTTCAGCGTATGTTTCTCCGGATCTTTTACAAAATCCAGGAAGCACTCATCTACTACCATAAATATTCCCTGCATGGCACAGGTTTCCAGAATTTCTTCCAGAAGGTCCTGAGGTATGATGATTCCTGTAGGATTATTGGGATTACACAGGAAAATAATATCCGGCTTTTCTCTTTTCAGAACATCCGGATAATCTTTCTGTATACAGAAATCATTTTCCTCTTTCAGATAATATCTGCTGATCTCCCAGCCAACACTGACCAGTGCCTGTTCATACTCCGCAAAGGTAGGAGCAGGAAGAATGGCCTTCTTTGGATTCAATGCCCTGCTGAGGGAAAAAATAAGGTCTGCGGCTCCATTCCCGCAGATCAGATATTCTTTTTTTTTATGTTCATAATCTGCGATTGCCTCTTTCAGAGGTCCGCATCCTACACGGGGATAATCACTCAGGTCCTCTACACTGTCTATGATCGCCTGCTTTACACTCTGCGGTGTTCCCAGCGGATTACAGTTTGCAGAGAAATCCAGACAGTGATCATATTTATAAACATCACCGCCATGTATATGTTTTGTCATCAGTTGTCTCCTGTCTTACTATACATGTTTTATATTAATAACTATTCAGCAATCCACGTTACCGGAATTATAAAAAGAAACAATATCGCACTGCGCTTCCGATCAGGAGAAATATCACAGCCCCCAGGATTGCTGTTGCATAAAGCAGGCGATTGGAACGTCTGATATCCTCCACCTCCACAGGGCGGATTCCGTCTCCGATGGTTGGTTTCTCATAAAGCTTTCCAAAATAGTAAGCATTGCCTGCAAGCTGTACGTCCAGCGCACCTGCCATTGCTGCTTCTGTCTGTGCAGAATTGGGGCTGGCATGGTTTCTTCTGTCTCTGCGGTAGATCTTCGCTGCATTTTTCACATCCATTTTTACAAATGCAGAGGCTGCCACCATCAGCCATCCTGAAAGTCTGGCTGGAATATAATTGGCCACATCATCCAGTTTTGCAGCGCAGCGGCCAAAATACAGATATTTATCATTCTTATAACCCAGCATGGAATCCATGGTATTGATTCCCTTGTAAAGAAACATCAGCCACACTCCGCCGATTGCCATATAAAGCATCGGTGCTATAACACCGTCTGAAGCATTCTCTGCCACAGTCTCTACTGCCGCCTTTGTAACACCCTCCTCTGTCAATGACTGGGTATCACGGCCTACGATCATAGATACTGCATAACGGGCCTCATCCAGAGTCCCGTTTTTCAGTCTGTCATAGACTTTCATGCTCTCTGTTTTCAGAGATTTCGTTGCCAGAAGCTGATAGCACCAGAAGGTTTCCAGTGCGAATCCCGCCCATACTGAGATTCCATAGAGAATGTGCAGGATCAGAAATGGGATTCCACCGCTTAACAGACAGACAAGGATCACTTCCACTGTACCTGCAGCCAGTTCGCCCTTATCTGTTTTCGGAAAAATCTTCCGAAGTATTTTTTCCAGAAATGCGATCAGATTTCCGATCAGACACACCGGATGATACAGCCATCTGGGATCTCCTATCATAAGATCAAGTATGAAGCCTGCTGCAAGGGCAGGCATACTGTAATATAACATAATTATAAAACTCCTTGATGCCTTCCGGATGTTTCAATATTTCTGAAACGCCCGGAATTCGGTAATTTACTACTATTTTACCACCTCTAAATCCGGCTCATTATTCTTTTGAATTATGATATTCCAGACATTTCATGAGAAAAGCCCTGGGAATCTGGGGATTTCCATAATAATAGATATGAGGATATCCTGCCAGCAGGTTACTGCTGCTGTGCATACAGTCCCATCCTCTTTTGCTCATAGGCTTCGCTGCATGGAAATCACTTCCACAGTTCTCTGAATCAAAATAGTGGAATTCATGAGCCGGAATCTCACCGATCTCCTCTGCACTTCTGCCGAAAACAGGCTTCCCGGCAGTTAATGTGATATATCCAAATCTGGTCAGTCTGGGAGTGCGGAAACATTTTCCGGGGATCACTCCGCAGGTTTTCCGGAACACTCCGCCCATATCCTCCATCTGCTCATGAAGATACATAAAGCCTCCGCATTCTGCCATACATGGCATGCCCTGTTTAACTGCCTGTGCAATCTCTTCTTTCATGGATGCATTGCGTTCCAGTGCCTCTCCATTTAATTCCGGATAACCGCCATAAAGAAGAATCCCATCCAGATCTGCAGGAAGATGTTCATCATGAACTGGCGAGAAATCAACCAGCTCTGCCCCCATTTCCTGAAGGAGACGAAAATTGTCTTCATAAAAGAAACAAAAGGCTTCATCCTTTGCCACTCCGATACGCAGCTTCTGTGGCAGACAATATCCATATGTCTCGTCTTTCTGTACCAACGATTCCGGCACCTGCAGCTCCTCTGCATGCCTGGCAAGTGCAAGGATCCTGTCAATCTCCAGTGTGTCTTCCAATATTCCGGCAAGCTTCTGCAAACGTTCCTTCAGATCAGAAATCTCCTCAGGAAGCACAAGACCCAGATGACGGCTCTCGATCACACAGTCCTCTACCTTTGGCACATATCCAAGAACCTCCACCTCAAGCTGTTCTTCCACCAGCTTCTTCATTCTGGGATAAAGCATGGGAGACATCTGGTTAAAGATCACGCCTTTGATATGGCTTTTCTCTTTGTACTCCATAAAACCTTTGATATAAGCTGCCAGGGAAATACTCATTCCTCTGCTGTTTACCACAAGGATGACCGGAGTATCTGTGGTATCTGCCAGGTCATAGGCGCTTGCTTTCGTGGATATTCCACCCACGCCGTCATAATAGCCCATAACACCTTCCATCACTGCAATATCGCAGTCTGCTGCATTTTTTCCAAGCAGGTATCGGGTAGTCTCGGCATCTGTAAAAAAGGTATCCAGATTTCTGGATTTCGTCCCGATGACTCTGGAATGAAACATGGGATCTATATAATCCGGTCCGCATTTAAAAGATGCCACTTTCATTTTTCGATTGACCAGTGCCTGCAAAAGTCCGCAGGTAATCAGAGTTTTGCCACTTCCACTGGCTCCTGCTGCAAGAAGTATTCTTGGAATGTCCATCCCTGTTCTCCTCTGTTTCTGTCCTATATTTTTTCAACAATTTCAGGGCATTCCAATCTATTAACTGTTAATCTGTATTTCCTTAACTGTTAATTTGTAATCCCTGATATCTGCATCATTTGTTATTTCCCGGGATTCTGAAGTGTAATAATATAAATAGGATTCTCGCCCATCATCATATGATAACGTCCGATTGCCTTTGAACGTGCCGCACTTAGCTGCACGATTTCATTTTCTTCAAATCCAAACTCTTTCGCTGTTTCCAATGCTTCAGACACAGTTTCAAGAGTGATACAGTTGATCACGATCCGGACATGAGAGTTCTTTTCAAGTAACAGCTTCACGATCTCTTTCAGATTTCCTGACGAGCCTCCGATAAAAGCATGGGTCGGTGCCGGAAGATCTTTCAGAGCCTCCGGTGCAAGTCCTTCCACAATCTCCAGATTATCCGCTGCAAATTTCACCTTATTCCGGTGGATCAGTTCAACTGCGTCTTCCTTTTTCTCAATTGCCCAGACCTGTCCCTGATGAGCACGAAGTGCCATCTCTATTGACAGTGAGCCTGTTCCTGCACCCACATCATAGCAGACAGAATCAGCAGTCAGCCGCAATTTGGAAAGGGATACCGTACGCACCTCTTCCTTTGTCATAGGTGCTTTGCCTCTGATAAATTCCTCATCTCTGATCCCATGCGTCTCAAGACGTGTTCCTGCATTTTCATTTACTGCACAGATGACGGACAAAGGATCACCCTTATATTCTGTCAGTTCACTGGCTGGTTTTACAAAAATCTTCTCATTTTCATAAGACAGATTCTCTCCCACATAAAAGAGCACATCACCCATCCCGTATTTTACCAGTTTCTCTGCCAGAACTGCTACACCGTCTGAGGTTCCAAGTATGGAAAATACTTTCTCCGCATAACAGATATGTGAGATAAGATTACATCCTCTTCCATGTGCACTGACGATTTTGGCATCATCCCAGGACAATCCTATTTGGGACATAAAATATACAACTGAGGAAATCCCGCACTGAATCTCTATCTCTGTATTATTTTGTGCTGAACTATCCCGTTCTTCCTCACTCTTCTCTGATCCGTTCTTTCTCTGTACTCTCAGATCCGCACTGTCCTGACACAGTACTTCCAGAAGTTTTCTGGCCCCGCTGTAGAAGCCCACATCTCCGGAAAGGACGATCACAATATTGTTATACTCCGGATGTGCATCAATGTAATCCCTGATCTCCTGGCTTCTGTATTCCACAAACACATCCTGTCCCGGACGTTTCACAGAATCCACCATCCTCCTGGCACCGATCAGAAGATCCGCCTGATCCAGGCTGTTCTTACCCTGGACAGTGAGAAGTTTTTGACTTCCCATTCCAATTCCTAGCAATGTAATATGCGGTCTGTGGGCTAAACCGAAATGCTCTGTAAGAAATCTCTTACATTCTCTCACAGACATGCCTTCCTCCTTCAGAGGACGCCCGATAATCACAGGAACTGCATCACATTCCAGGGCAGCATCGATCTTATCCTGAAATCCCCCTGCTTTTCCTGTATCCTTTGTGACCAGATATCTGCAGTCATACTGTCTGAGCATTGCAGCATTCAGCTCTCTGGAAAAAGGCCCCTGCATTCCTATCAGATGTTTTCCCTCAAATCCCAGCTCTGCACAGGCTTTCATCACATTGGGCAGAGAAAGGACTCTTGCATAAAGACGGTTCTGATAATCCTTCATGCCTGTGAAGCCGGCCAGTTCCTTGCTTCCTGTTGTCAGCAGTACATTTCCCTGGGTCTGATCCAGATAATCTGCAGCAGCCTGAACACTGTCCACATATACTGCTCTGTCCTCATGTTCTCCTGCTTCTCTCAGCACCCTGTAATATGCTGTCCGCGTATTTTCACAGGCTGTCCTGATATTTACAGTCACCTCAGCAGCATAAGGATGGGTAGCATCCAGCACCATTTCCGGTTTCTCCTGTAAAAAGACCTCTTCCATATCCGCTGCATCCAGTCTTCCGGTCTGAACAGTGAGAAATTCATTTTCTGTAAGAGATTTGCTGCCATATTCTGTGGCAACAAATCCCTTTGTCTCTATCTTATGATCTGCCAGAAACCGGCAGATCTCGTATCCTTCTGTTGTTCCCGCAAAAACAAGAACTTTATACATTCCTATATCCCCTCGGTGTTACCATCTTATTGTTGATTTCCTTTGTCTGAGAATTACCGATAAATACTGTAGTAAACATATCCACCTGTGTATCTCTCAGTTCTTTTAATGTCATTACATGAGCTTCCTCGCCGTCTCTTGCGATATTGGAAACTGTTCCGCAGATGGTATCCGGTGATTTGTATTTCATCATCAGATCACAGGCTTTCTGCAGGTAATCATGACGTTTTTTACTTGACGGATTGTAAAGACATACAACAAAATCTGCCTGAGCTGCTGCCAGAAGTCTTGCCTCTATCTTTTCCCATGGTGTGAGAAGGTCACTTAAGCTGATCAGACAGAAGTCATGGATCAGAGGTGCACCCAGAACAGCAGCTCCGCCTGTTGCAGCTGTCACACCCGGAATGATCTCCAGTTCTGTTTCCGGATAATTGACACCAACCTCATACATCAGACCTGCCATACCGTAAACTCCTGCATCACCGCTGCAGATCATGGAAACAGTCTTGCCTTTTTTTGCCTCTTCAAAGGCAAGGACACAGCGGTCCACTTCCTTTTTCATTGGTGTAGTCATAAATTCTTTTCCCGGAAAATATTCCTTCACCAGGTCTACATATACGGTATATCCGATGATTGCATCACTTTCATTCATGGCGCGGATCGCTTTTCCTGTCATCTGGTCATAAGCTCCCGGTCCGATTCCGATTACATATATTTTACTCAAAATGTATCCTCCATTCCCTGGCAGCCACTGCTGTGGTCACACCATTTTCTCCTGTTTTTCTCTGCAGCAGCCTGCCATTTCCACTGGCAAGGACTGCACTTCTCTCACAGACATTGTCCACACCTGTGATCTTTTTTACAAAAGGTGAGGGAGTAAATTCTCCAGGCACCTGTTTTAATTCTTCTTCTGTATAAGTCACAAAAGGAATCTGCCAGTCCTGTGACAATGACAGGATTCCCTTTTCTTCTTTCTTCAGATCGATGCTTGCGATCTGCTCAAATGCTTCTTTATGAAATCCAGATCTGTTCAGCACCTTCTGCGCTGCCTCTGCGATTCCACGGGCATCCTTGTCTTTCCTGCAGCCCATACCCAGAGTCAGACATTTCGGAACTACCTGTGTGGTAGAAATAAAAGGATTACAGGAAGTATGTACAGTAACTGCAACTCCGCAGTCTATATTCGTACAGTCTGTCCCTGTTCCATTAAAATCAGAGCTTTTCTGTGTTTCCTCTTCTGATCTGTCATCCGTACTGTTGACAGGATTCCCATATTCGTCACACCGGGCCAGCCCCTCCGGCAGTTCGCCGTCCGTCGGAAACTCACTGTAAAATCCAACTTTCTTTCCTGCCAGAAGTGCAGCAGAGACTTCCTTTGCTGCTTTCATGTTAAAGATATTGCAATTATTTTTCTTTGCAAAAACATCTACTGCAAAACGGTGATGCAGGTCTGTGGCTGTTGTGACCACTGGTATTGCTTCCAGAATTTCTGCTGTTTTTAGCGCCAGTTCATTGGCACCGCCCAGATGTCCTGACAGAAGGGAAATGACAAACTTTCCACACTCATCTACGACCAGCACCGCAGGGTCTGACTTCTTTGACGCTACATAAGGCGCAATGCTGCGGACGGCAATTCCGGTGGCACCGATAAAGATCAGTGCATCTGAATCAGAAAATTTCTCTCCTGCCCATGCAGAGGTACTGATCTGAATAGAATCCAGAAGATATTTACTTTTTTTATCCAGTTCTGCTGTCATACCGGCAGCTTCCAGCCCCCGGCATAATCTCTCCCCGGTCTGCTGACCGGTAAGGCTGAAGCATATAAGTACAACCTTCACTGTTATATTCCTTCTCTTTCTCCTGTTTACAGTAATCTCATAAACGATAGCAATTCCTTAAGGTTACCAGATTCTATGAGTGATGTGTTTTTGATTTCACAGCTTCACGAAATTCTGTGGTAAACTCCGGATCATACAGCTTGGAACGGTCATAGTGTGCTGCTGCAACTGTATCTCCGATGATCATCAGAGCTGTTTTTGTAATATTATTTTCTGCAGCCGTTTTTGCCAGTGTTCCCACTGTGCAGACGAAAGTCTTCTGTTCCGGCCAGGTTGCCTTATATACAATGGCTGCTGGTGTATCTGCTGTATAACCGCCTTCAATAAGACGTCTGCTCAGCTCTTCCAGCATTCCTGTACTTAAGAATACAACCATAGTTGCCTGATGAGCCGCAAATGACTGAATGCTTTCCTTGGACGGAACAGGAGTTCTGCCTTCCATTCGTGTAATGATCACACTCTGGGAAATGTCCGGCAAAGTATATTCCAGATTCAGGGCACTTGCAGCACCGCAGAATGCACTGACACCCGGACAGTAATCATAAGCGATATTTTTCTCATCCAGAATATCCATCTGTTCACGGATTGCACCGTAAATACATGGATCTCCGGTATGAAGGCGGACAGTTGTCTTTCCCTCTGCTTCCGCCTTCTCGATCACATGGATCACTTCCTCCAGTGTCATTTTTGCACTGTTGTAGATGGTGCAGATGTCCTTTGTATATTCCAGAAGCTTTGGATTTACCAGTGATCCTGCATAGATCACCACATCTGCTTCCTCCAGATACTGTTTTCCTCTTACTGTGATAAGATCCGGTGCTCCCGGACCTGCTCCTACGAAATGTACCATAATCTATCATTCTCCTTATTATAAATTTATTCCAACTGTTCAATACTTTCACAGTTGTGAGTCAAAATCCATTCAAGCGGATATTCGCAATCCGCTTCGCTACTTGCTCATAACCGAATAACTGCTCCGCAGTTTATCAGAAGGAGCTTGCACTCCTCCTGATACAAGCAAGTCCCCACCCACTGCTTATTGCTTTTCGCAATTGAAGCAGGGGACTTACTTGATTCGGTTAAAATCGCCTTTGCGATAGGATCTTTACTGTGCCTCATCATTCTGTGCATTAATCAGCTTTATCAGCTTCTCTGCATCTGCAGTCTGCCCCAGATACCCATAAGTATTATTAAAAATCACTGCCCCCAGAAGGATCTGCTCATAAGATCTGTGATTTAAATAAAACTGGATCCTGTCCAGGATCTCTTTCATGGTCTTCTGAAGTATCTGATATTTTTCCAGAATATCTATTGCTTCATCTGTAGTAGATGCATTCAGGATTTCCTTTGCACACTCCAACGATGCTCCTGCCCGGATCGCATTGGATGCCAGCACTTCCATCCTGGCATCTGCACTGTGGGAATGGGTATTCATGATCCCTGCTGCAACTTTTACAAACTTTCCAATATGGGCGATGAAAAGGATTCCCTTAACTCCCATATCAATTGCCATGTCAATGGTCTCACCTACATAATTGCTGCATTTGATATTTTTTTCATAAGGGAGATCCATATGCTCCCGCAGATAATCTGCCCCGTAATTTCCCGGTGTTACCAGAAGATATTCTTCTCCCTGGGAAAAATGCTGCTTCATCTCTACATTGATACTCTGTACAAGAGCAGCTTCGCTCATAGGTTCTACAATCCCGGAAGTTCCCAGAATGGAGATTCCTCCCACAATTCCCAGACGTGGATTAAAGGTTTTCTTTGCAATTTCCACACCTTCAGGAACGGAAATGATGATTTTCAGACCACCCTCATAATCATATTTCTCAGCAATTTCTGTGGCTTCACGCAAAATCATGGCCTTTGGCACAGGATTAATAGCTGCTTCCCCGATTTTCTGGGAAAGTCCGGCTTTTGTTACCCTTCCCACGCCAACGCCTCCGTCAAGGATAATTCCCGGTTCTTTTGTCTTCTGCACTGTGGCATAGACCAGAATTCCATTGGTAGTATCCGGATCATCTCCTGCATCCTTCTGAATTGCACAGGTCACTCTATCCTCTTCAATTCGGACATCTTTCAGTTCCAGTGTAAGCAGGATTCCCTTAGGAGTCATCAAGGTGACAGCCTTCTGCATGACACCACCCAGCAGGATCTCTGCAGCACCCTTACATGCAGCTGCTGCGCAGGAGCCTGTTGTATAGCCAAACCTCATTTTTTTATTGCCACGTATCACGTAGTAATCTTCCAGTCCGTTTTTCATGACGCCTCCTTTGCTGCATTGTTGTCACATTCTGTCTGCAGATTACTCCACAGCATTGCTATACATAAAAAGGAGGGATTTCTGTGTGCAACAAAATCCCTCCTGAAAGTTCTTTTCCCGAAATATCCTCTGGTTGCCGCAGATCATATTTCCTCTCTACAATGAAAAGCAGACAGTATCTGGCTGTTACAGTAACGGACTTGCGCAGGAATTTCACCTGACTTCCTGTAATGCTTTTCCAGAATTATTTCCGAGAATCATTATATAATTTTGAGCAGTAAAAGTCAACGCATTTCATGGCTATACCACCTTGTTATACTACCTTATGCTTCAGCCATTTCCTACTGTGGAAGCGAAGAGAAAATACGATTCCCCGCACTGTCCAGTCAGTAAACATTCCAATCCATACAGCCATTGGGCCGAAGCCTCTGAAACGGATCAGATATACACAAAGACAAAAACGGAATGTCCACATAGTGATACAGGATGTGATCATAGAAAATTTTACATCTCCGGCTGCTCTGAGGCCATAGGCAGGGATAAATGCCAGAGTCCATACAATAGGTTTGACAACCGTTATCCAGGATATCATATGGAAACACATTCTTGCACTTTCCGGTTCCATACCACCCAGCTTTGTGACCGGAATGGTTAAGGCAAACACCAAAAGACAGCTTGCAACAACAATGGTTTCTGCAAGAACACTTAATTTCTTAATATAGTAAACTGCCTCATCCTTTCTGCCCGCTCCCAGACACTGTCCTACTACTGTCATCAGACCGATTCCTACACCGATAGCTGCAATACCGTTAAGGTTCTCAAGAATATTTGTCATTGCCTGAGCTGCAATGGCTACCGTCCCCAGTGTAGATACGGAAGACTGTATTGCCAGCTTTCCAAGCTGGAACATACTGTTTTCCACACCGGACGGAATTCCAATCCCGAGTATTCTCCGGATCATCGCCCAGTCCGGACGGATTTTCAGGTAATCTCTTACCACAATTGGCTGCCGGGCTTTTCTTAATTGAATCAATACTACCACTGCACAGAATATACGGGAGACCAGTGTAGAAATTGCCGCACCCGCAACTCCCATATGGAAAATCCAGATCATAATTGCATTTCCAACAATATTCATCGCATTCGATATCATGGAAATGAGCATTGGACCCTTCGTATTCTCCTGCGCGCGAAAAATGGATGCCGCCGAATCATATGCCGCTATGAACGGAAATGAAATAGCTGTATAAAAGAAATATGTCTCTGAGGCTCTCATAACGTCAGCTTCTACTGAACCAAAAATCAGGCGCAAAAGCGGTTTCTTAAATCCCAGACATAACACACTGACTGCGATCGAGATGGCCGTGATGATGAATAACACCTGTCTTGCAGATTCATTCGCCATCTTTTTATTCTGTTGTCCGATATACTGTGAACAGACAATTGCTCCTCCTGCTGCCAGTGCCGAAAATGCCTGTATCACAAGAATATTGATAGAGTCCACCAGCGATACTGCCGAGATAGCTGCAGATCCAATATTACTTACCATCATCGTATCTGCCGTTCCCATAATTGAATTCAATAACTGTTCCAGAACGACCGGTATCAGAATACCGGCGATCATTTTATTTGAAAACATATGCTGTTGTTTCACTTTTTCTGTCATCACTTTTTCTGCTCCATAATATGAATGATTTCTTTATCCGTCTGCGCCATCCCC
>ENA-OPEV01001413-OPEV01001413.1-human-gut-metagenome-genome-assembly--contig:-NODE-1413-length-13451-cov-4.378994_pt1 | contig 13451 bp, 8 predicted proteins | sample MGYA00241637_ERZ501537 | MGnify/ENA primary metagenome ERZ501537 (study PRJEB25962, sample SAMEA1972159) | human gut metagenome | biome: human gut; feature: human-associated habitat; material: faeces...
ACTGGACAGCCACGGTTCCCCGTTTGGAATATCCTTACTTGCAACGCATCTACGGTTTTTACGGTGCGACGGACAAGGTGAGCAATGTACATTTGCCGCAAGAACGCCATGATTTCGGTCCGAACAAGCGCAATGCGGTTTATGATTTCTTTATAGACGTGTTCGGCCTTGACCGGAACATGCTGGATGAAAGTAAAGTAACCATTGAACCGGAAGACGCATTGAAGAGCTTTGGTGAGAAAGGTGAGAAACTGCCTGCCGGAGCCTTAAGATATAAAGAGTGATTTTGTCGTTTATTTATTAGGTTAAGAGTTAGTGTAGAATCTCCCTCTTGCATAGCCTGTGAAGGTGAGCAAGGGGGAACTTTTTTTAGATATGGGGGATTAATACTTTTTGTCGGGTATATCAGGCCTTGTCATGCGGACTGTTAAGTCTTTTTGTGCGGACTGTTACTATAGTCTTCGGCAGTGGACCGTACAGTCTGCTACAGTGGACTGTACGGTCTGCCGCAGTGAAACATACGGACTGCTGTCGCAGTCTGTAAAAGGTGACCGTAAGAAATGCTTTAATGGTACTGAAAAAAAGACTTAATGGAGCTGAAGTGATGAATTAACTTCGCATTTACGTTATAATCAGCTTTAGTTTCCCATCCTTGTGGCGCTTTCGGTCGTTTTCTTGTTTATAGTTGCGGAGTCAGATCGGTCTCTACGTCGGATTTCAGCTGAGTATAATGGAAAAAACGGAGATTATAACAAGATAATGCGTTTCTGTAATATGGCAGCAATCTGTTGTCTCAGTTGCGGGGCGCTGATGGGCTTGGCCATATAGCCGTCGAAGCCGTTTTCCATGGCCCGTTGTTCATCACTGGCATAGGCGAAAGCGGTAACAGCAATGATAGGTACATCCAAGGATAGTTTTCGTATTTCCCGGGTGGCCTCATAGCCATCCATCACCGGCATATTGATATCCATCAGAATTATCTGAGGGGTATGGAGCTTATACAAATTGACCGCCTCTTTTCCATCCCAGGCATGTACCAGGTTATATTCTCGTTTCAAGATAGATTGGAATAGCCGGTAATTGCTCTCATTGTCTTCGGCGATCAGAATGGTCAGCTTGTCTTTTTGCACGGAAATGAGTTGATGCTCTTCCTCTCTCTTGTTCTCTGCAGCGGCAGGCTGGTATGGAATGGTGAACCAGAAAGTGGATCCTTTTCCTTCCTCGGACTCAACACCGATGCGTCCTCCCATGTGCTCTACAATTGTCTGGCAAATGGATAGCCCCAGTCCTGTACCCTGTACAAAAGAGTTCAGTTTGACGAAACGTCCGAATATGGAGTTCACTTTGTCGGCTGGAATGCCGCAACCGGTATCTTTAACATAGAAATAAAGTTCTTTGTCGCATAGTTTGTAGCCGAAGGTGATGCTTCCTTGTGAGGTAAATTTGCTGGCGTTGTTCAGTAAATTGTTCAGTACCTGCATCAGACGGTTCTTTTCCGTTCTTATGAGGCAGGAGGGAAGTCCTTTCTGTACAATCAGTTGAATGCCGTTGCTCTCTGTCCGATAACGGGTGACACTTTCTATCTCGGAGATAATATCATTCAGTTCCACGTTGGAATAACAGAATTCCAGTGTGCCGGCCTCTATTTTCGATAAGTCCAGTATGTCGCTGATTAATTGCAGCAGCAACGTATTGTTACTTTCAATGATATTGATATATTCCTGCTTTTCCTGTTCCTCTTCTGCAGCAGCAAGGATGTTTGAGAAACCGATGATAGCATTTAGCGGAGTGCGTATTTCGTGGCTCATATTGGCAAGAAAAGCGGACTTCAGCCGGTTGGATTCTTCCGCGCGGTCCTTGGCTGAAAGCAGTTCGTCTTCCATTTTCTTCCGTTCAGTTATGACTAGGGAAGATCCTACCAAAGTGAGCGGCATTCCGTTTTCGTCTTTGCTTTCCACAGCTGCCTGCGCCTCTATCCAGTCTATTTTCCATTGTGTTCCGTCATTGGCCAGCACGCGGTATTCCTCTTTTACTTTCTCTATTTTCCCGTCTGCCAGGTCACGGTAAGCCTGTATCACGCGCGGGCGGTCTTCTTTAATGATTTTAGCGAAGTATTGCTCATCCGAAACGCTCAACTGATCTTCGCTGATGCTTCCCGGCATGGCCGCCATGGCAATGGGGCGGTTGAGATCGCATAAAATGGTATGGTCTTTCAAATTCCATTTCCAAGGTACGATGTTGGCTACTTCCAGTGCCATGGAAAGTTTATGGTTCGTGGCGCTCAGCATTTGCTGCGCATTGTGCAGTTCGGTGCTGTCCATGCAGAACACATCCACTGTGTCCGGTTCGGTAGAGCAATTCAGGACAACATCATAGAAGATGTTGACGGTCTTAAAATAATATGGGAAGGTGATCGATTTCTTTTCTTTTAAGGTGAGTTCCATGAAATGGGTGAATTCCGGCAAGGACTCCGGGAAAATTTCAGAGGCTCTTTTCCCTATTATATCGGATTTGGGCAAGAAACATCGTTCGAAATAACGGTTGACATCCCGATAGATGCTGTCTATAATATTTCCTTCTTTATCCCATATTACCTGTTCCTTCATGTAAAGGATAGGCATATTGTCTATCAGATTGGTATATTGTGTGTTCGTGTCTATTTCATTTTGCTGGGCGCGTCTCAGCGCTTTCAGCATTTGAATGCGTTTTTGCTGTGTCACGGCCATCAGTATAAAAGCAATGAGTACACTTAGGATGATCCATTTATATTTGTTCAGAAAGTTGGCCGGTTTGTCATAGAAGACGGTGTCACCAGGGCATAGGTCGGGATCGAGTCCTTTATTTACCAGTCTTGTGTAGTTGAATGCGGGGTGTGCTTCGTTGGGTTCATAAAAAGGTATGTCGCTGGCTTTCTTCCCATGTAGTATCTCGTCTATCGTTTTCAGTAATTGCCTGGTAAAGATTTGGTCATTATACATGTATCCTCCTACCATGCCGCCGTCATCCATACCTGCATAGCGGATGGTGAACAAAGGGGCGGAGATGCTGGCGATACTTCTGTAGGCATTAATCAGAAAATTGCTTGAAGTGAACGATTCGGTGAACCAGGTGGATACCAGAATGCCTGTGGTCTTGTCTGTTTTACGTACGGCATTATATAGCTGATGCAGACTGTTGGTACGCGAGGAGATGTATTCGTAATCCATTTGCGGGTATTTGTCTTTAATCAGCTCTCGCAGTTGCTTGTCATATTCCGGATTGGGGTAGATGCCGTCTCCCAGGAAAATCAGTTTCTTCATACCGGGAATCATCCTGCACATCAGTTGCACGTTTTCTTCCAGATAGATGGGGGTGTGCATGTAGGTGAAATTGAACTCTTCTGCCAATTCGCTCATGTGTGTCTTTTCTTCGGGGGTGACTGTATCTCTCTGCCTGTAGAATTTCTCATGGTACACATAGGGGTCGGCTCCGCATACAATGGCAGGTACTTTACCCCATAAAGATTGAATCTCTTCTCTGAAAATCAGGCTCATGCTCCCGATGAATACCAGCAGGCGGGGAGGGGTGGAACCATATTTCGAGGAAAGAATTTCTGGGAATCTCTCGATTTTAGTGGAGTCGCCTACCATAAAAAGATTCAGATGCTCTATGTAAGCGTCCATGTTCTCTATTCTGGCTATTTTATGAACAATGGGGGTGGCGATGCTGTTGCTCCAGGGAGAGGATTCGTTGTAGCTGTTCAGAATCAGAATATAGTTCTCCGCCTCGGTGTTTTCCTGTACATGGGAGGCTTTGCCGATGGTTGCAAAGAGGGTGAATATACAGGTACATATCAGTAACCGTTGTATATGGGCTACACACGTTCTTTTAAGATTTCTGTTCATTATTGATGTCCTACTCTTCTTTTATTATATAGCTACGATGCTTGTGATGCAACAAATGTACTATTAAATTAATGAGTGGACGAAGAAATGGAAATGTTTAACAAATATTAAAAGAGACAGGACGGAATGGAAAGTTTTCGTATAGGCAAATGGGAGATGATTGGATGGGAATTCCTGCCGGCCGATATGGCAGTGGGGAGCGAATACTGATAAGGGGAGTGGACGGTGAATACCTCACTTTTTTATTCAATAGTAACTTTTATTGTATTTACGGGCATGACAGCGAGGTGTCTTGTAACGGATTCCTGTTTAACGGTTCTTCCCGTGTCATGCGTTTGAAGCTTTCGCCTTCCCAGTCGGCCTGTCTTGACAGTATTGTCGATATTTTCAGGGGGGAGTGTGGAATACAAGACAACTTGCAGGAAGAAATGTTGCGTATTATTCTGAAACGTTTCGCTGTTACAATAATGTTATGAAATATTGTATTGATTTTTAGTATTTTACAAAACATAAAATTAAAACAGGGAACGGATAAGAAACAAGCGAACTACTTTGCTCTGCTGTGTTTTTCCATCGCTTCAAATAACTCTATCGCAAAGTTACTATATTTTTTAGAAGTAGCAAAAACTCATTCTATATTATTCATTTTCAGAGAAAAATAATAAATCTCTTGGAATATTGACAAAGAGCTATTAATTTTGCACTCGAATTTAAACTCATTCCGATGAAAGTACGCTAATTTCTATCCATACAGACATTGATGATACAAGGCAACCTGTCTTGTTATTCTGTTTTGCGTACTATTTAAATGTATCAGCAATATTTATTCTTTTGCCCATATTTATGAGCCTAAGACTTTGTGTTTGTAACGGATAGCTCTGTTTCTGCCCCGATGTGTGGGGTATCTATTTGCAAACATAAAAATATTAGTATCATGAGTAATTGGAAAAAAACTTTAGCCATTATCTGGCTTGGACAATTCATATCATTATTAACCAGTTCAATAGTTGGCTATTCTGCTATCTTTTGGATAAGTATTGAAACAAAATCGCCTGAAGTTTTGGCTTATGCCGTATTGGCAGGAACTCTACCTCAAATTATTTTGGGGCTATTTGCAGGTGTATATATAGACAGATGGAATAGAAAAAGAATAATGATTCTTTCAGATTTGTTCATTGCGTCTTGTACCCTCTTGTTATGTGGATTGCTTCTTTCTGGTAATCGAGATTGGGGGTATTTATACATATTGTTTGCTTGTAGGTCAATCGGTAGTGCATTTCATGCTCCTGCACTGCAAGCATCTATTCCCCTAATTGTCCCTGAATCTAACTTAGTCAGAGTATCAGGCATTAATCAGTCGATACAATCCACGTGTGGAGTTATAGCACCAATGATAGGGGCAGCACTTATTGCTTTTGTGCAAATTGAGTATGTGTTACTCTTGGATGTGGCAGGGGCAATAGTGGCTTGTCTCTCTTTGGCATTTATTTCTATCCCTTCTCCCAGTCGTAAAAATACAGAAAATAAACTATGGCAAGATATGCGAGAGTGTTTCGTTGCCATCCGTTCTACTATTGGATTACCAACCTTATTTATCGGATTTACCTTAGTAACGTTTGTGGTAATGCCTATTGCCGTCTTATTCCCGTTCATAACAATAGACCACTTCGGTGGTAATACCTTTCAGATGGGATTAATAGAGATGATATGGGGCATAGGTGCTTTAATTGGTGGTCTTATCCTTGCCAGTAATCAAATCAAAATCAATGATGTTATTATTATAAATATCGCATACATTATTCTTGGTATATATATGGTTATGTCGGGGATGTTACCCGTTCATGGCTTTACTTGGTTTGCATGTTTAACTATCATAGGCGGAATATCCTATGCTATATATAACACATTGTTTATAGCTGTAATACAACGGAATATAGCAGCAGAGGTTTTAGGACGGGTTTTCTCTGTGTTTTTTAGTCTGAGCACCTTTCCTTCTGTAATTGGCATTCTCGCTTCAGGGTATTTAGCCAGCGAGTTTGGAGTTGCAACAGTATTCGTCTTTGGCGGAATTGGAATCGGGATTATTGGAATAGCAACATTATTCATCCCATCTATTTGGAGATTGGGAAGATACTAACTATGAATGCCCGTGAAACGATTCTTAGAAACAAAGTTATTCGACTTACTCTCTTGTTCTGTCAATGGTAAAGAGATTGACCGTATAGAATTATCAGTAGCTTATGATGATTTTGTACGGCAACTTCTCTTGTTTTGTCAAGAAGAGTAGAATATCATACTATTGTGCTTTGCTATCAATTACACAGCAGCAGAGATAAAAGAATTAAATATGCGACTGAAGGTCGAGAATGATAACCTTTGCTTGAAATTAGGCTGTTATTGGCTAAAGTATTGAGCATATTGGATTCTACTTTTAGGGTGGTGCAATTTAGATTGGAAAATCCCGATTCATTCACAATAAATTCGGAGGACAGTTTTGAACTTGATGTTTATTTAGCCAATGATGTTGATATGATTGATATAATGGAATTGATATGCGGTTTGTTCTACTCTCACGCTGTAAGAAATAAGGTTGGCAATCCTGTAAATTTCTCCGAACTTACACGGGTGTTTGAAAAAAAGTATGAACTTTAAGTTTGCAGACATATACAAGAAAAAGGATGATGTTTTTAAGCGTAAGGCTATAAAATTGACAAAATTTCTAAATGAGTTAATTGTAGCAATAAAATAGAAAGTAAAAACAGGGGATATGGACTATATGGGGAAATTGCCATTTACCGGAGGGGGAAAACCACCGACCTTTGCACCAGGAAGTTAAATCTTTTAATAATGAAAGCAATGATGGCAAAATTAAAATCTCTGTTTGTTGCGTTTTTAACAATAGCAGCATCTGCCCAAAAACTGGGTATCAATCTTATCCGTGTGGCAATCCTTGTAATTTTTGTATGGATTGGTGGTCTGAAATTCTGGAACTATGAAGCCGAAGGAATTGTGCCTTTTGTGGCGAACAGTCCCTTTATGAGTTTCTTTTATACTAAGGATGCTCCTGAATATAAAGAATATAAGCTGAAAGAAGGCGAACTCGATGAAACGAAGCACCTGTGGCATGAAGAGAACAATACTTATGGGTTCTCTCATGGATTGGGTATTTTGATTATGGGGATCGGTATCTTGACGTTTTTAGGCATCTTCTCTCCGAAAACCGGTTTGGTGGGGGCCGGACTGGCTATTGTCATGACATTGGGCACTTTGTCTTTCCTTGTAACAACGCCCGAGGTGTGGGTCCCCGATTTGGGAAGTGGCGAACAGGGATTCCCTTTGCTGACGGGCGCCGGTCGTCTAGTCATTAAGGATATTGCTATTCTGGCAGGAGCTGTTGTCGTTCTTTCGGATAGTGCGGGAAGGGTATTGAACCAGTTGAAAAAGTAAAGTTGGAAAGACCGGTCACGGACATGCTCTTTTATAGGGGGGTATATGGATGCATTCCGGCGAGAGGCAAGTATTTCCTGCAAGACATAACTATCTATGAGGCAAGTTGCATCCTGTGTCATCTTGCTGTCTGTCAGCTATTGATAATGAATGCAAATTTGGCAGATTCTGCGGTTAACCCCTGTTAAGTGCTTATCTGTCTGTGTTAAAAGAGGAAAAAAAACTCTGACAAACGGTACAACCGTACAATATTTGTCATTACATTAGCGTCATAAATGTTAAACCAAACTTGAAATTAACAAATTAATAGATATTAAGTTATGAAACAAGCAACTAAAATGGTACTAGGCGCAGCAGCAATTGTAGCAGTCAGCGCAGGTGTAGCAGGAGTAACGGCTTATTCTATGTTGAAACCCGAGCCAAACAAAAGCGTGGCTTTTAATGATGTGTTCCAACAAAATCCGAATACAAGACTCGCCGCGTTGGACGCCACTCAAATGCAACCGGTGGATTTGACTCAGGCAGCGGAAAATTCAGTGCATGCAGTAGTTCATATAAAGTCAACTCAAGAATCAAAGACTCAGACGGTTACCGTTCGTGATCCGTTCTATGATTTCTTTGGTGATATTTTTGGAAATGGCAGAGGCGGCGGTCAGCAGCGTCAGGTGCAGACTCCTGAAAGAGTGGGATTCGGTTCCGGAGTGATCATCTCGAAAGATGGATATATTGTAACGAATAACCATGTAATCGATAATGCTGATGTGATCAGTGTCAAACTGAATGACGGACGTGAATACAAGGGACGTGTAATCGGCACAGACCCCAGCACGGATTTAGCGTTGGTTAAAATTGAAGCGGATGAGCTTCCTACGATTCCCGTGGGCAATTCGGAGGCTTTGAAAGTAGGTGAGTGGGTATTGGCTGTGGCTAACCCCTTTAATATGACTTCTACGGTAACAGCCGGTATTGTGAGTGCCAAAGCCCGTTCTTTAGGGGTATATAATAATGGTGTGGAATCTTTCATCCAGACAGATGCTGCGATCAACCAAGGCAACAGTGGTGGTGCATTGGTGAATGCAAGGGGTGAACTGGTAGGTATCAATTCCGTACTTTATTCACCTACAGGAGCTTATTCGGGTTATGGGTTTGCTATTCCAACCAGTATTATGACGAAAGTTATAGCCGACTTGAAAGAATATGGAACCGTTCAGCGTGCGGTATTGGGCATCAAGGGTACTCCGATTAATGATGACCAGCAGATGATGCCGGAAGAAATCAAGAAGAAGGTGAAGGAACTGGGCGCCACCGACGGTGTGTTGATTGCTGAGATAATTGAGGGAGGTTCTGCGGCCGGCAACTTGGAAGTAGATGATGTCATTATCGGTATTGACGGAAAACGTGTGAAGAACTTTGCAGAGTTGCAGGAGGGGTTGGCTAAACACCGTCCGGGTGACAAAGTAACCGTCAAGGTGTTGCGTGACAAGAAAGAAAAGGATATCGAGATGACCTTGAAGAATGCACAGGGAACAACGAAAGTGGTGAAGAGTGCGGGCATGGATATCTTGGGCGCAGCATTCCGTGAAGTTCCTCAGGAATTGAAGAGACAATTGAATTTGGGATATGGTGTGGAAGTCACAGGTGTGACAGACGGTAAGATGAAGGCTGCCGGTATCCGTAAAGGCTTCATCATCCTGAAGGCAAACGGACAACCTGTCAAATCAGTAAATGATTTGGAAGATGTGCTGAAAGCTGCTACCCAGTCACCGGATCAGGTATTGTTCCTGAGTGGTATGTTCCCATCAGGTAAACGTGCGAACTATGCAGTGGATTTGACACAGGAATAAGAAGATTTTTAAGGTAGAAAGTTTCAATAGGTAAAGTTTAGAGGATGCACGGTAAGGGTTACTTCCGTGCATCCTGATTTTATAGTCAAACAGGACTGATAACCTTATTTTCGCAAAATATTTAGGAAAAGAAGGACAAAGATAGTCTTTTTTGATTTATTAGCTAATATTTTTCAAACAAAAATGGATGTATTCCATTTAATGTTGTAAATTTGCATCCCAAATTTGTTTTATAGAGAATGAGACAATTAAAGATTACTAAAAGTATCACTAACCGAGAGAGCGCATCTCTTGATAAGTATCTACAGGAAATTGGCCGCGAAGACTTGATTACTGTAGAAGAAGAGGTAGAGCTCGCTCAACGTATCCGTAAAGGCGACCGGGTGGCATTGGAAAAACTAACACGTGCAAACTTGCGCTTTGTTGTATCTGTTGCCAAGCAGTATCAAAATCAGGGGTTAAGTCTTCCTGACTTGATTAATGAAGGCAACCTGGGATTGATTAAAGCAGCCGAAAAGTTCGATGAAACCCGAGGCTTCAAGTTTATCAGTTACGCCGTATGGTGGATTCGTCAGTCTATTCTCCAGGCATTGGCAGAACAGTCACGTATTGTCCGTTTGCCGTTGAATCAGGTAGGCTCGTTGAACAAGATCAGCAAAGCCTTCTCTAAATTCGAACAGGAAAACGAACGTCGTCCTTCTCCGGAAGAACTGGCCGATGAACTGGAAATACCTGTAGACAAAATCTCGGACACGTTGAAGGTTTCAGGACGCCACATTTCTGTAGACGCTCCTTTTGTGGAAGGAGAAGACAACAGCTTGCTGGATGTGCTTGTGAACGACGACTCGCCTATGGCAGACCGTTCCTTGGTTAATGAGTCACTTGCGAGGGAAATTGATAGAGCACTCTCTACGCTGACCGAAAGGGAGAAGGATATTATCCAGATGTTTTTCGGTATTAATACGCAGGAAATGACGTTGGAAGAAATCGGCGATAAATTCGGCCTCACTCGTGAGCGCGTACGCCAGATTAAAGAGAAAGCCATTAGAAGATTGAGACAAAATTCGCGTAGCAAGCTGCTTAAGTCTTATTTAGGGTAAGAAAGATTCGGTTTCCGAAAAGAAAACAAAGCACAAGATGGAAGGTTGCTTCCGTCTTGTGCTTTTGTTCATAATATACCAATAATGCCTATCGGCTGCACTATGTGCCGCATGGTAATGGGCACATCAGCAAATTATTATAGTTAATTAATCTATTACTTTTTCGTATTTGTCCGTAAATAACTACTTTTGTCCTCTAATAAAATTATAAAATTAGAATTATGAAATCCATAAAGATTCTGTGCTCTTTATTATTGGTACTGACGGTATGCTCGGCATTCTCATTGAAAGGAAGTAAATCTGTTTATATAGTAGGCGTATCCGCATCGTTTACAGATTCATTGGTTTATTTCACGGAAATCCAGTTGCTGGACAGTGTGAGTCTGGATAAGAATAAGATGTTGCCGGAACGCTCACAATACAGTTATCAGCTGAAAAATTATCTGGAAAACGAGGAAGGGCTGACGAACCGTACTTGCTTTGTTTATTTCTCGAACAGCAGAAAGAAACTGCAGAAGACCATCAACAAGATGAAGACCAAGTATCAAAAAGGAAAGACCTTGCTGATTCGCGAAGTGAACCCCAATGCGTTCAAGTTCAAGAAACCGGAAGAGTAATCCTTTTCTTATGAAAAAGATTCTATTTCTATTCTTGGCAGCCTGCTTTTTCTTCTCTTGTGAGAAGGAAACAATCGTGATTCCTCAGCAACATGCCGGAAGAACGGTTCTGGCATTCTTTTGGGCGGATAACAGTTTGAATTCCAGTTTGCGTAATAATATTCAGACGATGATGCAAGGACTTCAGGCTATGAAGGATTCGGCTGCTTTATTGGTATATTGGGATGGTGAGGCTTCGGATATCAGTTGGCCGGAGCCTTGTATCGTAGAATATGTAACCAATGGTCAGGGGGGGTATCAACAGCCTGTCTAAAGGAACGATAGATGCAATGATGGCTGATAAGAATACATCTATCTATGATTTGATTGGTATTGGTAACATCAGAAAAAAATATCCCCCTCAGACATCGACGGAGAAAACCGTCATGCAGACAGTGATAGGTGATATGATGAGTGCTTACCCGTCGGAAAGTTATGGAATAATCTTTGGATCTCACGGTTCGGGATGGTTGCCCACTATTGCCGGTACCCGTTCTATAGGACAAGATGGCGGGTGGCATTCCAGTGACACAGCGTTGATACCGGAATTGGCGGAAGTGTTGCGTACGGTAAATCCTCAAAAGTTTGATTTTGTCTTGTTTGATGCGTGTATGATGGGGTGTGCCGAGGTGTATTATGAGCTGAAGGATGCTGCCAGATACTGTATCGCTTCTGTACTTGATATACCGGCAGCCGGATTTCCTTATGCAAGTGTGATGCCTTATTTGTATGAAAATGCGATCAAGGATTATTTGGAGCCAATCTGTAAAGATTATATAGATTATTATAACTATAATGGTTGGGGAACCATTTCGGCAGTGGATTGCAATCAGATGGAAGGCCTGGCGGAAGCGGTCAGAAGTGTGATTTTGTCCAATCAGGATAGCCTGAAGAACGTGGATACAGCTGATTTGCAGCAATATGGCAAAGGCAGCAGCAACTTCAAAGGATATGCCTATGATATGTTACAGTTTATTGAAAAATTGTGTGGAGGAATGGCTCCGGACGATTTTACGCAACAATTAAAGAAGACGGTCGTTTATACAGGTTATACTCATGATCCCACCTCATCCTTGTACAGAATAGATGGGGATAACTACAGTGGAATGGGTATGTATATCCCCAATTCATTCACCACTCCCAAATATTTGCTTTGGAACAATTATTTCAAGTCTTCCATAGCGTGGTATCATGCATCCGGATGGGCTGAAACGGAATCTATTTGGGGGAATTGAAGGAGAATGCAGCCAGTTGCCTTTTACTTGATCCCGAATAATAGATATAGCGGATGGAAGTACCGAATTTCCGGTATTCCTCCATTTCCACCGAGTTGTCTACTGCATCCTGCAGGGCTTGTTTAAAGGCGGCATAATGGGTGTTCATATAAGTGGCGTTGTCCAGTTCTCCTGTAACACTGTAGAAATAGCTCACACTATTATCTTTCTCATTATAACAGGTGCTGTCCAGTGTAATCGTTTCGTTCATGCGTGTGGGGCAGGACCGGTTGGTCTTTTCGGCTGTCTGTTTGAATTTACGGACTTGTGAACGGTGGTTATTATTACATCCTGCCAAAGTAAGGATGCCTAGGGCCGCTATTATAACTGTTTCTCTTTTCATTATAAATCGGTATTTTGAAGCGAAAGTAAACTATAAGTTTGAACAAAGCAAATGGATTTTTGTTTTTTATTAGTAAGTTTGTGCAAACAAAAAAAGTAAAACATGTCTCGCATTATAGATGAATTAAAACGTACAGACCACAAGCGTTATCTGGGTGGTCTTGATTTCTTTAAATATATTGGTCCCGGATTACTGGTTACTGTAGGTTTTATTGATCCGGGAAACTGGGCCTCGAATTTTGCGGCCGGTTCCGAATTTGGTTACGCGTTGTTGTGGGTGGTGACCTTGTCTACCATTATGTTGATTGTGTTGCAGCACAATGTGGCCCACCTGGGCATTGTGACGGGATTGTGCCTGAGTGAAGCAGCCACGCAGTATTGTCCCAAGTGGATATCCCGTCCCATTTTGGGCAGCGCGGTGCTGGCCTCCATATCCACTTCGCTGGCGGAGATACTGGGAGGAGCCATTGCCTTGCAGATGCTTTTGGAAATTCCCATTGCCTGGGGATCTGTCCTTACTACGATGTTTGTCGTCATTATGCTTTTTTCCAATTCATATAAAAAGATAGAAAGAGCCATCATTGCTTTTGTATCCGTAATCGGCCTTTCGTTTCTGTATGAGTTGTTTTTGGTAGATATTGACTGGCCTGTGGCGATCCGTTCCTGGGTGGTTCCTGAGATACCCCAGGGCAGTATGCTGATTATCATGAGCGTACTTGGGGCAGTGGTTATGCCGCATAACCTTTTCTTGCATTCAGAGGTGATACAGAGCCACGAGTACAACAAGCAGGACGAGAGCTCCATTCGTAAAGTATTGAAATATGAATTCTATGATACTTTGTTCTCCATGATTGTAGGATGGGCCATCAATAGTGCCATGATCTTACTGGCAGCCGCTACTTTC
>ENA-OPEV01001431-OPEV01001431.1-human-gut-metagenome-genome-assembly--contig:-NODE-1431-length-13265-cov-4.416578_pt1 | contig 13265 bp, 12 predicted proteins | sample MGYA00241637_ERZ501537 | MGnify/ENA primary metagenome ERZ501537 (study PRJEB25962, sample SAMEA1972159) | human gut metagenome | biome: human gut; feature: human-associated habitat; material: faeces...
TTTTGCTCTATTTTGCACCGCAATTTAGCGTTTACACAAAATTTGGGATTGACCCCATCCAGTCTATTTTACCATGCTCTTTTTTCGCATTCATTTACTTTCCCTCCACGTATTTTTTGTAGCTGGCATCCAGAGCAATTAACTCACTCAGATTATCCACCTCTATAATATCGTCCTTATTCATCGGGCGGATACCCAATTGATACTCCTCCGGGTAACAGAACATCGCCACATCATCCCAGTAGATTTGCCGATTCTTCTTTTGTTCAAACTCAATTTCGAGATGCCGTTTCAGTTTTTTCCCATCCTCTGCAGTCCAGCGGGAAATACTGTACAGCTGCCATCCGCCTTTTCCACCTGTCCGGCTACATGCTGTAACAATGCCATTTTCAACAGTCTGAAGCCACTCATCCGTTTCATCATCTGTCCAAACACTGTTATAACCAGAGCGTTCAAATTCTGGTGCTAAAATTTCCGGATTATAAATAATCTGATCTCCATCAAGAATGATAGCATTCTCAATATACTCTCGTGCCACATAAAGTGAAGAGATGTTGTTGCAAGTATCATAGTATGGATTTTCAATCAGCTTAACATCAGGATACTCCTTTTCAAGTGTCACAAACTGCTCTTTCAGATATCCAACAACAACATAAATCTCATTGATTCCGTTTTTATGTAGTCCACCAATCACGGTATCAATCATCCGCGTCCCATTCACTTTGACCAGCGGTTTCGGTGTTGTCAGCGTTACTGGGTGCATTCGATTTCCCAATCCCGCCGCCATAATAATGGCTCTTTCTACTTTTGGCATTTATTCTTCCTCCCCTTGCTTTTTCAATTCCTCTTGAACAATTCGATAATAGTCTTTTGCATATCGATACTGCCGAAGCGAATACTCACCAAACTCTACGCCGAGGTTTCTCTTATACTCGCACCAGTTACTCCACAACAGACCACAAGCAGCAATGTAGCAATAAATCTTGATCCTAGTTTCATCACTGCAGCCTTCCGTAAAATAGGCTGCAATCAGGCGATCGACCTGACGTTTATTATAAAGAGAATAAATACAGAACATAGCCACATCCACATGAGGATCTTGCATTCCTGCATACTCCCAGTCAATCAGTCGGATTTCTTCTTTTCCATCTTTTTCAACAAATAGGAAATTATCTGGCACGGCATCAATATGTGTCAAGACTTTTTCTCCAGCATGTGCATCAATATAAGACTTCAGCGACAGAACATTTGCTTTTGTTTTTTCATAATCCTTATAAACAGAAGGCATCCCCTCCCACAGTGTTTCATAGAACTCCATCTGGCCGAAAATATCAAACTCGTGATTTACTTTCAATTTCAAGTCATGGAACGCATGCAGTCGTTTCATACACTTCTTAACATCTTCGTAGTTCAATGGGTCGCATACTCTTGCGCCTTTCAGAAATTCCGTGATTTTATAACCATTTTCCGGATTGATATACGCAATATCATCGCAAATATGCTTTCCATCAATAGCCTGATAAACTGCCGCCTCCTGACGACGATTAATAAGCTGGTCAGTCCCCTCTCCCGGAATACGCATGATATATTTTTTCCCTTTGCAGGTAAACAGGAAAGAACGATTCGTCATGCCTTTTTTAAGAACCGTAATATCTGTAACTGCTTCTGGCCTTGCATCCAGAGCCTCACAAATCACCTGAATTGCATCTGTTTTCAACTGGTTAGAATCGCTGTCGATTTCCCGGAGTTGCTCATAAGTATTGATTTCCACAACATCTGCAGAATGAACTACACGGGCTGCAACGATCATTCGATCCTTGTTATAAAGTGCTTCTTCCCAGAACGCTCCATCGTACCGCTGGTTTTTGCATAGCTCCTCAATACGTTTTGCAACTATGTCGGCATCCTCTCTTACTAAGTAGCAGATACCGATCATTGCATTGCCACCAGAGTTTTCTGGCACAGTTACCAGTTCCATTTTTCGGTTAACGCGAACATTACTCTCGTTATCAACGAGATCGCTGACCATATACCAAGAATATAGTTCATGCCGATGGAACGGGTTTCTGTCACACCAAATATCACAAGGAATAATGTAAGCATTCTCCAAGTGTTCTTTTACAAGTTTGACAGAATGCAGATTGTTCTTTGCCGCATAATCGGCATTAACTATGAGTTCTACACCATACTCATCAATCAAATACTCGTATTTTTCTTTCATGAAGCCTACAACCACATAGATTTCTTTAATCCCCACTTCATGAAGCTGCTTGATGATACGTTCAATCAGAGGCTCACCATTAACTTCCAAAAGACCCTTTGGCATTTCTGTGTTGATTGGAACCATACGCATACCAAACCCCGCTGCCAAGATAATAGCTCGCTGTGGGGTTTTCTGCTTAAACTCAGTTCTGGCTTTCATTGTGGGGCGAATCGAATCATCCAGATACTCAGCTTTCATGAGTTCCTTGAGTGAACGATTTACTACTCCTAACGAATGTCCTGACACTTCTGCTAAAATCCGTTGATTGATAAAAGGTTCCAGCAAAAGTGCGTTCAGAATATCGCTTTCTTGTTTGTTCATGTACTTACTTCCATTCGTTTTTGTGAACATTTTCTTACAAATAACTCCTGAATCTCGGTCAACAATTCAGGAGCATAAAAAGGTACACCTACTCGCTGTACAATTTCATCTTAGATTCCCAACAACCTAACAGCCCTTTGGCTGTTGTTCCCATCATAATAGTCAAATATCTTTTTTCTCAGAGCTTGTCGTTTTTCATAATAGCGATCTATATCATTTATGATGTCACTAATAAAAGAAATCATATCATTAGTATTTTTGATATAATGTCCAGCCATATAATCTTCTGGATTATCCACCGAAAGGCCCAACTTGTAATCTTGAATATCACTAAAATCGTATGCTATCGGTTTATTGCACTGTAAAAAATCATACGCTGCTGATGAATAATCGCTAATCAATGCATCACAGTCCTTCATTAACCGATAGTTATCAACCGTCAACTTCTTAACGTCATTTCCTGTCAATACACATATGTTCGAAATATTTTTTATTTTTAAATCACTTATGTTTTGCATGGGATGAATTTTCAGGATTAAAAAAGCACTATTTTCTTTCAGGAATTCATTCAGTTTATAATAATCGTCCATATTATATATCAATGGGATTCCCAAATTTCCAATCGTTCTGCTATCCTGACGATTATAGCCTCCACCCTTTCTAAATGTCGGCATCCACAAAATCACTTTTCGGTATGTATTCGTAGTTATTTTATGAAGATCGCCCTCTTTCTCATCATAAAAATTATCCACATAAGGAAATCCAATATAGCACAGTCTTGGGTCATTTGAAGCAAGCATTAACTGATCCGAAAAAACGCTCTTTAGATATTTCGATGGCATCGCCACAAAATCTATTTTTTCTGGTATTGTTATATATCCTTTACAATTTTTCAACCCAAATCCACCATGTCCGAAATAGATTGCTTTTTGGTTATCACGCAACTTTGCCAAACAATCATTATCAAATGTAAAATACTTTGCTATCCACATATAGTAATTTTTCTTTATGCCTGGTTTATAAATTGCATACCAATCAACATTTTCCGGCAATCTCTGCGGAACCGCCTCTGGGTGCTTTATTGCCCAAACGATTTTATAATTTTTATTATATTTATTCTTAATAAGATAATTATAAAATGCCCCACCGTTACTATCAAAATCATTATGACTTTCAATTACAATAATGTCTTGCAATGGTCTATTTCTTAAGATCACACCCAGAATTTCACGAATAATAATATCAATTTTATATGCGTATATAACTTTAATCGTGTGCTTTATGCCGTTTTTCTTCAAATACTTTATCGGATTCATTTTTTCTCACTTTCTAAAGGAAACAATCGTATCTTTAATCTGATTTCTGAAAATAGCAGCAACTGCAATCATCAGCACAAAAAAGCCATATCGAACCCAGCTATACTGATAAGTCAAAGCCATTATTAGCATAACTGCCAAAACTGTCACAGACAAAACAACACATAGTTTTACATCATACATGTTTTCCTCATTTTCTACTTCTTTCAAAGCCTTTTTATAAAAGATATAATGAAAAAATGCCAAACAGACATAGCATATCAATGTTGTATATCCCGCAGCATAATACCCATACATTTTGATACAAAAATAATTCAGAACCAAATTCAGTACCGCACAGACGCACGTTGCTATCGCTATAAAACCCGTTTTTTGATAATAATATTCAATCGTGCTGAAAAGGGAATATAAAAATATAAAAAATCCAGACGCTGCAACTGGCGGTATAACGTAAATTGCATCCATATACTTCTTTCCAGCAAACACCCGAATAACTTCAGGTGCAAAAGCCATTGTCACAACACACAATCCTGCCACAAGAATAACAAGTGGCCGCGTTGCTTTTTTTATTTTTCCTTTTTCATCAGAAGCAATTGATTTATAAATATATGGCGTCAGTGAACTATTGATAGCATTTGTTATCAGCACCATAACTGTGGATATGGTATATGCAACACTGTAATAGGCAGCTTGTGAATTTCCGACCATCCGACCTATCATGACTCGATCCGACTGGTTCAAAATATAGTTTGACAGATAGTGCGGAATCAACGGCAGATTAAACGCAATTGAATATTTCCAATATTCTTTACTGTAAAAACATTTTCCAGTAATAAAAATCAGTACAAAAACAATTCCTGAAAAAATGGCCTTTATTCCAACATCGGAAAACACACGAGCTTCAACTTTATAGGATGCAGTTACAACAGCAATAACGCCCACAAGAATCGAAACAACACTCATGGCCATTGTTAATGCAACGAACTTCTTATATTTATAATCAAAACGTTGCTGTTCAGACCAAAGTTCCAATGCTGGCATGAGCAAAAGCTCTATAAACATTGCACACATCAAAACAGGGGGCAAATCAAATACTTTCGTCCAAAATGGAACATTCAAAATATACAGGGCAAAAGCGAATACTGTAATGGTCGTTGTCAATCCAAGTTGTGCTGATGTAAAACGCCGTATGTCGTTCTTGTATAAGATAAGCCCTTTCTGATATCCACTAAGAAAAACATTCAATGAAGTAAATATAATCAGAATCGAATACCACGACTGAAAAACAGAAAATGTGCCATATTGCTCCTCCGTCATAATTCTGGTAAAAATCGGTGTTGACAGCAATGCGAGTCCCTTATTTATCACATTGCACACCGTATACCATAAGGATGCCTTTACTGGTAATGATAAGGCTCCATACTTTTCTTTTATGGTCGTAATATTCATCCGTATACTAATTGCTCCTTAATGATACTTATTCTGAAGTTCCATATTTTTATAATGTTCTTCACTTCTATATTTAAATGGAATAGCTGGATGTCCACCAGCAATTGCATATGGCGGAATGTCCTTACACACAACAGAGCCCGCCTGAATTATCGCTCCATCGCCAATTTTCACCCCCCCCAGAATGATCACATTATTACCAAGCCAAACGCATTTTCCAATTTCAACATCTTTGTCAATAAATGTATCATCATACGGAATAGCATCGCCTTCATAATTATGGAATGATGTTATAATTTGACATCCTGGACCAGAGTGGAAATAGTCACCGATTTTTATAACGCCATTTCCCGACATACTCATGCCATTAAAGCAACAATGTTTTCCTAGATGCGTTTTATGTGTCACATATGATTTTCCTCCAACATAAACATTTTCCCCACATTCTGCTGCAACGCTTTTAATTCTCCATGGATAATATACTCTTGCAAACGCTGCCTTTGCTCTACTAATCAATCCCATTTTATCGTTTCCTTTCTTGTAAAAATTCAATTCTGCCACATTTTTCTTTTATTGATTTTTCTGTGCAAAGAAAAGGCACAGCGTGTATAATCGTCAAAACAACATACATATAACTGTACAATGTCGTACTATCGAAAATCATTACAAATAAGAGAGCAATTATAGACGAATTAACAAACACACGATATTTTACTTCCGGAATTTTCTTTGCAGGTTTAATAAATGCGAAGATCATTATCCAAAAGGAAATCGTTAGCATTACACCTCCATCAAGAAGATTTTGTAAAATTTGGTTATGGGCGTAGTTAAATCCTCCGCCAGACCACTCTGTCCAAAATGTATGTAGAAGTATTCCATCAATGCCATATCCGAATATTGGATGAGCTTTAATATTCAAAAGAGCATCCTGCCAAACAAATCTTCTACCAGAAAAAACTAGCCCTGGAATGATAGTCCTATTTACCGCCGTAAGATAAACAACTGCTATGTTCATAGCTATCATTCCAAACATATAGATTTCTGTTTTGAAGAAGAATACTCGGTAAAGTTTAAACTTATATACGATAAAGCCAATTATAATTATCAATGCCGAGAACACTGCTGAGTCAGCATCTGTTGTTAACATCGTAAATACCGTCAATAGAACTAAGCCACACATTTTAATTTTCTTATCTTTATACGTCATATAGTACAGAACTGAAACGACTAACGCTGCCAGTCCATATTGTGAAACCATTTGAACATGTCCAAGAAAAATAATATGAGTCTTTCCCGCAAACGCAATTCGCGTTATTACAATATTTAAGGATAAATTTATTATAAAAACCGTGGCCAAACTATCCAATAATTTTTGTGGGTTCTTTTTCATATTTTGTATCAAAAAGACACAAAACATGGGAGTTGCCATCATCTGCTGTAGTCCACTCGACATTTCCTTCTGAATCGTAACAGTAATGATAATTGCCATAAGGAAGTACATTACAATCATAATGCTATCCGTGCTAATCTTTTTGGAATGTTTTGCAACTTTTGGAATTTCAGTAATTGTAATCAACATTACTGCAGACCATACCAATAAGGTCATGATTAGATGATAAATTTCACTGTATTCTCCATAACCTCTCGGAAACAAAAATGCTATTTCAACAAATAAATAATATAGTGTTAATAGTGATATTTTCATTTTATTTAGCCCATATTTAATCTCTGGCAGAATTGTTTGATCTTGCTTACATTTTCCTGTCCAATAATTCTAATGATTCTACGCTTTAGTCTTGTTTTATTTCCCATCCAAGAAGCACTGTAATGGTGGATTGAGATCGTATCCTCGCAGCGGAGTAACTTCATTCCCTCACCCGGTGCAATGGGATCTAAATACTTTGGTGGCAGCACAAGCGTTCTGCCAAGGTTGACGGGTTCATTCTCATTGTAAATGTATCCAAGTTCTTCCAAAACCGCATTGTTGAGATACGGACAAGCAAATTCTGTTTTTCTTTCTTCTGAAAATACGATTTCATCGTATTTTCTCAACATCTGTTGTACCACTGGATTAGATTTTGTGGCACCAAAACCTAATCCAGTGTTACATAGGTGTCCAGCTTGCTGGACACCTATGTAACACTGGTACTCCCGAAGGGAGTCCAGATTTTTTAAAAGTTCAACATCTGTATCTAAGTAGATTCCGCCGTTATCGCATACCTCTTTCAATCTAGCATAGTCCGAAACGAAAGCCCATGCTTTTGCCTCGTATGCGGCTTTGGTAAATGGGTGAGCATTGACATCAAAATTGGATTCGTCCCAGCGTTTTATCTCATAATCCGGACACATCTTCTTCCATGACTCAATGCACCGCTTAACATCCGTCGGCAACGGATTGCCGCCAAACCAACAGTAGTGAATAATTTTAGGAATCATCGCTTTTCTCCTTGTTTATCAGCTTTCCGACAAATTTCTTATTTTCTTTGCCGGAATTCCACCCCATATTTCGTGGGCAGGAATGTCATGGTTCACAACTGCTCCCGCAGCAATTATGGCTCCATCTCCAATAGAAACGCCTCTTAAAATCACCGCATTTGCGCCGATCCACACGTTTCTTCCAATATGCACAGGGGTACTTTCCAAACCATTTTCCACGCCGACTTTTCCAAGCCGATGGTCATGGTCAACGATCACAACATTGTTGGCAATGTTGCAAGCATCGCCAATCGTTATTTCTTCCGCACAGGTGATGGAACAATTATGGTTCATAAAAACCTTTTCACCAATTCTACACCGTGCTTTTTCGGTACATTTTATATAGCAGGGACCCGCACTCATCAAAAATGTTCCTACCTGTAAACTACTCTTTGGAAGAAGTTCAACGGTAAATTTCCCTTTGATTGAATTTATTGCACTCATTTCAATGTTCGTGCCATAACGGATATGCAACGTCACATAAATCCATATAGATTTTGCTGCCAGAAATGCTCTCTTACAGTTTTTCTCCTACATAGTTCCTTAATGAAGCAGAGGCGGTGCTCCAATTTTGTACCTGAGATCGTCTGTTCTTTTCCTTATGCACTTAGCGGGGACCCCCCCCCAGATTTCATAAGGAGGAATATCCTTTGTAACAACCGCCCCTGCTGCTACAACAGCTCCATCGCCTATATTTACGCCTTGCAAAATCGTAGCACCCGTTCCAATCCAGCAATGGTGCCCTACATGAATGGGCTTAAAGTCTGCTGTAAAGTTCGGATCATCAATATCGTGGCTTCCTGTAATCATCTTCACATGGCTGGAAATATTAGTATCGTGGTCTACCGTAATACCACCACGCGCATCCAATTCTGCAAACCAGCCCACAGCAACACCGTCACCCAATTTCAGTCCCTGCGGCAGAAGAATTTCCACACGACGGCACGGGAATGTGTTTTTACCCATCTTTGCGCCAAGCATCTGATAAAACCATTTACGCAGATGGCGGCTCGGAATCTTATTCCAGATTGCATTTCCAAACAATGTCACAGCATAGTAAATACACTTGACAGGCTTGGACATTTGATTTCCTAAGCTTTTTGTATGTTCCATTTTATAATTCCTCATAAAAAGCTACATATCTTTCGGACAATTTCTCAAAAGAGAATTCATCCTGATACCGCTTCATTGCTTGTATCCCCATGCTCTCTCGCATCTCAGGATTTTCAATTAGTTCATTCATCTTTTCGGCCAACTGCACTGGGTTGCGCGGTTCCACCAGATAGCCGTCTACGCCATCACGAATAATTTCCGGTGTTCCGTCTACTGCCGTTCCGATCACTGTTTTACCAACAGAATAGGCTTCAATCGGCGTAAGCGGAAGCCCTTCCCAAAGCGAACTCAGAACAACAAAATCCAACTGGCTCATTACATTTTGAATATCGTTTCGATATCCCAAAAACACAACCCTATCCTGCAAGCTTTTAGCCTTTACCTGCGCATAAAGCTTCTCTCTCTCTTCACCATCACCCACGATAATAAACCGCACTTCCGGGTGTGTTTTTGCTGTAATTTCAGCCGCTTCAATAAAATAGGTCATGCCTTTTTGTTCAGACAATCTTCCAATATTTCCAATCAACACATTTCCCTTTGTACGTTCTTGGCATAGTGCTTCAACTGGTACAACGTTGCCGTCAAATGGCTTAACCGCATTATGGATAACACAAATCTGCTCTTTCGGAATCCAAAAATACTCTGCCAGGTTTTTCTTGACCATTTCCCCCACAGCAATAACCTTTGTGTTTCGATATGCTAGTTGCGTCAGCCTCTTCTTATCGGTAAATGTATTGTGTGCATTTGCTACTTTCACAACTTTTTTCGGCGCAGCAAGTTCTGCATAGAAAGCCGCCATCCGATGATGAGAATGAACAATAGTGACCTGTTCTTTATTTACAACACTTTTGATTAACTGATAGCTTTTCAGCATATCCTTCGGATTTTTACTTGCGATGTCTGGAATTCTATAGTGCTTGATTCCCATTTCTTGCAGTTTTTTCTCGTGGACACCACCAGACGAGCATACAATGATTTTATTTACCTTGCCTGTTAATATTTCGCACAGTTGCAGAACAACATTTTCCGTACCGCCAAGGTCCATCGTCCTTGTTATCATCAAAATATTCTGTTCACATAATGATTTCATTCTGTTGTCTCTTATCTTTTATATTTAATCGCTAAACCAAAAATCTTTCGATCATCCACTAGGTAGCGTTTTGCCATGCGCTTTGGATCTTGGGTAATTCTAAAAAGCCACTCCAGACCATGATTTGCCATCCAGCGTGGTGCTCTCTTAATATTTCCTGCTTCAAAATCAAAGCTAGCCCCCAGTCCAAAAAAAACGGGAACTCCAAGCTCTGCACAATGATGATACATAAACTTTTCTTGCTTCGGGCACCCCAAGCCGACAATCAGAATGTCCGCTCCAGATGCCTTAATCATCGATTTTATCTTATCCATTTCCACGGGGTCTTTTTCAAAGCCGAATGGAGGAGAATATGTACCAGTGACCTGTAGACCCTTAAATCTATTCATAAGATTTTCAGCAGCTTTTGCTGCAACACCTTCTGCCGCACCTAAGAAGAACATTTTGTATCCTTTTTCAGCGGCCATTTTGCAGAGAAGCGGAAACAAATCCGATCCAGATATCTTCTCTTTAATTGGAGTACCATACCAATTGGCAATCCACAGCAGTGGCTTACCATCTGTCAGAATTAAGGACGCATTCTTGTAAACTTCCTGCAGTTCTTTATTTGTTTCAAGTTGCACAATATGATCCACATTAGGAGTAACCACATACGCACTTTTATTTTCTTGAATCAGTTGATCGATTGCCTGCAATGTTTCCTGCATTGTCAGATTATCGATTTCTGTATTCATAAATTTCATTCTTGCCATTTACTCACCCTCACCACCGACTGATTTAGCATCGAACTTTAATCAGCTCTGCATCACCAACAACCAAGCATCTTCCTAGTCCTGCTGGTAAAAACAATGTTTCACCCTTGCTGAAACGCATCGGCTTCTGTTCAGCATCCATTGTCTGCACTTCACCATAACCATTCAGGCACATCAGTACCTGAAAAGAGGTGTCCATCACAGAAAAGGCAAAGCCCTTCGTTACCTGAATGCGCTCTGTTTCAAAGTATTTGCAACGGCAGAGCAGTTCACGGGAGCAGCCGGAATAATACTTTACAATTCGCGGTTTCTGGCTCACATCCGGTGCAACCTTCATGCTCATGACCTGCACAGCTTTATCAAAATGCAGTTCACGCTTTTTACCGTTCTTATCCATGCGGTCATAGTCATAGACACGGTACGTTACATTGGAGCTTTCTTGAATCTCTGCCACCAAAATACCCTTGCCGATACCATGCACAGTACCTGCCGGAACAAAATAGGTATCGCCTTTGTGAACTGGAACCTTTTGCAGATGCTTGTCCAGTGTTCCGGTTTCAACCGCTTTCCGGAGTATTTCTTCCGTTACCTCATGCTGGAAACCATAAATCAGATGCGCGTCCTCATCGGCATCAATGACATACCACATCTCAGTCTTCCCATTGTCGCCTTCGTGTGCTCTTGCATATTCATCATTCGGATGAACCTGAACGGACAAGTCTTTCTTGGCATCGATGAATTTCACCAGCACAGGCAATTCACCATTTTCTACTTTTGTGCCAAGGTATTCTGGATGTGCTTTCAGCACCTCAGCCAGCGTTTGACCCTTAAAAGAACCGTTTGCAATGTAGCTGGGACCATCCGGGTGCACAGAGCACTCCCATGTTTCCGCCAGCGGTGTCAGGCCAATTTTCTTACCGTATTCTTCACGGAGCCGAGTACCACCCCACAGATAGTCCTTACCGGTTGGAATCAATTTCATGATTTCCATTGTTTTATCTCCCACTATTTTTATGCCATCGGGAACTTAACCTTATCGGAAACGCTGATTTCTTCACCCAGCTGAACTTCGATCATGTCCAATGCAGTGATAGCTTCAACCGTGTGCTTGCAGCCTGCTGCAATTGTAATTACATCACCAGTGCGGAGCACCTGCTCCATACCGTCCACGATTGCCTTACCCTTACCTGAAACGACAGTCCACACTTCCTCACGGTAATTGTGCATATGATACGTCATGTGTTCGCCAGCTCTCATGGAAACCTTGACTGTCATAGAACCAGGCTGAACATCGATTACTGTATAAGTACCCCAAGATTTCTCAGCATACATCGCTTCTGTCTCGATTTTTTCCACATAGGGCTTCATATAACCACTACGTTCTTTATCAGCGATCAGGATACCATCGCCGCTAGCTGCAATGATCATGTCTTTACAGCCCATGCAGAGGATTGGGATATTCAATTCATTCACCACATTGGTGTTCTCGCAAGTTTCATCCAGAATAGCCTTGCCCTTGGTCTTATCCGCCATGACCTCGGCCATCATATTCCAAGTGCCGACATCCTTCCAGTCGCCGCTGTAGCGCAGGACCTGAATGCTGGGCTCACTTTCAACCACCGCATAGTCAAAGCTGATCTTGGTCAGCGTATCATACTTATTGAACAGATCACGGTAATCCTCAAAGTCGATCATGCTGTGTGCTTTATCCAGCAGATACCCCAGTTTGAACGCAAAAATACCGGCATTCCACAGTGCGCTCTGCGCAAGATACTTCTTGGCCGTTTCCACGTCCGGCTTTTCCTTGAACTCCTTTACCCTGCTGACATTTTCGCCGCTTTCAGGGATAATGTAGCCGTACTTCTCGCTGGGATAAGTCGGCTCAATGCCCATCAGAGTCAGGTTTGCTCCGCCCTGCTCTACCAGCTCCTGCAGGGTCTTGACAGCTTCGTAATAGGTGTTGTCCACATAAGGGTCCACCGGGCAGACAACGACAGCTTCATTTTCAGCAACACCAAGTTCATCATGGAGATAGGCTGCGGCCAGCGCGATGGCCGGGAATGTATCACGGCGGCAAGGCTCTACGCAAATAGATGCTTTTTCGCCCAGCTGATTCTTTATGGCACTTGCCTGCGATTTGCTGGTCGCAATCGTAATCTTTGCGTCAGCATCCACCGTAGTGATTTGGCGGTAGACACGCTGCACCATAGACTCATACTCGTCATTATCCTTGAACAGTTTGATAAACTGCTTGCTACGCACGTCATTAGAAAGAGGCCAAAGACGCTTACCAGAACCACCAGAAAGTAAAATAATATTCATTTTTCGTTTTCTCCTCTATTCCTCATTTCAAGAACTCTTCAGCACTCTTGCGAATCTCTGCTTCCACCTTTTCGGCAGCGGCTTTGTTCTCCGCACTGACCGAGATATAGGTCTTGAGCTTCGGTTCGGTCCCGGAAGGACGCACCACGATGGAGCAGTTATCT
>ENA-OPEV01001440-OPEV01001440.1-human-gut-metagenome-genome-assembly--contig:-NODE-1440-length-13209-cov-4.391744_pt1 | contig 13209 bp, 13 predicted proteins | sample MGYA00241637_ERZ501537 | MGnify/ENA primary metagenome ERZ501537 (study PRJEB25962, sample SAMEA1972159) | human gut metagenome | biome: human gut; feature: human-associated habitat; material: faeces...
GCACTAATTACTTAGTGCGACAGCCCCTTTTTTCTGTGGGAGCGTTCAGGAGTAAAAACGGCGTTCATTCTGCCGGATTTCGCTATTTACATTCTCTGAAAAATTCGTTATAGTTAAGACAGAGACGAACCCCGCTGTACCTGGAGAGGCGCGGCAGGTGGGATACATGAAAAACAGAAAAATCAGAGGACGCGCAGGAAACGGGAATGAATCCGGACTGCGCCGCATCCGGAGACGGTATATGAGGCGAAGGCTCGGAAAAAGAGCCAGGACAAGGCGTCTTGCCTTTCTCTGCTGCGCCGCGCTGGCTGCCGGATATCTGCTGATTCTGGCAGATTGGGGCGGACGGCTGTTTGAGATAGAAGAGATTCAGGAAACAGAAGCGCAGAAAAGAGACGGGCAGTCCTCGCAGGATGAGGCGGAAGGAAAACGGAAGTTTGGGATTATATTCCGCCTGAAGGACGGCGAGATAACATTTTACAGCGAAAGCTCTTATTAATTATTTTAATAAAAGGCAGAGCGGATTCCGGTTGATTTTAAAAACAAATTGCATTATAATTTCTACTGAATTGACAGCGTTTTATATATATAGCTTATAATAGAGACTGTCAGGAATGAGAAAGCAATGCAAAAAAATAAAAAGGCGAGGTAAAAATCTATGCACGACAGATATGTGAGCCCTCTTTCCGAGCGCTATGCAAGCAGAGAAATGCAGTATATTTTCTCCCCGGAGAAAAAGTTTTGTACCTGGAGGCGTCTCTGGGTGGCTCTGGCAGAGGCTGAGAACGAGCTGGGACTTCCTGTGACGAAAGAGCAGATCGACGAGCTGAAGGAGCATATGGACGATATTAATTTCGACGTGGCCAAGGAGAGAGAGAAGCTGGTCCGCCACGACGTTATGTCCCATGTATACGCATACGGCGTTCAGTGCCCGAAGGCCAAGGGAATTATCCATCTGGGCGCTACCTCCTGCTACGTTGGAGACAACACGGATATTATTATTATGGCAGATGCCCTGAAGCTGGTGAGAAAGAAACTGATCAACGTGATGGACGAGCTGGCTAAGTTTGCGGACCGTTACAAGGCCCAGCCGACGCTGGCCTTTACCCATTTCCAGCCGGCGCAGCCGACTACCGTGGGAAAGCGCGCCACACTCTGGCTGATGGAGCTGAAGCTTGATCTGGACGATCTGGATTATCTGCTGGGATCCCTCCGTCTGTTAGGTTCCAAGGGAACGACGGGAACCCAGGCCAGCTTCCTGGAGCTCTTTGACGGAGATCATGAAAAGTGCCGGGAGTTAGACAGAAAGATCGCTCAGAAGATGGGCTTTGAGGGCTGCTATCCCGTATCCGGACAGACTTATTCCAGAAAGGTGGACAGCCGTGTGTTAAGTGTGCTGGCAGGCATTGCCCAGAGCGCCCATAAGTTCTCCAACGATATCCGCCTTCTTCAGCACTTAAAAGAAGTGGAGGAGCCGTTTGAGAAGAACCAGATTGGATCTTCCGCCATGGCTTACAAGAGAAATCCTATGAGAAGCGAGAGAATGGCTTCTCTGGCCAACTATGTGATGGCTGATATGATGAATCCCATGATGGTAGCTTCTACGCAGTGGTTTGAGAGAACTCTGGACGATTCCGCCAACAAGCGTCTCAGTATTCCGGAGGGCTTTCTGGCTATCGACGGAATTCTGGATCTCTACCTGAACGTGGTAGACGGCCTTGTGGTATACCCGAAAGTAATTGAGAAGCGCCTGATGTCCGAGCTTCCGTTTATGGCTACAGAAAACATCATGATGGACGCCGTTAAGGCAGGCGGAGACAGACAGGAACTTCATGAGAAGATCCGCACCCTGTCCATGGAGGCTGGAAGAAATGTGAAGGAGAAAGGCCTGGACAATAACCTGTTAGAGCTTATTGCCGCAGATCCGGCCTTTAACCTGACGCTGGACGAGCTTAAAAAGACCATGGATCCGTCCCGCTATACGGGAAGAGCCAAGGAGCAGGTGGAGGAGTTCCTTAACGAGGTCATCCGTCCTGTTCTGGAGGAGAATAAAGAAATTCTGGGCGTGAAGGCTGAGATTAACGTCTAAACGGCAGACGCTGCCGGCGCGTTCAGGAAAAGGCCGGAGACGGCCCTGCATAGTGAAGAAGAGAGAAGATAGGTTTTGCTTCAGTGGGAAACTATCTTCTCTTTCCTGTTTCATGCGTTTTTTTGCACAGACCTGGAGGGAGGGGAGAGATTGAACATCAGTCTGGAGTATTATAAGGTATTTTACCAGGCAGCGGCCACTGGAAGCATTACCATGGCGGCAGAGACACTGTGCATTTCCCAGCCTGCAGTCAGCCAGGCGGTGAAGCATCTGGAGCGGGAGCTGGAGACGAAGCTCTTTCTGCGGACTCCCAAGGGGGTGCGCCTCACCAGAGAAGGGGAACTGCTCTACGGCTATGTGAAACGTGGAATCGAGAGCATCCGGGACGGGGAGGAGATGTTAAAGCAGTTAAAATGTCTGGATACCGGCGTAATCCGGATCGGAGCCAGCGACATGACGCTGCAGTTTTACCTGCTTCCTTATCTGGAGCAGTTTCACGAGCAGTATCCGAAAATTAAGGTAATGGTTTCCAACGGTCCTACGCCGGAGACCATAGAGGCTCTGGAAAATGGTGCCATTGATTTCGGGATTGTCAGCACTCCCTTTGAAGGGCGGGAGGAGATGCGGGCAGTTCCTGTCCGGCAGATTGAAAATATTTTTATTGCCGGAAGCCGGTTCAGGGAACAGCTGGAAGGGCGGGAGCTGGATTACAGAGAGCTGAAGGATTACCCCTGCATTTTCCTGGAGAAGAAGACCAGCACCAGGCGGTTTATGGATCAGTACCTGGAGAAGGAAGGAGTGGCCCTGGAGCCGGAATTTGAGCTGGCCACCAGCGATATGATTGTGCAGTTTGTGAAGAGAAATCTGGGGATCGGCTGTCTGATGTCAGAGTTCGCCAGGGAGGCGCTGGAGCGGGAGGATGTGTTTGAACTGAAATTCCGGCATGCCATGGAAAAGAGGAGCTTCTGCCTTATCACTTCTCTGAAAAATCCGCTTTCTCCAGCGGCTAAGAAGCTTCTGGAAACCCTTTCCCCCGGCGGCCAGGACTCAAAAGCAGACAGGACAGGAATATAAGAATAAATTATATGGCTCATAATAAATATTGATTTTACTTATGTGAAGAAGTCATATATAATATGTAAGTAATGAACAGGACGCCCCAGACGGGGACAGAAAAGAGCCGTTTCAGACAGAGAGGACGGCATCCGGAGAGGAGTAAGTACATGGTAAGAGCAATCGTTGGAGCAAACTGGGGAGATGAGGGAAAAGGCAAGATTACCGATATGCTTGCCAAGGAATCTGACATCATCATCCGTTTTCAGGGAGGAAGCAATGCAGGCCATACTATTATCAATAACTATGGAAGATTTGCGCTTCATCTGCTTCCGTCCGGCGTATTTTACGATCACACAACAAGCATTATCGGCAACGGAGTTGCGCTGAATATTCCGTTTTTATTTAATGAGATCGAGGACATTAAGAAAAAAGGCGTTCCGCAGCCGAAGATTCTGGTTTCTGACCGTGCGCAGATTTTGATGCCTTATCACGTGCTGTTTGACGAGTACGAGGAGGAGAGACTGGGCGGAAAGTCCTTCGGTTCCACAAAGTCTGGAATCGCTCCGTTCTACTCTGACAAGTATGCCAAGATTGGTTTCCAGGTCAGCGAGCTGTTTGACGAGGAGTATCTTTACGATAAGATTAAGCGCGTGTGCGAGACGAAGAACGTGCTGTTAGAGCATTTATACCATAAGCCGCTGTTAAATCCTGACGAGCTCTTTGCAGAGATGAAGGAGTACAGAAGGATGGTTGAGCCTTATGTATGCGATGTTTCCGCATTCCTGCATGAGGCGATCAAGGAAGGCAAAAATATCCTGTTAGAGGGGCAGTTAGGTTCCTTAAAGGATCCGGATCACGGAATTTATCCGATGGTAACCTCCTCCTCCACACTGGCCGCATACGGAGCGATTGGAGCAGGAATTCCTCCGTATGAGATTAAGAATATCACAACCGTTGTAAAGGCATACTCCAGCGCAGTAGGAGCAGGCGCGTTTGTCAGCGAGCTCTTCGGCGAGGAGGCGGACGAGTTAAGACGCCGCGGCGGAGACAAGGGCGAGTTCGGAGCTACGACAGGCCGTCCGAGACGAGTTGGCTGGTTTGACGCAGTGGCTACACGCTATGGATGCCGTATTCAGGGAACGACAGAGGCTGTTCTGACAGTTGTAGACGTACTGGGATACCTGGATGAACTGAAAATCTGCGTAGGATACGAAATCGACGGCAAGGTGACAGCAGACTTCCCGACTACGCGTCAGTTGGAGAAGGCAAAACCTGTATACAAGACTATGCCGGGATGGAAGAGCGATATCCGCGGAATTAAGAATTACGAGGATCTGCCGGAGAACTGCCGCGCTTACATCGAGACGATTGAGAAGGAAATCCAGGTTCCGATTACTATGGTATCCAACGGACCGGGAAGAGACGAGATTATTGTGAGAAAGTAGGCATTTCCAGCCGGGACGGCTGGAGAGAAGAGTCTGCATGGTAAAGAAGCCGCCAGACGGAGAGAATTCATTCCCTCCGTCTGGCGGCCTTTTTGCAGTCGTTTCCCGCCGCTTTTAGCGGCTGTCCTTTCCGGAGCGGCCGGAATTTTTCAGAAGGACGCCGCAGCCATAAATCATGGCCGGAATTACCATGGTACAAAACAGGGCTGCCAGCAGAAGATCCAGCGCTTTTGGGCTTCCGATGATTCCAAGCACCAGGGAAGCGCCGTACAGCAGCAGAATAAGGAAAACGCCAGCCAGGGCCAGTATGCGCCTTATATTCATAAGAAATCACCTTCCTTCAGAATTTAGTATAAATGATGTAAGAATTTTTTGCTATACTTTTCTGGGGGATTCGTTTAAAATAAAGAAAAGGAGCGTCAGCAGGACGGTACAGAAAGGAGGACACAGCCTTGAAGAAAATGGCAGCAGCGGCAGGAGCAGCGTGCCTGATGGCAGCGTTTTTCCCTTGCTCCGCACTGGGAGCGCAGGCAGGAGAGCAGATCCAGCAGCAGGAGAATTCAGAATATTCGATTCCGGGAACGTGGACAGGGGACGATATGGACAGCCGTTATCTTCTGGAGGACGGAACCTTTCTGGAGAAAAGCTGGCTGCTTCGGGACGGACGCTGGTATTATCTGGATGAGGACGGATATCCGGCGGCCGGATGGAATAAAATCAGAGGAAAGTGGTACTATTTTAACGAGGATACCGGCCGGATGGCCACAGGCTGGCTCTACAGCCACGAGGACGGAGAGTGGTACTATCTGAATGAGGACGGGACGAGAAAAACGGGATGGCTTAACACGGGAGGAGTCTGGTACTGGCTGGATTCGGACGGTGTTTTGTATGACGACGGGTGGCGGATGGTGGACGGCCACAAGTATTACTTTCACTCAAACGGCCAGCTGGCGGCGGGCCAGTATATCGGCACTTCCTACTATGGTTCCGACGGCCTGAGAAATCCTGACTATGATATGAATATTCAGGGAAAGAGAAAGCCGTCCGACGAGGAAAAGGAAGCCATTACGAAGGCCCTGGAGAATATCCCCAGACAGTGGATGGACCGTTTTCTGGCAGAGGGCTGGGAATTTATGTACTATACGGATCGGAGGTATATGGAGGCTCCTATGACGGACGAGGGCGTCTGCTACGTATACCATAAGACAGATCAGCGGTATAAGAAGATTAAATTTACGGATCCGGAGTCTCTGACGAGAGCCTTTGGGGAGTATGCTGCCGACGCGATAGAAGCTGGCCAGGAACAGAAGGAAAAGGCAGAGGAGCTGTATGCTCTTTCTGGGGAGATCTCTTCCGGCGCCAGCCTTCCAGATTATTTTGAGGACGACTATGAGTCGTGGTTCGGCGTTTTATTTGAGAATTACTGCGATCCGGAGATACGAAGTGAGATGAAGATGACAGCTCCGGAGCTGTGCGCGGCGTTTGATGAAATGCTTGGCGTTGATTTTACAGGGCTGCGTCCGTCTGTCTGGGATATGACGGAGGAGGGAGAGATGGATGCCGGAGGCGCCTTTGGTCCGGCCCTGGATCCAGAGCTGAATCCAGTTTTGAAAGGAAAATAGGGGTTTTCCGCAGAATACCATATATTTTGCGGAAGGCCCCAACTTTTTTGTTCCGCTTATCATCTGTAATACTAGAAGGAATAGAGACAGAAACCGATGGAATGGAAATTAGAAAGGCAGAGAGCATGGAACAGAATCTATATGACAGCGTGGCTGCCTACATTATAGAGAACCAAAACAGGTTTTACCGTCTGGCCTACAGCTATGTAGGAGACAGGGAGGCTGCTCTTGATGTGGTGCAGAACGCGATTTTGAAGGGACTTGAAAAATGCGATACCCTTCGCAATCAGGACGCAGTAAAAACATGGTTTTACAGGATTGTAGTCAATGAAGCGCTTCAGATTCTGAGGGCAAGAAAAAGAGAAGAGCTTTCAGCAGATAGGGAAGTGTTTGAGCAGGCGTACACAGAACCGGCTTATGACAGGGAGCGGGAGGTCTATGAGGCAGTGAGGAATCTGCCGGATCCAGGCCGCACCGTTGTCATTCTTCATTATTATGAGGATTTAACGCTGAAGCAGATTGCAGAGATTACGGATGTAAACCTGAATACAGTGAAATACAGGCTGTATTCATCGCTGGAGCGTCTGAAAAAAAGATTAAAGGAGGAAGCGCTATGAAACCGGAAGATGGAAAAAGCATATACGACAGCATAGAGATTCCTGAAGAGCTGGATCAAATAGTGAGACAGTCCATTGCCGAGGCGGAAAAAAGGCGCAGAGAAAAAGAAGCAGAAGAATCTGATAAAGACAGGGGCGGGGACGTTCCGGAGAAGATCCAGGAAAAGAGAAGCGCTCAAGCGATCCGCTTTTCACAGAGAATGGCGGCAAGATTTACAGCTGCTGCCGGAGCCGCTGTTGTTTTTACCATTGGATTGAATACGAACCAGGCATTTGCAGAGACGATGAAACAGATTCCGGGAATCGGATTTCTGGCAGAGGTTCTGACGATCCGTTCGTATCACCAGGCAGATCAGGACTACAATATTGATGCGGAAATCCCGGCGATTGTGGAGACTGGAGGCTTAGATGGCTCAGGAAGCCAGTCCGGCACGGCAAAAAGCGTGAACGAACAGATTGAACAGATTGTGGACAGCTATCTTGCAGAGGGCAAGAAGGAATTTGCCGCCTATAAGGAAGCTTTTTTTGCAGCCGGAGGCACAAAGGAGGAGTGGGCTGACCGTCAGATGGATCTGTCTGTGGACTACCAGGTAAAATATCAGAGCGAGGAAGTTCTCTCCCTGGAACTGATTACCTTTAAAGGCTGGGTCAACGCGATGGAGGAGCGGTATTATTACAATCTGGATTTGAAACAGGACCGCCTGCTTTCCCTGAAGGACGTTCTGGGAAACGGCTATGTGGAGCGGTGCAATAAGGAGGTAGTGCGCCAGATTGAAGCGCGCATGGCGGCAGATGAAAACCAGATGTTTTTTGGCTTTGGGCCTAATGATGATGGAATGGCAGAGGGATTTACCACAGTAGACGAGACGACGCAGTTTTATATCAATGAAAACCAGGAGGTGGTTTTAGTATTCCCGGAATACAGCATAGCGCCCGGCTATATGGGCATTACAGAGTTTAATATGGGAAAGGCAGAGTTTCTTTCCTAAAAAGAGCCGGCTGAGGTTAATCCTCAGCCAGCTCCTCCCATTTTTCATAGAGTTCTTCCAGCTGTCCGGCAATGGACTGCTTTTCCGCGTTCAGCTCCATGAGCTTCGCCACATCGGAAAAGACGTCCTCCTGGCAGAGAAGAGAATCGATTTCGCTGTCCCTGGTTTCCAACTGGTGGATGGCGTCTTCTGTTTTTTTCAGCTCGTTCTGGCGCTTTCTGAGGCGCGCCTGCTCCTCCTTCTGCTGCTTCCAGTCTGTTTTTCCGGAGGAATCTCCGCTGTCAGAAGAGGAGGCGCTTCCCCTGTCCCCGGACCAGGGAAGAGAGGCGGCATTTACTGGGCCGGAAGCCGCGAAGGCCGCTGCCTGAGAGCTGTTTTCCAATGGTTTGGAAGAAGCTGCGGGAGAGGCGGAGAACAGCTGCTCCATGGTGTCGCGCTTTTCCAGATAATAGTCGTAATTGCCAATATAATTGACCAGGGTATTGTGAGTCAGATCTAAAATTCTGGTGGCCGTCTTATTGATGAAATATCGGTCATGGGAGACGTAGAGAACAGTTCCAGTGTAATGAGTCAGGGCGTTCTCCAGGATCTCCTTGGAGGTGATGTCCAGATGGTTGGTGGGCTCGTCCAGAATCAGGAAATTGGCCTCTGAGAGCATCAGCTTGGCCAGAGAGACACGTCCCTTCTCTCCGCCGCTGAGATCGCCAATCAGCTTAAATACATCGTCTCCGGTAAACAGGAAGGCTGCCAGGACGTTTCGAATCTGAGTATTATTCATATTCGGATAGGTGTCCGACAGCTCCTGAAACAGGGTTTTCTCGCTGTGGAGCACATGATGCTCCTGATCGTAGTATCCGATATGGACTCTGGAACCCAGCCGGATCTCCCCTGCATCAGCGGCCAGAATGCCGTTAATGATCTTTAAAATCGTGGTTTTTCCCGTTCCGTTATTTCCTATGATGGCGATGCGTTCCCCCCGCTTGATCTCAAAGTCCACGTCGGAAAAAAGAGTCTGCCCATCAAAGCCCTTGGTAAGGCCCCGGACCGTCAGAACGTCGTTTCCGCTGACAATATCAGGCTCCAGGGTGATGTTCATGGCGTCGTTCACCTCTGTGGGCTTTTCAATCCTCTCGATTTTATTTAACAGCTTTTCCCGGCTCTCCGCCCGCTTGATGGATTTCTCCCGGTTAAAGGAGCGTAGCTTGGTGATAACCTCCTCCTGGTGCTTGATCTCCTGCTGCTGATTTAAGTAGGCCTTTAAAATGCTGGCCCGCAGCATGGCCTTTTTTTCACTGTAGGCCGAGTAATTGCCCTGAAAGACGGTGGAGGAGCCGTTGTCCAGTTCTACCACCTTCGTTACCACCCGATCCAGGAAATACCGGTCGTGGGCTACGATGACCACAGTTCCCTGATAATTCAGGAGATAATTTTCAAGCCAGGCAATGGACTCCATGTCCAGGTGGTTGGTGGGCTCGTCCAAAAGAATAATATCTGGCTTGGACAAGAGCAGCTTTCCCAGGGAAACGCGGGTTTTCTGGCCGCCGGAGAGGGTGGAGACAGGCTTTGAAAATTCCTCCTCCAAAAATCCCAGTCCCTTTAAAACGCCGGTAATTTCGCTTTTCCACGCGTAGCCGTTGGCCAGCTCGAACTCATGGCTGAGGCGGCTGTAGGTCTGATAGAGAGTTTCCAGCTCCTCCCCCTGAGACCGCTTCATATTTACCTCCAAAGTGCGCAGCCGCTCCTCCATCTCAATGACAGGCCGCTTCACCTCCAGAAGTTCGTCGTATATGGTCCGGCCGCTGTCCAGATCCTGGTGCTGGGCCAGATAGCCTAAGGTTTTTCCCTTGGCCACGATGACAGAACCTTCATCCGGCGCCAGTTCTCCTACGATGATTTTCAGAAGAGTCGATTTTCCGGCTCCGTTAATGCCTACGACAGCGGCCTTTTCCCTCTCTTCTATGTGAAAGGATACGTGCTTTAAAATCGAATCCGTTCCAAATGATTTTGAAATATTGCTGCATGATAAAATCATGTTGTCCTCCTGTATGTCTGAAATCAAAAACCTGCAACAAGTATAATATAAGAAGGGAATATTTGCAAGACAGCTGGAAAATCTGCAGAACTTTTATTTGACAATAATTTGTCATATGCTATAATAATAAATAACGCATTTTCCTGAGGAACGGAGCGATACGGGAAAACGCCAGGTTAAAGTAAAGGAAGGTGAAGAAAAGCCGTGGAACAGAAAGAGATTTCTAAGGCGGTTATTTCAAGGCTGCCCAGATATTACAGATATTTAGGGGAATTGCTGGAAGAAGGGGTAGAACGGATTTCTTCCAACGAACTGAGCGTGAGGATGAAGGTGACCGCCTCCCAGATCCGGCAGGATCTGAACAATTTCGGCGGATTTGGGCAGCAGGGCTATGGCTATAACGTAAAATATCTGTATTCAGAGATTGCCAGAATTCTCGGTATTGACAGGCAGCACAACCTGATTATTATAGGGGCGGGAAACCTGGGACAGGCCATTGCCAACTATACGAATTTTGAACGCCGGGGTTTCCTGATCAAGGGAATGTTTGATGTAAACCCAAGGCTGGTGGGCCTTGTAGTCCGCGGCGTAGAGATAAGAGGAATTGAAGATCTGGAGCAGTTTATCAAGGATAACGACGTGCAGATCGCAGCTCTGACGATCCCTAAGTCCAAAGCGCCTGAGATTGCGGACCGCCTTGTGAAGGCCGGAATTAAGGCCATCTGGAATTTTGCCCACACGGATCTGGTGGTTCCCGACGACGTGGTGGTGGAGAACGTCCATCTGTCCGAGAGCCTGATGCGGCTGTCCTACCGGGTATGCAGCATGCAGGATCAGAAGGAGAGGGAAAAAAGTCAGGCAAAAGGAAAAGAAGCGAAATGATAGCAGGGGTAGGAACAGATATGATAGAAATTGCGCGGATTAAAAAGGCCTGTGAAAAGAAGGCTTTCTTGACGCGTGTCTATACCCAGGAAGAGTGCCAGCAGGCCGGGGAGAATTATTCCCGGCTGGCCGGCACTTTTGCCGTTAAGGAGGCGGTGTCCAAGGCCCTGGGGACGGGATTTCGAAGCTTTGGCCCCAGAGAGATCGAGGTGCTGAGGGACGATCTGGGAAAGCCCTTTGTACGTCTTCACGGAGGGGCAAAAAAGCTGGCTGAGGAGCTGGCGATTCAGCAGATTCATGTGTCCATTACAAATACTGCAGAGTATGCGGCGGCCTTTGCCGTGGGGGAGCGGGCTGATCAATAGGAGAAGGAGGAGACAGGGATGAGGCAGCTGGTAACGGGAGAGCAGATGAAGGCAGTGGATCAGTATGCGATTCAGGAGGTGGGAATTCCATCTCTGGTACTGATGGAGCGGGCGGCGCTTTCCGTGGTGGAAGAGATGGAGCTGGAGCTTTTCAGGGAGGATCAGATTCTGATTGCCTGCGGAACAGGAAATAACGGAGCGGACGGAGCGGCCGTCGGGCGTATGCTTTTTCTCAGGGGCTACCATGTGACGGTTGTTACAGTGGGCAGGGAGGAAAGCCGCACAGAGGAGCTGAAACTTCAGCTGTCAATCAATGAAAAGCTGGGGCTTTCTGCCATGGAGGCGGAGGACTTCATTCCGGGAACCTGCCAGGCGGCAGTGGACGCCCTTTTCGGGGTAGGACTTTCGCGGAACGTAGAAGGGGCTTACCGGGATATGATTGAGACGATTGAGGATATGAAGCCGCGGTTTACTGTGGCCGTGGATATTCCGTCTGGTATCCATTCTGATACGGGAAAGGTGATGGGAACTGCCGTAAAAGCTGATTTAACAGTGACGTTTGGATTTAAAAAGGTGGGACTTTCCCTGTTTCCGGGAAGAGAGTACAGCGGACGGGTGGTTGTGAAGGATATCGGATTTCCTCCCTGTCCGGCAGAGCGTCTGACAGGAAGGCGGTATGTGACCTGCGGACTGGAGGATTTAGAACTTCTCCCGGGAAGGAAACCCTGGTCCAACAAGGGAACGTACGGACATGTGCTGATTGCCGCCGGATCTCCCGGCATGGCGGGGGCGGCCTATCTGAGCGCCCTGGCCGCTTACCGTATGGGAGCCGGACTTGTAAAAATTCTGACGCCGGCGGAGAACCGGGAGATTTTACAGACGCTCATTCCGGAAGCTGTCCTTTCTGTTTATGACTGCGCCGAAGCTCTGGAAGAGCCGGAACAGTTTTTAGGAAAGATTGAAAAGGAGTGCAGCTGGGCGGATGCGGTTGTGCTGGGACCGGGGCTTGGAAAGGAGCCCTGGGCGGTGCGTCTGGTACAGCAGGTCCTTTTATCAGCCTTTGTGCCGATTGTCCTGGATGCGGACGGCCTGAATATTGTGGCGGAAAATCCTTCCCTGTCAGAATATTTTACGGAAAATGTGCTGGTAACGCCCCATGTGGGGGAGATGGCCAGACTTTCCGGGCTGGAGATAGAAGAAATCCAGGCTGATTTGACGAAAGCGGCGGAGGACTACAGCGAAAAATATGGGGTTATCACAGTTTTAAAAGACGCGGCTACCGTGGTGGTGAGAAAGGACGAGCCGATTTACATTAACAGCAGCGGCTGCGCAGCTATGGCTAAGGCCGGTTCAGGAGACGTACTGACAGGAGCGCTGGCGGCTTTGATTGCCATGGGCATGGAGGAAGGCCAGGCAGCCGTCCTGGGCGTTTACCTTCACGGACTGGCTGGAGAGGCGGCAGAGAAGGCTTTGGGAGAGAACGGCGTGCTGGCCAGAGATCTGGCGGACAGCCTGGCAGATGTGGAGAGGGGAGAAGCAGTATGTGGAAGAAAGAAGAGAACGTGACAGTCGGAAGAGAACATGACTTTGACCGGATCTGTGTCCTGGTCCACCTGGATCGGATCCGCCAGAATATGAAGTCCATGAAGGAGAATCTGCCGGAAGGGACGAAGCTCATCGGCGTGGTGAAGGCCGACGGCTACGGCTGCGGCGCGGGAGAGACTGCCAGAGCGGCGGATCAGCGGCCTTTGCCGCAGCTACGGCGGACGAGGCGTTAAGCCTGCGCCGGGAAGGAATTTTAAAACCAGTTCTGGTTCTTGGAAGCGTGCCAAAAGAGAGATTTTATGAACTTTTGGCGGCTGATATCCGTCCGGTGATTTTCGAGGAGGAAATGGCAGCGGCCTTTTCAGAGACCGCCAGCCAGGCGGGGATCCGCGGGAAGATCCACCTGGCGGTGGATACGGGCATGAGCCGGATTGGTTTTCAGCCGGGAGAGCAGGCGTTAGAAGAGATCAGGCGCATCAGCCAGATGAAAGGGCTTGAAATAGAGGGCATGTTCACCCATTTTGCCAGGGCAGACGAGCTTGACAAGCAGTGGGCAGAGAGGCAGGG
>ENA-OPEV01001443-OPEV01001443.1-human-gut-metagenome-genome-assembly--contig:-NODE-1443-length-13198-cov-3.891501_pt1 | contig 13198 bp, 12 predicted proteins | sample MGYA00241637_ERZ501537 | MGnify/ENA primary metagenome ERZ501537 (study PRJEB25962, sample SAMEA1972159) | human gut metagenome | biome: human gut; feature: human-associated habitat; material: faeces...
GAAGGTGGGTGTGGTGGTGAATAAGAAGGATCTGTCGAAGGTTGAGAGAAGTCAGATTGAGGATATTGTTGTTAGGAAAGTGGGATGTCAGTTGGGGGATGTGGTGATTAGTTCGATTAAGGTGGAGGAGTAGGTGAAAGTGCATATGGAATAGATGGTTGGGTTCTCTCTGGATGATGTTCTTGGATGATTTAGAATATTGTTTGGAGAGAATTTAATGTTTATATATGGATTTGTATATTATGGTTGCATATTTGATTGATTGGATTCATAATAGAAAGTGTCAAGAAACATGGGGAAATGAAGTTTTTGATATTTTACCAAGTGATTTTTTGAAAAAGTAGTAAAAATGGCTAGAATACGTTGTTTTTCAAGAAAGGTTAAAATTAGTAAGGGGGTTGGTAAAAATATTGAAAAAGCTTATAAAATCGTTCTTTTTTGTAAAAATCTATTTAAAAATAACGATTTTTCGTTGGTTAAACAATAACATGAGATGTTTTGAAATATAATAATAGAGACTGTTTCAAGTTTTGTGTAAACACAAAAAACTGATATAAGATTAATCAATAGTTATGAGGGTTATGAGTCAAATTTTGACTCATAGCCCTTATCTGCATTATACAAAAGATTTTAGGCATGTCAAATAAACCTGTCTAAAAACACAGATTTTTAATACATATATTTTTCTAATCGTTCTTCAAAAAATATATCTAATTGTGCACGGATCTGGCTCCAGTCTCTTCTGCGACCAGTCCATTTTTTTGTGATGTCCATCGTTGCCAAATAAAGCATTTTTAATAAGCTGTCATCAGTTGGAAATACAGTTTTGCTTTTTGTCACTTTTCGCAACTGACGATTGAATCCTTCGATGGCATTTGTTGTATAAATAAGTTTTCTAACCTGTTCTGGATATTTAAAATAAGTAGCCAGTGTTGCCCAGCGTTCGCTCCATGATTTATAGATTTTTGGATATTTTGAGTTCCACTTTTCTCCGAAATCTTCAAGATTTTCTAAAGCGATCTCTTCCGTTGGTGCAGCATAGACTGCCTTTAGGTCAGCCATTACTTTTCGATTGTCTTTATAAGATACATATCTTGTGGTATTTCGTATCTGATGAATGATGCACTGTTGTATCTCTGTCTGTGGAAATACAGCTTCGATTGCCTGTGGAAATCCTGTCAGTCCATCCACACATGTGATCAGAATATCTTCAACGCCACGATTTTTCAGCCCATTGATGATAGAAAGCCAAAATTTAGCACTTTCATTATCACCCACATACATTCCAAGGACTTCTTTTTTACCATCCATGTTGACCCCAAGAGCGATATAAACAGCACGTTTTACAATTCGGCCTTCACTTCGCACATGATAGTGGATTGCATCCATATAAACAACTGCATAGACTTCTTCCAAAGGTCTTTCCTGCCATTCTTTTACGATCGGAAGGATCTTATCTGTAATCCTGCTGATCGTACTGTCTGATATATCAATGTCGTAGAGTTCTTTCATGTGAGATTCAATATCTCCGGTCGTCATGCCTTTTGCATACATGGAGAGAATCTTTTCCTCCATGTCCTGGGTAACAGTATTCTGATATTTTTTGATTAATCTGGGTTCATATTCGCCATTACGATCACGAGGAACAGCGATTTCCATATCCCCATAACTGGTATGCATGGTTTTCCCAGAATGACCATTGCGACTGTTATTGGTATCTTTATTACGATAATCATATCTGGAATAGCCTAGTTCCTCATTAAGTTCTTCATCCAGAGCACCTTCAAGGATCACTGACATCATATCACGCATGATTGCATTAACATCTGTTCCATTTTTTACACTGATATCATTGTCCTTTAAATATCCTTGCATTAATTGTCTTAATGCTGCTTTTTGTGGTGTGTCTCCTTTTCTTCTTCCCATAAAAAAACCTCCAAACTGAGTAATATTATCTTACATCAGTTTGAAGGTTTACACAAACTTTGGGATACTCCCTAATAATAGGCTTTATATCTACAACATCGTAAAAAGTTAAACAATAACATGAGATGTTTTGAAATAAATCTGTCTAACATCTGGAAGCGGTTCTTCTTCAAAGTTAAACAATAACATGAGATGTTTTGAAATACTTATTACTGCAGCAGGAACGGCAATACTTGCACGTTAAACAATAACATGAGATGTTTTGAAATTAGATTCATGCATGTATACAGACATGACTTTTCGGGTTAAACAATAACATGAGATGTTTTGAAATTCTTGTGTATTAATAATCATATATTTTTACTTCCTTGTTAAACAATAACATGAGATGTTTTGAAATCCTCCTGGTACTGCCACTACTGATTTTTATGTTCAGTTAAACAATAACATGAGATGTTTTGAAATTTGAACTGACGGATCTCTGTGAAGTTCTTCTTTCCGTTAAACAATAACATGAGATGTTTTGAAATCCAGAGACTGGTAATCTAATTTTTCAAGATCTTTGGTTAAACAATAACATGAGATGTTTTGAAATCAATCAAGCCTACTATTCAAGGCGAAATCAGCTTGTTAAACAATAACATGAGATGTTTTGAAATAATTTGGGTAAGTAAGTATCAGAATATCGTTATGTTAAACAATAACATGAGATGTTTTGAAATAAAATTTTCACATAATAAATATGCGATTGGATTTGTGTTAAACAATAACATGAGATGTTTTGAAATGCGGAAACATAATCTCTTGCAAGAAGCATAAGCAGTTAAACAATAACATGAGATGTTTTGAAATCTCAAAAGATCTAATTTATCCCCAGCTGAATTTATAGTTAAACAATAACATGAGATGTTTTGAAATGGTGTTAAGTATGATATCAACAATCTTGCAGATGGTTAAACAATAACAGGAGATGTTTTGAAATAAACAATGGCAGAAATGGAGTAAAAGATGGTAAAAAGTTAAACAATAACATGAGATGTTTTGAAATTTTACTTACCATCATGCAATGCATGACAGTCACATGTTAAACAATAACATGAGGTGTTTTGAAATATAATTGTATGTCTTTTAGAATGACAACTGATCTGTTAAACAATAACATAAGATGTCTAAATAACATTTAACGAAGGTATAAAATAGTCGGTGCTACATACTTATTTTTATCTAAAAAATAATATTAATCATTATAAAAGAAAAGGTAATTATTATGTATAAACAATAACATAAATGTATTGAAATTTATACAAGAAAAGGTAATATTTCTTATCTTAAACCGTAACATGTAATGTATTACAACAAATCAACCAAAGAAAACAGTGAATGGAGGGATGCTGATGCTGGTATTTGAATACCAATGCAAGCTCAAATTTCTAAAAAGCATAAATCATAAAACAATAGCAGAAAAAATAAATTACTTTTTAGACAGTGTACTTGCAAAAGATCAAGAATTTTTACAATATCATGAAAATAAAGGTTATAAATACTATGTAACAGATGCACCATGGCCAATTGAAAAAGATGGTATTTATAAAGAAGGTAAGGTTTATACTCTAAGAATCAGAACCGTAAAACAAGAATTAGCAGAATTTTTCTCTGAGAAATTATATGCTCATACATCAAAAGAACTTCTAGGAATTGGTGGAAAGTTAAGAATTATTCCTAAAAAGCATATTGAAGAACTTTATTCTATTACACCAATTGTAGTTAAGACGGATGAGGGGTATTGGAGAGGAAACATGACAGTTCCTGAATTTGAAAAAATAATTAAGATTAATCTAATTAAAAAATATAAACAATTTACGGGACAAAATATTAGTGAGGATATTTTGTTGTATGATGTAATGAAATTTAATAATAGAGTGCCGATTAAAGTTTCATATAAAAATATCAATTTGTTAGGGGACAAATTGAGCTTTAGAATATCAAATGAACAATTGTCACAAGAATTGGCTTATTTTGCATTGGGAGTAGGCTTGGGCTGTAATAACGCAAGGGGACTCGGATTTTTGAATTACAAATATTTATAGGGAAGGAGGGAAGATTCTTTATGTTACAAGAAGCAATGGAAGTATTCCAGATTATGTTACAAGAAAAAGGAGAGCGCATTATAACAGATGCTTATATTCCTAAAGACGGAACCTATCGGTTAATTGTAATGAAAGATGATGGTTGGGTAATAAAAGATCCTGTAGATATCATTTTTAACAAAAAAACAAATACTGTAGATATAAGCAATGATATGGATTATTTGTTGATTCAAGAATTAGATTATAAAAGTAAACTACTCGAAATGAATAAACCAATAGATCCTAAAAAAGTAATTCATTCAAACAACTATCTATCATTAGCAGTCAAGAAAGAAAGTGTCACATCAGGAAAATTATCAGAAGAAATTATTCAACAATATTATGAAATTTTAAGAAACCCAAACAAAAAATATGAAAAAAAACCACAAGCAAGAGCATTATATCATGTTGCAGAAGAAAGACTGGGGCAGCCTGACATTGAAGCAATAGATAAAATAGAGAAGTTCATATTAGCCAATAAAGAAGATATTTGGAAAGGCATAAATCTTGAGAAAAAGAATTATGTAAAATTATTTTTTGTGTATCAAGAAGAGGAGAAAACAAAAGAAATTTATAAAATTGAAAGTGAAAGATATTTAATTCCGAATATTTACAATAATAATAATTTTAATATGGAGTTTGAAAAAGGAATTGTTGGTTTGCCAAATGATAATATGGGAATGAACAGTAAAAAGCCATATTTGGAAAATAAGACAAGAAAAGTGAAAGTTCCATATTTGTTAGACCAAGAAAGTGCATTATTGCAATCAAAGTTTTTTGATTATCTTTTTGGACAAGTATCAAAAAAACGATTTCACATTTATGTGGATAATATAGATAAAAAAATTTGCTCGTATACAAATAAAGATAAGCCAGAAGATATAGTGAGTGGATATTATTTAAGATGTAGAATGGGGAAAGCTGGTGCTGAGATTTGTGAAGCGGATGTGATTACTCATTATAAAACAAAGTTGGAACCGGGACTTGTTTTAAAAAACTATATTGAGATCCCTGAGGAAAGAATAGAAAAATCTAAGATTCACTATGATGAAGCGATAGAAGACCAATGGGTAATTATGGATTTGATCAATGGCATATTTTTTGAAGGAAAATTAAAGAATAATTTTTTTACAGATGCAAAAGATATGAACATTTATGATGATTGTTTAAAGCAATCTATCTTAAAAAGTAGAAATATTTTAGCAAATTGGTTTTGGCGTGGAGAACAAAATCAATTGGTAAAAATATTGGATGATGTATCGTTAGCTTTAATTAAGAATTCAATCTTAAATGATGAAACATTTGCAGCACAGAGAAAATTTAATTTAAGATGGTCACTTTTAGAGTATTTAGATGATCAGGAGGTAGGAGTTCATATGAGTGAGATTAGAAATCAACTGAGAGAACATATTAATGTAGCAAAAGATGTGGAATGGGATTTTATATCAGATGAGGAATATTCGTATGCTGTAGGACAGGCAGTTTCTTATTTGTTGCATTTAAGTAAAGCAAATAATAAAACAGAGTCTTATGTAAATCCATTTTTTAATGCAAAGAATTCAAAAGTTATAAAACAACGATTATTACGAATGTATACGAAATATAATTATCAAATCATTCACATCAATGGAGGTAGAAATGCACAACTTTTATCTCATGTAATGGAGTATGAACCAAAAGAAATAAAACATGAATTGATCATGGCAGGTTTTACAGCACCATCATTAATGTATGAAAAGAAAACGGACGATGAGGATAACGAATAGGAGGAATGAACAATGGATAAAAGAGTTTATGGTGTATTAGGAATTTCAGCAATTATGGCAAACTGGAATGCAGATTTTTCAGGATATCCAAAAACAATTACTAGTGGAGAAATATTTGGAAGTGATAAAGCTTTAAAATACCCAATGAAAAAAATGTGGGATGATCAGGGAGATAAGGTATTATACATTAAGTCCTTACGTTTTGAAAAAGGTAAAAAAGGTGCCACTTCATTAATTCCAAGAAGTTTAAAAGAAAGATATGAACAGTTATTTCAGGTAGAAGATTTAAAAAAGAACACGGATGTCAAAGAAGTTTTGGAAAATTTATTTCAAGCTGTTGATGTTAAGAATTTTGGAGCAACTTTTGCAGAAGCATCTGTTAATATATCGATTACAGGAGCAGTACAGTTTGGACAGGGATTTAATAAATACGAAGAATGTGAACCACAGGAACAGCCAATTCTTTCTCCTTTCCGAGATGCAACTAAAGCAACTGAAGAAAAAGGAGAGGCAAAAAATTCTACATTAGGAACAAAGATTGTAACTGATGAAGCGCATTATTTCTACCCATTTGTAATAAATCCGGCTGCATATAGAGAATATATGGAACTTGGAGTTACTGAAGGTTATACAGAGGATGATTATAATAAATTTAAAGAAACAGCCTTAGTTTCTGCCACTTCTTATTCAACGAACGCAAAAGAAGGATGTGAAAATGAGTTTGCGATGTTTGTTGAAACAGAACCTCATTTATATTTACCAAATTTAACACAGTATATAACTTTTGAAAAAGGTGAAAACAAGAATACGATTCATATCTCTGCAGGAGAAGTATTAGCAACATTAAAAGAGCAGATTAAGTCAATTGAAATCTACTATAATCCAAGTACAACAGAAATTGCAGATGATTTAGAAGGAGCAAAATATTATCACATTGTTACACGAAAAGAGGTGTAATATATGAAAGCACTAAAATTTATCCTTTCGGGGAAAACAGCATTTTTTAAGGTACCGATGGTAAATTCAGTTTGCTATTTTACTTATGGAAATATTCATAAGCCAGCATTACTTGGAATGTTTGGAGCAATTTTAGGATATAAAGGATATGGTTATGAAATAACAAACTTTCCAGAATATTATGAGAAGCTAAAAGATGTAAAAATTTCAATTGTCCCAAATTCTGAGAATGGATATTTTAATAAGAAATTTCAACAATTCAATAATTCTGTAGGTTATGCATCTCAGGAACAAGGTGGAAATTTGATTGTAAAAGAACAATGGCTTGAAGATCCATCTTGGACGATTTATATTATGTTGAATAATGATGAAAGTCAGAAATTAGCGGACATGATCATTCACAGCCAGTGTGTATATATTCCGTATTTAGGGAAAAATGATCATCCGGCAACAATAGAAAAAGCCGAATATGTGGAAGTTAAAAATGTTGATGCTGAGAATCTTACGATTCAGAGTTTAAGTCTTAGTGAAGCATTAGATTTTGATCAAGATGAAATGGATTTTAAATATGAGGAATATTTACCATTAACATTGAATTTAGAAACAAATCATCATGAATTAAAGAAGTTTATATTAACGAATGCACCAGTTGAGGAGGCTTTTACAGAAATTTATGAAGATGGAGAAAAACATATTACCTTTTATTGAGTTAGAAGATATTGCTTCGTTTAACTATCCTGTTTATGCACATATGAAAGAAAAAGATGGTATTACGATTTATGAGACGTTAGAAGAACATACGAATCGTTGCAAATATTATTTTAAAAGAATATTTTATCAAAAGGAACTTGATTGTGTGGTACGAAGATTTAGTGAAGCATTGGAGTTTAAAAACAAAAAAGCTGTTTATCGGTGGATGATTAAGTTGTTATGGCAGATGATCATATTTCATGATATTGGAAAATGTAACCCGAATTTTCAACGAAAAAAGATGAAAAATAATGATGATTCTATACCAGAAAGTTTGAAAGGACTTTCTGGTACAGAACATTCCTTTTTATCTTCTATTCTATATCTGGATTACTTTTTTGATTTATTAGAAAAAGAAGAAGCATTTGAAAAAAAAGAGAAGAAGAAAATGATGGTTATAATCTGGGAACATGCTTATATTATATCCAGGCATCATAGCGATTTAGAGTCACTTAACAGTTATGCAGAGTGTACGGACAGTCCAGAAAAAAGAGAGTTGATACATTTTTTGTCTGATCAGAATAAATTCCCGAAGATACAAAAGCAGAATGAAAAGAATATTTTCAATGTTTTTAAGAAACATTATAGTGCAAAGAAGAACTTTGAAAAAGAAGAGAACATACAAAAATATTTTTATTACAGACTTACATATTCATTACTTGTAGCAAGTGATTATCATGCGACAACGGAATTTATGCAAGATATGAAAAAAGATGATTTGGCAGATGGATTATCAATTGCAGAATATGAAGAATCATATAAGAATTCAGATATTTCAAAGAGTATTCGCAACTATGAACATACAAAATATATAGAGAAAGACAAATATCTTGAATCTATTACAGATATGAATGAACTTCGAAGTGAATTATTTCTTGATGCAGAAAAGGAATTAAATAAACATTTAGATAATGAGCTGTTTTTCTTAGAAGCTCCAACAGGAAGTGGGAAAAGTAACACAGCATTACAATTGAGTTTTCATTTAATGGGTGAACATGGAAAGAAGTTATTTTATATTTATCCATTTAATACGCTTGTTGAACAAAATATGAAAACATTGAGTGAGCTTTTCAAGGATAAGAAATTACAGGATCAAATTGTTGTGGTAAACTCATTGACACCGATTACAGTAAAAGAAAATATAAAAAATGAAGATTCTACGAATTATTATCAAGAAGCGTTATTGGATCGACAATTTTTGAATTACCCAATGATTTTATCAACGCATGTGAGTTTTTTTAATGTTTTATTTGGATCAAAAAAAGAAGATATTTTTGGATTTTACCAACTAACAGATTCTGTAATTGTGCTGGATGAAATTCAGAGTTATCGTAATTATATTTGGACAGAGATTATTACAATGTTAAAATATTGTGCTTCGTTAATGGGCATGAAGATTATTATTATGTCCGCAACATTGCCTAATTTAGAAGTGTTAACAGACGAGAAAAATCAAGTAGTTCATTTAATGCAGAATCGAAATTTATATTTTGAACATCCGATTTTTAAGAATCGAGTCAAAATATCGTATGAGTTATTAGAAGATGATAAAATAACATATGAGAAATTGTTACAACACATTATTGAGAATAAGGAAAAACAACAAAAAATATTGGTTGAATTTATCAAAAAAGATTCGGCGTATACTTTTTATCAAATGCTGATAGAATCAAAAGAAATAGAATGTGATGTAAAATGTATTACAGGAGATGATTCTATTTATGAACGTGAAAAAATATTAAATCCAATAAAAAGTGGAGAAATGAAAGACCTGATTTTGGTAGCAACTCAGGTAATAGAAGCTGGTGTTGATATTGACATGGATGTTGGATATAAAAATGTTTCCTTACTTGATAGTGAAGAACAGTTTTTGGGTCGTATTAATCGTTCATGTAAGAGAAAAGGAAAGGCGTATTTTTTCTATATAGATTCATGGGAAAAAATTTATCAAAAGGATTTTCGTAAAAATCGTGAATTTACATTATGTGAAAGGAATATGCAGCAAATCTTGGAGAATAAACATTTTTATGATTATTATAATCAGGTTTTTAAACTACTCCGTAAAAACTTAAACGAAAATACTGATGGAAAAGGAATAGAAGATTTTTGGAATAATATTAATAAGTTAAACTTTTCTGAAATTGCGAAAAGAATGCAATTGATAGATGATAATAGTTGGAGCATGGATATTGTTTTGTGTCGTAGACTTGAATTAGAAGATGGAACTGTTTTAGATGGCGAAGAAGTTTGGAATGAATACAAAAATATATTGGAAGATTCAGATATGGAATATGCAAAAAAGCAGATAAAACTTTCGGTTGCTCGAAGCAATCTTAAATATTTTACATATAGAATCAAAAAAAATTCAGATTTAATATATAATGATATTTTAGGAGAACTTCGATGTATCTATGATGGAGAACAATATTTTGAAAACGGAAAGTTAAACAAAAAGCTGTTGGAACAATCAGGAGGAGTATTTATTGATATTTAAAAGTACAAAATTTTACCAAGTGATTTCCAGAAAAAGTGTTAGAAATGGCTGAAATATGTACTTTTTTAGAAAAACAGTAAATTGAGGGGGCACTTGGAAAAAATAATGGAAAGGTACATAAAATCGTTGTTTTTTTAAAAAGACCATTAAAAAATGACGTAAAATCGTTGGTTAAATAATAACATGAGATGTTTTGAAATAAGGAGAAGAGTAGCTTCTTCTCCAGAAATTAGTTTGTTAAATAATAACATGAGATGTTTTGAAATTCATGCAAGACAAACTATTGAGTTGTCTGCCGTTCAAGTTAAATAAATAACATGAGATGTTTTGAAATTCGAGCTTGTTTCTAGTGCTGTGTGTGTTAAATTGTTAAATAATAACATGAGATGTTTTGAAATCTGTCAGGGCCATCATTTTTTTCTGCTCTGGTGTAGTTAAATAATAACATGAGATGTTTTGAAATCTCTATACCAAACCACCAACCTATACCCATAATCTGTTAAATAATAACATGAGATGTTTTGAAATATATTTATTTATGTGATATCCTTATCACAGTTATTAGTTAAATAATAACATGAGATGTTTTGAAATTAAAATTTTAATATAGAAAATTCCATATCTATTGTAGTTAAACAATAACATGAGATGTTTTGAAATGAGTCTGACAAACTAAGGAAGTGGTTTACCTGAATACGTTAAACAATAACATGAGATGTTTTGAAATAAAAAAGCAAGTCCATTAATACTGTTCTGATCAAGTGTTAAACAATAACATGAGATGTTTTGAAATTTGCATTTGCGATCTGTGTCGGTTTCTTCCCAAGAAGTTAAGCAATAACATGAGATGTTTTGAAATCTTACAACAGACACTGGATGGATAGATGTTACCGGTTAAACAATAACATGAGATGTTTTGAAATATCACAAAAGAGCTCACAGGTGTCGTAAAAGATGTCGTTAAACAATAACATGAGATGTTTTGAAATACCTCTAAGGTCGGGGATGAATTCGCTCTCGCCATTAGTTAAACAATAAAATAAATTTATAAGCACATTTGATTAATTTCTAATTTTAAGGAGGAGTCTATGAGAGTTAATGGAACATTAATCAATTATTATTTCCATTGTAAAAGACAGTGTTATTTACATGGAAATAGGTTGAATCTTGAAGATAATAGTGAAATCGTACAAATTGGAAAGGCAATTCATGAAGAACGATTACAAAGTTCGAACAGTGAAATAGCAATTGAAAATATTAAATTAGATAAATTAACAAAAGAGTATTTAACAGAGGTAAAAAAATCAGATGCTGATGTAGAAGCAGCAAAATGGCAATTATTATATTACCTAAGTGTTTTAAAAAATAAAGGAATTTATCGAAAAGGGAAACTAGAATTTGTTGAAAAAAACAAATCTAATAAAAAAGTAGTAATTTTGGAATTAACAGAGGAGAGGGAGAATGAATTAAAAAAATTATTGAATCAATAGAAAAACTTTTAAATTGTCAAGACATACCAGAACGTCTTAATAAAAGTGGATGTAAAAAATGTGCATATTATGAGTATTGTTACATATGAAAGAAGGGATAATATGGGAAGTACAAGATATATTATGTCAATAGGAGAATTATCAAGGAAAGACAATTCTATATGTTTTCGAAAAAATGGTAAAAATGTATACATTCCAATTGAAAATACAAAGGAATTATTTTGTTTAAACGAAGTATCATTGAATTCAAAATTGTTGGATTTTTTAAGTCAAAATCATGTAATTGTACATTTTTTTAATTATTATGGTATGTATAGTGGAACTTTTTATCCAAAAGATCAATATTTAAGTGGGAGATTGTTAGTTGCCCAAGTAAATAAGTATCAAACAGATAGATAGAGATTATTTTTCTGAAGAATAATTGTAAAAGTAAAAATCTGTCAAAAGCTTTATTTATTTTTGGGCGCTATGGCTTATTATAATTAAATAAGAAAACGTATTTACTGATGATAGAGAGGGAGAATTAATTATGTCATTTCAAGATGAATTAAATAGAGTCACAAAGACACCAGAAGATGTATTAAGTAAAAGGGAAAAGGAGTCATATGCAAAGGGAGTTGATTCTGCACAAAGATCGTATGAAAAAATAAAAGAAGAATTATTGGAATATGCTAAGCAAGGAAAATATGAGACTGTTAATTCGAAAAAACGGATAACGTATAAATATAAGAGTGATAATCTCTGGGATACATTTTTAGATAATATATTAAACTTAAAAATAAGAAATGTGACTATTAATAAATCATTTTTTAATAAACATGGGCAAGCAGCACAAGAGGCATGGTTTTATATAAAAGATCAGGTAGCATTTGATGCGTATATGGAAACTTTACAGGAATTATGTAGAAAAGATGGAATTTCAACCAAACTAACAGTTTGTTATAATAGTTTACAGGGTGAAAAAACATACGATATTGATGAAAAAATAATAGATTATGTATTGGTGTCATACACACTTAAAGTATATATAATATGTACTGTAGAATATTAATATATGAGCTTAAGCATTCCTGTAATTCATAAATAATGTCAATAGACAAAAACAGGAACCTCACAGTATAATTAAGATATCATCTTGGCGGATGAAAAACATCTTAATTATCGGAGGTCCTTATAATGAATTATACACAGAATCAAAAGATTGAACAAGTCACAGAATCAACTTTAGTACTCGGAGTTGATATCGGAAGTTCTGAACACTATGTCAGAGCATTCGATTACCGGGGAAGAGAGCTGACAAGAAAAGTATTTCGATTTTCAACTGATATCAATGGATTCAACAGCTTTTATGACTGGGTTACACAAATATGCATAAAGCATGGAAAAAATGAAGCAATGATAGGATGTGAACCTACAGGTCATTACTGGTATACCTTTTATCAGTTTGTAAAAGATCATGGGATGAAACTGGCATTCGTGAATCCTGCATCTGTTAAGAAAGCAAAGGAACTGGATGACAACAGCCCAAAGAAAACAGATCTGAAAGATCCAAAGACGATTGCAAAGCTTGTAATCGATGGAAGGTACAGTTTTCCATATGTGCCGGAAGGAATCTATGCAGAGATCAGAGAAGTGACATCCAGCCGAGATCGCATCATGAAGGAGCTGAATGCAGCATCCAACAGGATA
>ENA-OPEV01001448-OPEV01001448.1-human-gut-metagenome-genome-assembly--contig:-NODE-1448-length-13169-cov-2.664481_pt1 | contig 13169 bp, 9 predicted proteins | sample MGYA00241637_ERZ501537 | MGnify/ENA primary metagenome ERZ501537 (study PRJEB25962, sample SAMEA1972159) | human gut metagenome | biome: human gut; feature: human-associated habitat; material: faeces...
CATCCAACTAAAAATAAAATACTTAAAAATACATCGATCATGGAAAAGCCCCTAAAGGTGGAAGTTATGAGTATGCTGTTCTTCCGCAGACAAGTACGGCTACCTTACAAGCGTTCGCCAAGAAGCCTGCATATAAAGTTCTCCAACAAGACCGTAATGCCCACATCGTACAGTCTTTATCGGACAATATCTATTCTTATGTACTGTTTGAAACTCCACAAGCGTTGCTTCCCGGCGGATTATTGCAACGGACAGATACTTCGTGCCTGGTTATGATTCGCAAAGAATCTCCGGAAAAGATGTTGTTGACCGTATCGCAACCGGATTTGGCATTGTATCGCGGTGCAAGCGACGAGGCTTTTGATAAAGACGGAAAGCGGGTAGAGCGCAGTATCTATTCCCGCCCGTGGATTGATAACGAGAGTGGTGAGATTCCGGTAACTGTAACGTTGAAAGGACAGTGGAATATAAAGGAAACTCCGTTCTGTAAAGTACTCTCCGTTGACAAGAAACAAACAGTACTCCGCTTCACTTGCAAAGATGGTGCAAGTCTTGAAGTCATGCTGGAGAAGCGATAGTTCCCTACATTGAAAACTTTGGTTTCCTGCCTTGCAACTTTAGTTTCAAGCGCATGAAACTGAAGTTTCTTACCGATGAAACCAAAGTTTCCGCGTATGGAAACTAAAGTTTCTAACGACTGAAACTGTATAGTTCCTTCCGCATAAGATTGACTGTAATAAGCTGGCAACGTGTGACAGCAGTTCCTTCTGTCACATTGCCATCACACACTGCTGTCACAGTCTTACAGGTTTATTATCAATGATTTATCCCCTTTTATGTGACGGATGACAGCAGATGGATGAGTTTAACTTTATGAGAGAGGTTAGAACATGAACATGGCAACCGCTACGATACGGTTATTGCATACAGCATGCGCATTTTTAATTTTCCCGTTCATTGGGTTGAGAGAACCATACCATGCTGTGCTTAACGTATACTCCAGTCCGAATTTCCAGTGAGGAACATTATAAGTCAGTTCTGCACCCGCCGTTACCAATTGGTCGAGATTTGTACCTGTTCCGTAAAGTTGTGCTTTTCCATTCGGAGCATATAATTCGTCGCTTGTTCCCAAGTTCTTGGCGTATCCGACGAAAATTCCCGGTTTCCACTTCTTTCCATAGACAAGGTTGAACCACGAGCTGGAAACACGAATTGGAGTGTACTTCTGTTCTCCTGTACGTTCATCGATAGATTCGATACCGAATCCACCGAGTCCGGAAGCCTGTGTAAGGTTGGAGCCCAAAACGCTTTTGGCTCCGATAAACCAATCTTTATTGGTATATTTCATGTGAGCCTCATAGGATAAAGTAGTGATTCGTTCGTCTACCTTGAATCTCTTCCCATTTCCACCGATAGCTTCCTTTCGTGGTTTCATTGATAGCATTTCGATTCCCGCACCAATCAGGAATCCTCCGTTTTTATAATCGGCTCCTACGTAAATTTCCGGAATACAGCCGTTTTTCAAGTATTCGTGGCTCTTTTTACTCTTAGTGGGGTTATCTAAATCGATACCTTGCGAGGTATATTGGGATTGCCATACGGCAGCTCCTGTCAGTTGGAAGTTCTTATTAGTATAGCGGTAACGAATTTGTGGTGCACGGCTGAATGGCTGGAAAGGTGCTCCGACAGAAAGATTCAGAATCTGCGGAGCAACATCTCCAAATAGTGGATGCCAAGTTTGACCGAGCAATAAGGCCGATTTTCCCCAATCCAGATTGAGATAAGCATGGCGCAGGCGGACTACCGAATAAGAAGTACCGGTACCCCGAAAGTCGGCTTCTATTTTGGCGGAAGTCTTGGCTGTCCCCAGTTTAGGACCGGCCACGTCTACTCCCAGACGTGAATATAAAGTATAGAAGTTGCTGCTTGGCGTTCCATTCAAGTCATTTCCGTCTTCGTCACGTACTTTATCTTTCGGATACATATAAAATAATCCGTCTACGGTTTCTTCATTGGCGCGACTGTTGTAGTAGAGGTCGGTGCGAATCTGTCCGTAAAATTTAAACTTGAAGTCCTTTATTTGAGCAAAACTGCCCGATACCATCATCAGGCAAAGAAAGATTAGAATGTATTTTTTCATCATGTGTTTGTTTATAGACGGGCGCAAAATTACAAAAAATAACCGTCAATTAACTTATCGTTGACCAAAAAAGCTAAGAACGGCTTGGTTGTACTTCTGGAATGTGCCGCTTTTATGGATTGCTTTTAGCAATTTCCGGTCTGCTCCAGGTGCCAGGTATTCCCAGAAGGTTTTCATTTTATTGAGCAGTTGCCCTTCCCCTCCTTCCAATTGTGCGGCATATTGGCTGTATACGGATGTGTGCATGGAGTGTAGCTTGTTTCTCATTTCATCGGCGGATAGTGTACGGTTCTCTTTGTATTCCAGTGCCAATGCCGGATTGGCTAGTAATCCCCGTCCGATCATTACTCCCGCCAGCATGGGAAACTGCTCTTGGATGCGCAGGATATCTTCCCGTCTTTTTATATCACCGTTATAAATAAGCGGATGTTTGCAAACGCTTTGAAAAGCGGCAAAGCCTTCGAGGTCTACGTCTCCTTTATATTGCTGTTTTCCCAAGCGGGGATGCATCGTTACCTGTCTTAGAGGAAGGTCGTTTAATAGGGGAGCGATGGCGAGACACTCCTCCGGATTTTCCCAGCCTAATCTCATTTTTACGGAAAAGCGGATTTGCGGGTACTTTACGACTATACCTAATAATGTCTTGACCTCTTCCGGATAAGGAAGTATTCCCGAGCCGTTATGCCGTTTGGCTAAAATAGGGAAAGGACATCCCAGATTGATGTCTGCTTCGCCATATCCTTTTTCAATGAAAAGGGAAAGAATGGTCTCCGCTTTTTCTGCGGACGGAGCAATCAACTGAGGAACTAAATGCGGCACATGATTGTTTGCGAAATCAATCTCTCTGATATCTTTATTCCTGAAACTTTCCTTCTCAATTCGTACAAACGGGGTATAATAAGTGTCTATACCACCGAAAACGGCAGCATGCGCATTGCGGTAAAATGCTTCTGTATAGCCTTGTAGTGGGGCGAAATGAATGGGTAGCTGTTGCATAATGCTCTTTTTGCACAAAGATATATCGAATATCTTTGATATGTATGTTTTTGTACCATAATTGAATAATTTTGGTTGGTAAAATTGTGGATGTATCTTTAAATTTGCGCATTGACTAATCTAATTTTAAATGTAAAACGAATAGTATGCAAACCGAATTCCAATTTAAGTTATCATGGAAGAGAGGTCTCAGTGTGTTACTGTTAACCTTATTTTCATTCTCTCTTGCTGTGGCCCAAGTACTAGTACGGGGTACTGTCATCGATCAAACAGGAGAATCGGTTCCTGGTGCAAGCATCCAAGTAAAAGGAGGCACACAAGGTACGACTTCCGATCTCGACGGTAAATTCTCACTTAATGTTCCCAACAAGAAGTCTGTTCTTGTTATCTCTTTTATCGGATACACGACGCAGGAGTTGCCGGTTGATGTATCGAAACCTATGTCTGTTGTATTGAAAGAAGATACAAAAACGTTGGACGAAGTTGTTGTCGTTGGTTATCAGGAGGTCAAGAAGAAAGACCTGACCGGTGCTGTGGCAAAGGTAAATATGGAAGATTTGCTTAAAACCCCTTCCTCTTCATTCGATCAGACATTGGGAGGACGTATCGCCGGAGTAAATGTGAGTTCAGGCGAAGGTATGCCGGGTGGAACGATGGATATCGTTATCCGTGGTAATAACTCCTTGACTCAAGACAACTCTCCGTTGTATGTCATTGATGGTTTCCCTGTAGAAGATCCGGCTATCGCAGCTACTATTAACCCCTCCGATGTAGAATCAGTAGATGTGCTGAAGGATGCTTCGGCTACGGCTATTTATGGAGCACGTGGTGCTAACGGTGTTGTAATCATGACTACAAAGAAAGGTAAGATTGGAAAGCCGCAGCTTAAGTACGATGGAAGTTTCGGTGTGCAAAAAGTTACCAATACGATTCCTATGATGGATGCCTACGAGTTTGTAAAGTTGCAGAACGAAATGTTTCCGGCAGATACTAAGAAAAACTATCTGAAAGAATATGAAGGTAAGCAATGGACATTGGAAGATTATCGCAATGTTGCACAATATGACTGGCAGGATGAAATTTTCCGTACCGCTTGGCAGCAGAGTCATAACGTCAGTTTGATGGGAGGAACGGAAGGCGTCCGTTATAATGCTTCCGCTTCTTATTTTGACCAGGACGGTATCGTGCTGAACTCAAACTACAAACGCTTCCAGACACGTATGAATACGGTAGTCCGTCGCGGTAAACTGAATATGAGCATAACAGCCAACTATTCACGTGCTATCCAGACAGGTAGTTCTACCTCTTTATATTCATCCAGTGGTATGAATAACTTGTTTTATAGTGTATGGGGATATCGTCCTGTGACTGAACCGGATGTTCCATTGAGCACATTGATGGATAACGCACTCGATTCATCGGTAGAGCCGACGAATGACTATCGTTTCAATCCGATTATGTCATTAAAGAATGAATACCGTAAGAATTATACGAACAATCTTCAGTTGAACGGATTTGTGGAATATGAATTCATTAAAGGTCTGAAGTTGAAAGTGTCGGGAGGCTATACATACGACGCCCGTAACAATGATACCTTCAATAACTCGAAGACACGTTACGGTAGCCCTATTTCAACAGATAAGGTAAATGCTCAGGTGGTTCGCAATCAACGGCTGACTTGGTTGAACGAGAATGTCTTGACTTATCAGACTAATATAAAGAAGAAACACTTTTTTAATTCTTTGCTGGGTGTTACCTTGCAGAATTCGGATTATGAATACTACTCTTTCAAAACAACCAACATCCCGAATGAATCGATGGGAATGGCAGGTATGAGTGAAGGTATTCCCGCTACTACAAGCTCGGAGAAGTCTTCATGGTCTATGATGTCTTATTTGGGACGTGTGAATTATAATTATAAATCGAAGTACTATGCGACAGCGTCTTTCCGTGTCGATGGTTCTTCCAAGTTTGCTAAAAAGAACCGTTACGGTTTCTTCCCTTCAGGCTCTTTGGCATGGAACTTTACTGAAGAAGATTTCATGAGCAAATATAAATCCGTCATCTCTAGCGGTAAGTTGCGTGCAAGCTGGGGGTTGACAGGTAACAACCGTGTAGGCGAGTATGAAACGTATGCTTTATTGAAAATGTTGAAGGCAACTTCAAATAATGTTCAGACAGGTGTATATCCGTTTGAGAATAACTTGAACAGTATCGGTATGGTGCCTATCTCCTTGTTAAATAAGGATCTGAAATGGGAAACAACAGAACAATGGAATGTCGGTTTGGATCTGGGCTTCTTTAACGAACGCATCGGGATCAATGTTGACTGGTATATGAAGACTACCCGTGACCTGCTGTTGGATGCCGATTTGTCTTACACGACAGGCTTCAAGAGTGCAATGAAAAATGTGGGTAAAGTACGTAACTCGGGTGTGGAATTTACTTTGAATACAGTAAACATCCAGAAAAACGGTTTTAAATGGAGTACTAACTTCAATATTGCATTCAATAAGAATGAGGTGCTGGAGCTGGCTGAAAACCAGACATCATTGCTGACTGCCGCTTATTTCGACCAGGCCTACAATACGCAACCTACTTATATTGCCAAGAAGGGTTATTCAATGGGTATGATGTACGGTTATCAGTATGAAGGTACTTATAAATACGAGGATTTCTACAAATCAGGTGATACGTATGTGTTGCGTCCGGGTGTTCCTTACTTCTCTAGCGAAAGTAATACACAGCCGGGTATGCCGAAATATAAAGATCTGAATGGTGATGGTGTGATAGATACCAACGACCGTACGATGATCGGACGTGGCTTACCTATTCATACGGGTGGTTTCACGAATGATTTCGAGTACAAAGGATTCGACTTGAGTATTTTCTTCCAATGGTCTTATGGAAACGATATTTTAAATGCCAACCGTTTGTTCTTTGAAAACGTGAACAACTCACGTAATTTGAACCAATATGCAAGTTATGCCAACCGTTGGACTCCGGAAAATCCGTATAGTGATATTCCGGTTGCCAAGAACTCAAGTTCTAATAAAGTGGTTTCTTCGCGTGTGATTGAAGACGGTTCTTTCCTACGTCTGAAAACTCTGACATTAGGTTATACTTTGCCGAAGAAAGTAATTAAGAAGTGGGGAATCGGCAATGCCCGTGTATATGTGGCAGGGCAGAATCTTTGGACAATCTCCGGCTATTCCGGTTATGATCCTGAAGTGTCTATCCGTAACGGTGCTTTAACGCCGGGACTTGACTACTCTGCTTATCCGAGAGCTTATGCAATCAACTTCGGAGTCAATTTAGGATTTTAATATTATTTGATCAGATAATAGATATAAATAAGAATTTATGAAAACGATAAAAATAACATTCCTTTCTTTGGTAGCCGCATGTACGATGGCCTCATGTGACTTTTTGGAAAAGGAGCCTTATAAGATTACTCCGGAAAATTACTTCCAAAATGAAACGGAAGTTTCCAATTTCCTGACCGGTATTTATGCAAATCTATCGCAGACCTCTTTTTATGGTAATGATTACATGGTTCTTGCAGGCGGTGACGACTTGGAATTTTATGGCGGGTCTACCGGACGTATTTCTAATACAGGTTTGATCTGTAACAATACGACAACCAGTGACGCTGCTGTTACACAGTTCTGGGCGGATTTGTATAGTGGTATCGAACGTGCGAATATGCTACTTGAACATATTGACAATGTACCGAGTATGAGTGCGGAAAAAACAGCCCAATATAAATCGGAGGCTCGTTTCCTGCGTGCATTCTATTACTTTAATCTGGTTCAATGTTGGGGAGATGTTCCTTTGAAATTGGAATCTACTTATTCATCCGGTACTGTAACTGACAAAGATATTGCCCGTACCGACAAAAATGTGATTTATAAGTTTATAGTGAAAGAGATGGAAGAGGCAGCCGATGAAGGTTTACTTTCAGCCAAAGATCTGGGATATAAGCCTAATCGTATTTCAAAGTCTGCCGCATGGGGAATTTTGGCGCGTGTCTATTTGTTCTGGGCAGGTGAGCATAATCGTGATGACCAACCGGAACCTGCGGAAGCGAAATCTTACTTTGAACGTGCCAGTCATTTCGGACAGTTGGTAATGGGTGAGGGTCACGATCTTTCTACTAATTATTGGGATGTATTTATTGATATGTGTTCTAATAAATATAATACATCCGGTAAGAATGAAAGTATTTGGGAAGCGGAGTTTGCCGGTGACGGTACGGGTGATGTTCGCTCGGAAGGACGTATTGGTAATACAATCGGGCTTCAATGTTCGGACTTTTCTTCTCAATCTAGTTTGGTGGGAAAAGCAGATCCGGGATACTCTTACGGATTCCTTTGGTCTACTCCGAAACTTTATAACTTGTATAAGAGTCATGGTGATATGAAACGTTTCACATGGAATATAGCACCTTTTACTTATCGTGCTCTTGATTCTGACGCTGATAAAGATATTAAGGGTAAGGTTGGTATTGTGGGAAGAACCTTTGAAACTGAGGAATTGTATAAAGTAGTAACAGGTTCTGATTGGTATGAATCTTATGATTATGAAGGTGCGGATGACGGTACTCAATTTGTTAGTAAAGGAAGTCAGAGGGGAGACGTTTATAAAAAACAAACGGCAGGTTCGGAGCGAAGAGATCTCTGTTGTGCTAAGTTCCGTCGTGAATATGAACCTGCTGCAAAAAGAAATAAGAATCTTACTTCCATTAATTTCCCGATTCTTCGTTACTCAGATGTATTATTAATGGTTGCTGAGGCTGAGAATGAGTATTATGGTTACCCTACACAGTTGGCTCAAGATTGTTTAAAGGAGGTGCGTGAGCGTGCTGGGGTAAATGTCGATCGTTATATTCCTTCACTGACTACACAGTCAAAATTCCGTGAAGCCATTAAAGATGAACGTGCAATGGAATTGTGTTTTGAGTATACACGTCGTTTTGACTTAATTCGTTGGGGAGAGTTTGTAGAAAGAATGAACGAACAGGCTGAGGAGGCTCAAGTCGGGAATTTTTGGAATCAGGCTTCGCAGGTGGTACAGTTCTTCCGTGTGACTTCTGCTTATAGGTATTTCCCGATTCCGGATGCAGAGCGTGCTGTGAACAAATTGATAACGACTAATAATCCGGGTTGGTAATCCGCTTTTATTTTCATTAATAACTTAAGAAGAGAATATGACGATGAAAACATATAAATTATTATTGTTAGGTTTGGGAGCTCTTTGGTTCACTTCATGTGAGAAAGAATTGGATCGGGATCTGACCGATGTCAGCGTAAGTGTGGCTACCAACGAAAATGTAAGATATGAAGGGAATATCCTGACAGTAAAGAAGGGAACACCAATAGAATTCCTTTTGCATGGAGATCCGGATTATGTATCTTTCTTTAGTGGGGAGATAGGTCACCAATATATTTATCGTGACCGTAAAGAGATTAATGTGGATGATATTGAATCCTGTATTTTGAAGTTTTCCGTTTGGGCACAGTATGGAAAAGGCGAATCAGGTGAACTCAATTCTTGCAGAGATATGTTTGATGTTTTGTATTTAGCTGAAAAAGAAGACCCGGCAAATCCTGGACAAACAATAGTCTTTCCTGGTTTGAGTAAGACTAATTTTGAAGCGGATTCTATTTTAGTAGAAAAACAAACACCTTGGGAAGTACTTATTCCTAGAGCTGAGTTGCCGCAAAAACCGGTATCGAATGCTACACAAGCTACTTCTTGTGAGAGATCTGTAAAAGATTATATTGGTAAAAAGTTAACTGTAGCTTTTGTTGTGAATAAGGATGAAAAAGAAGCTCCATTCGATCCTAAAGGTTCTGCTGCATATCCAGACGGAAGTACAATTATTCAGTCCACTTTTCATGTGCAGGATATGCACGTAGAAACTAAATGGAAAAATGGTCGTGTAACAAAGCTTTACGCAAGCTCATTTGGCTTTACTCCACTAAATATGAAAAATAAGACAGAGTTTAAGGACCAAAATAAGGATTATATGCCAACAGATCGTGAATATGGTTCTGTCACTACCGGTGGTGTAAATGGTTTGTGGAACTTGACCGGTATAGCAAGTGGCGGAATGGTTATCAATGGAACCTCAGCCGGTAATCCATGGAAGTACAGTTGGCTTGTTTCCGACTATATTAACTTAGTAGAATGTCCGGAAGTGGATTCATCCGTGAAAGTAAAAGATGTTTCTTTGGATGTGGATACTTATAGTTATACATACGATCAGGTGGGTACTTATACCGCTACATTCCTGATGAATAATTTTAGTTATGCACATGAGGCATCTAAGATTTGTGAGTTGATAATCAATGTAACAGAATAACTTTAAATACTATACAGATTATGAAGTACATAAAATCGTATATACTTTTCTTCTTGATGGTCTTTGCCGTTACAGGTTGTACAACGGATGACTTGAAAGATGATGTGAACGACCTGAAAGATAGGGTGACGCTTATTGAGGAACAGGTGAAATTATTAAATGATAATTTGGCGGTGATAGCTTATATTCTTGACACGCAGAATAAGACAATCAGTGAGGTGAAGAATGTAACCGATAATGGAGAGGTTACGCAGAAGAAGATTGTTCTGAGTGATGGTACGGAATTGACGTTGACTATAGGTAAACCTGGAACTATAAATGAACCTGAAGTTACAGTAGGAGAAGATAAAACATGGTACATCAACGGTAAACCTACCGGTGTGATAGCCGTAGGTGAACCGGGAAAGAATGGTGAAGGTTATCCTGAGTTCCGTGTACATGAAGGCAATTGGCAGGTACGCTTTGGTGACGGTGAGTGGAAGCTTGTAGATAGCGGTGAAAATGTGGCTGACGGTTCTTTGGGCGATCAGTTTTTTGTGAAAGCCGAAGTGGTAGATGATAACTTTGTGGTAACAATGACAGATGGCACGGTACATACACTTCCTATTGTTGCCGATTTAGCTTGCGCTATTGATAAGACTGATATAACTTTAGATGCAGAGGGCTTTTGGGTAATTGAAAAAGGTGCAAGAGTAGAAGTGCCTGTGAAGATAATAGGTGAAAATCCGCAAGTGACTTATCCGCAAGGTTGGAGGGCGACTTTGAGTAAGCTGGATGCTGCGGATAATAAAGGTAACAATTATAAATTGTATATCTATGCTCCTGCCGCTGCAATCAAGACTATGAATACTCGTGCTGCTGCGAATAACACTTCCGATATTACTGTTCAAGTACAGAAAGGTTCATTTTGGGCGGTAGATAAGATAAAGGTGAAGACACCGAAAGAACTGAACACAAATGAAGAAAGATATAATGATGGTCAAACGATCCGTGTAGGTGGATTGGAAATAACAAGAGAATTATACGGTGATGTTAAAGCTGTTCCTGCTGATGGTAAATTGACTGAAGGTGGCGTTTATTTCATTTCAGAAAGTGGCAAGAGGTTGACTTATAGTTTGGGTATTTCTGGTGTTGAAAGCCTTGTTATATTGCCAAATACGGAGGAAGTTTCTGATATAAAGTTAATAATTACTTCCCAAATATACTTTACGAATACATTGGCTTTTCAAAATGTGAATCTAAATAATTCTATTGAGAACCAATATCCATTACGTGCGAAAGGAACTGTTGGTAAAATAACACTTGATAATTGTAAAGTAAATAATTTGTCAATAGGAAAAGGTCTGATGATTCCGGATGTAGCAAGTACTGATCATTTAGTTTCTTTTGAAATGAGGAACTCTGAAATAAAAATAGAACAATCTGGAGCTGGAATGAATATAATGTTCAATATGGATTGTGATCTTCTTACGTTTGAAAATAATATAGTTTATTATTCGGGAGATGTTCCAAAGACACAAGAATATGCAAATCATATGACAAATTTTAAAGTATTTAGTGGTCAAAATAAAATAATTAAAGAACTAATAATGAATTCCAATACATTTGTCGATGTGGAATCTACAGGTACGAGTGGCGTTACTGGACTTGTTTGGGCAAGCAGTATAGGAAAAGTAACATTTAATAAAAATCTGTATTGGCAAAGTTATCCTGCTACACAGTTTATTAAACCAGCTCCTATTACTACTACAGTTTTACTTAGAGGAATTCCTAAGAAGGAGGATTATGTAGCAGAAGGAGGTTCTAATTATGGGTATAATGGCAATGCAACGATGAAGACATTCCAGTTATGTTTTGGAAGCGAACGCCCAGCAACAATGACTGAGTTGATCGTTGTTAAAGATATGTTTGTGACTTTTGATAAATCAACCGGCACATTTATTCCTAAAGATGAATATAAAGCCTACGGTGCTCAACGTTAAAACTAAGATAATATGAAAAAGATATTAATACTACTATTAAGCCTATTACCTGTCATTACTTTTACAGCGTGTGATGATAAGGATGATATACGCAAAGACATTGATGAACTGAATGCTCGCTTGGACGCATTAACCGATAATTTGGAAAGTCTGAATACAAGCATTAAATCTTTCCAAGAGGCTATGCAGGGAATTGTTCTTATCACTGAATATTCTATGGATGAGAAAGGCAATTATACCTTGAAAATGAGTGATGGTATGGAACTGACTGTTTATAGCGGATTACCTGACGAAGATATACCGGTATTGGGAGTCAGTGAAGACGGTTATTGGACCTATACTCTCAATGGTGAAACAATAAAATTGTCTAGCAAGGCAAAGCCTGAAGACGGAAAAGACGGTGAAACGCCGACGATCTCAATTGATGAAGAGGGCTATTGGTGTTATACCATTGCAGGTGGCGAAACACAGCGTATCGGAGGACCTTATAACATTGCGGATATTACAAAGATTCCCGGAAGTATATTTGCGGATGTGGTGGTTAAGGATAATGTAATGACTTTTTCTTTTGCAGGAGGAGGTACAACAGATATTCCTCTGTTGGGAGGACTGAATATGACTTTTGCAGATGGAGCAACTAGTCTGACCTCTGTAACGATTGCGAAGAATACTCTGAAAGAGTTGAAAGTAGAACAGATTAATGTGGATAAGATAATCATTGATCCTACACCTCTGATGATAGATTTGACCGATACGTCATTGACTATTCAGACGACAGGGGTAGATCCGGGAGTGTATGATGTTCATTTTCAGATATTCTCTAAAGAGGGCTATCGTTTGATTAAATCGTTGAAAGTGACAGTTAGTGAATAAGTGGAATCAATAAAGTAAAAAAATTATTATGAGATACTATAAATCATTCATATTATTCAGTTTGTTGGCACTAGTCTTTGTTGCGTGTGACACAGACGATTTAGAAAAGGACATTGATGCCTTGAAAGACCGTGTGGCGAGTGTGGAAGCACAAGTACAACGGTTGAACGATGAGATGAATATCTTGCGTGTAGCATTGGATGGCAATAAAACGATTACAGATTATTCCATTGATGGTGACACCTATACGTTGACTTTAAGCAATGGTGAGACATTGACATTGACGCAGGGCGAGGTAGGAGGTAATTATCCGTCTATTGATATCAGTGATGACGGTTATTGGGTAATTGCCGGAAGCAAGACCGAATGGCGTGCTAAAGCGGAAAACGGTGAGGATGCGACGATAACTCCGCAGTTTAAGATTGAAGCGAACCCAGATGCTGATGGCAAGAAGTATTGGGAGGTAAGCTACGATAATGGTTCTACTTGGGATTTTTTGGAAAATGGCTTAGCAGAAGGAGTAAATGAAAATACTCCGTTGATAAATAAAGTAGAGGTGAAAGACGGCTGTTTTAATGTTACGATTGGCAGTGAAGTTTACCAAATTCCTGTAGTGAAAGGTTTGGAATGTGCCATCAATGTTCCGGAAAATGTGGCTGACGGGTCTTGGATGATAGCTGGTGGCGTTGAGGCTTCTTTTACAGTAAAAGTAAATTTGGCAGATGGTGATTTGGTTAGGGTAAGTGCTCCGGCAGATTGGAATGCGAAAGTTTCAGTCCGGTTCTGCATCCGAGTTGTCCACATCTTCCCA
>ENA-OPEV01001455-OPEV01001455.1-human-gut-metagenome-genome-assembly--contig:-NODE-1455-length-13138-cov-2.009860_pt1 | contig 13138 bp, 21 predicted proteins | sample MGYA00241637_ERZ501537 | MGnify/ENA primary metagenome ERZ501537 (study PRJEB25962, sample SAMEA1972159) | human gut metagenome | biome: human gut; feature: human-associated habitat; material: faeces...
GGTTTCGTGCCGCTTCGTCAATCTCGGCGCAATACTGTCTTACGTACACCCAGCTATAACCGGAGGGTTCTTCTTATCTTATACTTTATAATCTGTATGCTTTACTCTCAAATGATATACTTCATTTAAGCAAATCCTCCATCACTTCATCTACATTCGTATATGATTTTCCAAGCGTAGGATTTTTCTTCATTTCTTCTACTTCTTTAAAAGCTGCTAATGTCTCACTATTCGGTGTTTCTCTCGTAATTTCAAAAGGATTTCCCTGTTCTCTGATGGATATATTTGTCATAAACTTCATCTTACTTTCTTCATTTACTTAAACAATTTTGTATATTCTGTTTGCGTATCTGCGATATGATAAATGTATACCGTATTTTTTATCACTCTATAGATTGATACATGCTTTCCACTTATGACTATCCTGTATCCTTGTTCATTCAGCCATTCATCAGGTGTTCTTGAACCGGAATCCGGGAACTCTTCCAATCTTTCTATTCCGTCCAGAATATGATCACTCACCTTAATAGCTGTTTGGACATCAAAATTAATCACATACCAATCTTCGATGGTCTTTAAATCTTCCCACGCCGATGGAAGAATCTCTACCTTATACTTCATTTACTCTTTCTCTCAATCTTCTTCTTGCCTCTGAAACACTAACAGTTGCCTGACCTTCAATCCGTTCTTGTTCTGCTTTAAGAACTCTTTCTCTTAATTTTAACAGCTGCTCTCTCTGTTCGAAAGCTTCTATATTCATAACTACCAAATCACCATCGCCATTCTTAGTTATATAAATTGGCTCTTTTGTTTCTTTTGCAAGATTAGATATTCCGGCATAATCGTTTCTTAGTGCTGTTGATGCTTTTATAATCATCATATCACCTCCATTTATTATGATATAATTTTACTATAATTATGATAGATTGTAAATACTATTCAACACCAGTATCAAGCAGTTCTTCTAATTCCGGAATCATTTCAGAGAGTATTTTGTAATTTTGAAGAGTATCAACTGAAATGCCCATTTGTGCTGCTAATTGTTCCTGTGTCTTTTTTGGTGCTTCCGATTTGTTCGTAACCACCTCATATTGGTTACCTTGAAATGAAGTAGAACCATTTTGAATTCCATATAATCTTTCCAGCCTTCTTTGCTGTTTGCGAATCTGTCCAAGAGTTGCTTCGAGATTTAGACTGCACTCCAATTGGAGTGGACTCTACAGACTCTTTATTTTCTGTAAAACGATTACCATAAAATTGTTCATTAGCCTTTTCTTTCTTTTTTTTGTTCTCTAAGGCTATTTCTTTTTGAAGTTCCATTGTCATGGCAAGTTTTTCACCAGCCGTTAAATTTTTAGAAGACAATTGATGGGTATGCATCCATTCCATCATTAAAAATTTTTACAGATTTCCTTAATCTGATTTTCTAATTCAGGATATACAAATGCACGATTTATACCGTAATCATTAAGTTCTCTTAAAATATCTGCTTTACATTCTTTGGGTATTACAATATTTTCCTTGATGAATGGATTAGCTTCTAGCGGATTAAACAGTTCTGTACTGTATTGGTCAGAGTATGTAAAAAGTACAAAATATCCATCTTGATTTTTAATTCTTTCATTTCGTAATTTTGCTCTAATTCCCACTGAATTACTTGTAGATAATAATTGCTCAATAACTTTTGCATTAGCATCTATAAATAGATTTTGATGATCTGGAAATATATTTTTTAGGAATAATTCGACAGGCATTTGATTTTCATAAAATGTTGGCATTTTACATAACAATACAACTCCATCTTCTTCTATTTGTGTATCATCATCACAGGCAAAATATAATGCTATGAGTGGATTACCAGTAAAGTCTAACAATCGAGTTGGGGCACCGTAATGTTGCATTTTTACCAATTTTCCAAAAGCATCCAATTCTTCAAAATCATTAGGACATCTTCTTATAATTTCATTTATGATTATTTTTTCATTTTCATACCATTCTTGTTTTCGAAATAGCTTAGGTAAACATCTCCAAGATTTATTTGCATGACCTCTATATAAAATTTTATCCGATCTTTCATCTGAAGCCATACTTGGATAATCTTTATTCTTACATTCCTGTACATAAGCAATAAATTGCCCTAAGCCTTGTATTGTCTTATCCATGTTTTTCTCCTTTTATCTTTCCGTACACACGTTCTGCTTTTTCACATTATATCATATCACTATATGAATAAGAAGATACAATTATTCAATATCTCCTCTACCATACCCAAAAAATTTATCCTTTCGAACTCAATTCCACCTATATAATACTCCATTCCACACGATACCCTGTCCCTATGATTTCCATAATTTCCTTATTTTACAGGCATTTCTTCCATCCTACTCTCACCCACACTCTTAGCAAACTATTCGGTTTTTTCTTCGAATAACCCTTATTCTATAAGGATTTCTGACAATCTTCCTTTTTAATTCCTACTATTTACTAGGGTTTATATTTATTTTATCCCGTATTTAAGCTATTCTACCGAACTTGCCTGTAAATCAATACTTTCTACACGTGAACTATAAATATTATTTTATATTTCCTACCAGTTTGCTAGGTTTATGCATTTATTCCACATCCTCCGAACTCTCTTCCCTAAACTAAAAAAGCCATGACCTTTTTCAGATCACAGCTCTTGATATTACTTTACTCTCTTCTTATGTACAAGCGTATATTCCGTCAAACAAATTGCTCTTGCACCCTCTCCTCTCTTAATTTTCTTTTTCCTTTCCAGTGCATCCAAATAATACTTAATTATGGCTGTACTACCTAAGTAAACTCCTTTACCAATTTCTCGAACAGTCGGCGCATAACCATTCTCTTTAAAATATTTAATCAGGAACAGATATATCTCATACTCTTGTTCCGTCAATTCATTGTTATCTCTTCTTTTATATATTCCCATGTCATTCTCTTCTTTCTACGGACTCATATCTAACTGATACTTTATTATAAGCGAACACGACTTTCTGAATCTGTTTTGCCGGAAGAACGGTTTTTAATTCTTCTGTCAACTGCTCTCTTATCTCTTGCCGTATCTGTTCTGACTGGATATCTTTATTAGTGATCTGCATTGTTTCCATCCTCTCTTCTTCTATAATGATGATGTTGTGCACACGATAATACTTTGTAGGCAATCTGTTCAAATACATATGCTTCTTGCAACTCTGGTCTTGAACAATACTTTTTTACTGCTTGTAAATATGGAATTACCAGCAAATCATACCATTCTTCTATAATGATGTAAAAAGTATTGAAACATCGGTTGAACTACCGCAAAATATGACCGATGATTTTCAGACTGAAATTTATTATATTGACAGTCAAGAGGAATCTGATAAATGTTATGAAGCTTTACAACATCGTAAAGGAAAGATAATTATTGAAGTGGTTACGGGAACGGTAACAGGTGAAAACGGTGATGGTCAAATTGATTATCAAGGATATATTAAATATCATGGTGGCTTGGCTGTAGGAACACGGATTGAATCTGTGCTGATCTACAATCCCGATAATAATTATATCGATGATATCATATATAGAGCCGATACAATCATTGAATAAGACAGACGTAAAAAGGGGACTGGGAAATCTTATCCTAGTCCTCTTCTTTTGCCCTCTCTGCAAGGGTTTAAATGCGTATATATGGGGCTGTTTTACTCTGTATCGGTGTGGGTGTCCAATTAGTAGGGAATCTCTTGGAAATTGTTTCTAGGTCGGTTCTGAGCGTTTTTCTCTAGCGGTATAGATGTCTGCGGTGTGGGTGGTAAAAATTTTGATTTAGGGGACATATTTTACATTTTCGGGGTTCTGGTCGGTTTGTATTCTGGTCAGATGTATTCCGTTCACACTCCACGGCTGATTTTGCTCGGATTCCGAACTAGGGGTAGTTAAAACCAGAGAAACAGTATTGTTTTTCCGACAGGCTGTTAGCTGGTTCATCCACACACTGACTTAAAAATCTCACGGTGGAAAATTCCTCAGAGCATAATATGCACTTCCGGCAATGACACAAAAATTGACGACGCTTCCGGCAACAGCCAGGGGGAGGGGTATGTTTACACCCAGAAAAAAAGAGGTACTTATATATCAAGTACCCCTTTCTGAAAATATGGATGATTTATTTTGCTTTAGTCCAACCAATTTCTACCCACTCTATTTCTTTGTCATCATCGTCTTCATCATATATTGTAAGTCTAATATCCATTCCTTTTTTGTCTTCCCATGAATATTCCGTATATTTTTCTCCAACGTCCAAAGAATCCTCGTCTTGCCAATCGGTTATTTCTTTATCATCATAATTTCCATATGTCTTTACAAGTTTAGATCTTATTTCTTTATATTCTTTATTGCTTGGATCATCAACACTCCAAGTTACACCGTATACTTCATTTGCTTTTGTTCCATATTCAGACATTCCCAACTTGCTATAGTCATATCCCATAAAACCTTTCATTCCAAATAATTTCGTATTGCTTTTTCCTGTAGATGCCATCCATGTATCATCGTCATCTTCCAGATCTTTATGTTTTAATCCATCTGGAAGTTTTTTATAATTTTTTCCAATATATTTAGTATATTGTGTAAATTCATTATGAGTAGATTTATACCATACACCAACAACAATCGCTACGAGAACCACAATACCAGTAATTATTATCATCCTAATTTTTTTATTATTCCATGTACTTTTAATTTTTTCAACGGCTATTTCTGATTCTCCTTTTAATGTATATCCACAACAAGGACAAGTTTTGTATTGTGATTCAACCATGTTGTGACATTCTGGACATTCTACTAACTTTTGATTTTTATTTTCTTTCTCTTTCTTCTTTTGTTCTGCTTTTACAGGATAACCGCAATTCGGGCACTTAACTGCTGCATCGCTAATCTCTTTTCCGCATTCTGGACATTTTATTAAAGCCATAACCATTTCCTCCAATTTCTAATTCACGAATATTCTTTAATATTTATCAAATTAATAATTGCAACAATTACACACGCTAAACTCCATGTTGCACATACGATTCCACCAAAAGATAATTTACTTTCAAAATATCCAAAGTACATTGCAAAAAGTCCGAGCACCACAATTGCAATATTACATCCTTTATTATTTCTAAAAGCAGTAACCAACGAAACGATTCCTAATGGAAATAAAAAGATGCCAATTGCCATATGACTAAATCCTATTTCTTCACAAACTGGCACACCATATTCATTAGCATAATCAATCATAGAATATCCACTATTTAGAATGATAAGCATAATTAATAATGAAATAATTCCAGAAACAATTTTCCAAATTTTCATTCCCTTTACTTTTTTTGCATTTTCCTCATTATTAGACAAATTTATATGCTCACTACTATTAGATATTCTGATATGCGATTTTATCGGGCAACCACAATTCGGACAACATTTTGCACTATTGCTCACTTCTTTCCCACATTCCGGGCACTTAATTAAAGCCATTTATTTTCCTCCCATTATCCTACAACACATTCTAATTTTTATATAAAACAGCATCAACGACTCTCACATATTGTCCATCTTTTAATGTCACATATTTTTGTCCATCATATAAATCAACTGTTTTTAAAACATTTCCTCCCAATGCTTCATCTGCAACTTCTAATGCGCCTAAAGCACCATCAACCTCTTCATATGACGACTCGTATGAATCTGATATAGAAGCAACTTTATATTCCCCTGCTTCAATATCTTGTCCCACTTTATAGATTCCATATTGTGCTAGATTATTCATATCAAACGTACTTTTAGGTAAAATAATTCCACTTTCAACTTCTATATACTGATTTTCTTCTAATGTAAGATCTATGAATAATCCATCAATTTCTTCAGTGTCTTCTTGTTCATCCAACGAATTGAATTGTTTAATTTGAGCTGTAGAATGTAGTCCATATGCTATGTATTCACCAGGATCTATATCTTTTCCAACCTTATATGTTCCTGCTCCTAATCCGTTTGGAATAAGAGAGACATCCACATATTTAAATGCTAATGTAGCACCAGAAACATTATCTTTTTTACTTGAACCGCTGTTTTCTGTGCTTTGCGAATCTGTCCCACCTACTACGGTTGTGCCAGTATTTCCAGCAGAAGGTATCTTATCAGCTGGAATTACAAGTGCAAGAACAAACCAAAATAGAACACCTAAAATAAATCCTATAATCAAGCCTATGATAAGCCAAAATTTATTACCTTTTTTCTTCTTTTTTGGCTCAGAAATTTCTTTCGATATAAGTTGTTCAGGCTCTTTTATTTCTTCTTCTAAGTTTGGCTTCGATGTTCTTTCCTCTTTAACCTCTTCTTTAAAAATTGGTTTATCTGTTTCTTCCTCTTTACTCTTCTTTAATTCTTCCGTCTGTACTTTTGGCTGATCTAATTGCTTTGGTTGTTCGTCCACTTTTAGGTTATTATGCTTCACTTCTTTTAATTGTTCTTCCTGTTTCTTTTTCAAAGACAAATTCATTCCACATTTAGGACATGCTTTTGCTCGATCAGAAACCTTGTTACCACATCCCGGACAATCTATTAATGCCATTTTTTATTTCCCCCTCTAATCATTTATGTACATTTGAATTGCTTCAAAATTATTAGATACTTCAGAATCAGTTGAGTTGTAATCGCTCGTATATGAAGACAGATTTCCAGTCGGATTTGTTGCCAAATTTGTTAATTTTACATATGAATCATATAAATTTTTCAAGCTCACATAAGCTTCTGAATATTCTTCAGGTGGGGGGGGGGGGGGGGGGAGGTGGATTTTTTAACTTAGTCATCAATTTCATCACACTATCTTGATTATCTTTTATTTTTGTAATTTTACTTTGAAAATCTGAATCTGAAAACAATGCTTGTAAAGAATCATTGAAATCAGAATGTCCAGCCACATATTTTGCTGTGCTATCTCTTGATTCATCATATATTGTGTCAAACCAAACGTCATGAATTAAACCACCAGCATTTTCTGCAGCCGCTGCACCCTCATACATTGTTACTACTGCACTGGTATATGTATCCTGATAATTTTTTAACATATTCTGTTCTTCTAAAGCTTCTTGCTTCTTTTGCTCTGCTACAGTTCGTGCCTGTTCCTCTTCTTTTTGTTTTTGCTGATCTTTTACACCTGCAACAATAAGAAAAACTATAAAAATACTGAGAGCACCAATTATTCCCCATCTAATAAATTTATTCTTAGGCTTTTCAACTAATTCTTCTGTCCCAGAAACATCTTCAGAAATGTTTTCCTTTAAAGCTTCTTCGGAGTCGGTCTTTTCACTCACTGGACATCCACATTCATGACACACCGTTTCCTCAGCTTCAAGCTCTGCTCCGCATTCCTCACATCGTTTCTTGTGTTGTAATACTTCTTCAATTTTCTTTTCGTCTTCATTTAGAATCTCTGAATTTTCTGTCTTAACTGGTGCTCCACATTTCGGACAAAATTCTGCTTTGTCACTAACTTCATTTCCACATTCAAGACAATGTATTAACGCCATAACTTTTTTCTCTCCATTATTTATTGTATTTTTAATAATATATTTTTATTTATGTTCAAGCAAACATTCCATTAAATATAATATTCCTGCCATTATCAATCTGATTATTATTTTCAGACCACCTTTCCTTTATTTCGTTGCTCCCCATAAGATACCAATAATAAACCCAAAAAATATCACATATCCAATTATTCTTCCTAACTCGTACATTTTTCATTTCTCCTCACTTCAATCTTTTTCTCTTATGCTTATTCTTCCTCCCAAATATATAAGCACATAATTTACAAAAAACTGTCGCCTTTTGTAGAAATTATTTTATCTATTTTTAAATTTGACAGCCGTTCCGTACATCTGCAAATAGAAATAAGTAAAACTATTCGTATCCAAGTCAATATCCTGACGCATACTTATCACTGCATCTGCATCTATTCTTGCAGCCTGTTTCTTCAATTCTTCAACCGCTATATAAAAAGCCCTGTCAAAATCGTTCTGTCCAACCGAATATTCCCCATATAAGAATCCCCAGTCCGCTTTCCTATTTGCTAACATTCCTTGTTCTTTCAATTGCTGTAATTTACTCGAATACTCTGCTGCCAGTCTGGAATATGTACTGCTGAATACTCCTTTATTAGAAAGTTGAAAGTATACTGGTGCAACTACTTCATAATCTTCTTTTAAGTCACATGTTGTCACAATAATATCTGGTGTTTTTTCAACTTCACGTTTTTTCATTATTGCTATTTGCTCTTTCATCTGACTATCTGCAACAGCCTTAGCCTTATATTTTTTAAGAATTGGTAAAGTCTTTTCATTATTACATGAACTTATCAAGTCATCTACAATAGTTCTAACCCTTGAACTATCTTCTTCAGAAATTTGCCTGAATTTTTTAATACAATCAACACAAACGTTCAAGCGTTCTCCGGTAAATTCCTCCATATATCCACCAATCAGACCAAAGTTCTTACCGCATATCCTACATGTTCCCATTTGTCCGTCCTCCCTCATAAACATCATTGAATTCATTATACTATTCAGAAAATTTTCAGTCAACTACTTCAAGATATATTCCACCAAATAAATACATATAATATAGTACACTATTCAAAAGGAGATTTTGATATGGTTGATTTTGGAAACACATTAAAAACATTAAGATTAAGAGAAGATATGACACAGGCACAGCTTGCTCAAAAACTGGGATTAACAAAATCTGTTATCAGTGCTTATGAGACAGGTTTGAGATTACCATCTTATGACGTTCTGATTCACGTTTCCAAGATATTCAAAGTCTCTACAGATTATCTCCTTGGAGTTGAATCACAACATGATCTTGATTTGTCCGGCATATCTGATGATGAAGTTGCAGCTCTGAAGAATCTGATTAAAGCTATGAGAAATCGGCATTGATATTTTTGCATGATAAAAGCACCAGACGTTATCTTGTCCGGTGCTATATTATTATCTTCTATATATGGCATTCACACCAAATTTTGTATACTCTCCGCTCCTGTAATGTTCTACAAATTCACGATCACCTTCCCACTTAGAAATTGCAATTCCCATATTATTTCTCGATCCATGCTGCCGGATAAAGAAATCAAGATAGCTGATGATCTCACTCTTGGATAAGACTTTGTTATCAATCATCACTGCAAGTATCTTTTGTCTCTGACGTGCAGATAATCCGACCGTTTGAGATACATTATATCCATACTGCATTAGAATAGATTCCTGTGCTAATTTAGAACCATTCATAAATCCACCCTTAGCATATGTCTTTGAATCTGTTACCCGGCATAATATGATACCTTTTCTTTTTAATTCTTGGTATGTAGATTCCATTATGAAGTAAACGTTACATTGCCGACAGTAACCGGCAGAGATTTGAAATAGCTTGTCTTCCCCATTATTTAAGCTGACCTTAACTTCAGCATCTACATTCTGTATTTGATGTGATTTGTTCATACATCGAAATACATTACCTCTGATAACGAAGTCTTTTACTCCGATTTTATGAAGCTTGGGTTGGGATGACGGGACATTCGATCCCACCGTTTTTATTTCTTTTATAATCTCTTTTTTAGCAATTTTATTCTTCTCTTGGGATGTTATCATGACCTTTGCCATGAATTTATTATTCAAAATACACTCTTTATGATATGGATAACAGGCTTTATCTGAGCGTAAGCAATTATTTATCCGATTGTATTTACATTGTTTTTGTGTATATTTCACACAATCTATCATAGAATCCATGTTCAATCTATACTTCACACCAAGCATATTTAGTGCTAATGATTCTTCATAAATTTTATTTGATGGCGTTACTTTCTTCTGATTTTTCTTTTTTGTTTCTTCTTTCCGCTTCTTTTTTCTCTCTTTGGAAGAAGTTTTTTTAGAAACAATAGGATAAGTTCGTTCAATGCACTCAATTAATTCATTAATCGTATAATCCAAATCAGACAATTTTATGTTCATTTTATTATATTTAAATGGATATTTTCTTTTAGTACCTGTATCATTATACACTTTATATGTATTTTTTTCTTTATCTATAGCATCATATAACATATATTCCGCTTTAATTGTTTTCGTCCATTCCAATTTTGAAATATAATCTAGCTGAATTTCTTTCTTTTGCTTTAGACTACTATTTTTAAATGATACCATTTCAAGACATTTTTTTTCGACATTATATTTTTCACTCAAATAATTATTTAAGATTTTTTCATATTCTGATTTTCTTATAAATAATGTATGTCCATTTTTCAATCCATTATTATATACTTCCGCCAATTGTTCTTTCGTTTCATTTAAGAAATACTGCGATACTTTAGATATATACCTATCAAGCGTTTTCCCACTTATCCAAAGATCTATCACACCGCAATGATTAAATCCTTTTACATTAGTAAAAAGCTCTCTGATTATTTCCTTTTTCACATATACTGCAATTTCTTCTGTTGTGATAAGAATCACCCCTGTCTATATAACTTTATTCAAATTCTATCACGTATTTGTAGCGGTGACTATATTGCAATACTTATTTCGCATTTATTTGCTTATATTTCACTCCTAATGATTTAGCCGGAGAATTTGTCAAACTGATTATTGAAATGGCTGTATGGTCTGTATATTGATTATAAGCACACGGATATATGCATAGAATGATACCGCACCCACAGTAAAACAATCATCCTACTACGATATTATTTCTCCGGCATCAATATCCCCAGAATCCCCATTTTAAAGCAAATTGGTTCAACCAATTGTAAAAATACCAATCCTTCATTTTCCCAGTAAATACGGGCATCTACAAGAATATCAGTAATCATTCCTATTATCGTGCCCCTTATCGTAAAAACTCCCATTTTAAGCCAAAATCTTTTACATTTCCTACTGCTTTAATAGGCATTAGTTTGCATTTTTCTACTCCCAAACCTCAATTTTCCGCTTAAACGCTGACTTTTTACGATACCATATTTTGATAACTATTCTCATTTATAAATACATATATTATCATTTACTCTTCCACAAACATATTCCCCTTCCAGTAATCACTATATCCTCTTGCAACCAAATACTGCATATACAAATACCTTGCTTCATGTCTTAAATGCTTTTCTTCTACATCTTCAATAGAATTGGACAACAACGATATCCAGTATATACCTTTGCTATGATCTCCAATCAGTCGATATTTCACCCGGATATAATTCTGTATCGTATTTCGTTCTATATCCAGAATAACACTGTCTTCTATCAGAATCGCCATACAGGTTTTTACTTCTTCATCTGTCATCACTTTTGCCATCTCTTTATATTCCATATCTCGAACTCCTCCAACTTAACATTCTCATTTAATGTTCCAACAAGTTTCACTGTATTTTAAAATGTCAACTTTCCTCTCAGTGTAGAGTTTATGACTCTAAAAGTCAATAGAGTTTATTCCTCTTAGATAAAATATCTTTGAGGTGAATTTCTATGGATTACAAAGAACGCATACGTGCATTACGTGAAGATAATGATTATACGCAATCCCGTATTGCAGGATTACTTAATATTGGACAGAACACCTATGCTGATTATGAACTTGGCAAAACACGAATCCCTGTAGACTCACTTATTAAGTTGGCTCAGTTCTATAACGTAGATATGAATTATATCACTGATATCAGCAAGACCGTTCACAAATTTCCTAAAGAAAAACAGCAACTGGCAGCAGTCAATAAACGTAAAAAAATAGTCATACCAGAACACACTCTTCACAAGTGCAATCCTGATATGGCTATTGTTGTCTCTGAAATATTAAAATCAGTACACAATCCTTGATATTATATACTCATTTTAACATTCTATATGAATTGTATAAGGGTAAAACATCTTAAATTATGTCTCCTATTACTATACGTCACACATGCATCATTCGCACTTGCCACAGAGATGCATTTGATCAGTGTATCTACCGTCTGTGTCTCCCCAGGCTCCAGAAATACCTGTGAGCCACCCATGGATGCTGCATATTCAGATGTTGTCACTTCATCCCCCAGCTTGATCTGCCCACTGTCCAGTGCATCGAATATTAACAACAATGTCATAACTTTTGTTACACTTGCAGGCGGTAATTTCTCATCCGGATTTTTTTCATATATGATCTGTCCTGTTGATGCTTCCATCAGGATTGCCGACGGTGCACTGATCTGCTCTTGTTGTCTTTTCTCATTCTCTGTATTATTTTCTTGTGAATTTTCCGGTTGATTCTCTTCCGACGGAACTGCATATGCAGGTTGTAAAAAGAGTACAAAAGACATTAGTATTGCGCTGATACATCGTCTATGCCGCATCTTTTTTGATTCCTCGCTGACATTTTTTCGATTATTATTATCTTACTCGGAGAAATTGTATATTATTCCATAACTCTATTGTTTTCCCTCACCAAAAATCATATAATAGACAGGAACACTTTTTGAAAGGATGACAAATTATGAAATTTATATACCCTGCAGTATTTCACAAAACCGAGGAAGGACATTATAAAGGATATTTCCCGGACCTGGAATGTTGTTATGGAGAAGGTGAGACTCTGGATGAAGCCATTGAAAGTGCCAATGAAGCGGCACGTGACTGGATCACACTGGAACTTTCCGAAGATGAACCGATGATCCCATACGTATCTGATATTGAAGATATCGAAGTAAAAGACGGTGAGATCGTCCGCAATATCTCCATGAACATCCGCTTCTACGAAGGCTGGGACGAATAACCTGTGTATAAAATTTTTGAATCTGAAATTTCTTCCAGATTATGAAAACTCTTCTAGTGTATTAATTATATTTCTCCACATACTATGGATGTAACAACAAGGAAAAAGTTACAAAGTTACCAGAAGGAGGAGTATAAAAATGGCAAATCGTTCATCAAACAAAGCAGCCGTACCTGAGGCAAAGGGTGCATTAGACAAATTCAAGTATGAGGTAGCAAGCGAACTTGGAGTTCCGTTATCAGACGGCTACAACGGAGACCTGACATCAAGACAGAACGGATCTGTCGGAGGTTATATGGTC